>JAABUU010002316.1_pt1 | contig 27553 bp, 33 predicted proteins | sample 5559301 | NCBI WGS metagenome assembly JAABUU01 (sample SAMN10711884, study PRJNA513360) | rock metagenome | isolation source: Antarctica rocks | place: Antarctica: Victoria Land, Richard Nunatak white | reverse complement strand
GTGGTCGCGCTTGAAGAGGCATGTAGACACTAGTTTTTTGGAGTTTTGGGTAAACGTAGGGGTTTCCTGGAGCAATGACGACGGAAGGGCTTCAGTCGTTGTCGAGAAACGCACGCTCGAGACATGTACAAGCGCTCATAGGAGGTCCGATACAGATGAGGAATGGTTTGGATTGAGAAAGTTTTCCGCAGTACGGTCACTTGATAGTGTAGACCAATAAAAGCTAACTATAGATTGCTCTGATCAAGAACGCATTCTGCGCCTGGAAATCGCAGCTGAGGGACGCTGACATAAGACCTCGCGTAGTCGAGGATGATCGGGCGAGACATCTATATGATGGACTCTTACGTGCCTGAGATGATTATTTAGCGTCAAGATCCTAACATCAACTTAACTCAATAATTTCTACAGAGCTCTGAAGGTTATCTGGTCGAGGATAGTTGTGCTCAGGGTCTGGGCAGAATGGACACACATAGCCGGGCAACCGATGCACCAAACCATGTCTGATCATCTCGTTCTTCCTCTTGAAGACTTTACCCCTCCACTTCGAGGGCAGCTCTCAACTGGGCAGTAGTGTGAACAATACTGGAAATGTACGTTCGCATGAGAGCTAAGGAAAGGAGTCAGAACATGCTTGAATGCTTCCGGTCCTAGTTGCTTTGTTGATCACTTGAGCAGATATTGGATTTGAAAAGTTTCGGAACATCCTTCATGCTTACATGAGAAGAGGTCACCGCCCAAATGCCCCAAGCTTGGAAGCACCAGCTCAGGAATTGGCGTCCCGGGCTCTGGGCCTAATCTCACTGAACCTGCATTTGGTACCCCAGACTCTGCTGGACTTGATCCTATAGGATAGGCACTCGATGCTCCAGGCTCTACAATCAATGAGGCCGATACTTGAGCCTCGCCGGCTTTCTTCTCTTCGTAGGCATCTATGGTATTCTGCTCGTCCAGCCAAGCTGCTGCCCTTACTGCTTGGGGACGTTTGAGGATAGCCTGTTTCGCTAGTTCGCGCCGATAAATCTCTCGAGCGTCGTATTCGTCATGAGAATGATCGCTGGACTCCTGTGTACCAGAAACTCCGCGTTCTCCTTTTGAGTTAAGCCATCGCGAGGCACTCCTTTTGACAGGGTTTTTGACGTGGGGCTCTCTTCCTCATCCTCCCTCGGACCTCAAAATCCACTACTTAGCTCTATATTCGGTATACGGAAATGGAGACTTGAAATACGGCGCCAAGAACCTGGAGTGCAAAACCGCAACAATATCGACTCTATTGTATTGAGCCACACAATAGCATTTCCACCGGACGTGCCATCGCCGTCTTCTACAAAGAATGCTTCTGGATAAGTCTTGAAGGCGTCTGTCTCGTTCAGTATGTCTCCACCAAGGAGAAGATCAGAAGTAGATCTTTGATCACATAGAATGTAATGAAAAATTGGGGACCTTGGGAGTGGCCAATAACGATGCATAAATCTACTTTGCCTTCCAGAAGCCCAATGGTAGCATCGGCGAACTGAACTCTAGACTCTGCCGTATTGACTTGTCGAACTCTAAAGTTTCTCTTCGCCGCATATTCGGATGATATGAGGTCTACCTCTGACCCAGTATCCGCCGTTGCAAGCATTCGCTGCGACTCTGTGATGCAAATCAGACTGCGTTTCGGATTATTTAGACTGCAGAGCTGTAAGGGCCCATCCCTTGGGGTGTTACGTAGCTGAAGACGATGCCGATTCCTTGAGAGTGTCTCCGTCTAATCTAAAAAAGCCATTCCCATTATAATGGGGGTTATGAGGAACTTGGAAACATAAAAAACCACATGACCTGGACCGTAGGTCCTTTTGCAAAGGTACATGCAACCAATATTCCTCCAACGGCTTTGACTACCTTTCCATTTGCTATCCGAAAGCCTTTTTGGTGTTCTGGGCTCGTGTCAATGTCCAAGTCAAGCTCTGACACTAGATCAGCTACTATGATGTTTTCTTCCGAGCCAGAGTCCGGACGAGAGTTCAACACCATATTCTGTATTGTCATAGGTGATTCCATTCTCATTCATTTGGGGCCAAAGCCTTGACGCTCATCAGAAGGAGCCGCAATGTCAGGAATACCGCGACTTGGCTCAGGGGCAATGGGGAGATCAGTCCCAGGGATCATCGGGTACTCTAAGACCTTGTGGGCCAGATCCCTGTCTATGAATAAGAGAAGAGAATCTAGCCATGCACGCTGCCCACTTGAAAATGCTAGCCAAATGGAAAGTTGAGGAGTTTTTCCCAATCCTGCAAAACAGCCAGACTCAGAACCGTAACATGAGGCAAAGGCGTAGGACAAGATGTGGGGACTCGGTGGGCCCACGACAATCGGAACGTCGCTGAGGTTTAGATACCTGTTGATGATATCAAATCTGTGATTCGAGGAATTACCGACTTCCTTCCGCTTGTAGTTGGCTAGAGTGAAGATGCAGTAGCAAAGAAAGTGAGTGAACAAGAACTACGGAATTTAGTCGGTCTTCACCATAAGAACATCCCTGGAGATATCTTCACGCTTTCATGACCAGGAAATTCCATGAATCAATAATCACGGCGGAGAAGAACGGTTGGGGCTAAGACTAGCTAAATAAGAAGAAGAAGAAGAAGTCGAGTATTTCAGCTCTGTCCACTGACCGTTGCATAGTGTACATACCAATGTTAGTCAAGGATTTTACAAGGTGCAATTATCTCGCGCTCGGACTAAAATATACGACGATGCCGCAAAGATCTAGATAATCCAATCAGTGCTATGCTCGTTGTAGGAGTGGGCAAAAGGTCATGATTGGAAAAATAATCGTACTCGATACAAGACGCGATGCTCGTTGGATTGGAGAACCGTCGACAGACACCCTCGTAAATGGAAAGCTAAGACCAGAATGTACGCTTTAAATACCACAAGCCATGGGGGGGGAGCAGTGAGAGTTGACGGGAAGAGAGGCGTGAGGATCTTCCAGCAAAGCGCGTTTCTCATAGTAGGGCCTCGCGTAAGCAAAGCTTCGTCCTTCACCACTTTCCAGATACTCCCGCACGATCAACTTAAGTAGCTCTGCGGCCACTGAGTTGAAGAAAGAGGAAACAAGGATTAGACGTTGATGGTCTTATAAAGCTTTTCGACACCGAAGCAGACTATGAAAGTGCCTGGAACGAGCTCAGCCACCGCATCCTCGAACTCAACAAGCATGCACGACAGCCGGTCCCTTGGTAGATTTTTCACAATAGTTGAATTACTGATAAAAATAGGGGCTAACGTTAATAGCTTACGCCGTCAACGCTCTCTCTTCCTGATGCACGTCAAATCTTCAACTTGCGCCAGGTTAAAGACGTTCTCTGGGCTGGCATCAATGAAATACCAGTACCTGACTATCTCTCAGACAATATCGACAGAATCTTGACAGTCTTCTTCGAAGACTATCTCACGAACGAAGCATTCTTCTGAATCATTATAGATCAGATCCTAATCTCTGCAGTATACGAAAAAAAATCACACGCAGACCGCACAGCAGCCAGCCCCATCACAGTCAGAAGATCATGCAGTCTTGAAACTGCAGCACGAGACGCAGTTTCAACGTCAGGTAACCTACGAGGGGAAGACCAGGCTGCTAAGCGAATATGCGGACTACAATCCTGCCACCAATTTAATTATCATCGGAGTCAAGAAGATCAACTCCGTCAATACATGCCTTGACCCGTTAACAGCATACATGGGGGTAATGCATGCCTATAGAAAGGACGTGCAAAAAGAAGACTCTGTCATCTACGGCGCGGCTTCTGATGATCTTTCATTTCGCTTCTGTCGGATCGACAATGAGAGCAATTGAAGCCAAAGCCGTCTAATGGAATGGGAGGAGGGGGACAAGAGCAGGATACTCTCGGTGTTCAGATCGTTAATTTGGATAGCGGCATTGTCATCACCCTCCACCTTTCCCATCAAGAACCTCCAGCAGAGAGAGAAGGTCCTTGCGTCCTTTGGCAGCTCAGAGCGTACCCGTAAATCCATTATGGTCTCAGTGCGTCAGAAATCCTGGAGGAGGACGATGAAACAGATATCGTAAGTTGACGAGATCTAGCGCGTGAAGGATGGGGCTGGGTGAGGGAATGATACCCTAAAAAATAAACGGTAGACCTCTGGTGAGGGGCTAAGTCTATTAGGCAGTAGGAGACCTCGGCACCTAGAGGCGAAATATTTCCATTCTCATTGTCGATCTTGTCGCAATTCAACAGACGGTTCCGTGAGCTGAATGCTAAGGCATTCGGACAGTGATTGCCCACCAATTATCCTTCTCGTACCCGGAGTCTAAGACCACACCCCCAGCACTAACAATGTCATGCTCAAGCTCTCCGCGGCGATAAAGGTGGTAGTAGCGATTGAAGGTTTTCTCTTCTACATTTATATCATCCTCGGTTTTCTGTTTCATGACCCAGGGCACCATGACATCCTGTTCGTCTCCTTCACCCCAGCCTCTTCTGCTGTGTTTCTGTTCAAGAGCCCATACGTAGATCAGGGCTCTGCCACCGGTCTGATGATCGACAGCATCGCTAGTCTTAGGTACAGTTGAGGGTCGAAGGGTTTCAAGTATTGCAGCAATGGCTTCTATACGCCTGGCCGGGGTGGAAAGGTGATGGATTACTGCGATGGAGATGGCGAAGTCGAAGAAAGAGGGAGGGTGGGGGAGGCACAGATTGTCTGCGACTAGGGCAGTGTGGGACTGATATCGAAGGGCGAACTTGACCAAGTTCTCCGAACTATTTACTACGTCAGTCTCTCGGGCGGCCTGTTCAAAGAAAAGCGAAGGCTCACCGGTCAGACGCAACGATGAAAATCTTGGGATTGACACCCAGGTACTTTCCATTACCACAACCCACATCTAAGCCAATAGACCCATCATGTAATTCGGTAAGGAAGCGCTCGACAATAGGCCATGGCTGTAGAAAGATAAGCATGTCGCTCTCAAAGACATTTGGAATTCGGTGTTTCAGTTGTAGACCTTGTACCGCGTTGAGGAGAAATGGGATGCTATTTGATCGTACACTTGGTGCACATGGATGCTTTCATACAGCTCACTATCCTTCAGATGGTCGACAGACTCCATGTGTTAGGGCAGGGGTACTCCCAGGGCCAGCGGCGCGGAGAGAATGGGACTCGCTTTGTCATTGTGTCAACATGGCCTCAGTGAAGATACAGCGACTGGTGTTGAATATCGAGAGGAAGAAGCAAGACCAGCATTGAATATCAATGGCATGCGCAGTGATTGTGTCTTCACAGTCTGTACTATGTAGGTACGATGTACCAGATGGAGTTGTGACTCGGTATTCCTTGGCAGCGGCAGATCGGCAGCCGTGCATTGAAATAATCATGAGCGAGCTCTTAACTTCTCTGCTACAACATATTTTTATATTTATATTGGTCTACATACTCACTTTTGTCTGTATCTAATATCTAACAGTCCGAAGGTACCTTGTATATACCATTGGATTCTTCGGACTAAGGGCAGTCTGTCATCAGCAACATACGACCAGAGCCGTTCAAATGTCTAGGGCACTTGGAATTCCAAAAGTTCTTAATCTCTTGCTACAGGGACCCCTTTACATATTGATCTATAGTATACTATCACCTTTTGAACACCTATATTTCTATCTCGGTTGAAATACGCGTTTGCCGATCTTGCTATTGTGTTGATGCGGGAAACTGTCTTCCTATTCACATTCTCATTCATCAAAGAAGCTATTTTTGAATTGCCGCCACGAAAAACATCATCCCTTTGTTGTACTTATTGAGACTATTGAGCAAACAATGGCGGTTAAATATAGAAGCCCGCTGGGCCCTGGAAGCCTAGAGGGAGGTTCTTATAAACCTCTTTCCATACTTCCATCCCCTTCTTCTTGTTCCCCGGAACACGCTTTGCAGAAACTCCTGGAAAATCCAATTAGATTTGTGCTGGCCACATCTCTTACGTTTGAAGACGAAGCAAGCATGGCTCCAATCTTGAGACCCCGGAAACACTTGAATGAAAGTCCCGCCCAGCAGGCGAATCGGATGAATGTAAGCGGCCCCGCCGTGTCATTTCCAGCACGATACTGACAGCACAACTAGGTCCAGAATATCTCGTCGCGTTGGGGAACACAACAAGACCGGCCGCATCCATCTCGGGGTTTTTCCAATTGGTCAGGGTCCATTTGCTACCTTAGCAGCGTACTACAGGCTCTACTTCATATTCCGAAATTTGTAAACTGGCTTGAGTTTGAGCACAAGATCTGTACAGCCGTTCCGGCAAGACGTGGGATTTGCGTTGCGTGTACGCTAAGAGCGCTATCCGCATCATACTGGGATTCACACAGTAATCAAGATAACGTCGAAAAAGCAGTTAAGAAGGTTTTCCAGATACTGGGCATCGGTAAGCCCTGATCAAGTTCTTTCCGACCTGAATTCAAGATACATGTTATATGGACTGACATTCCTCTGAAGCTGGCTGGCCCGATGACGGAGAACAAGATGCTCATGAACTATACCTGCGTCTTATCGATGTTCTTCAAGCTGAACTGCCAAGGTTGGTAAAGTTGCTCGCTTGATCCGATTTTCCATATATCCTAACAACTAAGTTAGTGCCGCCGCTGTTATTAGGGCTCTCTTCGAAACCACTCAATCTGATACCTTGATCTGTCCCGCCTGCAACAACCAATCACCGACCCTCGCTACCAATCCCTCAATTGGCGTTGCCTTCGAAAACGCCGCTCCTTTGGTCGAACTTCTTCGAAGCGAGGGCATGTTTGGAAATGCTTTTAACCCTAGTAGTCCATGCAACGCCTGCACGGTGAAACCTGGTCGACAAGTTCGGAAACGAATTATCACATCGCCTGAGATCTTAGTCATGCAGATCCGTCGCTTCTCCTATGACAAGAGTTACAATGGGCGAGTTGTACATGATCACATACCCTTCACCGAACGTCTTGACCTCTCGGCATTCATTGACGGCCCATCGACTTTGAAGTACCGTCTCGTAGCTGTGGTGAATCACAGGGGTTCTTTAGGATCCGGCCACTACATGACGGTAGCCAGGGGCCCCAGTGGGCATTGGGAAGAAATGAACGATTCCAACGTCAAGACCGTACGTCTCAAAGATGCCTTGAGGCCGAAAACCCCCTTTTCTCCATATCTGCTATTCTATGAGAGATTAGGAGATGGGGTAGTAGAAGCGCCCACCAGAGCATATGACCCAGCGTTCTGGGATGAAGAGGACAGGAAACGAGATTTGGCGACAATCAGAAGGACAAAGAAAAAGAGTATTATCCACGGTGTTTCACAGAAACCGCAGTTCGTTCGTAAGCCCCGAAAGGGTCGTCGCTAAAGAAACTGCAAGTTCAGACACAAATTTGATGTTTTGTAAGGCGCAGGAAGCGTCAATGATACACCCGAACCGTGGATGTACCCATCCATGGATAAAATCCTTAAATCCATGGATCAAACGATAATTCATGGATCGATTACACCATGCTCCCCATCCATGGATAGGGTGCGAATAAAGACCTTCATTCACGGATCAAATGTTTAATTGATGGATCAGGATTTATATAAATCATGAAGCAACTCTCGAATCTACTATGATTTTTAACCGAATGACAATCTCACTGTCGTCTTCTGACTCTACACGCGTCATAGTCGCATGACGAGATCAACTTCAAATCTTCATTATCAGTCTGAAATGAAGAAAGTCGAGGACAAGGACAAGAGGACACAGCCCAATGTCATAACTGTTAAAGATTTAAGCTCTATGTACGATCAAACATCCCTGAAAGTAACACTTGATCCATGTGTCACGATCCTAGCCTTGTCAGGCTCAGCCTTCTAGCCTTGCCAGGCCTATCCTCGCTCCGTCACCTTGACTAGTCCCTATTGGGCCTAGCGTCGGCTGAGGAACACACATATGTAGCCAGCTTCTTTCCTGTAGCTACCTTTCTTCCTTAGCATTTATCTTCTAGTTAAATGACACCCATATTGACTCGCTCTATGCTGGCCCCTAACACCATGGACGAAGGCCTAAATTTGCACCTTATCCCTGGATGGGTTGCAACATGAATCTCATGTCGTTGGACCACTAGAAGACTGGAACAATAGGTATTGATTGATACTGTGAATAGGAATGGAGATCTTGTCAGAAAAGAAGGAAACAACACCCATCGCCATCAACGATGGTTCCGCAGAAACCGTTTTCGTCCGTCATGAACAACGGGTTCGGGGCCAAAGAGAACGCAAAATCTGAAGCATAGAAACCAACCTTAGTAACTTCTTTTCTAAATGTAATCTTACACCTCATTAGCTGCTATCCCATAAATCTCACAACCACGTTCTCCTTACCACAAGCATTCGTAACTCTTATAACGATCTCCTTCCTCTTATCAGGGCATCCCACCTGATGCACCAGATGACTCCCCTCCCTACCGGTGTTCTACCTTCAATATCATGAAACCATCTGCCGGCTTCTTGAACGATTTCGAATGGCGCTTCCTTCGACAATACCCAACCTCCCTTGAAAGCATCATAACTTCCCCTCATCACTACCGTATGTGAGAAGGAACATGTCTTCTAATAACGTGAGTATATCCCATAGATCTGAGTTCTTACAACGCTAATTTGAATGACAGGCTGAAGAGCCCCTCGAGTCAACTTCCGAGGGAATCACTCGCCCACCAGTCCCGGAACCGACTGCTTCGAATATCGTTGTTGAAGCCTTCCTCATCCGATTTTTCCGCGCTCTATATAGTAGACGTACTCTAGGTGAAGCGCAAGAGATGACGAGCAGGATACATGCGGATGGGAAAGCCCTCTACGAAATCCCAGAGAAAAGATGGTTAGATGAATTCGGAGACGAAGGAGCGACTATCTATCATGCGTTACAGACAAGCAAATATGGTTCTGTAAGATCTTTGAAATTCAGTATTGAAAAGATCCTATTAATATTGATTTAAGTATAGGTTGGCAGTGTTGGCCCAGGCTTGAAATGGTTGGAGGAACACTTGTTTTCACTGGCTCCTTCGAAGGACTCCTCGAGTTCTGGTGGAAAAAAGACTCTCGAACCTTTATATTCCCCGTTCTCTGTACAGTTTTCACCCTTCTACTCGCTGTCGCCAATTTATCCTGCAGAAGTCAAGCTGCCGTTGACTCGAAATGGATCCCAGAAAGACTCAAGATCAGGAAAGGAAGCGCTTAAAGAGGACGATGGAGTTCATGACCTTCCACAAGATAATCTTGAGGATTCTGTTAATAGCATCAGGTTCCGGCGTCGTTTTAGCCACGACATAGATTAAGTAAATAATATAAAACGAAAGATTTTCTGCCCCCCGGGAAAGAAGAAGAAAAAAAGGAACGCGGCATTACCGGTTTATGTATCGACGCCCGCTCGCTCATCGGTTTATTTCTACTGCGTTGTTTCGGTGGAGAGAGAGAGAGAGAGAGAGAGATGGTTGGTTCTATCGCCTTGTTCTGATTGAGAAAGTTTGGGGGGGGTGGGAGGGGAGAGGGGATTGACATCAACCCCCATGCCATCACATCCCTTCACATTCATAACCCGCTAAAATGTGAGGTCCGTCCCATTGTGTGTCAATGTTGCTTAGGGTTTTCCCCCCCCTCCTCATAAGGACCTTTTTAGAAGTCTCATCATAGTATGAAATAGCTCCTTTATTTTCTCAGCTTTAATATTGATTTTTTTGGTGGGATTTCCATGTCATTAAAAATCAAAGATGCAAAGATGTGAAATATCTTACAATCTTATGCAAGAGACTCAAATCTCAATTACTAACACCATGTATTCTAACGAGATTGTAGCAGGATTGGTAGAACAGAGAGCAGGTGACGTTCAAGCACTGTGGTTTCAATACTGGAGGCGAAAGGTGAGTGAATTATCGAGACCAAAGCTGCTGCTGCTATTCCTACGTCGAGGTTCGAAAGCAAATACTCCCGCCCCTTACTCGCTGAAATAAAAGAAACTTTTAGCACCAAGCATTGACGATTGTACCTGTGCTAATGTCATTATTCACGAAGATAGCACCTTAAGCATCGAATTTTCCTGATCAAGCCAAGGGACGTTTACGCCCCTTCACTCCAATCACACGGTCTCAACCTCAACACCATCTCTCTCATTCCCGTCCCCTTTCCCTACCATCGCTATCCCCCGTTTCCCATCCTCACCCCTTCCCCCTCCATTTCCCCTCCCCCCCATCCAACCATTCCGCCTCAAGCAACAGCACTCTCATCAGCGCTAGGCTCAGCGGCGACCTCGCATCCTTGGGCGAAGAAGATACGTGCGGGATTGGTTTTGGAGTTGTTGGAGATGGAGTAGAAGTTTCCTGTAAGGTCAAGCGAAGGGGTGTGTCAGTTTTGTAGTTTAGTAGAGAAGAAAAGGGGGCGAGTCGGAAGTCGGAGAGGGTGGTGTGGGGGAGTGGGAGGGTTGTTTCGTAGTTCAGAGATTAAGTGTGGCAGAAGACAGAATCGACAGGTCAATGATAGGGCATAGACGTAGCGCACTGAAAGATGACGACTCGAGTAAAGAAAACGCACAGACTTACCCCTCGGAACCTGCCACATCCCCCCCTTTCCGATACTAAAATTCTGCATTGGCGACCCCAAATCCACCGTGACCCTACCATAAAACACAAAAAATACCATTTGCATTTTCCTCGAATTCTTGACTCTCTTGACGCCTCCAGGCGGTAGATCGACTATACCGGAGCCGAAAAAGGGGAGAGTCAACGTCTTTGCGAAACGGAAATCTGCGCCGTTAATGTCGCGCATTTCTATTGCTTCGGAGGCGTAGGCGACGTCTGAAAAATATTAATTAGGTGGATTGGGAATTCTGGGAAGGAAAACGTACCAGCTTCTTCTATTCTTTCTTCGTCTCCTCTACCGGTTGTAGGATCCCATTGCATTACTTGTGCGCGAACAATACCTGTTTCTGTCTCCCAAGGTTCTCGCTCTTCATCATCCTCTTCCAGATCTTCAAGTTGCCGCCTTTGTGGATGCCCGGGCCGTCTATAAGCTGGCCGTTTTGGTCTTGGCACAACCACCTCTTCAGTCCTTATAATCTCCTTGATGGCAGGCAATGTTAATTCTTTTCCTTCTATATGGCCTTCACCATATACGAATCTTTCGCCACGCCAGAACGCCAAGGGTTTTACAGAGTGCCGTCCAAACCGTGTTGTACGAGAACCTTCATCATCCGCTGGTGTCTCGCTACGTAGAATTTGTAGACTTCGTGGTTGAGGTCGCCCGTCACGCTGAGGCGGTGGTGGCATAGGCTTCACTGGTGGTTGTTTCTCTTTAGTCCGCGGAGCAGCCTTCATCTTGGCGTTCGGGTCTCGCATAGAGGGAGCGGGCTTTGCGGCTTTTGCTTTTTTAACAGGAGTAGCTTGCTCCATTACTCGTGATGATTCTGGCTGACCCTGACCCTCTTCGTCTTGATACACTTCAGTCTTGGCCTTTTTTGGTGGTCGGCCTTTTCGCCGGACTGGTTTCTCTGGAGCAACAGAGAGCTGAGATTCATCAATGTCAAGTTTCTCCACTTTTGAAGGGCGGTCCCTTCGTTTCTTGGATTTTGCAACAGGCTCTGGCGCGGGCTCAGGCTCAGGCTCAATGGAAGCGCTTTGGTCTTGCTCCTGCTCTTCCGCAAAGTAGTCATTTTCTGCTGCTTCCTGGTCGTCATCTGCTTGCGTCATCTGAAGAGACTCGTCTTCAATGCCTGGTGGAGCTGTATCGTCATACATTTGGCCATTTGTTGTCTCTGCCCCGTTCACAACACTGAAGATCTCATCCTCTTCGTCATCCTCCAAGCTTAAATCGAACGGCCTCTTCCTTCTGTTTTTCGCCGAGCCCAAGCTTACTCTTTTCAACCCACCTTTCAGCGGTGATCTCTCCACACTCGGCTGTAGATTATTCGAACCAAAGAGCAATTTCTTGTTAGGTGGATGAGATGCAGCACGAGTTGGAGTTTCGTTGTTCATGGGCTTAGAAGGCGACGACATTGGCCCTAATGATCTTCGTGGGGCTGAATTGAGATGGGTCTTTATGGGTGAACGAGAGCGCGGAGGGGGAAGGGCTCTCCTGACGTTTCGGTGTCCATTTAAGACTTCGGTAGGTTCTGGTATAGTACCTGCAGTAGTAGAAATAGCGTTAGCGATTGATTCTTTCACGGAATAAGTCGTTGCCAGCTCTCAGGCTTCATTACTTTCTCCAAAATCCATGGTCTCATCCGCTGTGACTGTAGAATCATGCGGTATGCCATTTCTCTTCAAGGGAGACTTTTCCGGAGATGAGAATATGCCATCGATTGGTTCTAAGCCAAATTCGTCGCGTATTCCAGTATCCTTCAGTATGGCCCCAGTTTTCCTGTACATTGTCAGCAAAGAACCACAGGCCCAATCCAATGATTTTAAGAAGTTTGCTGTAATCAAGTCAGTACTCACCTTCCCACTTTTCCAACGTTCGAGAAATCCCCTTCCTTCTTCTTCACGCGGGGCGTTCTCGAAGACGCCATGTGTACAATCGTAGAGGCGCGATGGGGGCTTTGAATCCAGGAGAGTGGATCTCAGTATAACAAAGTGAGAGATGCCAACACTGTCCCTGGGCTTCTGGGATACTTACTGGTGTTGGCCACTGTTTCCAAATATTGTCGCGTCGATGTTGTAATGCGACTTGCGGGACTGATGGACAAAAACAAGGGAACCAAAAAGGGCTAAAGCGTAACATTGACGCTAGGAGTTTGATACCTTGGCAAAACAGCAACGCGCCAAAGGCGCGTCTCCCTAAAAACCGTTCCTGAGTAACTTGCATCTATTGAATATAGCCCTACCACCACCACCACCAGATGACCTATGTTGGCCCTCACCCATTGCACAACCACCATGAGGCATCCTCCCTCATTTTGCTCTTTGTATTAAAGTTGTGATCCTCCACGAGTAGGTACACTATCTTTGGCTTACCATTGCCGTCTATTGTACTACAGTTCAAGTATGGATGGAATTGATTCCCAAGAGATTGCCCATGAAACTCCTGCTGAAGATGTTTTCATTGCGCCCTCAATATACAAACAGGAAATGTTCGCCGGAACATCCTATACCCATCATACCGCTGTGCCTGAAGAGATTGCAAAAGACCTATCTACAGAATGTGTATTAGGCGTCGACGAGGCCGGGAGAGGCCCTGTACTAGGTTTGTAACTTTGTCTCGGATATTCATTGGAAAGAACGCTAATCAACCGCCAGGCCCAATGGTATACGGCCTACTCTACCTACCTCTATCGCTTCACCGATCTCTACTTGCAGAAACGCACCACTTCGACGACTCCAAAGTCCTAACCCCCGCAGTCCGCTCATCCCTTATGCAAAAGCTCTGCACGTCTGGCACAGACCTGTATCAAAACTGCGGCTGGGCAACCCGCGTAATGTCAGCTCGAGACATTTCCTCCGGCATGCTCAAGTCAGCTGGGACGTACAATCTGAACGCTCAAGCCATGGACGCTACCATTGATCTAGTCAAGGATGTCTTCGCAAAAGGCATAAACGTCAAGGAGATCTATATTGATACTATAGGCAGCCCCTCGGTCTATCAGAAGAGATTAGAACGTATCTTCCCCACAACCCACATCACCGTCGCTAAAAAGGCCGACTCCCTCTATCCTTGCGTTTCAGCGGCATCTGTCTGTGCCAAAGTCACACGAGATGCTGCGCTAGAAGTTTGCTATCAGTCCTACATTGCATCCCCCACTCAAATCGAGGAACAACCCAAAGTTTCCGCGCGAGGCTGGGGCTCTGGGTATCCTTCTGATGCAAAGTGTACTACTTGGCTGAAAGGGCATATGAACCCTGTGTTTGGCTGGGGCAATGAGTGCCGCTTTAGCTGGGGTACCGCGAGAGATCTGCTTGAGGCCAAGGGGAGTAGCATTAAGGTCGATTGGCCGATGCTGGATGATGATGAGCAGGGGATGAGGGTAACGGACTTTTTCTCAAGCGCACCGAATGGTGGTGACAATAAGGAGACAAGCGAGCTCGCGAGTTGGTTTGGGAGACCAGCTGCTGAGGGCGTTTTTTAGAGAGGGAGCCCCCGCCAACTTTCAATACCTATTGCGGGGGGATTCGGCGCCTTCTTCATCCACCCAAGGTCGCCGGGAAGTCATGGCGGTGCTGATATGTCAGAGGCGAAAATCGCCTACAGCGCCAATGTCATGCGAAACATATTCAACTCTACAGTTGAAAATATCCGAAGCCGACTTAATGACCGAGATTCTAGCTTCTCCCTATACTAGCGAGTCTCTCAGAAGCATCAACAGCCCTCTAGGCTAGAGAGATTTTCCCGAACAGAGTACAGAGAGCTAGTTCGTGATGAAGAACGCAGAACAAATATGTGCCGCTAGACATGCTCCATCATCCTTGGGGTAACATCATGGCTGGAATTGATTCGCATCGTTGGAGGATCTTGATGGACTCGAGAGCACTACGCATGGTATATGAGGGTTGAGATGGTTGTATATGTGAGCGTTGGAAGACGATGGAAGATTCAGTGTCGGATCGTCTGCGTAGTAATAAAATAGCAGACTTTGTATCTATGAAAGCGTAACTTAGAGTTAGTTGCCTTTGATTAATTGTACTTATCAACAATTATACTATTATCTTTCAGGCGGTCAGCATCTATATTCATAGGTAATGGGGCATGTCAAACGCGAAGCTTATTATTCTCGTCCAAATAATCCAATGTCTCACCGCGAATATCGTGGAAAGCATCTTGCTGACTCCCAGCCACAAAGTAAATTACTCGAAAATAGGTAAAATGTTGAGGTGATACCGTCGTCTCCTTCGATTCTTTCAGGTTGACGAGAACAAACTGTAGCACGACATCGGGTACCTGCAGACAACAATGGCGCATTATCTGCGACGAAGTCAAGATCCAAACAGGTAGTAAAAGTATCGTTGGGTACTCGATAATGGCGAAAGCATCGTGGTCAGCAACAAACAATGGCAATAGTGGTAATGCATTCTTTAAATCTTTTACCCCCTGTCCATCTAACTATGTAGCATGCGGCGCAGTGCAGCGCCTGCAGCTCCATGTTACAGGTTGTCGACCTTGCCAGGAGGCGCTGGAAGCTGGGCGCTTGAGAATGATCTTTGGCAGTTCTCGTTGTGCTATTTCTACTGTAATACTGAGTTTTCGACACTCCAGAGCGTGCGAGTATGTGAGTTGAAGCGGAAGGATGCCTCCAGACACTTTGACTTCTCCACCCGAGCTATGTAGTTGAGCCAATGCTACAGCCTGACGATAAGGATTCAGGAGTGCGGGACCAGAAACAGGATCAATTGAATGATTCGTGGACACTAGTTGATCACCTTTCGACCTCACACTTGCTATTCTAGCGATTTCTTTCTTTCTTCTTGGGATACTTGCCCGGTTGGCAGATGGCAAGTCTGTCGAATCAGTACCCTACCCTGAAGGACTGCTTTCTGCATCGCGCTTTGTAAGTACCTTAACAACAGGCGTTTTTCGAACATGAGACTTCTTCAGACAAGTTGATATAGCAAGGCCTGACTAGCTTACATAGAGACCTATCATCTTCCTCATACTCTTTGCTTTGACTGCTGGGCGCTTAATGAGAGCTATTGCAGCATGGGCGATTGAAAGAGACGCTGAGATTGTCACGCTCGAGCAACTTCTCGACAGTCAAGTCATTGATTCTACATTCGTTATTCTGCTGAGGCTGAAGTCGTTTAATCTTTCCGAGCTTTTGCTGATTCTACTCTGAATGTTGTCGTCATTTGAAGGTCAAGCGAGTCTTCGAATTCCAAGTCTTCGCTCTTCGCCGTCTATCTCGTCTATACCGGTAGCTTACGTCGATTACGACTTCAAGAATAGTGTTTACACTCTTGCTGACTGGTGGTCCTCATCCATCGATTCGGTTAGAGCGATCTACAGTACGGCGCTGATTGATCCCGAGAGCATCAAACAGAGATAGTTGGGGAAACCTCAAAGCCCCTATCCTTAAAGCGCTTGGCGGCTATGACCCCCATCATGAAGGGGAAAACTCCTTCCATAGCGAGATTTAACTATTAGAGGTTGCGTTCCCAGCAATTTGTCGAAAACGCAGCTGGTCAGCACCTGTAGAAATCGAACTTGAAATATTTCAACAAATGATACAAAAATCAAGGTCGGAAAACATGCCCAAGCAGCCCAAGTCAAAGAGAGGGGGGTTATCTAAGGATAACGACGTCCACTCTGCCATTTTCATCCTCGATTAGTATTGAGCATCTTATTTGACTCATATACCGTATAACAATCGATTTCTAGGACTGATATATCGATGTGCAGACAGGAATGTGTTGGGTCAAATTAGGCTGTATGTAGCCACAGAAACATCGACAGGTCAACTCGGAAAAGATTCGCGACATTGAAACATATGCGATTACGACTTTACTATATCACAGTATCATCCATCAAAAGGTCTGGCCATTATGGGATGCGAAAGGCTAACAATCGGGTCGTCGACCATTGAACTCATCCAGATGATTGTCAGTCAACGGTGCTACTTATTCGTCACCGATTGGTCTTCCACTCGGTCCTCTAGTATAACCGGCACAAATCTTACTTTCGGCATCCATACGCCCTTCGCTGTGATGATCTCAGTTTCCGAGATGGCAACAAACCCATGACTGTCCCCGCCAGGAACGGTAAATGGTAAGCAAACAAGCAATTCTTCCAAATCGCGACCCCTTACAACAGAATCTCCTACGAGCAACGCCTCGCGCCGCAAACACCCCCTCTTTCACACGCACAAAAAAAAAAGAACCTCACCACTCCCAAACAAACAAACAAACAAACAAACCCCGCTACTACTATCATCAATAATATAAAACGAAGAATTTCTGCCCCCGGGAAAGTGAACGCGCATAGTCACGACCTCCCTATAACAAACCCAAATTTAATTTTTTTGTTTGTTTCCGTCCAAAGACGCGTCGGTGGTGGGTTTGGAATGGGCGTGTGGCGTGTGTGTGGGGGTTGGTGGTTTTTGGGAGGAAGTTGGGGGGGGGTTTGGTAGTTGGGTAGTATGGGGGAGGGAAGGGGTTTGAGGTGGTGGAATGGGGTGAGATGTGGAGTGGAGTGGGATGTGGTTGTACTGTAGTTGAGGGGTTTGGTGGTGGTGGTGGGTGGTTGGAAGGGCGGAGTGAAAGAAGGGTACTTCTTCTGAAGAGAAAATGTATATGTAAAACCGACGACGAAATTGCTGGAAATATAGGACTGATACCCTTGCCACCCTGCCACCCCCCCACCGCCTACATGGACGTCGTGGCGAAATAGTACTCATCCCACAAAAACGCATAATCCTCCACCACCGCCCCGACCATATCCAGCCCCCACCGGCCCCTCATCCGATCCGCCACGCTCGAAACCCACCCCCTCGTCACATCCTCATAAAACACCCCCCTCATCGCCCACCACCCGGCCCCCCACCGCCGCCGCGCCATCTCCTCCCGCTCTAAGCTCGTCACCGCCCACGGCTGGCGTTGCATCTCCCGCTTCTGCAGCTGTCGCGCGCCGACTTCGATTACCAGCCCTAGCGCCCAAGGTTTCCAATCCCGCTTGTTGTGTTGGAAGCGCTGCAGGGCGAGGGCGTAGATGATGGGGCGCAGGATGTAGAGGTATTCGGCGAGCTGGGCGCGCGGGGTTGCGAGGCGCCGGAGGAGGGAGGCGGGGGGTTTGATGTCGGAAGCGCTGAGGACGCGGGTGTTGAGGAAGGCGGGGATGGAGTTTGTGGGGGGGAGGGGGGGGAGGGGGGAGCCGGTCCGCGGCATCTTCCACTCTTTGTCTGGCGAGTCTGGAGCCTCGTCGTTCTCGTCGGGGGGGAGGGGTCCGCGCTCTGGTAATGGGGGGGTGACGAGCATTCGCATGCCTGTTACGCGCAGCATCACGATCCGGCAGATTGCTTTTAGGCATTCTAGCATCACGACGAGCCGCCAGCGCAGTTTTTCGCCGCCGCGCCGCTTGGCGAACATTTCGCATAGCAGCTCGGTGTACTGGACTGTTTGAAGGAGGAGGGCGGAGCGGGCATAGGGGCGGGAGGTGCTGGTGTAGTGGGAGGTGTAGCGCGTGTGTGGGGATGGGAAGGGTGTGGGCTGGCGGAGGAGGGAGGTGTGGTAGAGGGAGAGGAGTTGGATGGTGGTGTGAACTGAAAAGTTGGTTAGTTGGAGGGAAACGTGAGGAGAGAGGGGACGTACGGGATTCGGAGGCGAGTTCTGATTCGCGGAAACGGCCTGGTTGGGGGTTAGTTGTGAATGCTCGAGTGGTTCCATTTGCGAAAGGAAATCAAATCGACTGGCCTAGGCAGGCGAGGAGACCAACCGGGTATTATGTACGTCAAAGACCGGAGAGCGGATTCTATCTGGGAGACTTGGCTCGCGTTCTTGGTGACGAAGTCTTCATAGGATCTCAGCCATGTCGGAGGGATTGAGATGACGGAGGGCATTTGCGATCGAGCTTGTTTATAGATATTCTGCATTGCATTCGTAGAGCGCCCAACAGCCATGGTGGCAGCTTCTAAGCAATTGGAGAGAGTTGGAATGAATAGAGTTGAGGGCGTGCCGATTTCATCGGCAGTGGTCAGTGGAGGTTGTCGCGAACGCGATGCCGAGGCTCAATTTAGCCCTAGAACTACCGACGTGGTACGGTATTCCGCAGTAACATCAACCCCTTTCATGCATGATTGCAAGAAACACGAAGTATCTAATTCTAATGCAATTTTTTCTCTGCCTAAAGTATAGACAATCTTAACACTTGCAACATCTTTTTATCTTCGCACTGTTTTATGGGCCCCCAACTTTTCGTTGATCATCAGCCCAAACCCTGAGCATTTAAGCATCGTTACAGCCCCCCTTTCCCCATGATTGTCCCATATCCTTTTCATTCCACTTACTCTACACTTGCAAACCGTTTCCAAGTCTCATCCTCCCTGAAAGCTTCATCGCCGTCTCCTCCAGCGTCAATGAAACCTCCCAATCCCCATTTCTCAACGGGGAGGAAACAATGGCAATGCCATTCATATGCCCACCATTCGGAAACCTAAAGACCTCGCAATCGCCAAATCTGTCCCGCCATTTCAGCGCCGCATAGTCAAAGTTCGTCCACGACATCAGGAACAGTCCCGTCGTCTTGATGTTCTCCAGACAATCGATGAACACCTGCCCAACATCCGGCACTCGCTGTAGGAGCGCGATGAAATTCTTCAGGTACGTGTCATCTACGCTTTTGACGCCTGCGCGGATCTGGAAAGCCGCTGCCCCGAGGTGTTCGGATGCAACGAGGTTTTGAACAGACTCGCCAATCTTGAAGCAGACGGCCAAGTTACCTAAGAATTCGGCGGGTAGTGGCGGAAAAAGCTGCGTGCGGCCATCGATCGGCATGCCAAAAGTCGTGGTGTCGGATGGTGCGATAGCACCAACCTTCAAGTGGGCGGCCATGACGGTCCGCCAGATGAGGGCGCGGACGGCATCGTGGTTTGAGATGTAGGGTGACAGGTGGACATGGAGGGTTTTTGGCTGGTGGCGAGGGCTTTGAGGTCCGCGAGCGCAGATTTGCGGATCAAGAAGGTGGCACTTGCCAGGGGTTTGCCGTTGGGCATAGCCCCTCAAGGGTTCGGGGAGGACACTGTAGGAGGAGAAAGTGGCCATGTCGGCCTTGGGGACGCTGTGGAAGAGGCGGGAACGGTCGAACTGCTGAGGGGAAAAGGAGAGTTTGAGGTTCGAGGAGGGGGTGGGGGGCGTGGTCTTGCGTTGACCGATCGCCCGGCATTGATTTGCCAGCATCTCGGTAGTGCGGAACTGGCCCACGCCATCGCCGATGCTGTGGTAGATGCAGGTGACGAGGAGGAGCCCGGATTTGATGAAGTATGCCTGCACACTGAAGGTTCCTAGTGGACGCATGGCTGGGTGGTCCCAGGCCGGTGTGGGGCAGAGATCTTCCGGCAGCAACTTCTCCTGGCTGGACTGGCTCTTTCGCAGTTCCTCAATTCCATACGTTGCCGAAAGATCTCTGACTCTCAGGTGGGCTTCGCCTTTGTCATGGTATCGCAGACCGCCTTACTTTTCGCCATTCCGCGGTTGTGGAGGCTGCGTACAGCTGCCGGCTAGGTCGGGAAACTGGTTGACCGTCGCTTGCATGCCCTCCCGGAGGATCGACACAATCTCTTCATTGTTGCTCCCTTGTGGAAGGGAGAAGACTAGGATTCTACGTGACCAGTTGTACACTGCCGCTTGATCCAGGGGCGACAGCTGTGTGTTGAACGATGGACTTGTGAAATTACAATGTGCGTTCGTTTCTACAAAACCTGTATTCTCAGGGCTTGAGAACGACGGGGCGTTAAGGAGGGGATGATGACAGAGAGATTCACCAATCGAAGAATAAATAACAATACTTATCAGAGTCTAGCGTTCATAGTCCCGCGGCACAGCGTCATCGCGAGATACTGTAGACTGCCGGGTAAGCTTCGCATCTGGTGGGGACATACATAGCTGGGGCACAGGTTCTGTTGGACGTTTCGGGATCCTCCCCTCAAAGCCGAGGATAAAGTCATCAATCATCTTTGTCCGCCTTCGAAGCACGTGTACCGCAGTACATAACAGTCCCTTAGTGAGCCATCAGTGCTCGACATAAGAACATGTCTTACTGTAGAGGGATAGCGTTACTACCTTATGTAGCACATGTCTCGAAAGGGGAAACATGAAAGCATTGGGGATAATAAGCTGCTAGGCTAAGAACAACAGTTGTCTTTTTGTATAATGTATTCCATTGCGTCGATAGGAGTATGTAGTGTGTTGATTCATCGGCTTTGAGGGTTGAAAACCCTGTTACGGAGTACCCCAAGGTCGGTCGGTACCTTAGAGCGAGCAGTTAGCTACCTTGGGCATCTTAGGTACCCCGTGGAAAAGACATGGATTTCTACTGGCCGCTGGCGCGATACATATCAAGAACATGCTCGAGAGTACTCTGCCTTCGGTAAGTAAGGTATTAGGTATCATCATATCACGCTACTTTATTCCTAATCTATCGTGACGTGACGTACTGTACCTTACCTTAGGCCATTCCCGTACCTCCCCCTCCCGTACCTTAATGTACTCTCTGCATCCACAAAGTATGACCCTACAATATGTACCTACGCAATTTACACAACCTGCAGGCTTTTGCTTGAGGCTGAAAGTACCTCCCTGCCTTAGGCTGCAGCATGTCTGCAGATTCGCAATTGTTATCGTTTCCAGCCTTGGGATTCCCCGCTGAGAGACAGTACGGAATACAGTACATCCATACCGTCCGTACCGTAGGCGACCAAGCAAAGGAACTGGAAACGTCATCCCATAATCCCGTACGATTATCAAAGCTTCCGTCCGTCGCTCCGGTTCATGCCATATCATCCTTGTCGGTGATGGAACTTTCCCCTTGCGACAGTAATTGTAACATCCTCCCCTTTCATCTTTTCTTCTCTCGATTAGCTCCCACTCTACCTAGGACATGCTAGAGGTATTGCATTAATGTGGTTGATTCAGCTGCTCGTGGTAATTAATAGTCTTGGTAGGTGAAGATGATATACCAATACACCAATACACCAATACACAATGACAAAATGACAAAATGACAAATAAACGTAGCTTTGAGCGTCGCATAAGGTAACTGGTACTTTCTTCGTATTTTCGAGATCGTCAGGATCTGCGTCGTCTAAAAAGTTTCACTAATTTTTATGATATGCTCTAAATCGTCAGTCAGACCTTAATCTTGCATTAGCAGCAGCATGACATGCATGTTCCGATCTCTCTAAAACACCATCTCTGCCCAGTGTCGTTCGATTTGTCCTTCTTTTTCCTTTCTTATCCTTTTCCTTCTGTGCATATACGATAATCATTTTCCAGCCTAGCGTGGTGGAGATACAACTGCAGAAGAAGAAAAAAGCCGGTTGGGGCGCCAAGCGATGAGCTTCCGTCAGGTGCATACGATACCCAGACAAGGAGCCTTTACGCATCATGCATCCCAGTCACGATATTCGCCACGATGGCGGTTCTATTACGATTTTATGCCAAAAGACTCGCCAAGTCGTATGTATGGTGGGATGATTGGTTGATTGGGGTTGCTTTGGTGAGAAGAACCACCGGACGGACTGCGGTCGAATAGAATAAATACAAAGTATCATGTTTCTGACATTGGGGGGGGGGATCATATGTTATGCCCTTGCAGCAACAGATCTTGCTTCTACAGCGCATTGGGGACTCGGGCGCCATGTCGCGGAAGTGGCATCTCGAAGCATAGGTTGATCGACAAGGGAGAGATAGAGAGAGAAATAAGTTTTGAGGGTGATGCTTTAGGCATTTCGAAATTGATGCAGGTACTCTCAAGCCAGTATTTAGTTGTCGGCCCGCAAAAGCGGTGCTCACGAGAATCTCAAGGGGACTTCGATTGTTGCTGGCTGGAAATTCCATACCGACTCAAAAATAATAGAAGATTCGAGTTGTGAGGCGGTTTGGATTATGGAACCTTTCCCCAAACACAAAATCCCCCTCCGCCATAAACATTACCCAGATAGTGAGTATTCAAAATGTGTGGTTATATATAGGGTATCCTATCCCAGTCAAACACCCGGGTAGAAAACCCTCGATGAGATTGCTCAAGTTCAAATAGATATGGTTCGACTACTTCGACTACTCAAGAGAATGTTTGAGAAAATTGTGGGAGGCTTTCTTCCCGTCAGTGTGAGCAGGATGGTTGAAGGAGAATGGCAAACGAGTCCGAGGTCAAGGCGGCTCGTCCAAAGTATCAGTTAACCCCGATGCTTACAAGTTCCTGTGTACTTCGATTCGTTTAATATAACCTAAAGCAATCGCTCTGAGGTCGATGGGTGACAAGAAACGACGCTGGCAAAGATTCGTCGAATATTTCTGCTGGAATTGACAGAGCCCAGAGCAGCGAGGTTGTGATATTGTTGGCGTTGCGCAGCTGCTTGTGAGCTTTTGGAGAAATATTTGGAGTTTGGACTTTCTAATGACTTATTTATCGGTCATTTGGTCCCGTGTCCAGGTTTGCAAGGCTGGATGCTTCGTCTCTCAGATTCAGGTCGAGTCTGTTTGGGATTGTGAGTCCACTGTAAATCGAACGCTGTAAGGAGTAATATCTCGATATTTCAAACACGTCCCGCACGAGATTAGAATTTCGAGGCAGGATATCAATCGTCGACTCGCCAAAACCGAAACTGCTTGTTTTATTTTCTATTCGTCCATTGAAGTTGTTATGAATGTATTTGATATGATGAGGCCTCACGGATCAAAACCCAGTATCGACCTCGTCGATATTGACCAGAGCGCAGTGACACCATTGGCTTCAAAGCCAATGGTTATGCAAGTGCTGTCTTCAAATTTTTCGACCGTGGCAGGCTGCCTGTCAAAAGAGAGAATGTCGTAGCGTTGATTGGCGGGACGAAAGTTACCCGGCTATTCGAACTCGTCGTTCTGCGGATGTAGATTTCCCCAAATTTCCTAGTCGTGTTATCAGTCCGGCTGATAGTAGGCGAGGAAGCGCAGCAGGCAAACAGTGCGTTAATATGATCGTGTAGGATATTTCAGGGATCCGAGCAAATAAGAACCATTTCAACTGACAACAACCATACTCAACCGCTCTGCGCTACCTAAAAAAGAAAATCTTGCGATATGGGTATTCAAGCACGTTGACCCTACGCCTCTGTTTACTTCGTAAGCAGGAAGCTTTTGAGATTGCCCAAGTAGGCCGAAAGTGATTGAACGCAGATGATCATGTGATTTTCTCATATTCATCTTTCACTGGGCACTGAACGAGCTGATTTTCTTGCGCTGATTGACTCTAACACAAGAGCAACACGATGATTCAGCCATGTGTAGTGCTGACCTTCACTCAAGCTGAGTTGACGATTCGGCGACTGGATGATGGGGCGCTTGAAATCTGTGGCTGGTTGAAATCATATTCAAGCGCATTATCCCTTGCGCTCGATGTACTCGAAGATGGTGGCCCCTTGCGTCTGGGTCATCAAATGGTTGATTACTCATACTCCAATACGAAACAGCCACGTACGAATGTACTGAAGCTGAAGCAGGGAGCGCTGGAGGTCAAAGGCGGAGGTTTTTTCACCGTACTGTCATACGGTGAACGACTACTTGTATTAAATTCCGATACGAGATCACTAGTTACATTCTTCCTGTAACCTTACCAACCTTTCCTTTCTTGAACCGTGGACTCCACTTGCCAAGCTCTTTAGCAAATACGCTGCCCATACATTTTACGAGGACGTCTTGTAATGCGAAGAGCCATCTCTACATTTGTTCTGTCCTTTCAACCTCCTTGAATCATCCTCGATGGATGAAGAATTGGTCGTCTAATGAAGCAATCTTTGCCCTCGCATTCCTGCCGTTTCGGACCATTCCAGTCCAACCCATAAATACTGGGGTAAGGGTTGGGTGCTAAAGTTGTGCGATTGAGCCGCCATGAAGCCAACTGGGCCTCGAGATATTAGATGGGTTGAGGTATTCTTCGCTGGCGCAGTGTATCATTGAGCGTTGCTAAAGTGTAGTAGGGGCTCAGGGGCATCAGCGCGGCGACCATCGTCACAAGCCATCTTTTCCCCTCCTTCAACCCCATGCTACGCGCAGCTTCCATGACTGATGACACACCTCCAATCTTCCTGCAGCTACCGGTTGTCCGCCTCATCTTCTCCGGTCGAGCGAGCCTCTCGTTCTTCTTCCTTCTCACCGGCTTCGTTAATTCCCTTGGCTTTCTCAAACAAGTACGAGCTGGAAACCAAAACACCGCCTTACAACGTCTGGCAAAGAGTGCATATCGGAGAATCGGAAGGCTCGTTCTCCCAGCGACAGTAGCAACAACAGTGAGCTGGGTGCTCTGCCAATTGGGAGCGTATCGGCTGGCAAGAGAGGGCGACGTCAACTGGTTCCGGGACATCAGCCCGAGGCAAAGTCCGGATCTCGCGTCTGGTCTCTGGGATTTGTTCAAGAATTTGTTCAAAACATGGAGTGAAGCAAGTAACGACTACGACAAGGTGCAATGGAATTTGTTTTTCTTACTGAAAGCGTCTATGGTGGTATACATGCTATTGCTCATGACCACATATCTCACACCGAGATCTCGAAAGATATGCATTTTGATATATTACATGTATGGCTGGACCAGCGGTGACTGTAAGTGCATCTGGAACCCTTTCGGCACAGCCGATATGCTGATACTCATAAGCATTAATCACGATGAATGTCAGTGCTGGAATGTTTCTGGCAGAAATGCTTTTCGATCAAGCAGAATCCGAAGAGAGAGAGTCTGAGCCTCCGAGTTCATGGAAGCTGTGGCCAACTCTACTGCTTGCCGCGGGCCTTGTGATAGCTGGGTATCCAGAGGACCACACCGACTGGACAGCGTGGTCATTCTTTCTCCAGAACTTAGGGGAGACGTTATTTCGGGATGTTCCCGAGTTGTCGAGAAAGTGGGGCTCCGTTGGGGGATCGTTCATCATCCTAGGAGTCATGTATCTGCCAGCCGTACAACGTGCACTGTCACATCGCTTCCTTGTCTGGATGGGAAAGGTCAGCTTTTCCGTCTTTCTAATTCACTCCTTTCTGATAAGGAGCATTCTTTGCTGGATGTTGTTCTGGAACTCGGAGGCTCCAGAGTGGGAAGAGGAAGACGGAACCATAATGGTCGGCCGTCTTCCTCATGTTCGCGGCTTCAGCTGCGCGGTAATTATTGGCATCTTCTTTGTCATCGTGTACTATTTCGCGCATCTTTGGACTCTGTATGTGGAGTCGTGCTGCGCACAAGTGGTTCAATGGATCGAGGATCGGATGTCTACCGAGGATCCTCAATTTAGGGGGGTTACAAACCCCGTTTAAGGATGTATATATGGGTCGGCGTTCAGAGGTGTTTCACACCAAAACATCACCGGGAGGTTAAAACTCCAAGTGATTTATAGGGTCAAGGCATTTAAAGGCAGTGATGTACCAAAATTACAATTCATCGAGGATCAGTCTCCTTTTCATCAACACTTGTCACAGAAGTCTACAGCATCCTCGTTGACCCGGGGTGGCCTGGCTACATCCTCATTAACCACATACAACGGATCAATGACCAATAAGTCGGAGAGAACATCACTTTCGGTGGAGCTGGTGTACAGATCTGATTGTAAGTGACCTTCCAAACATCACGGAAGGTATTCAAGCCATCTAATTCCCAAATGGAAACCCCAATCCTCCACCAAATTCCAAAAACCTGAATTTACCAAGCCAAATTTACATACTGGAGATGTCAAAACCCACCAAAAAACCGCCTGAGTATTCTTCTCTATAAGAATTGCAATCCCAAGCCAAGCCAGCTCGCGCTCATTGCCTCGCCTCTGGCGACCACGGTTGTCTTACCACTTACAGTCTGGTGTACGCTGCAGATGGAACAGCACACTTGCGCCTTCACCGCAGCCGTGACTTTGATAGAAATCACAGAACTATGCTACTACTTCGATCTCGCTGAGGCTGGATAACCACACCTGTTGCGTTCTTCCCAGACTTCTGCAAGAAGTTTTCTATGGCATAGCTGTCCGCGCGCTGAACTAGTCAGAAAATTACGCGTTATTGGTGTTTGTCAATGAAGGTGACTGAATCTACTTGCAATGTTTGGAGATTCTGGGACTATTTCTGCGCTCTAATACGCTTTAGGGCTTTGGGAATGTACGTAACTTGGCTGATCTAGGGTGTTTTTAAGTATAGCTTAAAGCTTACTGTTGTGATCAGCTTCCATTTCGCAGCGGATTTCATGTTCTTAGTGCTCGTACCAGCTCGATTGGGAACCATTAGCAAGCCACAGTCAAGGAGCCAAGAGCAAGCAGATAAGCAAGGAGAGCTTAATCAGCAATCTCGTCCCTACCTGTTCCTATATATTACTCCTCCAGATCTGGATCGAAGAGCTTGATGGCTTGCATGCTCCCAGCGCCCTCCTTTCACGAATTCTGTGTCTGGACCGCAAGCACGCGGAGCCTCCTTTCTTTTCTCAACCGTCAAGTGCCATTTTTATTAAATACCAGGCGTATGTAACCTTCCTCATCGCCCCCCCCCCTGAGCCTTCTCATGGGCTATAGAACCACACACAATTTCCAAGCGAAAAGCTGCATCACCATCCAAAGGGTTATCATCCGCCTCATAAAGCACCTTGTTATTAAAAGCATGCTAGAGTAATGTAGGCGCGATGAAATTTCTCAATGATTGACTCGGGAAAGATGGTGGTTTTTGAGGTGTTTGTGTTCGTTTCAGTAAAGCTAGGAAGTGATTTTGGGTACGAGGGAGGAAGTTGGGGGTAGTGGAGGTGGAGGTGGAGGTGGTATGGATGTTGGTTGGGATGGGGTTCTTGATCTTGTTCTTCTTCTCCTTCTCCTTTGTCTTCTCTCCTCTTTCTTCACTTTCCTCTTCTCCAAGACCTCAAGAAACAAATTCTTCCTATTGCACGCAATACA
>JAABUU010002315.1_pt1 | contig 27562 bp, 20 predicted proteins | sample 5559301 | NCBI WGS metagenome assembly JAABUU01 (sample SAMN10711884, study PRJNA513360) | rock metagenome | isolation source: Antarctica rocks | place: Antarctica: Victoria Land, Richard Nunatak white | reverse complement strand
CGAGGCGGACGGCCTCGGCCTTGAAGGCGGGGGGATAGGGTGCATGAGGACTCGGCATCGGGACACCTCCTTGGATTCGCACAGATGCAAATCATCGAGTGTCCACCGAACCGACGCAACTCCAGAATGCAAAGAGGAAAAAAGGGTGAGGGACTATGCGCCGTTCCCTCAGAGTGCCTTTCTTCTTTGCGTCCTCTGCGTCCTTTGCGGTTCCTCCCGGTTTCACTTTGACGACGATTAGATAAACGGCTGGAAGGTCATCGGCAATGTGAAGGTAAGCCGTTGCGGAAGGAGGCATTCATCCATCGTGCATGCCTGGTAGTGGAGGGTCGCCGTGATCGTCAGGTCTTCGCGCTGTTCGGTGAAGATAAGCGCGGCTGTCAGGGTGATTGCCCCATCGTAGACGGGCAGTTCTTCGGCGAGCCAGTCGGTGTGGAGCGTGTGCGGCGGTGGATATCGTACTGGCTCGACCGTCACCGTCTCCGGCGCTTCAATTGCCAGTGTGGTCGGGATATACCCATCCGGCAGCGGCTGGCCGTAGATGTGGGTGCCGGGTGCGATCTGAATCGTCACGCGAAGCCCAATCCGCTCCCCACGCACGAAGGCGCCAGTGTCGAGCGATGCGACGGCAACGAGTTCATCGCCTGTTTGCTGATCCCGTGGCCCATTGCCCGCGACGGTCAGGCCGAAATGTTCCTGCAACGTCGTCACGGCAGCATCACGCGTCCGGTGACCGTCATGGAAGACTTTGTCTTCGACGCGCCCATCCGCGCCAATGAAATAGATACCGGGATAGGGGATGCCATAATGCTCATTCGTCGGCTCGACCGTCGTGTTGAGGATGCCGAGTGCACGGATGAATGCGCTCCCCTCATCGGAGAGGAGGGGATAGGTGATCCCGCGCGCGGCGGCGAAGGCGCTCAGCGTCTCCTGTGTGTCGTAACTGAGGGCGAAGGGGACGATCCCGCTCGCTTCAAGCGTCGGCAGATTGCCTTGCAACTCCACGAGTTGCGCTTTGCAGAACGGTCACCACGCCGCACTGCGATGCACGACGATCATCGCGCGCTTGCCGCCCCGCACGGTGGAGAAGTGGAGAGGCTGGCCGTGCTGATCGGGCAGCGTGAAGTCGGGGAAGCGATCGCCGATCGCGGGGCCAGTCGGGAACGTTGATGACGCGGAGAGACTCATCGCAATCCATCCTTTCCTCTAATTCGAACACCTGGTAGGAGGAACGCGATATGCGGCGCGCTATTCCGGCGATGCGCCCGCGTGGATCGCGCGGGCAGGCTCCGGTAGATCGCGCTCGATGCGCAGGATCGCACCCATGGCCAGAAGCGAGATGACGATCAGAATCCAGAAAACAGGCTCGTACCGTCCAAAAAAGGTATAGAGCAGTCCCGCACTGACTGGCGCCGCCGCCCGCGCGCCGGTGACGAAGAGGGCGAGCACGCCGCTGATCGTGCCATACTCGCGCGGGCCGTACATTTCGGCGACGAGCGCCGCGCGGGCCGGGGTGATCGCGCCGAAACCGATACCGAAGAGGATGACAAAGACAATTACCCCGGCCGTCGTGGTCGTAGTCACCAGCACAATCAGCCCAACCGTCTGGAAGAGAAGAATGCCCGCCGTGACGTACCGGCGTGGGATGCGTCCGCCGAGGGGCGTGAAGATCAATCGGCCTGGCAGCGCGAGGGTGCCGACCAGCCCCGCCGCTGTTGCCGCGAACCCCGTGCTGAAGCCATGGTCGGTCAGATAGGGAATGAGATGCACCGTCACGGCGACATTGGCGAGGAAGGCGAGGCAGAATGCCCCCGTTAGCCAGCGGAACGACGCGCTGCGGAAGGCATCGTGCGCCCGGACGCTCTTCTCCGAGGGTTGAGCGCTTTCCGTACCGCTGGCTGCCGACTGCTGATTGCTGACTGCCCCACCGTCGGGTAAGAGACCGATATCCTGCGGACGGCGGCGCAGGACGAGCGCATGCAGTGGGATCGTCACGGCGGCAAGGATCATCGCCAGAATAACGAACGTCGTCCGCCAGCCTTGCGCGCGGATCAGCCAGGAAATTAATGGAATGAAAATCACACTGGCAAAGCCGCCAACGAAGGTAATGATCGTCAGGGCGCGCGCCCGATAGCGCGAAAACCACGTCGCGATCGCGGCGAAGGCAGGCTCGTAGAAGATCGCCGCCATCGCCACACCGAGCGCCGCCCAGATCAGGTAGAAGAGCAGGAGGGTATGGACGGCAGAGAGCGCAAGCAGCAGCAATGCCGCCGCACACGATCCGGCGGTCATCAACAGCCGGGGGCCATGCCGGTCCACCCAACGGCCAACGAAGAGGCCCGCCACCCCGGAGCAGGCGAGGGCGAGCGAGAAGGCCCCGGTCATCGCGGCGCGCGACCAGCCCATGTCACCCCCGATTGGCTTGAGGAAGACCGAAAAGCCGTAATAGAGGATGCCCCACGAAACGACCTGCGCGCAGGCGAGGGCGAGCAGCATCACCCAGCCGTAATACAGTCTACCCTGCAATCGCATCGGTGTTCCTGATGCCGGCGACGTCGTGATCTATCCCTCCCCTCTTTCCTTTTTCCTGTTGCGTTCTTTACGCCGTTGCGATTCTCCCCGGTTTCATGTCAGATTGCTCGGGATGAGGCGTTCGACGATGACGGTGTCCTTCCAGACGCCGTCGAGTTTGCCGTGATTCTGATAGACGCCAACCTCGCGGAAGCCGACTTTTGTACAGAGAGCGCGGCTGGCCACATTTTCCGGGAAGACGCGGGAAAGGAGTTTCCACAACCCGGCGCGCTCCGCCGCCTCGATCAGCCCGCCCATGAGTACGATGCCAATGCCCCGCCCGCGATACCTCTCGTGAATATACACAGAGAACTCGGCGACCCCGGCGTAGCAGGCGCGTGTCCGGTAGCCGTCCGTCGCGGCCCAGCCGACGACTTGCTCCGTTCCGTCCTCCACGACTGTCGCGACGACGACCGGGTGGTGATCGTCGTGACCAGCGAGCCAGATGCGGCGCTCGTCCGCCGTGCGCTCCTCGGTCTCGAAAGTGGCGATGCGCGCGCGAATACCCTGATTGTAGATCTCCGCGATCGCTGCCGCGTCATCCAATGCCGCTGGACGTACCCAGACACTTGCGACCATAGCCCTCTCCTGCTCACGTTCCTCAATTGTCCGCGAACCGCGTCAGTAGATACGGAATATATCGCTCTCGACGATGCGCGTGAACCCCTCGGCAGACGACTCATCAATCCAGACGATGCTCAATCTCCTCCGGCGCTTCTGCCCACTCCGTTCTGAGTCGCCGGCTTTGCGTGCTGTACATCGGTAAAAAGACGACACAACCAACGAAACTGCGGCCTCGCGCCCCATTTCACGTGAGAAACATCAGTCCGTTGCCATGATCGTAGCGCGACCTGCTCCATCGAGACAGGTACACCGAAACCGAACACGACGCGTGGTTGTGTGCATATGCACAGCGACTTCGCGCGGAATGGTAATGCCCCTTGTCTGCGCTATCAGGTATATCACATGGTGCGCCCATCCGGTGTTACCATTTGATGGGACGGCAGTTTTCGGGTGTCTTATATGGAGCGGCAAGAATGATGAAGAGAACGACACGGATTGCACGGTACGGACGGTGGCTCGTCATACTCGCTATACTCATGCAGATGACCGGTTCCGTCGCGGCCAGGATGTTGGAGACCGCGACGGACCCGCCGTTCGCGGGGGACGACACCTTTCCCGTTGGGCCGACCGCAGTGAGCGATCCGACCGATGTTTCAGTGCTGGTGGACCGCGCATATGGCCCGCTCGCGGACAATGCGGGTCATCTCCACGCCGATCTAATCGGCACGAGCGTCGCGACCGATACCGCCGTTGAGGTTGCCCCGACGGATGGCGCGCAACCCGCTTTTTCCGTCGCAATCAACGGGGTTGCGGCGCCGGGCGCGTGGCAACCGGCGGGGTCGGCTCGTCGCGCCTATCGTCTGATCGTCCCGACGGCGCAGGTTCTCTTTCCGCAACCCGGTGATGCGGACAACGCGCTCGTCCCGCGTGCGAACATCCTGACGCTCACCGGCGCGTCGGCCTCGCTGGACTGGGTGCGCCTCATCGTACCCGGTACGCCGCCCGCTCTTTTGATGGCGGGTGCGGACCTCTCATGCGGCCCTCCCGGCCCGACCGATCCGACTGATACCTGGAACGACTGGGGTCGCTGGTTGACAGCGGATGGCATTCCCTATCGTGCGCCCGCGCGTGATGGGCGGTTGACCGTCGCGGAGCAACTCCCGGCGCTCGATACAGGCTACTCCTTCCTCCGGCACGCGTACGGCCCGGATCGTCCCGGCCTCTCGCCCCGTGTCACGCTCGTCGGTTACAGCATGGGCGGACTGGTGGCGAGGCTCTGGGCGTTTCAGCATCCCGGGATCGTGACGCAGTTGGTGGAGATCGCCAGCCCGGATGCCGGGACGGATGCCGCGACGAACTTCTTCGCCGCCTTCCTTTCACGCTGCGCGAGCGGCGCGCTGCATGACTTGTCGCCCTTTTTCGTCGCCGACTTCAATACCCGCGTGGACCTGGCCCATTATTGGGACCCGGATCGTGCGGCATCGCACATCACGACGGTCGCCGCCGTGCCGCCGACCGGGGATCATACAGACGGCGTCGTCGCGGAGACGAGCGCGGATGCCCTCCCCTACGCGACGCACCTGACGTGGACGCCGGATACTGTCGGACGTTCCTTCTCCCTCCATGCCGCTATCCCCCATGCCGAGAAGGTGTATACCGACCTGCGCGACACGTCGCGGTTCGCATCGCCACTGCCGGACGGACGGACCGGGCAGTAGCGAGGCGGACAGCAGGCGGAAAAGAAAAGCGGCGAGGATGCATCCTGGCCGCTTCGTCGTTACCGGGGGAAAATGGTTAGGTGCGTGGGACGCGCCGCTTCAAAGCAACACCGGTTGCAATGACTGCCAGAGCAAGAACAATCGCCTCGATGATGATGAAGTTCATCGAGCCGCTATGCGCCTGGCCAGTTGCCGGGAGGGTGGTTGTCGTCGTCGTTGTACCACCGCCCGTGCCAGTTGCGACAGCGCCTGATCCGCCAGTGGCGCCGCCTCCTGTACCAGTCGCAACGGCAGAGCCGGTTGTGGCGCGCGTCGCGCTCGGTGCCGTGGTGGCCGCGACAGTCGCGGTCACCGCGCGCGTTGCGGCCGGTACCGTCGTGCCCGACCCGGCCGTGCTCGTGCCCGTTGTCTGTGCCAGACCAGAACCTGCCGTAAATGCAAAGACCGTCAGGAATGCTATGACCAGTGCCAAAAGCAGAGAAAGCCGCTTACCCACGTACGCACCTACCTTCCTTCGACGATGGCCGCACCGGCCGCCCGATCACAGCTCGAAGATTTGCCCATACTACTCACAAACGTTGTGACGGGCCATTGACTGCGCACTGTCGCACGTTAGATGCCAAGTGCAGAGATAAGTAATTAACTATGCTTTTACAGACCAGTTATGCTGATGCTAGCTTCCGATGCGGTTTTGCCCGGCAGCAAGGCTTTTATCACTTCTTTCTCACCAATCGTGGCCCAGAACGTATACGATGGCCGTGGCGGTGTCCGTACGAAATCAACATTTTGCGTCTCCGTTCGTCGTTTGCACACACTATGCACATGTTCTGCTATCATGCACTCGGTATACTGATTCGGCGTGGCATGCGGATAACGAGAAACAGTGCGTGCCGTTTGCCGTCGCGAATGGAAGAGGATAGCGACGATGTCCACCTGGCCCGACCGCACTGCTGCACCGGACGACGCCCCACCGCTGCTGTTCACGATCCATGACGTCCCCTTTGTCGTCCGCGCGAATGACGCGGTGGTGATCGCGCATGTCGCGCGTCTGGTGCAGCGGTACCGCGCGGCGGAAACTCAGGCTGCCACGGGGCCACAACAGGAACTGATCGCCATTCAGGGCGTGCCCACCATTGACGCCGGTCGCCTGACGGACATACCGCGCCGTTCGGGTGCGCGCAAACCGGCGCGGGTCGCGACCGCCGATCGGGACGATGGCCGTGTGATTCTCCGTCGCGAAACCGGCGTCATGACGACGATCCGGCCCGATGCATGGACGATCGAGGGCGACCTCCGGACGCATCCGGGGGAAGTGACGCGTGCGCTGGACGCGATGCTCTCACTCGCGCTCGTGGAACGGGGCTACCTGACGCTCAAAGGCTCCGCCCTGACGCGCGATGGGCGCGGGATTGCCCTAATTGGTGGCCCGGATACCGCCCGCCGCGCGCTCGCGGTAACGCTCCTCGGAGACGGCTTCCAGTGGGTCACGGAGGATTCGTTGCTCGTGCGCGTCGCCGACGGAGAGGTCGAGATGCGCGGTTTGCCGGGCCTTCTCCGTCTCGGCCCCGCCGCGATGCTCGCGCACCCCGCCCTCCGTGCCATGCTCTCGGATGACGAACGCGCGCGGTATGAGGGGCAGACATGGCGCGATCTGCGGGAGATCGAGGCGCGTTATGTCGTGGAGGCGGCGGACGTCTTCGGTGGGGACGGGGTCGCGGCGGGTGGTGTGCTGGAGATGATCGTCGCGCTCCGCTGGAAGGGCGGAGAGACGGAGGGCACGACGACCATCGCGCCGCTCGCTCGCTCCGACGCCTACGAGGCGCTGGCGGACGCGACCCGCTCCTACGGGTTGTACGACGTGCGCGGCACCCTCCCACCGAACTTTCACCGGCTCCAGCGCATCGCGGAGACCGTCATGATGCATGCCGTCACTGGGCCAGTGGACCTGCGAACGGTCGCAGACGCCCTCGTCGCCGATGAGGCGGAGACCGCCGCGTACGACATCGCCGCGACCGCCGACGGGACACACTGAGCGATGCCACGTCGTGCCGCCGTCCTCGATGTCGGGACGAACACCGTTCGTCTGCTCGTCGCCGATTGCGCGGATGATTGCCTGACGCCTGTACTCGACCGGACAAATATGTCCCGCCTCGGCCTCGGTGCGAGTGCGGACGGGACGCTGGCGGCGGAGAGCATCGCGCGTACCGCCGAAGGGGCAATCGCGCTCGTTCAGGTGGCGCGCGCGGCAGGCGCGGCGACAATCTTCATGGTCGGCACTGCGGCCGTGCGTGACGCACCGAATCGTGCGACGCTGCTTGCCTGGATCGAACGAGAAACGGGGATCGCCTGCCGCGTCATTGATGGCGAGACCGAAGCATCGCTCACTTTTCTCGGCGCGACCGTCGGTCAGCCGCTTGATGGCACGCGGGCGGTCGGCGACATCGGCGGCGGCAGCACGGAGCGGATCATCGCGGTGGATGGCGCGATCCGCGAGCGGGTTTCCGTCCCGCTTGGTTCGGGCCGTCTGACGGAGCGGACCATCGCGCACGACCCGCCGACGGATGCCGACCTCGCCGCCGCGACCGCCGCCGCCGCCGAAGCCTTCCGCACACTGCTCCCCGTCCGGGCAACGACGCTCCTCATCGCGGGGGGCACTGCGTCCGCGCTCGGCAAACTGCAAGGCACGGCGACACTCGATGAGGCTGCGCTCGATGCCGCGCTCGCGACGCTCCAGTCCGCCCCCGCCGCCGTACTCGCGCCGAAGGTGGAGTTGGAAGTGGCCCGGGTCGGCCTGATGGCGGCGGGCGCAATCATCGTCCGCGCGCTCGCCCGCACTTGCGGCCTTACCGCCGCGACCATCGCCGGTGGCGGCATCCGCGAAGGCACGCTGCTCGCCGCGATGCGCAACGAGTATGGCTTGCGGCTATTGAGTGAAGGTGGGGCGATGCAGGGATGAGTAAGAATGATGCGCATTTCGGCCCAAAAACCGCGTTCCGGGATGCCGCCGCACGGGTGCTGACCGAACGGCTCGATGCGCTGATGACGCACGAAGCGGGCACGCGGACCGGAACTGACCCGGAGGAACTACACGACATGCGTGTCGCCTCGCGGCGGCTGCGAGCGGCGATGGAGGCGTTTGCCGTCTGTTACCGAGGCAAAAAATTCACGCGAGTCGTGAAGGAGACAAAAGAATTAACCGATGCGCTCGGCGGCGTGCGGGACAGCGATGTGCTCCTCACCCGGATGGAGGCGTATGCCGCGACCGTGCCGCCGGACGAGCGACCGGCAATTGCTACCTTCATCGCGCGTATCCGGGCGGGGCGGGAAACACACCGCACGACGATGCTCCATGCGCTAGATGATCTGGCGGTCACTGGCTACGCGAAGCGGTTCCGCGCCGTCGTCGCGCACCCGAATTCATAGGAGAACCGATGGCCCGCGCCCGCACCGTCCATGGTCTGAAACCGAAGGATACCGTTCGTGCCAACGCGCGGAAGATCGTCGCAGCCCGCACCGATGCGTTCTTCACCTTTGCACCATTCCTCGCCGACCCGACGAGTGTTACTGAATTGCACGACATGCGGATCGCCGCCAAGCGCCTCCGGTACACGCTCGAACTCTTCGCCGACGCGCTCGGCCCGGATACTGCCGCCTGCATTGACCGCATCAAGGAGTTTCAGGAGGTCGTTGGCGACATCCACGATCACGACGTGCATGCGGACATCTTGCGCGCCCATCTGGAAACGCTCGCCGCCGCCTATGCCCACGCCCTCGCCGACCGCGCGATGCAGGCAGACGCGGAGATCGAACCGTTCAAGGAGCAATGCCGCGTCTTTATTACCGACGATGTCTGGGTCGCGGAGCAGATCGCCATTGCCGCCGCCATTGCCCGCACGATGCGCAAGCGGCGGCAACGGCACACCGATCTCGTCGCCGCATGGGAGCAATGGACTGTGGCAGGGCTGCGCGAGCGGCTGGATGCGATTGTTACGGATTAATCGGGTCGTTCGTGGGCTAGTAGTGGGCGGCCTTGATTATCGCCGGAGTGAGCGATGCGGCTATATTTGATGGTGTTGGCAATCTTCGGGCAGGGCGATCCCGTGCCGAGTTATCTGATCCGCACCGACGACGGGATCAATGTGCTGATTGACACCGGTTTCTCGCCGGAGATGATCGCGGCGTCGCAACAATCGGACACGACCGAGCAATACATTCGCGACGCGGTTCCCATCACGGATCATCTTGCCACGCTCGGTCTTGCGCCCACAGATATCCACTATCTAATTGCGACGCACTTCGACCCCGATCACGCCGGGGCGCATGATGCCTTCCCAAACGCCGAGATCGTTGTCCAGCGCGCGCATTACCAAATGGCGAAGGGAGGAACGGACCGCCGTTACGCGATGAATCAGTCGCACTGGGACGCCCCCGGCCTCCGTTACCGGTTCGTTGATGGCGATACCGAACTGCTACCCGGCATTACCCTGATTGAGACGAGCGGGCATGTGCCGGGCCATCAATCGGTGCTTGTCCGCCTCAAGGAGACGGGGCCGGTGCTCCTGACAATTGATGCGATCAATCACGCCGGGCAGCGCGACCCGGAGACGCGCACGGTGGCCGGTTATGACACGGACGAAGCAAGCACGCGGGCGAGTACGCGCAAACTACGCGACATCGTGGCGCATGAGGGCGTTCGGCTCGTGATCTACGGGCACGACCGCAAGCAGTGGCCGACCCTGAAAAAGGCGCCAGCATATTACGCCTGAATGGAAGCCGATTGAACCGCAAAGGCGCAAAGGACGCAAAGAATAGATCTCTCATTGTCTCTCGCCACAGGAGGCAATTGACACATTCCGGTCATCGTTTTGACGGTTGTGTGCTCACTCAGAGCGTTGGCAGAAGGCCGAATGCCGGGAACAACGCGGCGCCAAACGTCGTGATCTCCGCGATGGCGCCATCCTCGATACGCAAGACATCGAGCTTGAACGCCCGGAACATGAGATCGCCTGGCCGACGGAGATAGCTCGCAGCCGTCGGCATCCGGTTGGCCTGGGTCGGTACAAGACGCCAATCGCCATCTCTCTCCGCCCCGAACGCACGCGCGAGGAGCGGCGCGATCGCCGCAAGTCCGTCGAAGCAGAACGGGTTCGGCGGCATCGTGACCCGGATGTCCTGCGCCGCGATCGCCACGGCAGCCGCCGCGTCGCACCGTTCGTGCGCGTCAATGAACCGCGCGAGTAGCATCCGTTCCCCGTCGCTCGGCTCCCGCGCGGGCCACTCCGCGCGGCGCGACGGTAAATGCCCCTGCATCGTCGCACGAGCGCGCTGGAGCGCGCTGTTCGCTGCGGCGACGCTCGTTTCGAGGAGGGACGCCGTCTCGCTGGCGGGCCAGCCGAGCACGTCGCGCGCGATCAACGCCGCGCGCTGTCGCGGCGGCAGGACCTGCAGGGCGGCGAGAAAGGCGAGTTCGATTGTCTCCCGCTCGACGATGACCGCGTCCGGCTGGTCATCACTCGGCGCAATTTCGTCCAGTAAGCGATCCGGGTACGGCTGGAGCCACGGCACCTCGGCGAAGGAATGCATCGTTGTCAGACGACGGGAGTTCCGCCGGAGCAAGTCGAGGCACACATTCGTCGCGATGCGGTAGAGCCACGCACGGAACAATGCGCTGCCGTCGAAGTGGTCGCGGCTGCGCCACGCGCGCAAGAACGTCTCCTGCACAGCGTCCTCTGCGTCGTCGAACGAGGCAAGCATCCGGTAGCAGTGGACGTGCAGTTCGCGCCGGTGGCGCTCGGTGAGCGCCGCGAAGGCGGGTTCTTCACCCGCAATCGCGGCGGCGCCCGCGTCAGTGCGATTAATCGTCATCGGAGCGCCCATCCGCACATCGCGTTTGCCAGCATCCCGGTCATGCCTCCGGCGCCGTTCGCCGGACTTCCTGCACGAGCCAACCGTTACCGTCGGGGTCGCTGAAGGCGAGGAACGAGTTGTAGTCGCTGCGTTGGGGATCGGGCCCCGGCGCCTGACCACCCGCCGCGAAATGGAATATCTCGCCGACTTCCATCCCGCGTGCGACGAGTTCGGCGCGGGCGGCGTCGATGTCGGCGACGACCAGATGTAGGCCTTGGACGGAGCCCGGAGCTTCGGTGTTCCTCATGAGGACGATCGCACACGCCGAACCCGGCGGTGTCAGTTGCACGACGCGAAAGTCGTCGCCGACGCGGTGATCAACGAGCAGGTTGAAGCCGGCCTGCTCGATATAGAAGGCCTTGGCACGGTCCACGTCCGCGACGGGAACCGGCACGAGTTCGAGTTTCCAATCCATGATGCATCCTCCTTGTTGTACTCGGCTCGGTTGCCGATCTTCCTGGAGGTGAAACGTCGGCAGCCACGGAAACTCATCGGTGATGCGATTGAGAAGGCCCGGATCGGCAGTGTACAATACGCGCCTTTGCGGTTCTCTCCAGTTTCCGCTGATTTCAACGCTCCGCCTGCTCGACCAGTCGTTGGACGGGCCAGGGGAAGGGGAAGTCGTGCCCGGCGCGCAGTTCGAGCAGGACCGGGCCGTCGGCAGCGAGCGCGTCGTCCCAGGCGGCGCCGATATCGGACGGATCGGTGACGCGGATGCCGCGCGCCCCGAAAGCCTCGGCATACCGCACGAAATCCACATGGCCGATCTCCGTCGCGTGGGTCCGTCCGAAGGTCGTCCGTAGGGCGTGATGGATCATGCCAATCTGCTCGTCCGCGTGGACGGCGATCACAACGGGCAGGCCGAGGTTGCAGATCGTGCCGAAGTCGCTGCACGCCATCTGGAACGACGCGTCGCCCGTCACACCGACGACCTTCTTGTCGGGCCGCAGCAACCCGGCGGCGAGGACGCCCGGCACCGCGTAGCCCATCGCGCCCCACGAACCCGGCTGCACATGCGATTCGGGGTTGAAGGCGGGGAGTTGGAGCGGTGTCCACAGTTTCACCTGGCTGACATCGCTGACGACGAGGATGTCCGGCGTCATGCGCGTCGCCAGCGCATCGAGCGCGACGCCGATGTGCCACGGGCGGCGGTCCCGGTACCGCGCCAACTCGATGTCAATGCCGCGCTGCTGCAACGCGCGGGCGCGGGCGCATACGGCGAGTGTCGCGGCGTCTTCCGGGCGCGAGTGGCATTCTTCAGCCATTGCACTGACCGCTTCGGCGAGCGCAGTGATCGAAGGTGCGGCGACCGTCAGCGCGCCGTCCGGCTCGTCGGCGGCATCAATGAGCAACACCCGCTCCCCGACCTGCTCGGCGAGTTGCGCGGCGGTCTCGGTGCCGGGACGCACGCCGATGCCGAGGACGAGATCGGCAGATGTAACTGCCTGATATGCCGCTGGGTGGCTACCGCCCGCGCCCCGATACACGCCGATGGAGAGTGGATGGACGGTTGGCATCGCGGCGTGGCCGTCCCAACTGTGGGCGACGGGCGCGCCGAGCCGCTCTGCGAGCCGGACGACCTGCCCACTCACCGACGGCCACCATGCATTCTTACCGACGACGATGACGATTTGCTGCGCTCCCTCGATCCGCCCAATGGCATCGTCAATCCCGGTGGCGGGCGCGACATTGTTCGGGGCGGGCGCGAATGCGTCAGCAGCGACGTTGATCGCGTCGGCTTGCAGCGTACTCAACGGAATTTCGATATGCACCGGCCCCGGCCGCCCCGTCGTGGTGAGCGCGAAGGCGCGGGTGAGGACAGCGGGAATCTCCGCCGCGTTTTCCACCCGCACGGACCACTTCGTCACCGGCGTGAACGCCTCCTGCAGGAAGTCCGTTCGGTCCACGCCGTGGAATGCCTCCTTGAACGCGTCCTCCGGCACGCCGCCGGAGATGTGGATCAGCGGCGCGCCCGCCGCATACGCCCCCGCGACGCCGGAGAGCGCGTTCGTTGCCCCCGGCCCCGCGGTCGTGATGCAGACGCCCGGCCTGCCGGTCAGGCGGCCAGAGACCTCGGCGGCGATGGCGGCGTTGTTCTCGTGCTTGACCGTGATCGGGCGAATCTCCGGCGCGTCCGCCAGCGCGTCGAAGAGATAGATGACGTGGTCGCCGTCCAGCCCGAAAACCGTATCCACCCCCTGCGCCTTCAGCCCCGCGACGACCGCCTGACTTGGACTCATCTTTGTCATCGTCTCTGCTCCTCCCATCGAGTCTCCTCGCCCCGTGGCCATCACTATACCGTATGAGCGGAATTGGGTAGGATAGTGGTCGCTGGCGATTGCGCATTGCTGAATGTGCAGGTCATATGCACGCTACAGGGGGTGGAGAATGAGCGAGCAGTACCTCGTCAATACGGTGCGTTCCTACAGTAGTGGCACCGTTGGTCGCAGCATGAACACGGTGCGCAATCATCACTTCATCATTGACAGCCCGACAATTGGCGAGGAGATCACCTCCGGCGATGCCTTTCTTGCCGGTGTCTCCTCCTGCGGCGTCACGCTGGTCGAGCGGGCGGCGCGGGACGCGGACATCCCACTCGCGCACATGGAAGTGACCATTGAAGGGCTGCGAGACCGGCAGGCGCCCACATCATTCGCGCGGATTGACCTGCGTTTCCGGCTCGTCGGTGTCAGTGAGGAGCAGGCCGCGTGGCTGGTCGGTCGTTATAAAGACGGCTGACCGCTCTATCGCACGGTCGCAGTTGCGACTACCGTTGTGGTTGATGTCGTGGCCGAGCCTGCGCGGGGCGGGTGATCTCTCGGGGCAATCGCTTCATATCGGTAGTTTGTGGATTCGGGAAGGCGACGCCGAACCGAGGCCAAACAAGCGACATTCCGTGACACTCTGGGGTACCGCTGGCGTGTACGTATTACAGCAAATGCCTCCTTGCTACCGCTGATATGATCTACTCGCTGAACCCCACAAACTACCGATATGGGGAGAATACAAGCGTGGAAGCGTACGAGGGCAAGATTTCCCAAAGAGGGCAGATCACGATTCCCGCGACACTCCGTGCGAGATTCGGTCTTACGCCGTAAGTCAGGGTGTGCTTCGTATTGGAATCGGATGCGATCAAAGCGCAGCATGTGAAGTCACGGCTTTATGAGGGTTTCGGAGCAGCGAAGCCGCATAATCACCCTGAGGATTGGGTGGCCGTGCGCCGGGAATTTGAGGAACTCGTCGCTGAGGATGCTATCACCCGTGGGCAACGATACGCGATGACGCGCTATTGATTCTCAGTCAACGCCATGAGATGCATCACCGGACAAGTAGCGCACATGCGGGCCTTGCAGAATGCATAAATGTAATAGACGCATGAGGGACGTGTCCATTCACGCGTAGTGATTTGCCATTGCCTTCTACAGTGACAAGGATGTTGAGTGCTTCCAGTGCCTGTTGTTTTTCTTCGAGCGTGAATGCAGCGAGATTCGCAGATACACGGGTGCAGTAGGCTTCCACATCAGCGACGGTTTTGGCGGTGACGATCTGTTGCTGTATCTGCGAAAGCAATCGCGCCTCCTCGACTTGAAATTGCTCGCGCTGCTTCTTGATCGCTTGCTGTTCATCCCGAAAGACGACTACACACTCGTCATCATCGTCGAAGGACAACGCGAGATTGAGAAGTCGCCGTTCTCGTGCTGCCAGTCGTTCGAGTTGGCTGCGTACTGTTGCAAGCCCCTGATTGACACACACGCCATCTTGCTGCCCGCGCTGGCGTTCGAGTTCCGCGACGATTAGGGAAGGGTCTTCGAGCACTTGCCGAACATACTGCCATACCGCATCGTCCACCGCTTCGACGCTCACCTGTGGTGCGTCGCATGTAGAGTACCGATTCACTTCCGACCTGCACACGTAGCCCCGATACAGGCTAACAGCGCCGTTTTTGCAGTTATGGACACGCGTTTTTCCGCTATAGATGTACCCACACTTGCCACAGCGGATTCGACCACGAAGGAGATAATCATACTTAGTGTTTCGCTGCGAGAATGCGAGGTTGTGCTTCAGTCGGTCTTGTGCACGTTGAAACACGTCATTCGAGATCAGTCGCGGTGTTGCGCCGGGGATGGGAATCCACTCCTCACGCGGCCTACGCTGTGCCGAGCCACGCTCTGTTTGTGGATTGCGCCGTTTCTTCGCCGCAACTCGTACGGTTTTGAAGGCATATTCTTCGCCTATGTACACCGTGTTGCGAAGAATGATGGAAAGTGTCGCTTGCCTCCATTGCTTGTTGCCGGTCGGTGTAGGGATGCCCATCTCCGTCAATCGAAGCGCCAGATTCCAGAGTGATAGCCCTTCCTCGACGTATAGTCGGAAGATTTCCTGCACCACCGGAGCAGTTTCGGGATCGATCTCTCGCCGACCTTCACCTTTGATGTAATGGTAGCCATAGAGGTTGTGACCGCCGCCAGGCAATTTGCCACGCTTTGCCGCTTCGCGCCGTCCGCGCTGTGTACGCTCCCGAATCTTCTCGCGTTCGAGTTCAGCGGCGAACGCACGCGCCGTCATGATGAATTTGCCGATCGCGCTATCCTCGAATTGCTCAGTCACGCAAGCGAGTAGATTGCCAGTCTTCTGCATCTCATCTACAAGGATCGCCAGGTCGGTTTGGTTACGACTCAAGCGGTCAATGGCGTAGATAATCACCGCGTCCACTTCCTTACCCCGAAGAGCGGCACGCAGTTGGGAGAGGAGCGGACGTTCGCGGGTATAACCACTGAACTGTTCGCGATAGACATACGCATCATTAACCGACCACCCCCGTTCAGTGGCATACTTCCGGCATGCTGCTTCTTGTGTGTCGAGCGAGGTTCCGTCCTCTTCTTGCGCTGCCGTGGAGACCCGTACGTAGATTGCTGCTTCCATCATTCTTCCCCCATAATTGATACAGGGCCGTCACAGCGACGGCCCCCCGATTTCCAATGCTTATGCTGCGACCGTCTCGCCGGGCAGCACGAACGCATGGCTGTCCATGAATCGGTCTACGCGAAACGAGCGGACTTCCCGGCGATAGGTGCAGAATGCCCGCACCGCGAGATGGTCGTCTTTGGAAACCATCACTGCCGATGGGAACAGCACACGGGCTGTCGTCTCGCCGCCATGCTGGTAGAGAACAACAAGCGCGTCGCCGTCGCGTGTTGCCGTGAGCACGCGTTTGATTGTTGTGGGGTCAATATCGGGAACTACACGAGCGTACACCGCGAGCGCGTCGTAGATGTGGTACTGATTCTCCGAGAGCCAACCCGCATCTGCGGTGCGTGGGACGCGATAGCCAGTGCAAGTGTGTAGGTAAGCCGGGGTGATAAACTGGTGGTGCATGACGGGTACCTCCGTTGTGCGCTGCCCTGTCGGTGGTAATAACACCGGCGGGGCGTTTCGTTGTCAGTGGCACTTCCATCTGACCTTGCTATTATAAGGTTTATTCCCTATAATTGTCAAGGGTTCTGGCGCAATACGCGGCGCATCCCGTACGATGCGCGTATGCAGATCGGGGATGATGAGGTGCTGACATTGAAACAGGCCGAAGAGCGGATTGGCGTCAGCCACAAGACGCTGCAACTGCAAGCGAAAAAGGGTGTCCTCAAAGCCCGATTGATGGGCAAGACATGGCTCGTGACCGCAACGGAATTGACCCGCTACGAGCGGGAACATAAGGGCAAAGTCGGGCCGAAGCCAAAAAAGCCATGAGGCTATATACGCGGCACACGAGTGGGTGGCGGGCACCGAGAATTCTGGTGTGGCGTCGCACTGAGCGCAGGCTCACGGATGGCAGCAGTTATATCGTTGCCTGACCTTCGCGTCTCATAAACCGAATACGTCCCCATATTTCGCGGTTTGCTCCGCGAATGGCTGGTCGTATCGAATCACGAGAATGCGATACCCGCGATCTTCGAGAGCATCGCGAACCTTCACATCGTTCACCGCTTGCTGGGATTGGTCATGTGCGGGTCCGTCAACAAAGACGCAAATTCCGCGCAGACCATCGCGCTCGTAGTAGAAATCCGGCTGTGTCGGGATGTCCCCGTCGGGGCGGTACTGCGCGCGGTCCGGCAGGCGGAGATTGTTGTCGCGCAGCCACATGAGGAATTTTCGTTCGAGTGACGACGCCGGATCGGTCCGCTTGAACAGCCACTGAAATTGTTCGTCGTATGAGCGACCACCGGTCGCCTGCGCCGTCTCCGACCCCGCGAGGGTGAGGAGATAGTCGCGGACCAGGTGGCGGTCGAGATTCGGGTGCTCGCGCTGGTTGCTGTAACTGAGCAGGCACTCGTAGCAGGCGACAGCGCAGCGGTCGTGCCAGCCGGGTTCGTCCTCGCCGGTGTTGGGGTCGAAGTGGCAGATGCGCAGCGCCTCGCGCGCGACCTTGGCGAACGAGTCGCGCTCCTGCATCACCCGCTCCCAGACGCCCGTGCCGCCCTCCGCCGCCTCCCAGAGCAGCAACCGCTCGTGCGCCCCCTCGCCGATCCGCTCGACGGCGATCTCCTGCTCCTCGACCTGGTAGACGTGCTGCATCCCGCGCTGCAATGCGTAGGCGAGCGACGTGAGGAATGCCTCCCGCTCCTTGATCTGGATGACCGGACGCAGAAGCAGGATGTTGCGACTGTCGGTGACGAACGGCTTGACGCCGGTGATCGGCAATTTCGCCGCCGGGTCTGCGGCGTCGCCCACGTCGAGGTCGTCGTCCTCGCGCTTGCCCCACCGGCCACTCTCCTCGTCGATCGTGAAGCCGTTGCGCCCCTTCGCCCGTCGCCAGCCGTGGTTGATGCGCCAGAGGTCCGCCTGCGGCGCGTAGACGACCTCCAGGAGCGGCTCTCCACTCGCCGACCGGACCTCGGCGGACTGCCGCTGCTCTCCGGGGGCGAAGCGGTACTGGGTCGTGATGTGGTACCCCTCGCGCGAGCGTTCCTCCTCATCGGACGAGATGCGATCCGAGCGCCGCGTCCGCACCGTCGGCTGCTCGAAGAGCGCCTGCGGGAAGGGGGCGTTGGTCGCGTCCAGCAGCGTGCCGCAATGCTCGCAGAGGTCCACGGATGCCGAGTCGCGGGGATGGATGTAGCCGCAGGTCCGGCAGATGCGCGCCTGGAGCATCCGCGTCGCGATGCCGCCTGCGGGCACGAGGCAGGTCGTGACGCGGTGCTTGCGCCCCTCGTGGTAGATGACGTTCTGCGGCCCGAACTCGGAGAGGCCGAGGAAGCGCGGGCGGTCGACGGCGTGGGCCTCCTCGCGACCGGAGACGAGCGCGCGCAGCGGCAGGCGGGGGAAGTTGTAGCCGGGCAGGAAGCCCTCATTCGCCAGATACCGGTACGGGTAGAAATCGGACTGCGTGACGTTGTTGCCCTGGTTGAGGAGCAGGTCGATTTCGCGCCTCGCCTCCCGCTCGCGCTGCTCGGCATCCCGGCGCTTGTCGCGCGGCTGGTTCGGCAGGTCGATGATGCGACGGGAGACCTCGCGCTGTTCGACCGCCGCGCGGTACATCTCGCGCCAGCGGCCCATCGCGCGGTCGAATCGTTCCGGCGCTTCGGCGACCGTCCGCTCCAGCCATTCCGTCGTGAACCACGGCGCGGAGGCGACGCCCTCGCTGCCCACCTGCGCGATCTGATTGAATGCCGCGATCACTTCCTTTTGCCGGTGCTCGGAGAGTGCGAGTTGCGCCGCCCGTTCCGACTGCAACGGGTACGTGGGTGCATCGACGAGGTCGAGGAGATTGGCGAGCGTGTTGCCGAGCGGCAGGCCAACGGCGGAGAGCCAGACCGAGTGCAGGTGCGCCTCGACGAGATCGCGATTGCTGAGGTCCATGCGGGCGGGCGAGACGGCCCCCGCGATCATCTGCTCCTTGCGGCGGAAGAAATACTGGTCGTGCGCGTTGCCCTGGCTGGAGAAGGTGAGGACGAGCGCCGGTCTGCCGCCGCGACCGGCGCGCCCCCCGCGCTGCGCGTAATTCGCGGGCGTCGGCGGGACGTTGCGGAGATGGACGACGGAGAGGTCGGCGATGTCCACGCCGAGTTCCATCGTCGGCGAGCAGAAGAGCGCCGCCAGCCGTCCCTCGCGGAACGCCTGCTCGCGCGCGATCCGGTCGCCGATGTCCACCGCGCCCGTGTGCTCCCGCCCCGTGACCCCGGCGAGCGACGCGGACCGCGTGTCGTAGAGTCGGGCGAAGTAGTGGTTCGGCTCGACGCCCAGCCCGATGGGGCGACGCAGGTGCAGCCCGCGCGTGCGCACCGGATCGGGGCCGGTGGCCGTGCCGTCGCCGCGCTCCCAGATCAGCGACCCAGCGAGCAACTGGACGCCGTAGTCCGCGCCCTTCCGCTGGATGACCGCGAGCAGTTGCCCACGCAGCGCGGCGATGATCGCGCGCACGACCTCCTCGGCCTGGTGCATGTCGAGGTCGGCGGCGATGCCCCAGGTATGGCGGGCGCGGAGGTAGCGACCAATCGCCGAGCGGAAACTGAGGCCGAAGGTGTCGCGCTCGTCCGCGCGCTCGGCGGAGACGCCGGGGAGCAGGGCGATCTTGCTGACGCGCGGCTGCTCGTTTTCGTCCACCGACCACGGCTCGCCGAGCCACTGGTTGACCCGCTGGAAGAGTTGCTTAGCGTGGTCCCATTTCAGGCATTCCGCGTCGATGGCCAGTTCGCTGCGCAGATGGTCAAGTACAGCCCGGAGGACCGTCGCGCGACGCTCCGCCGACGCGTCGCCAATTGCGGGCGCGCCTTGCCAGAGGGCATCGTCCGCCGCGAGTTCGTCGAGGCCGAGATAGGTGACGCGCAGCAGCCCGCACTGCTCGAGGTTGGGCTGTGCGACGCGCCATGCCCGCCGCAGGTCCTCGAACGCCCGGTATTGCAGCAGGTCGATCATCGCGCTGCGCGCATTCGCCAGCCCCGGCCCGGAGGCGACCACCTCGCGCATGAATTTGTCCGGCTCGAGGCCGAGCGCGTCGAACATCGCGTAGCCGAGACGGTCGAAGGTGAGCGCGCCCTGCCGCTCGACGGCGTGGACGAGCGCGCCGCGCAGCAGGGCGACGAGCACGTAGTCGTTGAGGTGTCCCGCCTGGAGCGAAGCGTCCTGCCGGTTGTCGGTGAAACTGAGGATCTTGCGCGACGCGGCGTCGATCTGCGGGTCGTTGCGCATCGCGACGACGGCGGTGCTCGCGACAATCGTCGTCGCCGTCGAGCGGCCCGTCTGGCTGAGGGTGGCGAGTTTGCGGAAGTCGCTGCGCTCGCGCAGGTCGTAGGTCGCGCGGCAGCGGGGGCAGTGCATCAGCGGGCGCGGCTGATACCACCCCTCGATTGCGCCCGGAGTGGCCGCCGTGCCGAGCGTGCCGTCCGGCTGCGCCCAGTAATGCACTGGCTGGTGCTTCTCGTAGGTCGCCTTGACGCGCGGCCCGGCCTTGCGCTGCTCGTACCAGTTCTCCGGCAGGAGTTCGTCCTCCGACCAGAGATTATCGCGCTCGGGGGCGAAATACCCCGCAGCGCCCGGCGTGTCGTCGTCGGGTGCGTTCAGGAGCGGCGAGCGGGGGACGAGATGGTGCGCGCCGTCGGTCGTCAAGATGCGCGAGGCGAGGTAGAACTCCTGGCCGCACTCGCGACAGAACGCGAGCGGGAAGAGGAGACGCTGCCGCCCATCGTCGCCGACCGGGGCGAGGTACTGGCCCTCCGTCGTCAAGTATCGCTGCTGCGGCGGTTCGAGCGTCGTGAAGACGCTGCTGCCGGAGGAGAGGAACTGGTGCAGGCGGAAGGCGAAGATCGGCTCGCCCGTCGCCGTCTGCACGGCGTTCCCGGCTTCCAGCGTCGCGGTGAGCCGGTCGCGGCAGAGCGCCGCATCCAGGCCCGTCGCCTCCGTGAGGAGGTCGATCCCTTTCGCGAAGGTGATCGGGATGCGCCGGACGAGCCGCCCGTCCTCGTCCTTCAGCCCGAAGGATTCTTCCAACCACGCGGCGAGCGGATGCGCGGTGACGGAGACGAGGGTGGCCTGCGGTGGCGGCATCTCCACCGCCGCTCGCAGTTCATCCGCCGTCTGCGGCACCGGCACCGCCGTCATGCGCCGGATCGTCTCGTCGATGACGTTCGCGGGCGGCACCGGGACACCGAAGAGCATCGCGCCGACCCCGGCGATCTTCTCCCGCCGCTCGTCGCGCGTCCCTTCCGTGGCGAGCGTGGCGGAGGTGCCGATGCAGAGCAAGTCGCCGCTCCCGGCGCGCTGGCGGACGCGGCGCATGAGCATCGCCACGTCCGCGCCCTGGCGGCCCCGGTGGACGTGCAGTTCGTCCACGACGAGGAAGCGGAGGTTCTGCGTCGCGTGCTCGACGAGCGTCCGCTCGTAGGGGCGGATGAGCATGTATTCGAGCATCACGTAGTTCGTGAGCAGGATATGGGGCGGGTCGTCGAGAATCTGCTGGCGGGCCTCGTCGCGCTCCTGGCCGGTGTAGCGCGCGAAGCGGAGCGGGCAGTCCGGCCAATTCTTGTCGCGGAAGCGGTTCAGCGCATCCAACTGGCTGTTGATGAGCGCGTTCATTGGGTAGACGATCAGGGCGCGGACGGTGTGCTGCTGCGGCTGGTTGCGGAAGACGTAATCGACGATGGGCAGGAGGTAGGTCAGGCTTTTGCCTGAGCCGGTGCCGGTCGTGACGATGTACGGCTCACGCCGCTGGGCAACCGTCAGAGCCTCCTGCTGGTGGCGATGTAGCCGGAGGGTCGGCCCGAAAAAGCGGGCGGTCTCGCGCGTGATGATTCCCCGCACCGCAAGGTCGTCGAGGGTAGGGCCAGGCTCAAACGAGGGGTTGAGTTGGAGCACGGCATCTGGCCAGAGTTCGCCGCTTGCGAGCCGGTCGCGGACGAAGGTATCTATTTCACCGTCGAGGATATTAACGAATGAATCGAAGTAGTCGCGGTACTCGCCGACGATGTCGTCTCGCAGTGCGAAAACGTCCATACTATCGATTTCCTCTCGCACCCTCAGCTAGGCCGCTGACGGGTGTCAGTTTGAACAGATCAGACGGCCACAGGCCACGATTTTGCGTTTGCAACACGCGGACCGGCTGATCAAAATGTGCGTGCCACAGAACGTGAACTCGTTCCGGTTGATTCTGGAGGCCGTGGATACGCGGTTCAGGTTCACCAAAAACCAAGAAGATGCCGCATTTGTAGTTCACGCCGTCCGCCTCTGTGAAGCAGCGTAACTTCTTGAAGTCCTGGATGGGATTCATCGGCCCTCCCTGCCTCGCGACCTTTACTTCGATCACAGCGAGGTTGTCGGGCAATGCTTGGCGATGCACGATTAAATCAGGTATCGGATACGTGTCATTATTCGTGCACAGTTTGTACTGTTCCATGAATGATTCGTTCCTTCCCTTGACTACCTCGCCATTGATCGTGTAGGAGGAGTTTTCCTGCCTGAGACGTAGTTGATGGTAAAGTTCGTAGCAGTATAGGCGCTCCAAAGGTATTGACGTTCCACCTGCATGGCGTATTTGGAAATACTCAGGATCGATTCCCGCCATACTTTGGCCAAGCGCTGTTACAAAAATGTTCACAGCCTTATCTGTGTCTGACATCTTCTGATCCTTGGCTGCCTTTATCGGAAGAGCACGCACTACTTCCGAGATACGGTGACCACGTCAGCGTCGAGCGTGCTCGATTGATGGACATCCCCCGTGCCAAGCATGTCGTACTGCTCTAAGATCACCCGCTTGGTGCGGTACTCGCCGTATTGCTTCATGTCCTTGCCGCGTACGCCACCTTCCCCGCCAGAGCCGCTGAATGTGTCCATGATGTACGCGACATCATCCCGTGAAATGCCATAGAGGTGGAAGAAAGCGGCATCGAGTTCGCAGCGGAGATGAAATCGTCGCTCGGTGTCCCATACGAAGGGCGGACCATCGAAATTCATGTCGCGAGCGAATCCTGCCAAGTCCCACGCCGTGTAGATTAGTTCCAGCACACGGGGATTCATCCAATCCACGATTGTCTCGCCCAATGACCATGGGCACGCATCGGCATATCGCTCCGGCGGCAGAACGGGAATCTGGTTGATGATAAAGAAGTTGAGATGCATACCGCCAACCTTGAAGCGAGCGGCGAAGTCGAGCGCGAAACTCGAAAGGTTCGCTGCAAGCAGACCCCCTAATTGTGCAACAGACTCCTCCATCAGGAAGAGAGGCGCATTGTTTCCGACGCCGACGCGCGGCAGGATACTGGCGATCACAGTGCGCGCCGTGACAGCAGACGTGATGTCCCGCCATCCGATAAGCCATTCGTGATTCCATTTGCCAGCCAACCGGCTCTTCACCTCAACCTCGCGAACCCAGTACTTCGGCATGGAAAAGCGAAACGGGTCAGAGTGTTGTTCGTCATCAAACTCAGGCAGTTTGCCTTGATTTTCTTGCGCTTGGCTCTGACCGTCGTATGTGCCGAAGCGGTGATCGAACTGATGAATCATTTTCGCTTCATAGAGAGGCAAGGACCTTTCATCGCCCCGGCGGAAGGTGTTACCGTTGAGTCGCCAGCCGTCGCGCTCCAGTTCCGCCCGCGTGCGGAAGAGGTGCGAGTCGTTGGACATGTCGAATAGCCGCGTGAAGGACACGCCCCACGGATTCTGCTCCGGCGGGCCTTCGCGCAACAAGATCGGCACACGCTGGTAGATCGAGCGCGTCATGTTGGCGTCGCGCTGTGTGCGGAAAATGGGGCAGGTCTTGGTGTTGGGATTCAAGAGTCGGATGTCCTCGCTTGTGAGAGAAAAGTGTCGATTGGTATCGCGTAGGTCTTCCGGTCGTCTCGCAAAGAAGATGAAATCCGCCTCAACCACAGGCTGTGCAGGGGTTGACATGGTGATCAGGCAAAACTTCGTTGCATGATGAATGCCTGGGAAGATCATAGCCTCGTTCTCAAAACTGTGAATACTGGCGAGCGAACTGGATTCCATGAGACTTTGGAAGAACAACTTCGTTGTATCGTCGGTCGCGATGCCGGACGGCACGATTATCCCCGTGCGGCCCGTCGCCGCGCCGAGCCGCCGCGCCTGCTCGGCGAAGATCGCATATGTATTAATGTCGCCGCGCCCGCAGAGCGGGAACCGCCCGGACGTGCGGAGGAAGAGGCTCTGGCCTTCAGCGTCGCGTTTTGCCTCCCCGAACTCTCGTGCAAGCGTGGGGTTGCGCTCAGACAGCGTGGTTATCAGTCGCTGGCGGGCAGCGCTGTTCGGGGCTTGTGCAATCGCGGGATCGCGCTCGGCAAAGAACTCCTGCTCTTGCAACTTGATCCGTTCCCACGGCGGATTGCCGAGCACGACATCGAACCCCGACTCGTCACCATCGAAGACCTCCGGGAACTCCAGCGGCCAGTGAAAGAATTGATGCTTCCTGCTAATCGAGCGGGCACGTCTCACCGTCTGGTAGGCGGGTGTGCCGCGATACGCGGCTCCCTCCGGCCCAATGTACTCCGTCAAATGTGGGTCGCTCGCCAGCCTGCGCCACGTCGCGTTCGTCGGCGGCTCCGCTGCGCTCACTCCGAGAGGCCAGTAGAAGGCCGCCGTCCAAAGGTCCGCCATCAATCGCCGCTTCCACGCGGCTGCGGAGCGTATGTGCTTGCCGAACGTGCGCTCCTTCGCATACACATCGTTCACCGTCTCATCGGGACCTTCCATGCGTGTTAGGTACGCGTGCATTTCCTCCCGTGTCGGCAGGAAGGTCAACTGCACGCCGAACAGCGTATCCTGCCGCAGTTCCTGCTTATTGCGCTTCTTGATCGCGCTGGCGAGTTTCTTGTCGTCGCCCGGCTTCGGGGTGAAAGCGTCGTCGGGGATGCCGCGCTCCATCGCCGCCAAGTCGAAGACGCCGACAAGCGAGTCGCCGCATCTGACGTGGTGGTCGAGGAAAGAGAGCGGCTTCCCGGCGTCGTGGCTTTCCAGCCAGAGTGCGACTTTACAGAGGTCCACGGCGAGCGGATTCTTGTCCACCGCGTAAATGCAGTGCCGGATCACATCGCGCTCCGCGACGCGGAACTCTTCCGGCGACGGCTCGGCTTCTCCGGTACGGATGCGCGCGAGTTCGCGGGCCATGCGGCGCGCGGCGGCGAGCAGGAAGTGACCGGAACCGGAAGCCGGGTCGCAGATGCGCATTGCGAGCACAGCCTTCGCCTTCTCGTCTGTCGTCCTCGCTGCTTCGACGCGCTCGGTCATCACCGGCACGAGCGCGCTCTCGACGAGTTCGTGCACCAGTTCCGGCGGCGTGTAATAGGAGCCGGTTGACTTCCGCTCGCTCCCCACGGCGAGGTCGAACTGCCACGGATCATGCGTGAGGTGGGGGCGATAGTCGAGCAGGCTCTCGTACACCGACCCCAGTTCCTCCACATCGAGCGCGGCATAATTGACGCGGCGACTTACCTTACCGTCTTTGAACGTAGAGAGGTGGTAGATGCCGAGGAGCAGCGCTTTGTTCATGCACTGCGCCGCTTCGAGGTCCTTGCAGCCATCCGGCCCGAACAGTTCCCCGTTCAGCGCGGCGAGGCCGAGACTGCGGGCCGCATCGTCGTCGCGGAAAAGCGTGAACGTCCGGCAGAGTCCCGGCCAGAGGTCGGCGTACTGATCGTCGGCGAACGGGCGCTCGCATCGCTCGCGCAGGCGATTGACGCTGTAGTAGTTGGCGTAGATCGTCTGCCGCTCGCGGTTCTCCGTCTGGTAGGGCAGCACGAGGCGGCGCTCCTCGATGGTGAAGAGGAAGAGCAGCCGGTAGACGAGCCGCAGCAGTTGGCGGTAGAACGCCGCCTCTGTGAGCGTGCCGTCCGCGAGCGCCTGTCGCAGCGCTTCGCTGCCGGGGTGCGCGAGGAAGCCCGTGCCGAGCACCTTGAGCGCCGCCTCCACGCCGTCGCGCAGGTGATCGCGCACGCGGTTGCCCTCGTCCACGCCGCGCTGGTACCAATTCTCCAGCAGGCATTCGTGCGGGTTCGCGTCATCGCGCGGCAGGCGGGTGCGGTGGAGGATGCGATAGAGGATGGTGAACTCGCTGTAGAGGTTGCCATCGATCATCGGGCGCAGGTCGAACTCGGCGTACGTGGGGTGCGAGATGCGCGACGAATCGCGCAGGAGCCGTATCCGCTCGCCGTTCGTGACGAGACCCCAGAGCGCGTCCGAGCGATTGAGGTATTCCTGCACCGTCGCGTGCGGGCTACGGCGGCTGCGCTCGCCCCGCGTGCCGAGCGGTTGGTCGAGCGAGACGATGTGCACCGGCGGCGCGACTTCGTCCTCGCCCGCGCGGTGCGAGATGTCGAACGACTCCCCGCCCGCGAAGAGCGACGCCTGCTGATAGGTGAGGGTGCCGTAGCCGAGACGCTCCAAGGCAGGCTTCATCCAGAACTCGCGCGTCAACGTCGTCCGGCTTTCTTTGGACGACCGCAGCCGCACATCGAACCCGCGCCAGAGTGACCCGACATCGGAGAAGGCGGACTGGAACTCGTCGGTCAGCCGGATACCCTTGTCGAGATCGAAATCGACGGGGCGCAGTCCCTCGGCATCCCCCTCAGCGATCCGTTCGAGCAGGTCGGGCGGGAGCAGGCCGCCCTCGACGGCAATCGCGGAATAGGCCATTAGCGGTCGCCTCCCGGCACGAGCACGTAGCACCCAAGGATGTCGGGCGGGTGCGGGTCAATCGCGATGCGCCGCGCCTTGGTCAGTTTGCGGAGTCGGTCGTGCGATTCCCGCAGTTGCCGCACGCGCGCATCGAGCACCGGCGCATACCATTGCGGTTCTCGCTGAACGAATTCGAGCGCCCACCGGACATGATCGGCGCGCTCGGACGGCGTCATGTTCGCGACCGCGCGGGCGTCGGCGAGAAGCAGCGCCGGTCCGTCGTCGAACGGCTCGTGCCAGATGAGTTTGCCGTCGCGCCGCTCGAACGAGGCGACCGTCACCTCCTCGGCGAACGACTCGACGGGATCGCCCCCGCCGCTCTCGCGCAGCAGGTACCGGAAGCGGAGCAGGAGCACGCCGGTCCTCGCCCGCACCGCATCGGTGTAACGCGCACCGCTGCGGGCGAAGTTGGCGTCGCCGTCCGGTGCGAGCGCCGCACCGAGCACCGCATCACAATAGGCGGAGACGACCGGGTGCGTGCGCCCGAGCGTGATCGCCGACGGGTCGGCCAGTTTGTCGAACACGACGCGGAGGGGAACGCCGTCGTAGCCTCTGTCACTCAGCCGCTGGCGCATGTTGCCTGAGTAAAGTTCGAAGACGCCCGCCCGTTTCGTCGCGCGCAACTCGCCGCCGAACCGCTGGGCGGCGTTGGCGAGGAAGCGCCGCACGCTCGCCCCGTCGCCGAGCACCGGCACGGTCGCCGCGATCTCCTCGGCCACCTCGTCGGGCGCGATGCCGTGCTGCGCGAAGTAGGTCCGCGTCTCCTTCTCCTGGTTCGCGGCATCGTCCCAGGCCGAATGCAACCGGCTCACCGACGGGTCATCGAACGACAACTGGAGTTGCGCGGCGCGCGACGGGCCACGGAGCAGGAGGCTGTCCACCACCGCCTGGACGACCTGCTGCGCGCCGACGGGCACCGGGACGGAGATGCCGAGTTGCGAGCGGATCGTCCGCGCCTTGCGCAGCAGCACGTCGAGCACGATCAGGTCCACCTCGTTGTCCGCGCCGTAGAGGAGCACGGTCCGCACGGTCGCTTTTGGCTGCCCGAAGCGGTCGACGCGCCCCTCGCGCTGCTCCAATCGGTTCGGATTCCACGGCAAATCGAAATGGAGCACCGCGTCGAAGTCCTC
>JAABUU010002314.1_pt1 | contig 27565 bp, 32 predicted proteins | sample 5559301 | NCBI WGS metagenome assembly JAABUU01 (sample SAMN10711884, study PRJNA513360) | rock metagenome | isolation source: Antarctica rocks | place: Antarctica: Victoria Land, Richard Nunatak white | reverse complement strand
CCACCCACCCACCCACCCACCCACCCACTCACTCACTCACCCACCCACCCACTCACTCACTCATTCACTCACCCACCCACCCACTCACTCAAACAATCAGCACATGCTGATCGTTCTGATTGCCTGTGAAAAGGTGCCGGGGTTAGCGGCAGCAACGCAACCTGCGTCAACGTGGCAACAAAGGTGTCATACGGCCAATCCGGCGCCGGCGGGGGAGGTCTAGGGTTCTCTGCAGTCAACGGCACAGACGCAGGTTACCAACCATTTGCCGGCAAAACCACCCTGGACTTTTGGGTTAAGTCCAACAGCACAGGCCCCGGGGACGAGACTGAGGTAGGGTATCCCAAGGGAACCCTACCAGATTTGAATGTGTACCTGAGCAATGCCGAGGCTTCAGTCTTCTGTGCTGAGTCACTGGAGTTGACTAATCAGATGCCTGTGGGGACTCAGGCAACTGCAAACGGCGGAACCTACTATCATTTCCAGATTCCCTTTGACAGCTTCAATTGTGCTGGAGGATCGGCTGGTAGCTTGGCCAACATTGACAGCGTTGGTTTTGGCAGCAACAGTAACGCAGCTTACGCCTCCTTCTGTCTCGATGAGCTGGTCTTGGTGTAGGTGTAGTCAAGCAGCCAATTAAACCATTTCTGTCCTTGGGACTCATCAGGGAGTCAACAGACAATGGCTGTGATATCATCATACACTAAGCACTAGATGTTCAAAGGCGTGCAACAATAGAGTATCTAGGGTGGTTTGACCCTTTGGACGACGTGATTGCCAAACACCTAGAGTTGTTAATTTGATTCTTGTAGGTATAGGGATATGGGTTTTCTGTCGATGAATTTGGAGTGCTTGCTGAGTGAGCAATTGGGTTATGCGTGGCATGGTTCCTTATACGTCAGTGCGTCGTTCTTGATCTGTCAAGCCAGCTCCTGTGATGGTCTTCTCAATCTAAAGGCAGTACTATAGCATCTGATTACACCTGATGCATCAGATATTGAACCAATACCAAGAGCTGGTCCACGCTGAATGGTTGATGTGCCTGATGGGTGTGTTGAGGTGTGAAGATCATGCAGCAGACATTGTGCAGGAAAGGCAATCCCTGTTCAAGAGTGGGTGGACTATGAATAGGGTCCCCGTAAGGGCATTTGGATTGTAACAAACATGCCTTGAAAGTATGTCTGCTGCTCACAGCCCTGGCTACCATTTCAGCATGTGCTTTTTATGGACCCTCATGGGGCCCCAATTTGCCATCCTTGCTAGACAAGGCGGTTGCCTCAATAGATCGGATCTCAGATACATTCCTCAACATACAGTACAAACTGATATGCAGAGCTTGGTGAAATGCATGGAGCATAGATCTAGAGAAACAAGCTTGAGGCGGTTATCCCAGCGACCGGAATTCAAGCTTTCCTAGAATGGGAAAGACAGGGATACATAGCCAAAGGCAATAGGGCCATTGGAGGCAATGTCTAGCAAGCGTGTGTTGAAGTTAAAACGCTCAGCATGCTGCGCAGTGCAAACAGGCTGTCCTGCCTTCACTGAGCTCAATGTGGAATACACTAAATTAGCAGTGTCGAAAGCAGGACAAGGCATGCATAACCATGCGTAAAACCCAAACTACAGTTCCAGATCATTACTTTGTGAGCTGTGGACAATACGATGCATAGCAGGCAACTTTGAGCCATGCATTGTGTGTAGCAGCGACAACAAGGCCACAGCCTTTGTGACCATTATGAGACTCATGAGCCTAGCTGAGTCCATCCAATGACTATCACTAGGTTTAAAGATTGTTTGACCTTCTTTTGATGAAGGACCTTGGATGTACATGTCGCTTGGTGCCCACTGCATGTTGCCCACAGAGCGATTACATCTGTAGTGAGCCAAGGCTGGTAAGCCTTACCTTAGAATGAGACCATTCCCTGCAGCCTCGCTCGGGAGATTTCTCCCCATCAGGCAAGCACTTGCAATTTGTACAAGGTGTCTGAGCACCTCAAAATAATACCGTGTCTTGTAGCCTGGCTTGGCTAGGCCCAACTTTCTCCCCCATCTTGCGAGCACTAGCACGCTATACAAGATGCACGCTCAACAGAAACCCTGTTTGCCTGTGTGCATGTTGCGCCCACCCCATGAATTGGGGTCACTTTTCTTGGAGTGCGCAGTTTAATTGTGAGATCAGTGAGTCACGCTGTCCTGACAATGCTCCCATTTTGTAGGCATACTTGACTCGGATCTCGTTCTCGATCATCGCCACTGAAGCGTCTGTCAACTTCAACCCTGATGCACAAAAAAAAAAAAAAAAAAAAGAAAGTAGTGATGGTGGTGTCCAAATCTTCGGCTAGGTCACCTACTTTAGCAGCAGTTGCTTTCACTTGCGATGGCCTTCCAGTGGGGCGCGTTGACACTTTCAAGTACTTGGGTCTGCACTTTCACGCATCAGGGGATATATCTCATCTTATCACCCCTCTGAAGGCAAAGGCAGCTGGCTCTTGGGCTGTGGTGCAGCAAAGGCATTCTTGACTGCAGTGTGGCAATACGGTCAACCTCAAACTGTTCCTGATGCGAAGCATCCTTGTGCCATCTCTGCATTACGGTTGTGAATTGTGGGGCATGCATAGCCCCTGTGGCGCAGCAAAGAAGGCACGGACTGCTTTACAGTCCATCTATGACAAATACCTTGGGCACATCTGTGGAGTCAAGTATACTACACCTAGGGCTATGTTGCTTGAGGAGTTAGGGTTTTTTGGTGGCGGCGGACTCTTGAATTTTGGAACAGAATAGCTGCTAGTCCTGTTGGGTCGCTTTTTCACACGATTTTGCTTGACAATATTGGTGATGCTTTTTCTGCTGAAAATTCTGCCAAGAACTTTTCTGGCTCCATAGCTACTTGCTTGCAGTCCATTGGGCAGCCCATGCCTCATGATAGGGGTGTTATGCCTGTTTAGGAAGTTGGTGCAATTGTGAAGGGCCTGCGTCAGCATTTGGACGGCACCCATGACTATGTCCTGCATTGTCCTAGGGCGCCCTACTGCCGGCAGCTCCTACTGTCGGGGTTGTCGCATGCACATACCATCATTGGTTTAAGCCTTTTAGCCAGCATAGGCGCTATTGTCAGCTACCTGTTTCTGGTAGGCGCATGCAGCGATTTCTACAGTTTAGACTTGGTTCTCATCGCTGATGATCAGTTGCCAGTTGTTCTTGGCCGTTTTGCTGGAGGCCAGCATGTTGCCAGGGCCAATAGGGTGGGCACACATTGTGGTGGTGTGGCTGTTGCAGATGAAATGCACATGTTTTTTGAGTGTCCGGCTCTCCATACTCTAAGGCAGCAGTATGCTCCTTTGTTTTCCACGAACACCGACACCATGCGGTCCTTTTTTGCACAACAAGATCACATGCAAGTTTTCAAGTTTGTTCTAAGCTGTCTTGATGTCCTCCAAATTTGACCTTTGTCTTCTTCTATATGTGATCAGACTTGTTGGCTAGCTAAAGCATTGTAATCTCTCTCTCTCTGCAGACGTCTGCTTGCCGACAAGCTTGTTGGCCTGTAGAGCTTTGCTGTCTGCTGGACGCCGAATGTGTGACAGGCCATCGCTCCTGAAAAATGTAAGATGGCTGGACAAGGTTTCTCAGCTCGTCTTCTCCACTATTCAAGTGCTGACCAGGTTTGCAGATCCTTACTACAGAACAGTACTGGTTTCAGAACTAGATTCAAGAACCATATCTCAGTCAACTTTTGCAGCTGTACAAAGCAGTGGTTGGCACTGCAGCTTGATTCATGGCAAGAACCTCACTTCCATGGCCTCACCAGCAGGCAGTTTGGGTCCTGGCTGACTTTGTTGTGGTACCAGCACACAGCCACACTCTGTCTTAGAGTTGCTACCCAAATTCAATAGCTTGCAGCAGCCACCCCAGCCAATTCTGCATTGCCCAGAAGGGCTTAAGACAGCCCTGAGTAGGGTCAACCCTGCAGGCTGACTCAGAAACTCTATGACCACTTCTTGCAATTCCATAAGCCAGATATGCCACAGCCATTGCCGTCACCAGCTGATGCTTTTTGGCCGTGCTACTTGCTAGGTTTTAGCAAACTTTAAGTCGATTTCGATTGGCCAAATATTGTGAATTTGAGCATATGCAGAACCATGCATATGCTTGATGGTTTGGTTTCGGAATATTTGCATGATGCCCTTTTGTGCAACCTGGTCAAATGTTATGCTGTAAGACCGAACAGCCACATGAAAAATCATAATCCCTAATCCAAACCCTATGTTCCCCTTTTACCTGTACTTGACAGTCGAGGACCACACCAGACCAACATGTTGTGTTGATTGTATCGGTCAATGCTTGAAGACTGCTTCAAGCACAAGAGTCAGAGTACTCTACACAGAGTACACACTAGTGTAACTTCTAGATCTGATGCTCACAGAATCGATCTGCTGTTTTTCCCATGATGAAAGAAGGTGTAGGATCATGCCGCTAGGTGCACAGTCGCATGTGAGTCTGATTTGCAAACACACGAAACACAAAGACACATGCTAAATTTAAGGCTTGATGTGTATTCTGCTGTGCTTTGCAATGCACTTGCAGTATGTGGTAACGAATTCCAAAGCAAAATCGAAACGAAACCCCAGCTGCAGCTTTGATACCAGCAGCTTCGATACCAGCAGCTTTGATACCAGCAGCTTTGACAGACACATTTCCATCTGAGCTGGTTCACACAATAAGACATCCTTTGATGCCATCCAGTGGCGTATTCAGACCGTCGGCAGAACAACGTTGTTAATTAACACCAAAACAGAGCAAGCTTCAGGGTTTTGCCTACAGCTTGTACAATGCAGTATACTTTGCCCTCAAGTAGTTCAAGAAAACAGACGGGTCTAGTGGAGAGCCAGTGACCGCTTTCATTAGCTCATCTCCATTGGGATGCAACGACCCAACTTGGTGAATCTTCTCCTTCAACCAGTTCCTCAATGGCTTGAAATTGCCGGCAGCAACTTCCTTCTCCAGATGTGGAATTTCCTTACAGGCTGTCTGCAGGGTGTCAAGCATCGCCAATGAGAAAGGACACATGATGTTTAATTATGGTTAAAAGAACAACACCACAAAATACAACACAGTAAGGTATGATCATAAAGACATGTACAAGTGCAATGATGTTGTATTGTCTGACGACACAATATCTGATGAGCAGTGACATTGTTTACTGAAGCTGAGGCTCAAGCAGAGCCTGACACACAGTCGGATGAGAGGTACAGCTGTACACTTCAGCTGGAACGCATGCAGAGCAGAATTGCTGTCAATGCTAGGCACGTACTATAAGTGCCTGCAATGTCTGCAGCATTTGCATACATGCACAAATTCTGCTCACAGCCTGGCTCACCTGGTATATTTGGCAAGCGTACATTGCGCCTAAGCTGTAAGTGGGGAAGTAGCCCAGAATCCCAGCGCTCCAGTGCACATCTTGGAGGACGCCCTGTGCATCATCCTTTGGAGTGCAGCCCAAGCAATCTGTCATCTTTTCATTCCAAAGGCGAGGGACGTCTTCTACGCTTATGTCCCCAGCCAGCAGCTGCTGCTCTAGTTCATACCTACATGATCATGTTGGATGTCAGTGCTGCTTGATGCTAGTGTGTATATTTGGGGTTGGCACACTACATCCAGCACAGTATGTCCTTGGCTAATATGTGCTGCTCTAGTTTGTGTGTTTGGGACTGGCAAGTTACTTAAGTTGTCTCCCAGTACTAAACTGATGGCTGAGCCTGTCAGAGAGTCAGTCAGGCAGGGATGGTTGTCAGGACCGAAGGTCTAAGGGCCAGCTAACCAATTGATCTAACCCCACCATTGCATACATAGGTGAACCAGATTCGTCTGAACTATGTCATGACAAACAACAAGCATGAAAGCTGTGTTTCAAAGCATGTGTAAAGGTATTATGGCAAGGACTGAAGCAGTGAGTGAAGCTGTTTCAGTGACAGGATGACATGCAGTGAAATGCCTGATGTCCAAGCATTGAGGTTGATTATCACAGGGGGACCATCTCTGCTCTGCAATGGAAAGGAGTGACAGACAGTCAGGAGGGCACACACACATACGCACGCACGCACGCACGCACGCACGCACAGGCAGGCAGGCAGACAGACAGACAGACAGACCAAAAGACACGCAAGTAGGGTTCTGAGTAGACAGACAGGCTGGCAACCTGAGACTCTTAATATGACCAGGTAGTGCCAACCACAGCAGCTACTGTGGATGTCTAAAACGTTGCTTTCATACCAAGCTCAAGCATCTGTGTAACATCTACTCTCGCGTGAGTACATAGTGAGTGAGTGAGTGAGTGAATGAGGGAATGAATGATGGAAGGAAGAAAGGAAAGAAGGAAGGATGGAAAGGAAGGAAGGGAGGGAGGGATGGATGAATGGGTGGATGGATGAATGATTGGATGGGTGTCCAGCAAATGACGTGTGTAGAAAACAGCGGTTGCTCACCGGAGAATGATGTGCAATGGGTACGTAACTTCATCTGCTTCAACCCTGATCATGGAAGGCTCCCTGATCACATTTATTGCCCCATACAGCGTCTCTGGCGTCAGCTTCTCAGCCAGCTCTGGGAAGTGCTGCTGCAGCTTGGGTAACAGGTAATGCGCAAAGGGCTGGCTGAGAGCAACCATGCGTTCCCACAAAAGGCTCTGGCTCTCATGCACGCCCAGTGACAGGGCTTCGTTGACTGGCAAACCGTCCTGCTCCAGATTCCTGCCCTGCAGCAGCAGTGCTGACTCACAATCTGCATCCAATTTCTATGTGGGAGTGTCTACCTGACGGGGGAAGACATTTGAAAAACACTGTGGGAGTTTTAGTTCACTCGTGGCTACATCTGCCTGTACGCTGACAGAAGAGATGCAAATGCAGGGTGAAAGATGTGATGATGTGACTGGATGACTGAGTTACGGCTGACAGGCTTTGGCCTAAAGACATGTTGTCGTTATCCATCATATTCAGAAATGTGCAAGCAAACTCTTTTTGTTCTTTTTCAAGCTGACTAGGAAAGATGATTTGTTCCAGCTGCAGGCTCTGGGTTTCATGCAGCCCTTGTGACAGGGCTCTGCTGATTGGCACAGCCATCCTCTGACAATCATGTTGCACTTGTGACACGGCTTTGCAGATTGGCAGAGGCCTAGGAACCTGTGTATAGAAGGGATGGCCTGTCTTGGGGAATGACTGTGCCAGTCATATTCTGGCGTGAGATCACACCTGTTTGACCCATAAATACAAACCCTAACCCCAGAAACAATGGAACCATACCTGTTCATAGAGGGAATGGCCTGTCTCATGGATTGCTCCTGTCAGCCCCTCTGTCAGGTCATGTTCTTTGAAGCGAGTTGTCATCCGTACGTCAGTGGGATGCGCACCTGCATCACGCCACATGCTGAGCATGTGTACGTAATATGTAAACGTACGTAATATGCATGCAGAATGAGCACATACATGCAGTGTGTCCTGGTCCAAATTGCATCCTGGATGTGTTTCAGCGGCAATGCAATCAGTCAGTCATGCCTACCACTCATGCGTAAGCATGCAACTCATAAGCCAACGCTACTTTCATGCACAACTGGCATGCACAACGCTTGCACAACTAGCTTGCACTGCATCAGCAATTACACATAGACCTCTGGTAAACGGATGAACAGACACATCAAGTCAAAATCTGCATTGATGGTAAGTCAAAAGCCGACACCACTTTGCGTACAACTGGCTTGCACTGTATGCCAGGGGAGGACACGAACTTCCAGTAAATGGGTGGACAGACACATCAAAGTTGCCTCTTTCTGGAGTCAAAGATCTGCAACAATGACACGTCAAAAGCCTACACCACTTCACATACAATTGGCTTGCACTATATGCGGGGGGGGGCACAAACCTCCAGTGAATGGGTGGACAGAAACGTCTAGTCTGCCCTGCTCGAGGCTAAAGCCCAGGTCCACAGCAATGGCGTTGCATAGGGCTGCCTGCGCCTTTGTGTCGAAGGTGCCCTGCAGTAATGAGCTGTCTGGCGGGGTCCCCTTTGCCTTGATCTCTTTTATGAGAGGCACAAGGCCCTTCCTGACCTGCAGCTAGCACACACTGTGTCACGTGGCGAGCTATGTGACGATGTCATCTGGCGAGGCTTCTAACTGTGTATGATCTGTCTGCTGGTGTTCTCTTTGCTTTGATTGCAATGACGAGAGGCACAAGGCCCTTCCTGATCTGCAGCAAGCATACACTGTGTCATCTGTCTGTGTATGAGCTGTCTGGCAGCGTGCTCTTCAATTTGATCCCTTCGACGAGAGGCACAAGGCCTTTCCTGACCTGCAGCAAGCTAACCACATCTTTTGCGCTTAAACACAGTCACCTGGGGACAACTTTAGATGTTGCTACGTTGGGGACAATCCAAGGGAGTTCCTTTTGAGATATATACAGCAGGCCAGTCCTGCATGCTTGTACATAACCAGGCAGGACCTGCAGCCCTACTAAGACCTGCAGTTGTGACAATGACAAACCTGCCCTGTCGATATGCTTGTACATGTCACATTTGCAAACCTACAACCTGGCACAGCCTTATACTCAGTACAGGCTCTGACTGACAAAACAGTTGACATGTAGCAGAACAGATCATGACTTGGAGGCATTTTTTGCCTTGGCTTCATGCTCAATGATACAAATGCCAAATAGTGTCATTTTCTGGACAAATCATTATAAGAACTTCTACCAGTTCTACTGGAGATAAGCGGGCTTAAACAGCTGACATCTGCCTTGCAAGGGCAGCGCTCTGCCAACAAAAGAGAAGAGAAAGGGTTTGAGCCTCAGGGTTTGTGCATCAAGCAAGTAGGGACGCAGATCCTGTGGACATGCAGGGACTGAACCAGCCAAGTCAATTCCAAAGCAGGTACTGATGAAGACGGACTGACAGACAGACAGACAGACAGACAGACAGACAGACAGACAGACAGACAGGCAGGCAGGCAGGCAGGCAGGCAGGCAGGCAGGCAGGCAGGCAAACAGACAGACAGATAGACAGACAGACATACCGACCTCAGCAAAGATCTCGTCCAGTCTGGCTGATGTCATTCCCTTCTCGTAGTCATCCAGCAGCACATCGTACATGGGCCGGCTGGAGTCTATGGCTGTTGCATACTTCTTCAGCAGCTCCACCCACTCTTGCAGGACTGGTGCAAACTGGCTGAAGTCTGCTGCGTCTCTTGCCTTCACCCATTTCTGCATGATATCAAGACCAGCAAGTCAGCAGGCATGCACGCTGTAAATGAGTTGATCTAGGACTGTGGCAAAGCTCCTCTTGTGGTCATCCACTCCTGCAGGACTGGTGCAAAATGGCCAAATTCTGCTGAGTCTCTTGCCTTCACCCATTTCTGCATGGCATCAAGACCAGCAAGTTAGCAAGCATGCACATTGTATACAAGAGTCAATCATTGACCTTGGCAGACATCCTCAGGTGGCATCCATTCTTGTAGAACTAGTGCAAAACGGCTAAAGTCTGCTGTAAGTGGGTGGATGTACAATCGTTGCAGAGGTCCTCAAATGGTCACTCATATTTGTAGGAATGGTGCAAAATGGCTGGATTCTGCTGCATCTCACTCGTTTCTGCATGATACAGCATCAACAGTCCATTTCAAACAGGCTTCCACGCTTGAAACGGACTGATCCATATCTGCCAAACACCTCTTTGAAGAGGCTCGCTCAACAACCTGTCGAGAAGCACAGGATGTCTCCTGCTTTGAGTTGTTGTCGGCTTGGCAGCAATTTATTCTGCAGCAATGCATTGAGATGGACAACAGCCCACTCCTGTTGATGTTTCAACGGCCCCCATTTTGGTGTTGAGCTATCAATTTTGTGCCACCTCATTCCTGTCCACCATTGAGTCCATTGCATGCTATGTCTTTTGGACAAACTTATTGCAGAAACCGCTCCCAAATTATTGCTTACTACCACCTGTCATGCTTGCATTGCAGCTGCAGCATGATACAAGCCATGCCTGCTGCACCAATCAAAAGCCAAAAAACATGATGAAAGGCACTGATAGAGCATTGCGCTGAACAACCATTAAGCCGTTTCTCTGCACTTTCTTGCCTTGTCCTAGTTTTAACAAACGAGCAATTATTTATTACATTCCAGGGTTTAGGGTTTAGTGCCCAACCATATTGGGACGTCCTGTGTTCAAAATATGTGTGGCATAACATGGCTTGTGTATCGCAAGCATACTGCCACATTGCTCAGTGCTGCAATATAAATTATTTACTTCTATACTGGGTAGACCATTCTTTAAGGTGTTCTATCGAGACAGGTGAACAAGTTGACTGGCACCATATAAGTAGCAGCGTGCTGGTCTGAGTTTCCTGCACAGATCAAGTGAACTCATTATGCGCAGAAAGCAAGTGAGATGCGCACCACATAGCCTTCACTTTCTAGCTCAGCCCGGCGCTGGGCCATCTCTTTTGTGATTGCTGTGTTGCGCACAAACTGCCTGCAAAAACAAATGTACAGGTGTCCTTGGCATGCAGAGACCAGGTGTCAATTTCTGTGTGAAACCTGACAGCATGACAGCGTTGGTATGCCCATATGCAAACGCATATGAAGCGGGGAAACACCAAGTGTAACGTAGTGGTATCACACTGATACATGGTCTATGTATTTAACATTGCTGTCATAGTGCTAAATTGAGCACAGCAGCGCACTGCATTTTCAGGTGTTTGCCCAGATTGCATCACAAACAGTGACAGTATTGACATGCATGGATTGTGATCTTCAGACAGCAGGTGTTACCTGTGAGCGTCTCTGATCACAGCAGCTTGCACAGGGTCAAGGCTGCTGCTTTGTGCCTTCAAGGTTCTGAGCAAATGTCCAAGCTCTTCACTGGTTTCCTGCAAGGCACTCAATGCAGAAGCCCTTGGCTAAGCACTACATGCATGTAGTGAAGAAGCATATCACTGAGCTTGATCTTGAAGGCAGTGGCAATCCTGGGCGAGACTTGCACAGGCTAGGTATTTGCTGGTGCCGTTAGTTGCCTGCATACCTTTTCATATACTACACCTGCCAAAACCGACTTCTGCTTGCCACGTGATTCAGCAGCACCAGCAGGCATCATGACTGCTTCATCCCATTGCAGCAGACCACTGATGCCACCGAGGGTGCTGATCTCTCGCAGCTTATCACATAAGCTCTGGTAGTCCTGATCAGCAGCAACAACGTCAGGGTTATGCAATGAGGCCAGACACCAGGCCGGCAAATGTGGCCAAACAAATTTGCAATGCTTCTCTGTGTGCACCTTGGTCGCCGCAACTGGGGTCGCAGTAGCTGCGCTGCTAGACACCATCTTGCGATTTTGCGAAAAGGTTAGCACGCGGTTGGGGCGAAGCTTGATAGGTATGCAACACTTGACAAATTTTGGAGACAAAGAGCAAAATGCAATTCTCATACCGACCTTTCTCAGCAACCTGCAGAGTCCTATGGCGATGATGCACAGGAAGATGAACCGTTTTTGACTCATCAGTCATATAGACAGTCTAATCAGTAACAGTGCTGTTTGGGTCGGCACATCACAGAAAACACAGGCAGCTGCGTGCATTTACTGTACAGACCATCTGCGTTGCAATAAACTGGCTACACTGTCTGGTCGTTTACAGCATGATACTCAGCATGCTTGTGCCAACATGCATGTGCTGCCATATGGCAGGTTCATGCCCTTGCATGAGTGCCACTTTCACTTGATGATGTACATCGTGCAGCACTTGCGCATTGAACTGATCAGAACAGCATATAAGGCCTGTAAAATTGACAACAAATTCCAGTCATAGCCAGGATATTCTCAGGCAAATAGCTGCTGTTTCAGCTCAAGCAGAAAACGAAGCCACATGACCCCAAAACAAGACCAACAGCAAGCTGAGCCAAACAGCACAGATGTGTACACAACAATTTCGACATTGGCCAAGCCCTAAGCAAAGTCTACTCTAGCACAGACACAAAAGCAACAGCATGACGCCAGTTGCAAGCTGCACAGGGCACAACAGGCCTGTGCATCAATGCTACCTCTTTTGTCGTTTTCGGGCCAGAAACTTCTCCCTAGCCGCCGCAATTCTGTCTTCTTTGCTTGCTTGTGCAACAGTCTCAGCAGCAGCAGCAGCTTCTGCCTCAGCATCAGAAATTTTGGCAGCTGCCTCGGCAGCAGTCTGCGAAGGGTCCTTACCTTCTATTGCAGCCGTTGTTGAGGCTTCTGGTGCAGCTGCTGAGGCTTCTGGTGCAGCTGCTGGTGTGACAGCTGGTTTGGCATGCCTACAGGTACATGCAGGAGAGGCTTGCAGCAGCACACATGATGAAGTTTGCAAATGACAGGGGCTAGAACGTGCTGAAGCTGCGCATTTGCGGGTGCAAGTTTGAAGGCAATGCGTGAGTTGCAGAAGTGCGGTCTTACCCAGGTGTTGTTATGCACATCATATGTCAGTAACACATTGGGTGCACTGGGTCAGCCTTTGCATGTAAAGGATTGCGTCTACACACACGTGCGCATCCTTTGCTACATGTCGTGATGGGCACATGCAATTGTCAAAGGCTGGTCACGCTATCTTGCTCCTTAAGCCTCAGTACAGAACTCACATTTGTCTTGCTGCATTAGCAGCGTCCCACTCAGAAGCTGCCGCTGCATCTGCTGAGGCAAGTCTTGCTGCCTGACCGCTCCTGCCAGGTTCTCTGTCAGCTGCTGCTGTAGCTGCTGCATCAGCATTCTGAGCTGCATCTGCTAGTTGAGCTGCCTCAAACGAGGGTGCTCGCTTCTTGCTTTCTTGCTCAGGCTTCTTGAGACCAGTGCGCACATCGTTTGTCTTTAAAATGTTCCTGCAGACACCCAGAAACGTAAAAAAGGGAAATCAAAGAAGTTAAAGGAATGCCAAAAAACATCAAGGACACATGGTGGTATATGGCAAGTGCAGCACGCAAAGCATGACTTGCGATGCACAACCTGAACACAGAGACGCAAGAAAAGTGCTTGTGTAAGGTACATGCAGACTCATCATGGTCCTCACCAGCTTCACATGCGCATCTACACAACCTCATCATTATGGACTGACCTGAGAGCACAAAAGCAAAGGCAACTTGCTGTGCTGGGCCTGTTGAAAGTTACAAATCACAGTTCAACATGCAAAGAGTCTGTACCAAACCTACAGAACTCAGCTATGGTCTGTTTGGTAGACTGTACCTGTAGAAATCGCCCATGTGACCCTTCTTGACAACATCATTCTTCTGCTCCTGAGCCTCTCGCAGCTTCTCCTCAGCTAGCCACCGTTTCTCTTCTTCCAGCTTGTGCTTGTAGGCAGCAGTCACAAACTTCTCCTTATCGCCAAAGAGATGATCCTCTGCAGATCGCTCCTTTGCCAATCTGCATGCATAGATAAGCCCATGTTTTGAACAAACTTTGGTGGCGTGGACACAAAACTGCTCCAGCCAGTGGGTTTGTACTGTGACTTGAACTGCTGACATGTTTCTGCTGCAGACGTGATCCGCCAGAACAGCACAACAGAAGCTGACGTGCAGTCATACAGTCCATTCATCCCATTGCAAAGGGTTCTTGTACAACACATGTGGCCACCCTTGCCCAGTTCCGTGTGACACACAAGGTGCCCAACACTGATTGGAACAAACACTTGAACACATTGCAGTGGGTGCGAGGGCCTTTTTGGCAGTCTGGCTGATGGTGTCTGGCTGGCAGTGCAGCCATCTTGAGTTGTCAGCACTGCGAGTCCAAAACAACGCGCCACAGCAGATGTGCACAGACATGACTTGACTAGTATTACCAATGCACTCATACCTGCGCTCATACACAACATTCTGTTCCCTTTCGCGCTGCACTGCTTTGTCTTTGAGGGCTTCTATATAGCGTGACTTACGCTCAATCTTTTCTTGCATGGCTGGCCGAACTTTCTGCTCTTGCATGGCATCAAAATGACTATCGTAGTCAAATATTGAGGGGTCCTCCTCCAAGGCCTTTGCATGCATGTTAGCAACCTGAACAACAGGTGCATGATCACAATGCTTACCAGCTACCAGCCGAGTGGTTTGCACACTTTTCAAAACATACTTGATTTGGAGAGAGCAGACGAAAGCAGCATTCACAGCACCTTGACGTCAGTACTGATCTTTGCCTGCTGCCGAGCAATCTGCTTGCCAATCGTGTCCTCATCGTCTGAGCCTTCCAGAAATGCAGATATAGCTGCTTGCGGTTTCTTGGCCTGCTTGGGGGCAGATTTGGCAGGCAGCTGCAGGCCATACTTCACGTCTTTGTTGCCGAGCAGCATGGCAACGGAGGTGTCCACAACAGTCTATCGAAGCTTCAGCGCAGGTCCAGTGCTTCACCCGACGTATCGCAGGCGGGTCGTTGGAGCCGACCTTGACCGCTACGCTAAAACAGCGTTTGGTCACTGTTTTGCGGATGGTGTCGGAGCACAAGCAGGGAATTTCCATTTCTGTTTCTTTGTTTCTGGCTTTATTTTCAGCAGGACAGACAACCACCTGTGTAGGTAGTTAATCTGAAAGGTGATTTTATGTAAGCTCAGGACATTCAGACGTTAGACTAGATGTCTGCTGTTTGCTTAGACGTTGCAGCGCAAGTGGCAAGCAGCACGAGCTGGATAGCAGCACATGCTCTTGTTAGTGTCTGTAACAGCGCAGGAAATTAGCCTCCTGACACGCCAGCACTGCGCCTTTTACCTCAGCTCTGCTACAGTGTCCTACAGTGACAATGACAAGCATTTCTGAAAGCTGTCTGACTGGGCCTGAAGGTAAGCTGCAATAAGGAGCCCTGAGTCGTGCTGCCTTGATGTCAAACATAGGTTGAGCTGCTTTTAACTATACACATATTGTGGCTGCATTATGTGACCTGACATCGATGTTGCATATGCAAGTTCGAAGAAGGACTGTGTGACGGATACTGTCACAATACATCGTAACTACCCCCTTTCTTAGTAGTACCTTCTATATTAATAATCACTTCTTGCCACGCATCGCTTGTCCGTTACTCTCCAGGCTATATCAGGCCTTTCATCAACCACCAGTGTGATCTCGACGCTCCCTTCCTAGGATATACACTCTTACAGGCTATCTATCTGTTGCGGACTGTGCCTAAACCAGAACAACAAGACCAGAGCTTTGGTGCTTATGAGGTGTTCTTTGCAGAGCCAGATGCATGCATGCAGTGATTGGATGATTCATGGACATGAGACTCGTACCTTGAGTCATATGAGCACTGACAAAAAGATTGTTTGTGCTAAGGCCCAAGGACCCCCAGAGGAGTGTGACCTGAGCGTCAGACTCTAACACTGTGCTAAGAAACTATTAGCTAAGCTAAGGTTCAAGGAGTCCGGAGGAGTGCGACGTGAGCATCTCAACATTTGGATAAGCCAACAGCACAAGGCCTAAGGAGCAACAAATGCATTTGAAAAGTAATGGAGGAATTTTCGCGGGAACGTTCACAAATTGGCGAGTATGGGACGGACATAAACCCGCGGTTTGACCTAGCCTTTCAACTGTGCTGGAGCACTTTCCGACACAACTAATCCTAAAGACAGCACCACCTACCGCGGACAGTTGCATCTCGAGCAAAAAACCAAATATTGAAATTTTCAGCAGGAGCGACTGTTGCCGGTCGGCGTCTTCGGACGTGACCATTGCGCGATATTGACCTTGCAAACCCATCGATCTGTAGCTGTCTTGAACTTGTGCGACAGTGTACAGCAGTCACACGGAGGCTGATTTACGTGCTAGAGTATGGGCAAGGCGCGCAAAGTGAGTATCGGCGGTAGATCGATATGTGGCCACATCAGCGACTTGACACGCGCTTGTCGCGACTGCTTGTTGCTCGCTCTCCGCGACGACTCAATGCTTGGCAATGCCGAGAAACAATCTTCGACTCGCAGTAATCCGATATCTTGATCTGCCCTCCACGCTGCACAGGTGGCCTATTTCTATGACCCAGAGATTGGAAATTATCACTACAGCAACCAGCATCCAATGAAGCCACACCGCATCAAGATGACACACGCTCTCATACTACATTATGGCTTGTACAATGATCTTGAGGTATTGTCACAACCCTGCTGACAAGACTGGGCCAGGCTGCAGTGTGTGCACCCTTTACTTGTGCATATGCTATTGAGTGTGTATATCGCACATAGATGCATTGCTCTGCATGCATACGCTTAGACTTGCATACATGACATGTGAGATAGACACATGCATGGTGGTTCACGCAGTGTTTCAGGCCAATACCAGCTGAGAAGAAGGACCTCCTGAAGTTTCACAGCAGTGACTACTTGAGCTTCCTGCAGACAGTGACCACTGAAAATCAGGTAACAGTCCATCACAAGCTGACTGTCATGCACACATCTCTACCCTCAAACATGATCATTAAGGCATTAGCGCATGCCAGCATTAGTTTCAACTTTTACCCACATTCAAGCGCCATATGCACAACAACCCATACGCTGCAGGACAGCTGCCAACCTGCAACCGTGCACACAGCATCCACCCCTGACCCGACCTCACATACTCACACTTTCATTCTCTGCTGGCCACCTGCTGGCTTGTTGACGGCTTCAAAACAGCTCAGCCTGGACACAGCAGTGAAACCACACATGTCACCTCAAGAGTCCAGCTGTTGTACATCGCCTGCCTATGACTATTTCTGAGATCCCCAATGCATACCAGATCCCCAATGCATACCAGATCCCCAATGCATACCAGATATCCAATGCATACCTGACTGATTGTTGATGGTGTCATGTGCAGGATGAGTTTGAGGAGGAGATGCAGAGCTTCCTGGGTGGGGAGGACTGCCCTGTCTTCAACAACATGTACCAATACTGCCAGGTGCCATTCACATGCTGCCTCTGCTGCATTTGTTGACATTGCTCTCTGTTCAACAACATGTACTAGTGTTGTCAGGTACTGCACACAGGCTACCTCCGTTGATCTTGCTCCATGTGTTCAATGCAAATCCTACATGCCATACGCGTAACGCTACCTACAGCATCAGGCAGCACAGCAATGTTGCATTAGCCGACATTGCTTCATGTGTTCAATATGTCTCACTGTTTTGCTGTACAGAAATATGCAGCAAAACCATCAAAAATGCTTTTAATTTTCCAGTTGGGAAACCCAAAAAGGAGTCTTCAAGAAGTCAGCACCAGCGGTTGTTTTAACAAACTACTTTGCTGGCTGTGAATCGTAAAAGTGCTGTGTGTGATGCAGAAGTATGCTGGAGCGTCCATTGCAGGCGCGGTCAAGCTGAACCAGTCTGCCAATGACATTGTAATAAACTGGTCCGGCGGCTTGCACCATGCCAAAAAGTCCGAGGTCAGGGTTTTGCAATTCTTCTCAAAGTTTTGTTTTGCACAGCAACAAACAAGAAGTTTTGTTTTCTGGTCAAAGACAGGACAGGTTGCACTGTTTGCAGTGGCATTGTGCTTTTTGCGGTGCTATCAGACTAAGTCTCATGGTAGGCGAAGCTTTGCCGTGTCGTGTCCACTGGTGTTGCAAGCATTTTTGGACAGCAAAAGTTTGAACAATCCTGGCTGTCCTGAGCCCTACCATGTATATGCTGCCACTCCTTCGAATGAAGATCTGCACTCTTTCTTGAGAACATCCTTCTATCATTTCCTCTTGCATGTGGAGGCCTCACATTTCTTCTGCGTCGGTATTACTGTGCCAGCACACCTGCGCAGCACAAGTAGCACAAAAGCCCTAAACCTCACACCCTGAGCCCTTGACAAGAACATCATCTCACATATTGATTTGCCACCTTCTGCAGGCCTCAGGCTTCTGTTATGTTAATGACATTGTGTTAGCCATTTTGGAGCTGCTGAAGTACCACAACCGGGTGCTGTATGTTGACATTGACATTCACCATGGGGATGGAGTGGAAGAAGCGTTTCTGACTACCAACAGGGTCATGACGGTGTCTTTCCACAAGTACGGGGATAATTTCTTCCCTGGGACGGGCGATCTGGACAGCATCGGCAAGCGAGAGTGAGTGTGGTAACCTTTTCTGCAGAACACACTTCTGCAGGAGAGGATTCTGTTGTACCTGAGCTACTTGCCTTTTGACCTGTCTCTAACTCCTGAACAACAACCCTTCCCTTCCCTTCCCTTCCCTTCCCTTCCCTTCCCAGACTACAGCTGTTGCAAACTGTCACCTTTTGTCACTAAACAGCATCGAACTGTAGCTTGCACTCCGGTGGTTGTTCAAAAACAGCAGGGGTGTGGTGTCCATTCAATCTGTCAAGAATGCTCATGTTGCACACATGACCTTTTAAGTCCTGTTATTGCTGCGACGCCGCTTGCCCAGGCAAACCCTTGTACAGGCAGCTACTCAGGACTGTACATATCTGACCCTCTGAGAAAAACTGTTTGAAGCGCATGAATGGATGGATGGGTCAAAGCCAGACCTCATACTCAGGACTGTACAAACCTGACTTCTCACAAGACATGTTTCAAATGCAAGAATGGATGTACGAACGAATGAATGCATGAAGGAGTAATCAAATAAACAAACGAAAGATTGAACACAGGAGGAGGCATGACCCGTAAGTATACACGTGGGTGCAGGTCTCATTCAAACTTTTCAGAATTCTTGCTTATTGTCTGTTGACTCCCCTGATGAGTCCCAAAGACAGAAACTGTAGATTGATTGATTGATTGCAGGGGCAAGTACTACGCCATGAATGTTCCACTGAAGGACGGCATAGATGATCAGTCGTATGCAGCTCTTTTCAAGCCAGTGATGAGTAAGCTCATTGAAGTGTACCAGCCCCAAGCTGTGGTCTTTCAGAGTGGTATGGATACCCCTGCTTACCGTTCTTCCTCAGCAATGCTACATGTGTGCTGTTGAGGATGGTATGCATGTTTCTGCTTGCCTTTCTTCTGCAATGCTACATGTGTGCTTTTGACGACGGTTTGCATATCTCTGCTTGCCTTTCTTCCTCTGCAATACTCATTGCTGCACAGCGTCTGGGTCAGCAAGCCAGAACTGTCCCTCTAGTCTCTTCCTCTTCTTCTGTGTTCATCTGTGCAATAACGAGCAAGATGATTGCCAATTGCAAGCTGTGCTTTTTTAGAGTGGTGTGCACAATCCTGCTTGTCTTCTTCCTTCTCAATGCTACTTGCTGCACTCTGGGTGAGCAAGTCAAAAGTTGTCTTTAAGTATCTAGAACAACCCACATGAGCTGAGGAGTGCTCTGATGCACATGTGCTTGAAACCTTATGTACGCATATTGTAGGCGCTGATTCGTGAGCAGGAGACAAGCTTGGTGCTTTCCATCTATCTATGCATGGGCATGCCGACTCCCTGTACTGCATTGAGTACTTCGAATGATCCACATGTGCTGAGGACTCTGGCTCCTACAGGGTTTGAGGTCATGTGATTGTTGCAGGTGCTGATTCTTTGGCAGGAGACAAGCTCGGTGCCTTTAATCTGTCTATGCGTGGACACGCCGACTGCTTGCACTTCATCAAATCCTTTGGGCTACCCATGCTGGTGCTGGGGGGTGGGGGGTACAGGATCAGCAATGTGTCCAGATGTTGGGCCTATGAGACAGGCGTCATCCTGGGAAAGGGTAAGCTTTCATAGCTGAGACTTATTATGACAGCTACGGCAGCAATACAATAACTGTGTTGCCTTGCTGGGCCTACATTGTCACTATTACTCACATTGACACAACGATGATTGGCTATCATGACAAAGCACACATGTATCAATCACGATAACAATAACAATAATAGTGATATCAATAATAACGACAATATGACATGAGTACTAAGAACGATGATGATGATGATAATTATAAACACAGTAGCATCAACAGCAATGAAACTAGTAACTACACACTATAGCAAATGCTAGGTGTGTGTGACACAGAACTTGTGTTTCCTGGCTGGCTTGTTCTGGGCGTCACGGTAGGCATGTTTGATGCTCAGATCCTGAAAAAGTCATTTTAGACCTTTCTGGGCCGACCCTGACACTTTGGACCTTTGACTTGAAAAAATTAAAGTAATACAGCTTGGAGAGCATGACCGGCTGCTGATGACCTTCGTTCCACTGCTACCACATGCTGATGACTCATCATCATTAACGATAACAATAACAACATTAATGCTGTTCAGCTGATGCTGAGCCAGGTGTGCGCAGGGCAAGTCTTGTCTCTCCTGAGCACCTTTCAAAACTTTTTTTTTGAAAGATACACTTTTTCAAAAAAGAAATCAACAGCTGCAAATGTTTTTAGAAAGAAAGAAATGAAAAGAAAAGACTACAACTTTCGGCGTCAATTTAATGAGAAGCCAAGTATTATACCAGGCTGCCCAGGGATTGAAAGATGTTGAGGTTGTTCTAGCCCGTGCAATTGTTCCTTCTGTTTCCTCCTGTTTGCAAATATTTTTATGAACATTTGGAGCCAAATCTTTTTAGGACTTTTGGTATTCTGGGCAAGGATTATTTCAGTTCCTCTCTGTTGTGTCCACTTTAGCAGCAAGGCTGCAGAGGCAGCTTGTCAAGTGTACTAATATAGTAAATATTGTTATTTCTAATATGGTAAGTATTACTAATATCTGTTTATTCATATACTTCTGTCATCAGAGGTACCTCAGAGTCAAGATCTTGTGCATTGTAGATAGTCAAATGGAGGATGAGCTCCCTCCGCATGCTTACACCAACAACTATGGTCCGGATTTCAGGCTGCACATTCTGTCATCAGAGGCAACTCAGAGTCGACCTCTTGTGCATTGTAGATAACCAAATGGAAGATGAGCTCCCTCCTCATGCTTACACCAACAACTATGGTCCAGATTTCAGGCTGCACATTCCAGTTCGCACCGGCAAAGAGAATTTGAATTCACCCGAGCGCATTGCCAAGCTGAGGAATGAGCTGCTGCAGAACATCAGCAGGTCAGCTTTTCTGTCATTTCTGGTCTGGCTCAGTTCAGCCCATCACTCAAGAAGTCAGCTGAGCATACTGTTGAGCTCCAAATTTGAGCTGCTGCAGACCTGCTGCAAGATTTGGTCTGACTCAGGTCTGATTATTACTCGATGAACTCATCTGTGCATACTGTTGAGCTCCAAATCTGAGCTGCTGCAGACCTGCTGCAAAATTTGGTCTGGCTCAGGTCCAATCATTGCTCAGGAAGTCATTTGAGCGTGCTCGCCGAGCTTAGAAATGAGCTGCTGCAGACCTTTTGTGACATCTATGCCTCAGGTCATATTTTATGTTGGGAAGTCGCTGAAGCGTACCGCTAGGCTCCAGAATGAGCTGCTGCAAATGACAAAAGGCCGCCTTTATCCTTCTTTACCATGAGAATATCTGGCTTTATAGGTCCGTTTTTCAGCACTGAGGGATCAGCTGCCTGAAAACATGGCAAAAGGGAGCCATGATCTGGGCATATTTCTTGATTGTCCTGTGAAGCCCGTTCTGCAGTCATGCTCTTTCACGCATTGATGTTTTGCATTTAGGGCTTTGGTCTGTGGGTTTAGTGTTCAGGTCCATCTTCATGTCTGCAGTTTAGATTCCTGGCTTGTTGGTCATGTGGTGTGAATAAGAATGGTCTCTAAGTCATGCTTAGCAACTTTGTTTCGTCAGGATTGCTGTCAAAAGTCAGAGTCGTTTTGAATATGTTTTAAACCTGTTTTAAACCTGAAACAAAAACTCACAAAAACTGCTGTTGAAGCCTTGACAGAAGCACCATTGACCATGCAAGCATGCCACTATTCCCCAATGTGCAAAGCTCAAACATACATGACCAACATAAGTGGCTGGCACAGGTTTGGAGCTGTGCCAACCTATGCCAACCTGTGCTAACTTGTACTAATCTGTGCTTTTGCTGGCACAGGTTTTGTTTTAAATTCTTTGCTATTGAATGCAGAATGGAGGCCGCTCCAAGCGTACCGTTCCATGAGAGAGCCCCAGATCTGATGGCTGAAGAAGACTTACGGAGTAGCCAGCTAGAAGCTGAAGAGTCAGTCAACAGGCTGCAGGCCGCTCACTGGCAACTTCCCAGAGACTTGAAGGAGAGCGCTCCTGCTGAAAAGGCAGACAGGGCAGATCTTGCCTTTGGGGTTCCTACTGGAAGGGCAGATAGGGCTTATGGGGTCTCACCTGGGCAGGCAGAAAGGGCAAATCTCGCCTCTGGGATCCCTCCTGAAAGGGCAGGGGTGCCTTTCAGCACTTCTGAAAGGGCACAGAAGGGGGAGACCTCTTATGGCTTGCAGGACGCATCTGCATATGGTGGGTTCAGCGTCATCTGATACTCAGAAACAAGTTGCCTTGACATGCAAATGGATCTGCATACATGTTGCATGGAAGTTGGTTTGTCTGGCATCCTGTAAAGGCACAGTTTGCTGGCTAGGGTTTAGAAACAATCTGCTGGCTAGAGCTCAATTTGCTGGCTAGGGTTCTAGTTGTTGGCTGGGGTTCAGGAACAATTTGCTGGAACAGGCTAGGGTTCAGGAACTGCTTGATGTGCTCTGGGTCTGGTCAGCCTACATCTTGCCCTGCAAACTGCTGAGTCAGACTTACATTCCTTTGGTAAATCAAGCAGCCATGCATCTCCTGAATGCATCAGCCTGACTCAAGCCTGACTAAAGGAATCCTTTAGTCAGGCTTGAGTCAGGCTGCAGCCAAACCAGAAGAACACCAGGTATGGGTCTGTAGGGCCCTAGCTACGCACGCATGCACTGTCACATGTTTGCTTTTGTCTGTCCGGTGGCATTTGCCAGCTGATCTGCTTCTGTTCCTATGCAGGTCAAGTAGCAAGGCAAGATTTGGACTCCCCAAAGTTGAGTCAGGCTGCAGCTGGGCAAGAAGAGGTACGGGTGCCCAGGGCCCTAGCAAAGGACACATGGGCTGCTACACATGATGGCGTTCAGCCAACCCTGAACGCCAACCAGCAGAGTCAACAACCGTCAGGAGCTTTGGTGAGGACTCTGCATGATGCATAAGGTTACATGCAGGTCACAGACTGGTTACATGATAGTCACATGCAGGTCACGGACAGGTCATGTGATGGTTACATGCAGGGCATGTGCATGTTTCGTGCTGGGTGCATGCAAATCATGTGCTGATCACTTGCATATTGCGTACTGATTACACGCAGGTTATGTGCTTTTTACATGCAGATTTTGTGCTGGTTACATGCTGTTTATGTGCTGGTTAGTAGCAGGTTACTTGCTGGCTACATGCAGGTTACGTGCATCATGTGCTTGATGGTGCTTGCTTCTTCCAACAGTCTCTGTGTACAGTGTCTAAAGCCTGCCCAGCTAGAGTCAGGCAGCGCATTCCTTAGCTGTTGCTGTACTGACACAAGACTGCAGCAGTGAACTGAGCAAAACGGAAAGTTCCATCAGAATTGTATTCTTTCACAATGCTTGTTTCTTTGAAGTTGTCTTTGCAGCAAATGGCAGTATGACATGGCTTGTCTGACATTTAGGGTTTAGGGTTTAGGCACTGCTGTGTCTGCAGGTCTCCCCTCGAAATCAGGAGAGCTCCTCCCTGATGAAGGACTTTGATCCTGGCGTCAAAAACCTTGGATAGCTCGACATTTTTGGGTTGATGTGCTTTACACAAAGGTTACCGGCATGTTACGGGTGTACGGTCAACAGCGAAAGGCCAGACAAAGGCAGAGGCGCAGCTGCATGAGCAACACCATCCTTTCAAGGGACCTCTGCGGGCCTGCAAATAATAGCATACGAAGCTAACAAACGAGCTTGTCAAATCTGATTGACTTAAGCCTTTGCAAGGCAGGTGTGCAGTCTCCTCATGCAACCTTTTTGATAGACAGGTGGCACGTGGCACTTGCTGGCAAGCATGCAGCTGAAGCGCCCTTTTTGCACGCATGAGCATGGCTTTGTATTGCACCTGACTCATCTTCTGCTCATGGCAAATCAAATGGAGTTCTGTGAGTTTCTACTAAACAACAAATAAATAATTGGGCCAATACTGGAAACGGAGGTGATATACCTTGCTGCAATCGCAAGTGTGCTCATGTGAGCTGCAATATGTTTGCTTGGTGCTCATGGCCAGCAGATCTGTTAGCTGGGTCAAAAACCCCTGTCAGGACGAGGGATTAGCTACAAACAGCAGCTCAGTCGGCATCAGCTCCAATTGGTGGAACACATCTGATCACACACTGGTATTGAGAATGTCAGGTTTCTAAACCCTCATGAGTGTTTTGGACACTCAGGCATGGCTTCACCCACATGGTCCCTCGTGATTGAGCTTCGAGGGTCAAGTGTCATGTCTGTTCACATGGCCCATGATGCGCGGAATCTGCCTGAAGACTTGAAATACTGTATATTGAGTGTCATGTCTGCATGTTGTCATGAAACGTGAATGCAGCTAGCCAATTGGTTGCAACGTATAAACGAGCCCCACGAATGCATGTAGGGATGCAGTCCATGCCGGTCAATGTTTCATATAGTGCTATAGGGAATTGCTTCATACACGGTGAAGAACAAGCGTCTGGGTATGCAAACACCACTGGTATACACAACACAATCAGGAGACCTTCAGAAAGGTGTAGAGCACAGCTCAAGGCCAAAGACTACCCATCTTCACGAGCAATTACGCGATTTCGGTCCAAGATTCTCACAAATCTTTACGACTGTGCAGGACTTTTATCGTATTGGTGTCTGGCGTCGGACAAAATACCTTTGGGGACTCTTTGGGAAGTCTTGAGGCGTATGTACAAACCATGACAAGATTTCAATTGTGCCCTGCCCGGCTCCGCGGAGCAAGGTCCCGCTGAGCATGTCTTGCCAGTTTGTGCTAGCTGTGTTGCTGCTGGGGTTGTCTATCTGTGGAACTTCTGGTGAGTGTCAGCAAACACCTTGCATTTTCCGCGCACGTTGATGTGAAGTCAACGTCCCGTGTGGCTGCAGGGGCTGCCCCAGGGCTTCAAGAGTGCACAAATCTGCTGGCTGATTCAGCTGTGTACTACTTAGACTTGGACGTCGCAGACCAGCGTGCAGCTTTGATTGATTTCTACGACAGCACAGGGGGCCAGTACTGGGCCAATCAGCCCGCAGACGATCCTGAACACGTCATATTTCCTCAGATTGTGGAGGGCGTGATCGAAGCAGGAAACGGTCTGACAAGTGGCACCCTTGATGTCAGCACCCTGCCAGTTGAACTCGTCAGTGATGCAGCCAGCCTTGCTTCTCTTTCTGCGAACTGTGCACTGCAGCAGTACCTGAGTCTTGGGCAACAGTGGCTCAAGTACAGCTGGGGCAGCAATGTATCATACTGTTACTGGAGCGGCGTGACATGCTGCCAAACGGTACAGCCATCAAGTTGCAACTCACCCTTTGTGCTTGACAGCAACAACCTGCCAATGCACAAGTCGCACTTGTGACTGTTCAAGGTTGCAAACAGGTTCACATTGACAGTAGACAGTCAAAAGTACAGCAGTGATTGCAGCACTGTTGATACGAATACAACCAAAAGTTTGCAACTGCATGCGTGACACAATCATCTGACTGCTCACTTTGACAGAACAGTACTGCTCTGCTGTGCTGTGCTGTGCTGTGCTGTGGAGCACATGCCACATCTGCCCAAACCGCTGGACTTTGGTGTTTGAGTCCAGCGGTCTTTGTCCAAGTTATACCTTGCCCTGTGCCAGGGCAACGAGCTGCAGCAGCAATGCATTGGGGGTCCACAGTCCATTGCACAGCTGACACTGTCAGGTATGCTGCCCTCTCTGCCATTTCTTTGATTTTGAACGGCGCTCTTGTCTTCACGCAAAAATGCGAAAGCTGTTTTTCTTCTTTTTGTGTCGCTTTCTGACCTGCTGATAGCCCATCCAATCCAGTACCCCACACAGCTCTGCATTGCAGAGCCTTGCCCACGACCTGCTCTTGTCTCCATTCCAGCACTTGATTCACTACAGCATGTCTATCACAGAGTGCCTACTACAGCTTGTACACTACAGCATGTCCATTACAGCAACTTAAGCAGTAGGCATGATTGCGGCGTGGATGGCTTTGTCAAGATGAGTTTGCATGTCTGCTGGCAAAGCTCAGCTAGTTGGTGATCTGCTGACCAAGCAAGCCTGCACCTGCAGGCGTCAATCTGACTGGGACTGTACCAGCAGCCTTTTTTGAGCCTTTGGAGGATCTTCAGGTCTTGCTTGTCGATGGGAATCTCGTAAGTTCCTCAAAGCTGTTTTGAAGCACTGTCATGGCAAACGATTCATACATGTTTGTTAGGGTGCAGGGCTGATGTTGATTGTCATTCCCAAGCGCTGTTCTCACATGATTGCAAAGAGCATGACGCTCCTATGACAGCTGTTCTCCCAGCCTTGGTGTTGGCATTTCTGCCCCTCACCTGCATGTGTCTAGGCTGTCTTTGCATGCTCCCAGTTGCTGGGATGTCCCCTCAGGAGGCTCCTGCTATGACTGTGGAGATTGTCTCTTTCGATTTTCCTTGCATGCCAACATTCACCGCTCAGAACTTTCGCCATAATGCCTTTGCTCCACATCACATTAGCTTGTAGTAAGATTGGACTTGTGAGCGTCAAGCTTTAACTGCAAATGCAATGACAGCTTCACAGCTTTGATGAACGCCAGGGCTGTTTGGAAGGCCCCCGAACAATCAAGTGAACAAACAAAAGCATCTCTGCAGTTGGACACATATGGCCTCTCATATTGTATTTTCTCTTATGCCATCATTGTCATTTCGCGCTTCCTGTGATGCATTTTGTGGGGTTAGGGTGCAGCACCGCTGAAATTTGATGACGCTCTGTCATTTTGAAGTCTTGTGATTTGGTGGCAGAACAATTTTGCAAACCTTACAAATGCAAGGTCACAAATCCTGACAAACAATCACTCAAAGTATTGACAACAAACTCATTTACAAATTTTGAGCCTCAATATGTTTGCATGCAGGGTCTTACAGGCACTCTGCCTGACATGGGCAGTGCTGTTGCATCAAAGCTCACAGCCTTCCGTGTGGACAACACAGGGCTGGAGCAGTGCCGGCCCAATCACCTGGCAGCTCTGGGTAGCAGTAACTATACTGGAAAGGTGCACCTTGACTGTTTAGGAATTATCTTGGCTGTTTAGAGGCTGTGTTGGCTGTTCAGGGACTGTTTTGGCTGTTCAGGGACTGTTTTGGCTGTTCAGGGACTGTTTTGGCTGTTCAAAAATTAATTTGGCTGCTTTGGGAATATTTTGGCTGTTTAGGAATTATCTTGGCTGCTTTGGGATCATCTTGGCTGTTTAAGGATTAAATATGGCTTGAATTCTTCATGCACATGATGCCATTTTGACTGGTGTTGCTTCTGCTGTACCCATGTCGGTTGGTTATGTCAGCCTTGATGGTGCACGCTGAGCTGCGGTGTGGGGCAAGCTGATTAGCTGTTCTAAGCAGCAGCATCTTTTTGGGCAAGGCGAACCTTGATTCAGTGCGCATGTCTGGGTCAATAATTTAGTCCATTTGTCAACTTATCTTTCCATCCATTTATCTGTCCGATCATCCATACGTCCAACCATCCAT
>JAABUU010002313.1_pt1 | contig 27572 bp, 23 predicted proteins | sample 5559301 | NCBI WGS metagenome assembly JAABUU01 (sample SAMN10711884, study PRJNA513360) | rock metagenome | isolation source: Antarctica rocks | place: Antarctica: Victoria Land, Richard Nunatak white | reverse complement strand
GTTCGACAACAGATGAGGGTGGTTGATTGGCCAGACTGACACAGTTCCGTGGCAGTGTGATGAACCCTTCACACCTGACAACGTCATTCCCATACTCCCGACCGCGAAGTCCGATATAGACCGGCTGGCAATCAGAGCCCAAACTCTGAAAGAGCATGGCCTTACACACTCGTTGAAGAAGGCACCTTCATCGGGAAAGAAGCGGAAGAAGAAGGCCGATAGTAGTACAGCCGACGTGCTGACTACCCGTGCGGATCATACTGGTGCTGGAAAACACCACGCTGCACAGACACCGCTCTCCAACGATGCTACGGTGCTATCCAGCGGAGGCATCAAGAACGCCGCAACCGCTTCCCTGACTGCGAAGGTGCTTGAAGAGGAGAAGGAAAAGCATGAGCGCCGAAAACTAGGTGGAAATGATAATCTTAAGAGTCTGTTCTCGTCGATGCATGGTGCTACAGGAAAGGATGGCGACTTCATGACCAGGGGCTTTTCGATTCCTGCAGGTGCTAAGAGATAGCCTGCAAGGGTGGCGTAGGATGTTGACGGTCCCTTGGGGCACCATTAGTGCATGTATCACGATTGGGCATACGAATGGCGCACTTATTCGGACACTGTTCGAATCCATGCTTTTAGGTGCACGGTCACGGATTACATCAAGCAGTGTCAAAATGACGGCCATATGCACATGTTCAGTCATTGGATGCGAAGGACACATGGATCCTAACAGTCTAATTAAGCGCCACGCATTTTGCTCGAGACGGATTGGGAAGAATTGCGGATCGTTTTCGCATCTAATGTGCGAGGGAGGATTGTATGGATGGTCTTGGAGACCACGACGACTTGGTGGCGGAGGACAACGGTACGACCTACAGTCCCAGACTCGGCCAGTACAGCCGACCGGCCAGTCGCGACTGGGGGCGAGAGCGGGGAGGACTCGAGCGTGATGGTGGTAGACTACTTATGGGGTGAGGGCACGAAAGGGATTTCCAATCTCGTCGCAAGGCCATGTTAGCAATGCAAAGCTCGGTAATCCATGGCAATAAGCTTGCGAACTCAGATGGAAGAGAACAAGACGGAAGCCACATTGCCTCGGCGTCGCTGCCGCGAGGGCTCTTCTCCTGCTGAGTATGGAATACAAGGACTTCTGGCTTATAGTGGGAACGAGCAGGCTTTAAGCTCACTATGAGAGCGGGGACTTGCATTGATGGCAGTGGACTATCTTACGCAGGTGACCTGTAATAGTCGATATGGATTGTAACGGGGATCAGCGACGGCGTCGTATCGTGTCATAGGAGTCTTATGCATAGTGAAGATGCTTTTCTCATCAGCAAAATCCTGTAATTGATGACAAAGACTTTCCCCTTCATCAACACTGTGTTGTCGTTAGCGCGGCGGGAAGATCTGTCCCGAAGCGAATGACTCAAGCTCCCCTGTTTACATGTTTTCGAAACCCAGAGTAAACTGGCCATCACAGCAAATATGAGAAACAAATGGGCAATATCATGGCTGGTGCCAGCAGCAGCTGTACTGGTAGCTGCTGAGACTTCTAGGCCTCGGGGTGTCGGGCCAGAATGTGTGTGACCAACCTTACAACAATCATATAGATGCAGTTACTGATCTGTGGTCATGCCCAGTCGCCAAATACTACAAGTCTTCGGAGAGCTTTACATGCATCTCCAACCCATCAGTACACGTACCCTACTCTCAAGTGAATGACAATTACTGCGATTGTCCTGATGGCTCGGACGAACCAGGCACATCCGCCTGCTCTTATCTCTCTCCTCTGTCCCCACCCTCACCCGCCAACAGACCGGTCGGAGACATCAATAGCACGATTAGCCTGCCCGGCTTTTACTGCAAGAACAAAGGCCATCGGCCAAGCTATATCTCGTTTCAGAGTGTGAATGACGGCGTCTGCGACTACGAGCTGTGCTGCGATGGCAGCGACGAATGGGCGGGCGTCGGAGGGACCGTCTGCGAGGACAGATGCAAAGAGATCGGCAAGGAATGGCGGAAACAGGATGAAAATAGGCAACGGGCATTGGGTGCGGCGGGGAAGCGGAGGAAGGAACTGGCGGTTGAGGCCGCACGGCTACGGAAAGAGGTCGAGGATCGAATCAAGTCCTTGGAAGTGGAGATTGAGGCCTCGCGGGTGAAAGCTTCGGGGTTGGAGACGGAGCTGGCGGAAGTCGAAAGGGGAGAAAGGGGCAAAGTCGTTCGAGGACCGGTAAAAGGGAACAGGGTCAATGTCTTGGCCAGTCTGGCGAAGGAGAGGATAGAGGAGCTACGTCTGGCTTTGGTAACGGTCCGAGGCCAACGTGAGTCAGGCCGTGAACGGATCAAAGAACTGGAGGGAATCCTGTCTGCTTTCAAGGAGGAATACAATCCGAATTTCAACGACGAGGGGGTGAAGAGAGCTGTGAGGAGCTGGGAAGAGTATGCAGCTCGGGACCAGCCGGCAGATGGCGACGCTGCGCATGATCGCGACCTGGACGAGATGGCCAAGGCAGACGGTGAAAGTGCAATTAACTGGGATGAATGGGAAGGGCACGACGAGAGCGATATAGACGTGTGTAAGTCAATCCGTCGGCGTTGGCAATGTTACGAAGAACAGCAAGCTTACGAGATGTAGTGTACAATTTCGAAGCGTATCTTCCCAAACCGGCTCGGGATTGGATTGACCAGAAACTGCGGGACCTCCGTGTACTCCTAATCGAGAACGGGATCTTAGCCGCGTCGGCTTCATCCTCGTCCGAGTCCAAAGCGGTCGTTGATGCCCGCAACGCCCTCCAGGTTGCCCAAGACGACCTCAACAACCTTCAATCGCAACTCACCAACCACAAGGAAGATCTTGACAAAGACTACGGCGCAGACGGAGTGTTCCGCGTCTTCCGAGGCCAATGCATCTCTAAAGGCTCGGGCGAGTACACATACGAGCTGTGCTGGTTCGACACGATCCGACAGAAATCGAAGAAAGGCGGCGGGGAGACGAGGCTGGGCAATTTCGTGCGGATGGACTCGGTGCAGGTGGACGGGGGCGTCTCGGCCGACGGCAGAGGGGTGGGGACGGGTCGGCGGGTGACGCTGCGGTACGAGAACGGGCAGCAGTGCTGGAACGGGCCGAACCGCAGCACGCTGGTGGTGCTGGCGTGCGCGGAGAAGGAGGAGATCTGGAAGGTGTCGGAGGAGGAGAAGTGCGTGTATCGGATGGAGGTCGGGACGCCTGCGGTTTGCGACGCGGCGGCGGCGGCGAATGGGGAGGCGAAGGCGGGTCGAGGGAAGGATGATTTGTGAAATGAGATGAGATTGGATTGATGAGGTCTGTTCGCAACCGAGTTTCTGATCATACATATAATGATACCTGTATGAAAAGAAGAATCCGGTCTTCACCTACTTGCGCACCCAACACTATGTACCGTTTACTGTATGCGTGGCAGAGGCATTGGAGTACGGGTAAAGCGGTCACGAGGAAGGGCATACCCCATAACAATATACTGTACATATGCAATGGCCTCTGCCGGCATCAGGTGGTTACAGATAAGGTAAGGTAAGGCACTTGGATTGGCGCAAGTTGCTGTACCGACTTCATTAATCGATGGAGGAGATCGGTGCTGTTTCGCCCATCTTCCACAACAAGTACCTCTAGTGTCGAGAGCGGAGAGGCTGTTATGGCTGATCAGGTACGTTTCAGGTGACATGACTGCAAACGCCTTCGTTAAAGCGCGTACATGCATGCATATCAGACAGCGTTCATGAAAGGAGGCTTGCATGCGTAGAGGGCTCGTCCAGCATACCGTACCGTATGTAAAGTATTTGTATTCATGGACTCGTCGATAGGAGCGGGAGAGAAGTGACAAACAAACAAGCAGAACCTACAGATCTGATACCTGATACCTTCCAGGTTGTTCATATCTACAGTACCTACGTATCGTAGGAGCAAAACCCTGCCCTTACTCCCGCGTCTTTAGGGCAAGATCGCTCCCTGAAACACTGATGGTCGACATCACATGCATTGTATCGCGGTGATTGGCCCATGGGATGAAATGGGACTGACTGGTGGCACTTTGGTGGTGGCGGCCTCACGTGAGAAGGTAGGCTTGCAGCCAATCGTATACTAGTAGATCTATCATCAATACTTAAAAATTAGGGTACTCGAGCCTACCAGGTATCCTGTACTTGGTTACTTATGGACCCCTTTTCTTCAAGGGAAATTGGAGATTGAAATCACAATAACTAGGACTACCCTAGGTAATAATGACTACCTTATGACATGATGCTTGTACCTTACAGAACCCATCCGGTACCATCCAGTACGATCCAGTACCTTACCTTACGCTGATGAGATGGAGAAAAGACTGCAGACACACTCATCACCTGCATTCCTTTGTGAAGAATAAGCTATGCAATAATATCTAACCCACTCTCTTCTCGCAAACTACCTACAGGTACTGATTAGCTACCTAGTCATGTGCTACTACCATCTCTTCGTACCATCACCTCAATCTCCATCCCCCATTCCAGTGTCCAGTGTCCAAACCATCCATCGACCTTGGAGAAAGTCAATTCCGTTCCGTAAGTTACCTTAGGTAAAGTATCAAAGGAGCTAAGACAATAACATTACCTACAGTAACGTTAACTAATAAGGTAACGTCCCGGAAACCCTAGGTAGGTAATTGATCAGGCCCGAGGCTTCCGTAGAGCGACGCTAACATTTACGGTACCATCAAGAGATTAAGATTGGTAAGATACCTTATCATGCAACTAAAGTTAGGCCAGGTACTTCATTCTTGCGCGTGAAATGCATGGATACCCAAGTACCGTACACTTGTCGATGCCCCTAAAGTAATCCCCCTATATCCGCCCTAACTTGGTTGAGTGTGCCTTACCTTACCTTGCCTACCAGGTACCTTACCAGATACGGTACTTTGGGTACCTATCACGACCTAAAGGTACCAGGTATTTCCCTAATCCCCCGACGCCATTATTCCTTACCCTTCACAACAATTGAATCTGTCAAACTCCACTCAGCTGAGTCTCACTGTCACTACCGCGCCACCACTCTCGCCTTGGCTTCTACAAGCCTGACTTACAACGAAGTAATTTGTACCCGCGGAGCCACTCCGCTACCAGCCTGTGTCCTCATTTCCAAGCACCGTCCGTCTGGTACAGTAGCTCGCGTGGCAGCATCTTACCTGATTACCTGTTAACCTAATCACCTGTAGTCTTCGTCGACCGATCGCCCTGATCCATCTCCGTTCCACTCTCCAGTCACCACTACGAAGGACACCGGAACTGACTGACAACGGACTGCCATACCTGAACGCTTTCCACTGCGCCCTTTGTCACCTCTCAGCCGTGAGAACTGCGTCGGCGACCTTCTCTCAAGCTCCGTTTGATACGGTACCTGATTGTTGCCTTCTGGGTCCCAACTCAAGACCTGCTGCTTCTCATTGTTCAGCGAGGAGTCCCGGCCGAGGTCGAGGACACAGCTTCGTTCAAGTCTGCACCTGGAGTCGATGCACATATGAAAGAGAACTATATTCCACAGTCCCTACCTAGTCAGATATCGCAATCGAACGACATTCCATCTTTCATCTTACACGCAGGCCAATTACCCCTGTCCCATACCGGCCTCACGATTACCTTCCTCATTGTCGCCCTTGTTGCTGCCCTGGAATCCCTAATACTAGGCTTGAGTAAGCCACTTCTCATCTCAATGCGTACGTTCTCATCTTCTTATCTGCACCCGAGCAAAGTACCATGACGGTCTAGTACTAACGAAGTCTGTTCTGGGTGTTAGCCTATCGCCGACGCTGAACCCCTCCCACATCCTGCTCTATCCCCCCGGAATTAAAGCCTTCATCTGTCGCAGTTCCCAGCTACTCGAAGAACGTTGAATCTTTTGATCTCATAGATACCGTTCACCTTCACCGCACTCTGTGGACGAACCTCACAAGCCCCGATACGATGAACCGCTTTCGCACAAAGAAGAGGGCCAAAGAGACTGTGGAAGGAGGAGGACGCTCGTCGAGTGACCCGGATGGCTCCACCTTCCCATCATTTTCCTCGAAATCGATTAGGAGAGGAAAGAAAGCTCAGGCGGAGCTCAGGCCTGAACTCGACCTATCGACAGCACTACCCTCATCGGACAACTTTCGGACCAGTCTGTTGATGCCAAACCTTTCGGCCAGGTTCAGCATGCTAAGAGAACAGGACGACCCGACGTCGAAGATCGGCAAGGCCAACGACGACAGCGTCTTGTTCCCGAAGAGAGCTTCCCGGTTGAACCTCTTCAGTCACCCGGGATTATCCGATATCGCCGAGACCGCGCCGTTCGATTCCATCCGGCGACCGTTCGCATCCGAAAGGGCTGACTCCTACCACTCCAGTGAGGGCTACGGTACCGACGACGACTCTTCGCACAGCGGAAGCGTCATGGGTCGACCGAAACACCGCGAAGGCAACAATCTTTTCGGTGGCCGCCAGAAGATTTACAAGATACCGGTTGGTGGTTCGGCTTTGGCCAAGAATCTGGGCTCTACGTCGGTGGACGCGGCTCACGGCTCCGGCGGAAGGATGGGAGGCCGGGCTTTGTATGATGACGACGTCAGCACGGCTTCCTTCCGGAACCTAGAGAAAAAGGGAAGTGAGGTGTATGGTCGTCCGGCAGAAGGGGAGCTTGTCCGGAAGGTAGAAGACGACGCTCCAACGGATGACCGTTCCGCTTCCCCACCACCTGCAGGATACAACAGGAACAGGGAAACGTCATCGTCTACAGCGTCCGCGCCTTCGAATATACGGACATCGACAGCCGCGACGTCCATAACGTCGCAGAGCGTGGTGTCTCTGCCGGGAGCGTCCGGGTATAGCACCTCGAGCCCTCCACCATCCCAACACTCACCAACCAACCCAGCCGGACCCGTCGGACCCGAGCGGGCGCCCACCCGGTCACGCAGGCTTTACGGGCAAGGTCTCGATCAGCAGATGCACGACCGGCAAAACTCCGCTCTACATAAGCTCGACTCACTCCAGCAGCGTCAGCCGGTTGCGGTGACGCCGCAGCACCTTCTACAATCACAAAGCGCTTTCAACCTGAGGGATCATTATCAGCGTGCAGGCTCACCGTATGCCCTGCCCGGAAATCATGAAGTGAGCCCACCTCCACCTTCCGTCCCGGCAAGTCCATCCAAAGCCGCTTTTGGAATCGTCGACAATGGGCCGGTCAGCCCACCTGCGGATCGCTTTCCGATCTCACGTGGACCAGCAAGCACCGAGAGCGACGAAGGGTCTGTTTTCTCGTCTGCCGTGCAGCCTAACGACCGTGGTAAGGCGACAGCTTTAGGAGCGTTCAACAAGCCAAGTATGCCATACGATGAACAACAATATAGCCGAAGACAGTTTCAACTTCAACAAGCACGGGATCTGTCACCAGTCGAGCGCATCTCATCACCAGCGACCGAGGATGAGCGGCATCATGCTCCACGAGGACGGGATGGGTCCGACGCCAGCTCTCAATCTCGGTCAGTCGCGTCAAGTAGGTACCGTGACGGGTCTCGATCATCCCCGACTACATATCACGCACGGGAAATAGTAGCAGCTGCCGAAGAGCATCCCAACGTGGATCTGGAGCCTACATCAAATGGGACTTTCTTCGCGCAGTCGAGTGAAAGCGATGACCGATCTGAGTCCGGGAGCGAGACAGAAGAAGACCAACCAGTCACTAAATTTCAGCCTCAAAATCCTTTCAAAGTGGAAGAGAAGTCTCAACCTGACCAGGTCGAATATGACGCCGATCAGCATCCAGCATACAATCCATATTCACCGCAACCGCTGTACAAGGACTTCACGCAAGAGGATTCACCGGGCCGATCTAGTACGGCTAGCCGAATGCATGCGCGGAATGAGTCTCTGCAGGGCAAGGCCTTGTCTGACATCATTGATGCCGATTCTCCCACACTTGGGCCCGCGTCCGGCCTTAACGGGCTCGTCCGTGCCCATCTACGAAATGATAGTGGCCAGTCGTCGATATACGCGGCTCCTTCTCCAGTCTTAGGCCCACGGCCCACTCCCGGACGGTCAAGTTCGGAACCTGTAGCCAGCACTTTAGTGCCGTCGGGATTGGTTCAGGACGTTCACGACTCGGCTGTCGGGGATGCATACAACGGCGATACCTCCGATAGATCAGATCTCAGTCTTGACATTCGAGACGAGTCTTGGGAGCTGGACAAGCATATCGACGATTCTTCTGGTCAATCACATCCAATTCCAGCCCAGCCTGAAGCTACGGCTGCCCCGCCTTTGTCTCTCCGAGCAAAGCAGATTCTCGATCAGGCAGCAGCTCTCAGAGACCGGGAACGCCTCAGGGTGCAACAGGCTGCGAATGAAGGAGCATCAGCTCATGGGGAAGCACGCACACAGCAGGAGACTGAGCCTGAACGGTCTTGGCAAGGGCTTCATGAGTCTCGGCACCAGAGGACTGAAAGCACCGAGACCGAGAAAGAGAGGCAAGATTTTGCCACTGAACTTTCCAACAGGAGGAAACGGGTTCAAGAGAAGCTGAAGGACTTTGCCGAGGACGAGGGTAATTCTGGAAGCCCGACGTCCGGCAGGGGATCCGCCATTCATAGTCCGACGAAATATGCTAACGCATTCGGACCCTCGAAGTCTAGTCCAAACAAAGGCTCAATGGCAGGTCGACAGGATTCATCGATCAAGGCCATGAAAATGCTTGGTATAAGTGGAAGTTCCGCGTCTGATCCGCACCAGCGAGATCATTCGCAAGAGGAAGAGCAAAGGATGCGTCGAGACCCTGGTATGAGACCTACGGGGCGTTCAGTTCCAGCAAGTAGTCGAACGGATTACCACAATGGACCACCGCCCGTACAAGGCTTTCGTCAGCGTCAAGCTAGCGACGAAGGCTACAAAGGCTCACCACACCGTGGTCCGTCGCCACCCTCTGCGAGCACAAGTCAAGATCAGCTAAATTCGGCGAGACTTGGAGAACACTCCAGGCGTGGCAATGGGAAGAATCAAGACAATATCGATATCGGCAATGCTGTTGGCGCACGCGGTTTCTCGAATGCACCATATGGCGAAACGTCGCGCTTTGGCAATACCTCCAATTATCAAAGACGTTCGCCTGATGCCCCAGAGGACCAAAATACGAGGACAAGATCACCTTCCGCCGTGTCTGGTAGGGGACTGTCCAGCACTCATGCTACTGCGACACATCCTTTTGGTAGCAAGTCGCCGCTTTCACTTCAGACGCACAACCAGCCCAGTACAGAATTCGAACAGAGACCGTACCATGGAACCCTCAACGCATCCAGCCGTCGACCGACGATCGATGGCAACTCACCCACCATGTCCGTCCCCATACCCTCAGCTATGCCTCCCTCAAACGGCTTTCACACTTCCGGGCGCATCCCGAACAACCGTAAGAAATCCGTCAGCAAGTCGCAGATCTCGGACCCTACCTTTCTGTCGGGCACATCCTCCGTCAACACCAGGGATCTTCCTATCACCGAAGGTGTAGGCCCCAGAGGTGACGCACCAAGTAGAGGGCTTGTACCTCCTCTTCCACCTATCAATCCGCGTCGGAAGACGGCGCAGCAAACTATCGCGAGCGTTTTCGGGAGAAGCGAGACTTCACCTACGTCTCGGACGGGGGAGCCTACCGAGCAAGGCCACAGTGTCGTCTCCAATCGGAAAGTCGAAGCACGCCCACATGTTCGCCAACGCCTTCGGAAGTCCTCAAGCGAAGGTGGTAACCTTGGCGTTCGGGCTCGTCAGCACGCCTTGATGTCTCCATCCCCCACGGTACCCCAGGGCTCTCAACGCAACGGCGACATGTTCTGAGCATTTCAGAGTGTAATCTCCAGTGAGCCATACGATATCCAACTCCGACGTTTGACACGTCCCCACAATCATTGTATCCATCTCCTATATATGTCTCGGCATAGTTAAGGGCATCGGAGTTCAGCGCTGTACAACATGATGCCCAATCACGTACAAAAGTCGGTCATTCAACCGGGGCGCAACCTTAGTCTGTCTTTCATACCACCTTTGACGTACAGAAGTTTTGGGAGCGTGGCGAGATACTGTACAGCTGGTCTGCGCGGGCATACATACCGGAAGAGATTTAATGTATCAATATAGTACTGCACAGCCATTGTTGGGTAGATAGCATAAAGGGCACGAGCTACCTCACAAATTGATATAGCTCCTCACATCCTGTGGCCACTGATTTGCCATCTCGAAATGTTTCACAGCACCCGGAGGTCCTCTCAATCCCTTGCCACGCGACATGCATGATTCTGGGCAGTCATGACTCAGTTGTCTACTGTGACTCGCTCATTTGGAAGGTTATGGCTTCTCTAATGGTAACTTGATACCTTATGAAGTGATGCCTAACCTGCCTAACCTGCCTAACCTCTAACGTGGAGGCTGTCGAAGATGATAAGGTACCTTACACCTTGAGGTCAAGTACGTAACTTAGTCGTCGTCACCCTTCCGACCTGTCCGGGAAGGCGTGATTTGTGGTTGCTCTGGAGATGGGCAAAGATGGTCAAAGATGAGGCGTATGGGTCATAGCCCTACGGTTTGGGAAAGGGCGATCGTCTTTCATACATGTCATGTACCTTGATGATCGACAACATCTGGGAGCGCTTAACCCGATACGGACGGTAATGTTTTGGTGGGACGAACGGTTCCTTCCGCATGCGGGGTTTCGCTTAAGTTATGTTTATGTACATCTCGGAAGCGGTGAATTGATTTCGAAAGAGTTTTCTGACCCGCGTTGCAATCCAATAGACAAGCCTCATACTTCTTCACTACTTCACTCCTTCACCGCCAACGCAGAACTTCGGTGATCTTACACTCAATTGAAGTCAGCTTACTTCATACTTGATTGCGACAATCCCGAGTCAACAGAGCACTGCCACTTGAGGATGGCCACTCTCGTGGAGGCCCCTCGGGCAGCTCACAACGTAACGAGCACTAGACCACGAGCTGTGGTTCCCATCATACCGGTCATTCCTCGCTCACTCCAAAGCAAGCGCAAAAGCCAGCCTGTCCTCAAGCCCTTGACTACCAGTGACTCCTCAAAGGATGCCGCGTCCAGCAACAAGCAGCCACTCGAGCGGGATGGTGGGCCACCGCCACCTCTTGAGGGCTCAGCGCCGGGATCGGATGTGAACGGAGATATCGAAGGGCGAAGAAATGACAATCTCAGCAATGATGCTCTCAACCCATTGGAGAAAGCGACTGATTGTAAGTCTACCACCCATCGCGCCTCACTTGCCGACACAGACCTTTGCTCTGATGTCTGTTCCGTTTTTTGGGATCCAAGGCTTACGATTCGATTCAATTCAGACCGGGAATATCCAGTCGGACACAATCTCGACTGTAGACCACCATTCGACAAAACGGCCTATATGATGCCGGCACCATTCCACCCAGTAAACCATTTTCCCATCCCTTCTTCAATGGCACCACCTACCTTCCCATTTGGGCCTCCCGGATTGGCTCGGAACACTCCACCCCACTCCCACGAGAGTAGCGGTAACATCGTCTTCGGTGGCTTCCCAGGGTCAGGCGGCCCCTCACCCGTTCTGCCGCCTTCGCCGTCCGCAATGACCTTCCTACCGCGATCCTTCCCCAACTGGGCTCCATCCCAGTCGCCGCAGCACTTTTCAAATCCTCATCCTCAACACGTCCACGGTCCTCATCCGAATTGGCATGGTCACTTCCCACAATACGCTCACCAGCAGCCGAATATGTACGATCCTCAGAGGCAGTCGTACGCCTTGCCGCCTGGCTACTACCACCGGATGCCATCCTTTGTTCCACCGGACAATCATTTCCCTTACACACCGCCGCCAGGGACGCCGTTTGTCAACTCATTTCAACATGCACCTCAATCGAAAGTCGCGAGCTTCTCCGGTTCGTCCATCGGATCACATAGCGCTTCGGGATCAGTGGACTCGAATGCGTTACGCCCAGCACACCCAAAGGAGAGCGTATCCTACGGTGGGCCCAGTGGAGCACCAGAACACGACGCGTCTCAACCTCGCGTAGTCGCGACTGACGAAGATATCCAACAGACTCACCCGCGTGACAACGCTCAGCTACGCGCGGACAGTGCAGCTCAACAGAACGGTAAAGTCATTACGCAGGAACTGGACAGCGTCTCCAACTACCTCCTCTCCCAGTTTAATCGCAAGGCACTGTCTGACTGCTGCTTACGACTGTCGCATTCTCACAATAACTTCAAAGGTCTGAGCCTTTATCTGCATCGTCTAGTTATTGCCAGAAGCCCGTTGTTGGCTAGCTTGATGTCTTTTGCGGCCACAGACGCGGATGGCTTCAAGCAAATACATTTGGAACTTACCGGGAATCTTTTTCGGCCAGATGCATTTGAGTTGGCGCTGCTGCACTTGTACGGAGAACCACTTCTCGACCACGAGTCTCTTGTCGCTCGCGATGTCGCACTCCCAAAAAGCTCCATGGCGACACAAGACAAATCTCGATCATCCAACACCGTCTCAGACTGTCTCGAAGTCGCTATTGGCTATGCTGCTGCCGGTGATATCCTTCACCTACCTGCTGTAAAGCGTAGAGGAGAGGAGATTGCCTCAAAACTCATAAGCTGGGAGACTCTTGAGAGAGGGATGACCTTTGCCATAGATGCTAAACGAAGCACGGAAAAAGCTGCTGCTGATCTAGCTCCCTTTTCACACCCATCCTCCTGTGCACCGTCTCGCAAAAGCAGTTCTTGCTCGACGGCATCGCGAAACAGCAACAAGGAAAACAGCGCTATCCGCATTCCTTGTGACCCTCCCAACAGAGGTGAACCCCATCACGCACGCAGCACCTACGGAACTCCGGCAGCTGGACTTCTCCAAGACATATGTCAATACATCGGTACTAATTTCCCGTCCGACTTCCAACTACAAACCTTAACGCCATCCCTCCCGACCATCGACCGGCTTCCCACCACGGCCGAATTGAGTCTCTTTTCACACCCGGGCCTAAGCTCCATACAATTTGGAGAGCATCCCTCCGAAGAAGCCGAGAGGCCAAACCCGCAAACCTTTATCCTGTCGCAGATCTTACTGTCCGTCCCCTTTCCAGTGTTGAATCTCATCTTCGAGCACCTGACCCCGGACACCCAGGGTCAGCATGCTCGAAGCATCATCGGGGAGCGAGAGCGCCGGCGAGACCGGGCTCTCCGGAGCAAGAGCGTGCCGTGGGCTTCCCGGTTGGCCGAGGGAGCCCAGTGGCACGAGGTGGGGTGGGAAGAGTCCGTTGGCGTGGAGCCGACGGAGGCCGGCCGCAACGTGCGGCTGGCCAGGAGGTGGACTGGCCTTCGGAGGCCCCCGAGGACCAGGGCCCGCCGTGTGTGACGGGCTCTGGTCCTTGTGGGCCTCACACCATCGGTTTTACTGCGGCCCATGGGAGGGCGTTTTGATGGTGGCGCTTGGACGGGGCGGTCGGCGTTGGTTAGCCCATTGTTGGCGGGCCTGTTGGCCTTGGCGTTGTGTTTTGTTACTAGCATAGCATGGATACCTCTTCTTTCTATTGCTTGAACCCGGCGGGTCAGCCCGACCTGACGGTCACTTTACCCATTGCGTACTGGAAGGGATGGAATGGGTGTTGCGACAGAAACCCGTATGAATACCACAGCTTCCTCCTTCACCCATGTGTGAGAATCAGTAAGCTAAGCGCTCTCATCTTCAGCTTCACAGGGGGCGGCTCTGAGTTAGATTCCTTGCAGAGTGAGTTTATTGTGCCGGTAGACGCTCTAGCTAGCCTGCCGGTGCCTCCTTGCCTTTAGACAAACCGACCGCATACATGGGCATGGCTGCGCCTGGGGTGCAAATGTGACTATGGAGACTTTTTCTCCCTTCGATGCACAAGGTTGCCATAACCTGCGATCAAATCTCCAAAAGCATCATCTCAAAGTAACGATGTGCATCCTCCCGTAAGCCTACACTCTGGGGTACAGCATATCAAGAAGACCAGGGTGAGCGCTGCATTAATGTTGTTTTAACAGGATCTAGGTCTATGTGATTATACAGTCACATTGCCTCACCAGTTTCGTAAGCTCGTTGAGTTCTATAGATGAAATCTATCTACCTGAGGTCATGTGCTCTAAGACAACTCAAAAAGGAAGAGAAGGAGCGTCATAAACTAGAAGTCAAGGAATGAATGAAATGTACAATCATTCGAGAGAGGTGCGAAGCAAGAGTATTTCATCAATCTTGTATTTGAACCACCAACGCCGGTGAGCATAAGTTCAAACAGTCTACCACAACCTTCTCATTTGCAAATCAGAGTATATCCGCGGAGTCTTAGTCTTGATCACGCAGGCTTGTCAACAACTTAACAAATCTATGCCTCTTCTGCTTTTGGGCAACCATTAATGGGGTACGATTCCACCGATTGCGGGCGTTAATATCTTGCCGGTTGAAGAGGTCTTTGTTCTTCTCTAGAAAGCCATAGAGTTCATTTTGTATCACTAAATGAAGGACTGTCTGACCGTCATTGTTGGCAACATGCACTGAAGCTTGCTTTTGAACCAAGGCTTGAGCACATTCAGGGTGATTGTGAAAGACTGCGATCCACAATGGAGTGTCACCCCACTGATTTTTATGCTCAAGACATTTGCCAGCGTCATTAGCCCGAAGAAGCTGCTCGAGAACTTCGACTCTGTTGAACTGTACTGCACCATGAAGTGGGGTTCCTTTCTCGTTCGATTGGGTGAATACTTGCGCCCCATGGGCTAAAAGAACTTGGACAGCTTCCTTGCGGCCCGATTGAGCTGCAATATGTAGGGCAGTTTTGCTCTGAAATTGCTGATCTTCGAGGTCAGGGAAATATGCCAGTAGCTGTTTCATTATGCCTGCAAGACCCAAATGCGCAGCTCTGATCAGAGGCGTATCATGCCATTGAAAATCTTTCTGTCGCAGTAGATCTTTTCCCCTGCCTAGCAAGAGGCATTCGACCACATCGGATTGGTTGTGCAAAACTGCCTTGAACAAGGCCGAGCAACCTGTTTCATCAACAGACATGGGGTCCACTCCCTGGGTTAACAGTTCCTGAACTACATCAACCTGACCTTCTATTGCAGCCTGAAGCAGCTTCTGGCATTGTTTCCCATCTGTTGTTTTTGCAGGTAGCTCAGGAGCCAGGTGTTTGCGTAAGATCTCACAAGAGTAAAGATCTTGACTCTGATTGAACACATCTATTGCTGTCTGGCCGTTGTGGTCTTGCACAGACAGCGACCATCCGAACTCAAAAAGTTGAACAAGTCTTGCCGAGTTCCCTGCCTGAGCAGCTCTATGCAAGGGTGTTTGTGTGCCATTGGGAATTTTATTGGGGGGTGGTGGAGGTCCAACAATGACTTGATCGTCATGAGGGTTTTGTATGTTGTATAGATCCAGTTCAGCTTCCCAGGAAAGGGCCGACTGCTGGGATTTCCGTCTAGCATCCGCAGGGCTACATTCAACGCCGACTTCAGCTTCGGGTGGGGATCCTCAACCTGTAAATGACGGATCCAATCTTTCACCACAACCCAGTTATTGTGAAACGACTTATCACCCTTCTGCCGACGTACAAGATTTAAAAGCTTGGGTCTCGTTTTAGTTGGGTTCTTTTGCCGTTTTTCTCTGAAATGGATGACTTTATCGCCCTCCCAGTCATACACAATGAGTGTTGCGAGCTCGATGATAATACAGCCCATCGACCATACATCAAACATACGTCCGTGCTTTACTGGTGCATGTAGTCCATCATCGTCCCAGAATTCAGGCGGTTGATAGTCATATGTTCCAAGCAACTTGTTCTCAGTCTCCGATCCCTCGGCCGAAGGGCGAAGGTGTGAGCGGCCAAGATCAGCAAGCTTCAATTCTTGCTCAAAAACCAAGATATTGTGCGGCTTTAGATCATGATGTGCGGTAATTATACCACCTTGCTCGCGGTGGAGAAACGAGAGACCCGACACAAGGGCATATATGCAGCGGTATAGATAATCCCGGCGCTCCGACCTGGGCAGTCCTTGGAGACAATCAGGCGGTTGAGGGTTCGTCATCCATTCTTCCAGATCCATATTAGCAAACGGAAAAATCAAGTGCATGGTTGTCACGGGTGTTTCTGTTTCCATCTCTGTCAAAGTGTAGGATGCCGACAGGGGGACGATATTGGGATGTTTCCTTTGTTCAAGGGTCTCCACTTCGTTAGAGGCAATTTGCTCGTCGCGAGGGTCCTCCAAGCGAATTTCTTTCTCGGCGACTGTGCACTGCTTCCCATGAGCTATTTGTACATACACGGATGAATTTTGAGTGTCATACCTTGTCATAGCCTTCCAAATGGCCATCTGCAACCACGATACGATATATTTGACCATAGGCCATAGGATCCATTTTTATTCGTCAATTTCCTCGCTACAAACGGCAATACCGTCTTTAGAGATAGGTACAGGTGCCTCTTCCCAAGAATCGGACCGGCGATATAACGATGGCTATCAAGCCTATCTTGCTCTTCATGAGTCAAATTTAGGAAATTGAAATCAATCTCAGGTAACGAATGGTCGGTTTGATCATTCGAGAGAAGGGCTGACGTGAGGTGTTCGAGCTCTGCCACTACTAACAAGGCGAAAAGCAGGCTAGAATTGTTGACGATGCAGTCAATCAGATCTTGGTCACGAGTATCGGTGTCCGAGTGCCGATGGAGTGGATGGCTATTTATCCAGCTAGAAATCCGTTCGCGGGTTAGCAGCTTCTTGACTGTTGCCGAACACAAGAATCTTTTGCGGTCATAATTCTTTGTTCTCCTCAAGATGTTGGAGGAGAAGCTCACGGAGGGAAGAGCTACTATCAAGATGCGGTGTTGATGCAGATCTTTCCATGTTGGGCTATCCTTAAGGTATCGGCCGGACAGAAACGGCTCTATATGCAACTTCCAGGGACGGAGGATATCCTGTTTAAATGAGTCTGATGGAGGAGATGCACAAGATTAAGAGATAGGAGTCTCTGCTCCCCAAATGTAGATGATAGATGTAGCAAGCTGGTGTGTCTACTCTTCAAGCCGCATTGAATTTGCAAATGTTGATTACGCAGAAACCTTTCGAATGTCGTGTATGTCCCACAAGTATGTAATGTTGTTGGTGAGATCCTTGATCTTCATCAACTTCATGAGTAAGAATCAACAATCATTTGTGTGCAAATGGAACCCCCCTACCTTGTATCGGTCCTCGCTAGTGCCTTGATCAATGATTTCTCCACCTCGCCACCTCCCTATGTACAACAGAAGACTTAGTTGAGAACGAAATGAAGGTACATTTCAGATGATGGGGATTCAAAGACATACCACTTCGGAAGTAGTACACTACGTCTGAGATGTTGTAGAAAGGTTCCTCGGTGGAATCTGCTGGAGGGTCCGGACGTGAGGGCATGTCTTATAGGCAGGGCATAAGCTATTTCGATTCAACGAGTGTTTATCGGATACTTTTGGGGAATGGAAATGGTGTTTTAAGCCAAGAGTCTGCAGAATGCTAACAGTGTGATTGTGCGGCACTTGATGCGGATTGCACATATGGAGTAGGAAGGATCCAAGAAAGGGGACAGGAACATGAAGGAGTATCCCCGCATCTTGTACGACAATGCGTCCATACACAGCCTTGCATCCACCTTACCGATAGTCGCCCGGACATGCGCAGCGTTACCTACCGACTGCAGTGTGATTTCCTCTCCAATCAATGCTGTTGTTGCCCAGCCTTGCGCCCTTCCGGCAGCATGTCTTCCACAAAGTTGGAACTGGGCTATAGCTCGAGAGCGCGACGCCTTGGCGAACCGCCTCCTGCAGCTTTGTTGGGCTTCCCGGTGCTCTGCTTATATGATTGCTTTCCAGTTCACTTCCATCGTTGAGATTTTCGAAGAGGAAAACGCTAGTATGGCAGATCCTCTCTCTACCACGGCGTCAGTCATGACCGTGATTGCCTTTGCCGCTGAGTCTAGCAAGATTCTGTTCAAAGTCTTCCGAGGGGTCACCTCCATGCCGATCGATGTGCAAGCATCACTGCAGTCTTTAAAGTCGTTACACGAAACCATGAACAATCTTCAACAAACTGGCACAAAGCTGGATCCTAATCATAAGTTTCCAGCGCATTGCCGTAGGCTCAACGAGTGCTTGAACGATTTGGAAGCTCTTGAGGCCAAGATAGATAATATTTGGCAAGAGAGGGACCTTCAAGGGTGACTGGGATGGCAAAGCGAGGCGATCATGGGAGAGGGTAAGACGGCTGATGATTGGAGAGCAAGAGATGGGGAAGTTTCTAAAGAAGGTCAATCTATACCACATCGAGTTCTCTCTAGAACTTCTCACGCTGTTGTTGTGAGCCGGTCCCCAGCCCAGTGGGACTCAAAAGGTCGCAAAGGCTGATACTAGAGTGCAGGACCATCAATGGTGCTCCGACGGCCCCGGTAGTCGCAGCTCCAGCGCCAGCTCCCTTGAGTGCAGCTGTGGCCCCGCGGCGAAATGAACCAAAGATTTTTCACGAACGCCCAGTAACTGGAATACCCTTGTTTAGTGCACGATCGCTTTCGACTACAAGTACTTGGAGCTTGGAAGGTCCATCTGAGTTTCTCGACAACCGTGGCAAATCTAGCGAGGCCATTACTTTTGGTACCCCAGCCTCTCTTTCGTTATCACCGTCAATTAGAGTAACGTCCTCATGGCGATGGAGCTTCATGTTCTGTGATCTTGCAACTCGGATGGGTCCAGCTATCGTGGTAAACATGAACGGAAAAAAGAGAGCCCAATCCCCGACACACTATAGGAAAACCGGATTTGGACTTCGTGTTTCACTGCATTTGTCAAAGTGTATACGTAGAAGAATTGATATCGGTCTATACCTAGTCCAAGCGTCATTCTTATCTCGAACAAGGCTTGCTTTCTATTGGGATATGGACTGTCCCAGGATTATCCCTCGAAGTGCAGAGATTATGCGATGTGTGGAAGAAGGGTTACTGAACAATGTACAAAGTCTGCTCAGTGCCGGGAAAGCTTCACCCAGGGACGCTACGATCCACGGTACCACTCTGCTGCATTTGGCAACTAAGACCAGCGATTTAGAGCTGATACGCTTGCTCATCCTAGAAGGCGCAGACGTGAACGCTGGAGATGAAGATGGCGATACACCACTCCACTGGGCGATGACTAGAAAGGGCAACTTCAACGTTGCCAGACTGCTAATCGAGAATGGCGCGGATCTTGCGAACTTAACGGTAGACAGGAAGACGCCATTACATACGTTGTACAATGATACAGTCAAAGAGGTTCTGTTGCGGGACGATTGGTCGAGGAAACACTTCCGGATTCTCAAGGAATGTCGATTTCTCATTTCATTGCTTGGAGTAGTAAGACCACCCCCGACTTGCTCAAACGAGGAGCTGCACATGATTCCACCGACTTGTGGTCCGTCGACAATTTCGGGAGGACTTGTCTGCACTTGACCGCGTCGAGAGGGAGTATCAACCTCCTTAGATACCTTCTTGAACGAGCCACCTCAACTGATCTAAACAAGACAGATCATGAAGGGCGTACAGCTCTTCATTATGCAGTGCAAAGCAAGAGATCAGAGACCATTGAAATGCTCCTAGCTCGCGGTTGCAGCCTTTATGCTAAGGATAACTCATCTCGAAACGTATTACATTGTGCTGCGTGGTGGAAAAACCTAGAGGCGGCCAAGCGATTTGTGGCTTTGGACGATAGGGGACTCCTTCTATCACTGGATATGCATGGAAACATGCCTTCACGCCTGGCTCGTGGACCGAATGCAACCGGGCTTCATGAATTTCTAGCCAATCTCGAATCAAACGCAAGAACTAGAATAAGTTCAGGCAGAGACAAACTGCTGTACCAGAGCCACAGCACCGAGGAAGGCTCCAACACCAAGTTTAACGCGCTATCTGCAACACAGATCTGGGCCAACATGATGATACTACTCAGCATCCTTCTTTGTGCTTCTCTGAGATCTGAATTTTTCCCTGACTGTGTTGCGACTGTCATTTTCACTTTTATATTCATAGTGTGTCTTCTGGTCCATGCCACTGAAAAGCTGTTTTGAAATAAACTCTTTACTCTTATACATGATTGTCGTCAGTTGAAAAGGTGGGAGCAGACAGAGACACAACATGCTAATGTACAAGATTCTTCAGAAGAATCGATAGCTTAACTGAGACTGCTCTCCGAACTGAGATTTTGTCTGGTCTGTGCTGACACAGAGGACGTAGACACAGCAGTAGAATGCCCGATACGCTCAATATTTGACAGATTCCCAAACGCCCGGCTGATGCATCACGAGACTCGAAACTCCAGTGTTGGTACAGGTTCGCAGGTAAGAGCCAATCCATACGTCTCTCCTCGTCGGGCAGGCATGTACGCCGTCACCGCTCCTTATACACCTTGGGCTTCCACCCTTCCTTCAGCTCCTCTTCCCGCTCCGACATCTTCTGCGCCTCCCGGACCTCCATCTCTATCCTCTCCCGGGCCCGCAGCACTTTACTCTGCAGATAAAAACTCCCGCCCTTCTTCGGGTCATTCACGTCGAACAGCCGCTTGAACCGGTCCATCACATCCTCCATGTTTGCCTTTCCCCCCTGTGGCGGTTTGACGTTCAGGATCTTGCACGCTTCTTCGAGGGTGAGACCGGCGGAAGCGAGGTTGTTCGTCGCCCCGGGATTGTTCTTCGCCGCTTGCCCTGCATACTTCTGGGTCGCCGCCGCCTGTCGGTATGCTTCTGCGAACGCACGGCCGAGCACCCGCGAGCCGACAAGGACCACTTGGGTTATGATCCGGTGCGCCTATGTGGGGTGATCAGCGAGTCACTCAGAGGAGACTTGAGATTTCCAGATGATGCACATCAACCCGGCCACCGATATTAGAATGTGGCACTTACCATGTATGGGAGAGTAGGTAATTTCCGGGGCCCTGCTGGTGTTGCGACTCTTTTCACTTAGCAATGGCAATATTATCGCCGACGACTTTTCTACAAAGGGCTAAGCGCGAAAAGTGCACGTGATGGAAGCGATCTATGCGGATTACGTCAACATAGCACATGCTTTTGATTGTTCACTGAGAATCATACTCGGATATACGGACGTAGTACATTCTCGAGTGAAGCTTCACCGTTAGGTCTTCACCATCGCGAGGTTGCACTTGAGGCTGAGTTTGCTCCTCTTCCTTCTGTACCCGGAGTATTCTTGGATCAGGTTTCGAGGTGACAGTTGTGCCAATGACAAGCGACACCGTCCTGGCTGCGGGTGATGACGAGCGCAAGGATACTGCATGGCTGCATTTGGTACGAACGAACTCACTCTTCTCCCAGGCCCAATCTATCACAAGACACTGAACACCGTTGCTATAGACACGCCGTGGATAGCTGCAATGTCACCATCACCAGTTTCAGCTCCAGATCATGGGTCTTCCAGCCCCGCCCAGAGCCAAGATCCTAACCCACCTACTATCGCCTCCTTCTCGCCAGCCACTCTCTCGCATACACCCTCGATTCTGAAACAGCGTTCCACCGTATCCGTGCACCAAAAATCCCCTCTCTTGGTCGCCACACCGCCGCAGGTCACTCGTGCCCTTGCATATTCGCATCCATTTCTCCTGCCCATCAACAAGCTCGTCGGATTACTGTCATGGAGCAGCGGCGACCCTTGGGAGAGCTTCTTGTTGGTCGTGACCTTTTGGGCTGTCGTGCTATATGGTGATATAGTGCTACGCTGGGCGGGTCCTCTGTTGCTGGTGGCGGCGTTGATCCTTGGAATGTACTCGCGGCGATACTCTCCCTTATCCTCTACCGCTTGGACTGGGGAGAAGCAAAAAGGGCACAAACGGGAAGACTCCCATCTCGCAACCAAGCACCATAAGAGCTTGGACGAGATTGTGGAGACGCTGCGAGTCTTGACCACACGGTGCAATATCCTGCTCGAACCACTACTGCTGCTCACGGATTTCTTATCCACTCAGCGAACTGCAACCTCAGCCACAACACGACCTACTCTGACCAGGTTGTTCCTCCGGATCCTCGTCATTAGCCCGCTATGGGTAGTCCTTACGCTGCCTCCATTTTACCTCATCACCAGCCGTCGAGTCATCCTCAGCGGAGGCACGCTGCTTCTGTGTTGGCATTCTCGACCAGCACGGGTGTCTCGTCTACTGCTCTGGCGATCCGTCACCATCCGATGGCTCTGTTCTGTCATCACAGGCCTGAACTTCACTGGCGAGAAAATGCCGACTGCTCCGACATTACCGCCCCGGGTTCTGTCCCCGCCTCCTTTGCCGCCACGACCGAACACCAAATCGGAGGCTGACGCCGTTGACGCGACAGAACGCGGACCCCAGTCAACAGGGGTTCGATTCACTTTCATCTTGTATGAGAATCAACGCCGTTGGCTCGGGGTTGGCTGGACGCATTCGCTTCTGGCGTACGAACGAGCCGCTTGGACCGACGAACATCTCAACCCGGCTCCTTCGAAGGACGACTTTCACTTGCCGGAAGTTGAAGGAGCTTCGGCAAGATGGCGATGGGTAGAGGGTAGTGAGTGGCGGGTGGAAGGAGCAGGCGACGGCGAAGAAGGTGGGACCAAAGATGGTGGGAGCGGTAGAGGAGACTCCAAAACCCCCGGTGGCGGTGCTGGTGCCGGTGGTGGCGGCTGGATCTATTACGATAACAAGGTAAGTAAGACGGCGGAAGAAAGATCCGTACACTGGTTCACTCTGCGCGCAGTGGAACGATGGCCGCCGCGGTCGCGACAGCTGGGGTCGGTATACGCGACGACGGAAATGGTATCGCGACGCCGAGCTCGTCGAGCTCACCGCTAACATCGAAGGCTCCCCGAGCGATCCACAAGCCACGACGTCCCACGACGTCAGACACACTCCGAACGATGCACCACCGAGATACTCGGACCTTGTCGAGAGGCCAGAAGATGCCAGCAGTAACAAAGCGTTGAAGTCCAGGCATGGCCGGCGAGGGAGTATGACAGGCAGCGGTCAGTCGGCGACGGTCGACGCGGATCGGGCGGACGAGGACGATCGTCCTCATGTTCGAGATAGCGATTGGCTGGTCAGCGATGATGCTGGGGCTGGGTTTGGATGAAGTCCTTGGTGAACCCTGTATATAGTGAAGTTCCTATCATTCATTTTCCGACACTGCATAGAGGACTATACGTTCCTCACCATCAGTCTACAATATTGTTAGTCAACACTTGGATTGAGGCTGTTTAGTAGCTCATTATACATTAGATGGTCTATGTACAAAATACCTACAGGCACTACTACCACTACACCGGTCCGATTTCGTGCTTGATTGGGTGCACCAACACACTTCTAAGACACATCCTTCCCTCGCCCTTGCTCTCCTCTTCGAAGCCACCTTCGGAATTCTCGACATAACCCAGCCAGCGCCTCCACAAGGCGGGCGAAAATCCCGAATTATAATACCACGAGGTGCCCTGATGATTGTGCTCCTCGTCTCCGAACACAGAGCTCGCATTGCCGCCGGTCGTGCCGCCTTTGGCCCCGTTGAACGTCTTTGCAAGCACATCGACCGGCCATCTCCGATCCATGTAGATCGGATGCGGTGCATAGACGGCTTTCAGTCCGTGATGCAGCGCCGCGGATGAAGGCCACATTTCTACAAACATGATCCGGCGCTCGAGGGCGTTGGCGTCGTGCATGACCATGAGAAGGCGGCGGGAGAGGCGGGCGGCGGTGCTGATGGCGGTGCGGCGCGGTGGGATCGGGTAGGATCGGTTGTAGCCCGTCACATCGCGTTCGAAACCCCAGCGGGTGCCGTTCGGATCGAAGATGGGATTCAGCGTGATGAGGTCGGCTTCCTCGCCGACACCCCACGACGGAGCTGGACCCGAGCTAGGTGGCGCCACCAAGCCTTGCCCCTCGCCATAGAGCTCAGGAGCACTGGTCGCAAAGTTCGGCGGCCCGAAGATCCCAGACGTGTTGACCGGCACTGGTCCCCAGATCGGTTTCTCGCCGTTTTCTCGGGTTTCCCACTCCACCATCTGCGAGAACTGCTCCCACGAGCCATGGAAAGCCGGTACATAGTACCTTGCATTCCGTTCCCAAAGATGCTTGCGTGGCTGTCGTTTTGCCCATTCCCTCAGCCTCTCGAAGAGCTCGTAATAATGCCCGGTATATCTGATGTCCATCTCCCAGTTCCAGAAAAACTCGTATTCAGGGTGTTGTAGGGCAAAGTATTGCAGTATCATGTGGCCACTGCGATATACACCATGTATTGGGCCACCGCTCCTGTTTTCGAGGTTGTCTTCGAATGGACCAGGGTAAAAGGGTTCCATCTGTTTCTCAGACCAGAGAGTTGCCAAGCCCCTGAATTCTTCCGGTACGTTGCGGCGCAAAACCTCTTGATAGACTGCTTCGGACGCCCATATGGGAAGGTCGTTGTCTTTGACATGGACAAGCAAATGTACGGTGTATTCTCCGCCCGATTTCAGGGCAAGCTCATTGATCATGGCACGGAGGAACAAAACGACGTGCGGGTCGTAGTTGAAACCCGTCCACGTCCGTAACAAAACAGCTGTCCTTGGAATGAGACGTTGTCCGCTACCTGAATCACTCTCGGAATGCGTGTCTCGTGCGAACCGAACACTGTTTCGAGCAACACATCTCTCTTGCGCGTCATGCCAGTCCACGCCCCGCCAATCTCTCTTACCACCCATTGCCTTCCAGACATAGTCGCTTCCTTCTCTCTCTACATCGGTCCCAACTCCCACACCCCCCTTATCCGTCTCGTACCCGAGACCGTAGGGACCAAGCCTGCCGAAACGGTCAACACAAATGTCCTCCTTCAATCCTAACTCCTGGTATGAGCCCATGATGTGAGCTGTCTGATGCTGTGGTATTCCAGCATAGCCGAAAACATCTGGCACGCGGGTGGTATTCGACGAGTCTATGTAACATTCACTGACTGGGTGGAAGTTGGAAAGGTAGTCTGCCGAAGTATAGTCGGGGTAAGGATTGATTATTGTCGGCTTGGGGAAGTCCGTTTCGTTGAATTCGGTAGGGCGGAGTGTCGCCGACAGCGGCCGACGGCTTGTCGGTGGCGTGCTGGAGCTGTTTGATGGTGGGTACTCCGGTGTGTATTCCGATGGTGGTACCAGTGTTCTGATGCCATGATAGTAGCCGTTGAGCCTGCATAGCCGATGCTTTCATCAACACACTGATGCTAATGCGGGGGTTCGAACATCACTCTTACCGTTCAAGTTGATCCCAACGGAAAGGTTCTTTCGACTTTGGTTCGAATCTTGGTAGGCGCCGCGAGGCCACAAGACTGGCGGCCAATACCGCGAGCAGAATCAGGAAAGATAGTGTTAGGCGAACGACTCTCGAGCGGTATAGAACCGACCGCCGGCTCCGCCATGATTCTGGCCAGCCGGTCGCTCCAAACCGTGGGCTGGAAGCAGGCAGCGGAGTGTAGAAGTACGCTCTTGGTTGTGATGAAGAGAAAGAGTCAACCGAGGCGAGAAGCGTAGCCAATTGGGTCGGAATGCGCAAACGTCTCATGCCGCAATGAGTACAGAAGACACTCGCAAGGATTGAGACCCTTGCCTCGCCGACTCGAATAACAATTGTCACCAAAGTTATCAATGGGATGCAATTTCAGCAAGTAATGCCAAGTAGAAAGAAGATAGCTTGAAGGACGGAATGAATTAATTATTATGGTTAGGCGGCCCCATGTCTCTCTTCAACGAAGGTGAAGGAACTACTCCATATTCGTCATTCAGTGTTGCACCGAAATTTGATTCCCCAGATGGAGTAGCGCCGGCATTCAAGATCCATAAGGTAGCCACGGCTAACGGTTAGCGGCTCCAGCAGAAATCAAATCGGGCCCGAGGCTAGGAGATTTCAGAAAGTTAAAAGATCAGATAACTTACAGATCAGATAAAAGATAAAAGATAAAAGATAAAAGATAAAAGATAAAAGATAAAAGATAAATGCTGTGCTGCGCTTTCTGTTCGCGAGCCTACCGTATTTTTCTGATATCTACCACTGTTATGGCCGAGGGCCTCTATCACAGGGTGAGTAAGATAAGTAAGATGGCTTGATTCAAGCTTGTCTCGCATGTCCAAGACAAAGCCCAGCACCTCTGTAACGCTTACAGTATATCAGCACCTTACACTTTCCGCACATTTCTTTGCAAGCTCATCGTCGTCTGATTCATTCTGTTCTGATCTTAGATATCACCATGATCAGTCGAAATCCGATGTCACAACTACAGGAGTGTAACTGTAATCCACAAAGTTTCCCGCAAATGCTGAAACGAAATCCTTGTGAGATCAGTTCCGACTGTGCAACGACAAGATACCGCGGAAGTCGGTGTGGGTGTTGCGCCCATGACACACTGTACGGAAGCTTAGCCCTTCTCTCTACCAAAGCGCAGAATGAGGAGATGTTCAACAAAAGATGCTTACAAGTCCCTGTGCCGGCCTATTGACAGGAGTCATTGGCTGGTCTGTAGCGGCTGGTGTGATTTTGGCCGTGGTTCTTAGTGCTTATTGTTGCAGCAGCTTGATTGAGAGTGAATTTCAGGGCTATGGCGAATCTGAGTACAGAACACTCAAAGAGGACCATGAGATCCTAAGGAATGTGACTGCGCACTGCCGACCCAGTTGGTGCCCAAATGACGTGGGATCATTTCCCCCCAGTATTAGCGTATGCTGAAGTCACATGATGGCTTGTATGTCGCAGATTCTTTAGCACCTTGACTCTCTCACAGCGTGTTGGAGTCCTCGATGCCTGGTCTTCGACAAGAACTACCTGTAGGCGATCGCAGCTCCGAATCTGCTACGGCTCAGCATTTAGCGGAGTCAAAAGATGTTCAACAGCGAGGATATGGCAGCTGCCGTTAATTCAACCGTTCAGCCTCAGACAGATGACAAGTTCTGGCGCGAGCAAGAGCTGCTTTCTTCAAAGCCAAAAATTCTTTCGATGCCAATGCCTCTGCAGCTGATGGCCTTGCGTTTGGGTCAACGACGAATAGATAACGAAACAGGTTTATCAAGACCGGTTCTATTCCCATATCCTGCATCTCGTCCTCTAACGAGGATACCCTCACGGGCTTCTCATCCGGCTTATGTGAATTATTATCCACGGTAAGAAGTTCGGCGAGTCTGAATTCGCATTGGCGGACCTTGTTATCGTCAGGCGGACCTGTCCAACCGGGGAAGAGCAGCATCAGCTTTGTGATGCACCAACTTTCGCTAGGGAAGCCATAGTTGTTTCCCTGGCGTTCCAAACACGCCAGGCTTTATCCATCAAAACAACGTCGCGGCGAAAGCCCATACCTCGGAGCGGTGAAAGCAGCCCAGACCTCGGTAGACTTCGTGCGCGCGCATAGCGAATGGTTGTGCAGGCCCTTGAACTGGATCCGGACGTACTATTTCGTCTTAGTATAATGCCATGTCTGAACGAGTGATGCTTGCTTACCAAGTCCCAAGTCCCCTATTTTAACGGTAGGATGGTCA
>JAABUU010002311.1_pt1 | contig 27586 bp, 30 predicted proteins | sample 5559301 | NCBI WGS metagenome assembly JAABUU01 (sample SAMN10711884, study PRJNA513360) | rock metagenome | isolation source: Antarctica rocks | place: Antarctica: Victoria Land, Richard Nunatak white | reverse complement strand
CCGCCGTGGCGGGGAGCCCGTCCGCGCCCGGGCCGGGCCCCGCGCCCGCGGCGGCGCGCCGCCCGCGGCTGCCCTCGCCGCTGTCATAGCCCGCAGAGCTGCCATCGCCGGCGGCCGCGATGGCGGCGGCGGCGTCGCCGCCGGCGCCGGCGAGCGCAGCGGCCGCGGCGGCAACCGAGGCCGGCATGTGGCCGGTCGCGACGCGGCGGCGGTGCGCCTTGCCGGCCACGTGCATGGCCATGTGCTGCGCGGAGGTGGTGGTGATGTCGCAGATGACGCAGTGGTGCGCCGACGCGCGCGGCGCGCGCGCGCCCGCCACCTCCACGCGCCGCTTGTGCTTGCGCCCGCGGTTGTGCGCCTGCGCGCGCGCGGCGCGGTCAGCTTGCGCGGCGCGCTCGCGGCACCTGTGCAGCTTGCGCGCTCTGCCGCCCGCCCGAACGCACGCCTGCTGCCCGACCCGGTGCCTGCATGCGTGCTGCGCCGGGGCGGTCAGTTGCTGACCCAGACAGCGCAGGCACAGGGCCGCCCCCCAGCCCCGGCGCCCGCCACGGGCGCCTCACCTCCGCCTCTTGGCCCGACCCCAGCCTCCCCGCCTGCTTGAGCCAGACAGGGCCATGCAGTGCCTCAGCGGGCAGACAAGCTCACGGGTCGTTGTCACCGGCACGCGCGGGCAAGCAGCGGCGCCCGCTGCACGCGCCACAGGCGGCGGGCCTGCTGGCGAGGCGGGCCAGAGGCTGTGGCTCCACGGCTCATGGTACTCGCTCTCTGGTATGTCGACGGGGGGGAGGGCGGGGCGGGGCAGCGGGCGGCGCGCGCGCCTCCAGGTGCGCGGCGCTGGTGGTGGTGATGCCGCACACGGCGCACTCGTGGCGCACGCGCGGGCCGCCCTCGCCGCCGCCGTCCTCCGCATCCACCTCGTCGCCTGCGCGCGCCGGCGTGTCGTGCTCATAGTGTGAATGGCGGCAGTGCACAGGTGTGCACAATGCCAAGCCCTCCCGGGCGCACGGCCAGCGCGCGGTGCCGCGCCACGCGGCCTGCCCGCCGCCTGGCGGCGCCGCTCGCACGTCCGCCGGCGCCCGGGCGCACCGTCGTCGCTGCCGGTCGCTTTGTCGTCCGAGCCCTCCTCGCTGCTCTGCGCGAGCACGCTGCCGTCGTCGGCGGCCTTCGCGTCCTGGCCGGCGCCCGGCGCATCGCCGCCAGCGACATCCCCGTCTGCGTTGTTTGCGGGCGCGGCGGCGGGCGGCGCGGCGGCGGCGACGGCGGCGCTGCCGCCGTTGGCGGCCAGCCCGAGACGCGAGGGCCGGGCCACCGCGCGCCGCGGCGAGGCCGGCGCCGGCGGCGAGGCCGGCGCGACGGGCGTCTTGACGCCGATCTCCTGCAGGGCGAATCGGGCATGGGTCTGCGCGTCAGCCGGGCGCTCATCGGCGCGCCGTGCGCACGGACACGCTCGCGGCCTGCTTCACGCATGTGCGCCTGCTGAGGCACCTGGTGAGGTACCTTGATCTCAACGCAAACAGCCTCCACAGACGCCAGGCTCACGACCTCTGCGCATGCAAGCATGCATGGGGACTGCGCTGCGCTGCATCACTGCAGCCCAAAGACGGCCACGCCTGCAGGCGCCACGGGCTCCCGCAGCAAGGGAGGCCGGGCGCCTGTCTGGCTCCAGGCCCAGGGCACACCCTTAGGGCACGCTCGGCATAAGGGTAGGTTCAGTTTCCCTAGTCCTAACCAAGCACTGGGTGGCGGGGCCGCGCGCGCCTGCATGTCCTCCAGGAACGTGCGCAGGTCCATGGACGACGGCAGGTTGTACGCGCCGATGCGCAGGCTGGGCAGGCACGTGTCCAGGCCGGCGCGGCCGCCGCTGTCGCGCCGCGCAAGCCGCCCGCCCCACTCGCCTGCGCGAGCCGCGCGCGCGGGCGTGACGCGGGGCGCGGGCGCGTTGTCTTCGCGACGGTGCTGTTCGAGGCGCGAGCGGGTCGCGCGCAAGAGCCCCTCTTCCCCGCACCAGAGGCCGAGACGCGCCGTAAGGGAAAGCGTGTTTGAGCGGCGGGCGGGTGCCGAGGCCGCACCTGAGGCGATGCGCTCCAGGTGGTTCTTGCGCTGCTCCTCGGGCATGTTGCGGATGTACTGCAGCCGCCGCGCGTGCCGCCGGCCCTTCATGTGGTCCTGCGAGCGCGCCGCCCGCACCGCGTCTCGCCAGCCACAGGTTGTATGCTGACTGGAGCTGGGATATGCATCAAGCGCGGCTGACACGCTCTGGCGCGCCCGCCACGACAACGAGCGCCCAAGCGTAGAATGACTGTGCCAAGCGCTGTGAGCGGCGCCGGGGCTTCCGCAAGGCACTACATATTATGCAGATACACGTCCTCGTGCCACGCCGTGCACAGACAGGGCGAGACCGCGCCTCGCAGCCCGCGCCGCTCGCTGGCGCGCGGGAGGGCGTGCGGGGCGGGGGGGCGCGCCTCCAGGTTGGCCTGGCTGGTGGCGATGATGCCGCAGACGGGGCAGAAGTGCTGCGCGGCCAGGCTGACGCTGCCGCCGCTGGTGGCCAGCGTGCGGAAAGCGCGCGGCTCGCTGTCGCTGGTGCCGCCGCTGCCCGGCTCGCTGCCGTAGTTCTCCGAGAAGCGCACCGACTGCGCGCGCGCGCGCGCCCGGGTCACCGCCGCGCAGACCTCAACAATGTCCTGCAGCACTGGCGCTTGGCAGGCCAGGCAGCCCATCGCCGCCGGCGGCGGCGCCGGCGGCGCCTCTCAAAAGCAGCGAGCCTTGGCTGACTCGATGCGAGCAACCTATCTCTCATACAATCAAACGACGCCGAGCGCCTGCGACGGGCCGCGTCCAGCTGCACGGCATGCGCAGCAACCCCCTGGGGTCCTGCCCGCGCGACGCACCTTGAGCTTGCCCAGGGAGCGCAGCGCCGGCGGCGCCGCTCCGGAGGACGCGCCCTCCGCATCCCCGCCGGCGTCGCCGCCGGCCGGGTCGCCGCCGCCATCGCCGCCGCCGCTCAGGCCAGCGATGTTGGCAAACACGCTCGAGATGGTACGCGGGCCGTCAAAGCCCTCCAGCACGGGCTCCCCCACGCGGGCGTCTGGCGCGGCGTCGTCCCCGTCGGAGGCCAGCGCGTCGCGGGCCTCGTCCGGCGCGTCGCTACCGCCGGGCTCGCCTGCCGCGACCGCGGGCTGCGCGGAGGCCGGCGGCGCGGCCGGCGCGTCGCCGGCGGGCGCCGCGGGCGCAAACACGCTGCGCGGCTTGACGGGCACAAAGCGCCGCGCGGTCGGCGTCACGGGCGCGCTCGAGGGGCGCGGCGCCAGCGCCGGCGCCGGCGCGGCCTCCGGCGCCGCCTCCGTCACGGCTTCCGCCAGCGCCTCTTCTTCGGCTGCGCCCGCGGCGGGCGGCGCGGTCGGCGGCGCGGCGGGGGCGGGCGAGCCGGCGGCCGCCGGCGGCTGCGCCGGCTCGGGCGGCGGCACCTCGGCCGGCGCGGAGGCGGCCGGCGCGAGCGGCGCGTCGTCGTCGCCGCCCAGCACGGCCTCCACCGCCTCGGCCGCCAGCAGCCCCTGCGCGTCCAGCACCTGCGCCTGCTTCTCGCGCCGCTGGTGCTTCTGGCCCCTGCGCGCGGGCGCGCGGCGCTCAGGGGCAGCCACTTGCTATACGCCAAACTCTAACCACGCGGACGACGGCTGGCTGCTGGCCAGAGACCAAAATCAGGCGCCCCTGCCGCCGCCGCTGCGGGCACCGCTGCGCCGCATGGCACTAGCGGGCTCTCGGCGACTCGCGATGCAAAGCACGCCCAGTCAGGCAGAGCAGCGAGGCAAGCGGGCCGCGCACAGCTAACCCACAGCGGACAGCTGCAGATGCATATCCGCTCCGCAACGGGCCCCCGCAAGTGCGCCGGGGACCGGGTCAGGGCGGCGCACCGCAGGTGGAACTCCTTGTGCACGAGCGTCGGCGCGACGACCTGGCACAGGTCGCAACGCAGCGCGTCCGCGCTGGCGCCGTCCTCGGCGCCGGCCGGGCCGGGCGGCGGCGGCGGCGCGGCCGCCAGCTCGGCCATGGCCAGGTGCCGCGCGTGCCGCTTGCCCTCGCGGTGACTGGCCAGCTGCTCCTCCGACGTCGCGCGCACGTCGCACACGCCACAGTGCAGGCCCGCCTCCTCGCCGCCCGGCCTGTGCGGGCATGCGCGCGCGCGTTGGTGCGGTCGGCGGGCGCAGCGGCGCCTCCGCGGCGGCGCCCTCCCTGTCCGCAGCGAGCGGTGCACGCCGCGCGCGCCGCACCGCACCACCCGCAGGCGGCATGCGGGACTGCGCATTGTGCGCGAGGTTTTGGAGGCGCGAGGGAGGCGCCCAGGCATTCACGCGCAGCGTCCAGGCGCAGAAGGCAGGCAAGCCTGCCAAGCCACTTGCAGTGCTGTGAGCGTGGCTGCCGGCACGGCCCGTGGGCGCACGGCAGCTCGGCGCTGCCGTTGCACGAGGGCGCGGGTGCGGGAGCGGGCGCAGGCGCCGTTCGGCCATCGGGCGCCGGCTCCGCGGCGGTCGCCGCGACGTGCGACGCCTCTGGCCGGCCGCCCGCGGCCACCCTGGTCTCATCGGCCGCCGGCGCCTCCGCCTGCGGGCGGGCACACCAAAGACCTGTTAGGATACATGAGTGTTCAACTATGAAAGCCCGATTTGCTTCCGGCCCAGCGTTATGCTGGGAGTGGCTGAGATGCGTGCCAGGCAGGCGGGCAGGCCCCCACGCCGCGCCGCGGCCCTTCGCATCCCTGGCAGCCGCTGCGCCCGCACGGCGCAGGGCCCGGAGGCCCTGCGTGGCTTGTCCCCGGTCTCGGCCCTGACCGCCCTTCGTGCATCCCGCATAGCGGGGTTGTTTGGTGCGCACAGGTGTGGTGGGCGGCCAGCCCTGCACGCGTGACCTGCTGATCCGGCCGCAGCCCTGCACCCATGCGCACTGCACGCGCTGCCTACCCGCCGACCGGGGCGCCGTGGCAGCACCTGCACAGGACCGGAAGGCGGCGGCGCCAGGCGCGAGCGCGGCGCGGCGCCGGCCGGCGACGCGCTGCGCGGCTCCAGCAGCTGCACGGGCGTGTGCGGGTGCGCGGGCGCCTCGGGCCCCGTCTCCAGCCGCGGCGGCGTCTCCGGCTGGCCCTCCGCGGGCCCGGGCTCGCCGCTGCCGGGCGCCCCTACGTCCGCGCGGCCGCCTGCGGGGCCGCCTGCGGCTGCGCCCGCTGGCGCGCCGGCCGCGCCGTCGGCGAGCGCAGGCGCCCCCGCGTCTGCGGGCGCGCGCCCAGGCTCCCCCGCGGGCGCGCCCGACATATCAGGGTCCTCCCCGCCAGAGCGCCCCCTGACCTCCGCGGACAGGCCAAGGCCTTCCGCTCCCAGCTGCTCGCCCTGCGCCGTCCCGTCACCGGTGGGGCCGGCGGCAGCGGGCGCGGCCGGCGCGGGCGCGGCTGCGGGTGCAGGTGCGGGCGCCCGTGCTGGCGCCGGCGCGGGGCTTGCGTCGGGCTGCGCGGCGCTGGCGCGCGCCGTGATGGTCAGCACCGCGGCGCCCTCGCCGGCTGCGTGCTCCATCGCCTTGCCGTGCGTGCTGCGCAGGACGCCGGGCGGGTCGCTGGCCAGCATGCTCCCGTCCCTACGCTGGCAGCCCCCAGCAGTGTCAGGCTTCAAGTCGGCCAAGCCGCGCCGCGGAGATCCTGTGCTGCTCAGCGGCACCGCGCGCCCATTCGTGCGCCACCTGTGCAAATTGCGCACAGAGCGAGCAGGCAAGTGCCCACACGCTGCGACCTTCGGGGCAGGGTAGCACTGACTTTGGTCGCTGCCTGCTGCCCTGGGGGTCGCAGCCGGCAGCTGGCGCGCGCACCTGCATGCACCGCGTCCCCGGCGAGGGGTACCTAGCAGCAGGTATGCAGCGGGACAGGAACCGCTTTCTGCACGCGGTGCAGGGTCGGGCAGTGCGACGGGCGCGACACGGTGCACGCGATCAAACGCCCAGCAAACATATGTTTTCGCCAACAGCTGCACCACGGGCGTGCCCGCGAGGCACGCAGTCTAGGCCGCTCACGCCCGTCTGAGAGCACACCCCGCATGGCGCCATGAGCAGGCGACAGGGCGCCTGAGCGTCAAGCGCGCGCGCATTCGACTTGAAAGCAAGATGCGCAGGGTGCCCACCCCAGCAGCCCAGCTCCCAGGTGTCTGACACAACGCGCAGTGGCAAGCAATGCACCACCACCCGGCAGTGGTACCCTGGGCGTCTCAAGTCCGAGAGTCACCACTGCAGCCTCCCGTCCGAGCAGGCCACCGCCTCTCGCAGGCCCCTGCCCCTTTTCACACGACGCTGGCAGCCCCGCCAGGCCGGGCGCAGGCAGGCTCTGGAGCAGGGGCGCCTGGCGACGCACCTGTCAAGCTCGTTGCACTTGTGCCGAGGCTCCTCGCCAGCCGGCCGGTCATGCACCGGCCTGTCTCGGTCGGAGAAGGCCCCCACCTCCAATTTGCCAGAATCAGCTCCAGGGAGCACAGGAGCTGGGTGAACTAGCCTCGCTGCTCCCTCATAACAAGCCTCTGCTACTGTCCAGAACACGGCAGCTGCACTGTATCTGTAGCCTCTTTGCGGCTCGGCTGTCAGCAAGTTCTCCACTGGGCCAGACTTCCTGCGCACGGGAAAATTGAAGCAAGGCCTGGTGTAGTAACAGGTTTCCGCATGGGGTTCCTTGCTGCTGAGCAGTCGAGGTGATCTCGCTCAGCGTGAGGCGTGCCTGGGCAGGCTGCAGGCTTGCGAAGACTCTGTAGCCGCCTGCGGCGCTTGGCGTGCGCTGGTGCCTGCCCACTTGAGGCGCTGTGACGCGGTAGTGCACACACAGGCAAAGCGAGCAGGCTCAGTGTGTCGCACGCCGAGGCGCGCATCGCGCTGGCTGCGATAGAATGAATCGCACAACAGAGTATTGGCAGTGCGTGATCGCCCGCGCGCAGGCCGCGGGCGTGCCAGAGGTGGGCAGTGCCGCCTCGCTGTGTGCGTTGCGGACCTGTCTGTGCCCAGGAAGCTATCCCTTGCATTGTATTATTGAGATACAAACCACCGCAAACGTGCAGGCGAGGATCAAGAAGCTGCAGTCGGCCCAGATTCTGCGCTCCCTGGCCACGCGCACTGCGTACACCAATGCCGCCGTGGACGTGGTGTGCTGCCGCGCCTGCCGCCGCTGAATTTGTATCCGCGCGAGCAGCTCATGCCCAGACGCTTGGCAGGAGCACCTTTAGTGCTGTGTCGCCGGCCGATGTGGTTGCGCTGGAGGCTTCACAGGTCAGTAGCAAGCGCTCCAGGGCGAAGGAGAGTGGTCTGAGCGTTCCTCTGACGGTCGCCGTGCTGCGTGCAGGCCAAGAACGTCGACGCGCTGGCCGTGTTTGTCAGCCAGCACCGGCGCGACTACGCGCAGCCAGGCGCGCCGCCCTGCGACCTCCCCGCCAGGCACAGCGGCGCGCGGCGCGAGCGTGCAGGCCCTGCTCGCGGCAGGGTGGAGCGCGCGCCTGCTCACACGCGCTTGCCAGCCTGCCCCCTCCTGCACCGCCGGGGACCACCCTCCAGCCGCCCGCATGTGCTTCACACCGTATCACACCGTATGGGCACAAGAACACCCCCTTCTGCCGACCCGACCGCGCCCAACTCGGGAAAACTCCAGCCTTGCTTGGACCGTGCGCATGCGCTGCGCCTCAGCGCACAAGCGCAGCGCCGCCGCCGCGGCCAGCTCGCCGAGTTGCGGCGCGCGAACGCAGCTTACGTCCGGCGTGCGCAGGCCGCTGCAGTGAGGCGGAGCGCGACCGGATTGAGGAGCAGGTCGGCGCGTACGTGCGCTCCTGCACCGAGCACATATCACGCTTGGAGCAGGGCGCGGCAACCGAGCCGGCGGCGAACCCGCACGTCGTCGCACACCGGCATGGCGCGGTGCGAGGCCCGCAGCGCCGGCCGGCGCGGCGCGCGTCTGCGGCCGCGCGGCCAGCGACGCACTGCCGGCTGCGTGCCCTGTACCCCGGCAGGGACGATGTCTGGCCATCCTGGTGGGTCTGGAGCCCTGGGCCGCGCCTTTGCCTCAAAGCAACAGCCCAGCCCATGCCATGAGGGCCTGCTGCCAGGGAGGCTCCGCACCACCGTCGGGGGCCTCAGTGGAGCTCCTAGGAGGCGCGCTCCGCGGCTCGCACCGGCGCACTTATTGCACGCGCATGCATGCGCTTGCCCTGAGCAATAGGGCTGGGGGTGCTGGCCCTCAGGATGGGCACTGGCGCTGACCCTGAGCGCGCGCGCAGGCGCTCATCCTGAGCGAGCGGCTGCACGCGGTGGGCGCGGCGTTCGACCGCTGCCGCTCGCTGCGCTACCAGCAGCTGCTGCAGCAGCAGCGGCGCAGGCGCGCGCTGCCGCAGCCGCCGGTGCGCCCCGCGCTCACATCCATGCCCGGCACTCTCCACTGCCCGAGCCGCCCCCGCACTGCAGCTGCACAGCGCTTCATTCGGGCGCGCGTGTGCGGCCCTGCACAGCGGAAAGGGGACGAACGCGTCGTGAGGCGCGGCAGCGCCGCGGCAGGCGCCAGCGCGGCAGCCGTACGGCGCCTACGACGGCGGCGGCGGCGGCGGCGGCGGCGGCGGCGGCGGCGGCGGCTGGGCGGGCGAGGAGGCGGGCCTGGCGCCGGGGCAGCGGCAGGCGCTGGACGCGGAGAACGCGGCGCTGGCGGCGCAGCTGGAGGCCGTCGGCCGCGGCGCCACGCTGGCGGAGAGCACCATGCGCGAGCTGGCCACGCTCAGCCAGATGCTGTCCACACAGGCGCGCGCGCTGGTTAGAGTAGGGTAGTATTAGGTTTAGGGTAGGGCCTACCCGTTACCGGGCGCCCGCGGCGCCGCCGGGGCGACGGCGGCCGTCGGGCGGCCGGGCCTGCATGCGCTCGCTGCCGCAACTGTGCAGGGTTGCGGGCGGCTGCGCAGCCGGCAGCAGGGGCGCTGTGGGTGGGCCGGCGCTGCTCGAGCATGCGCGCTGCATGCTGGCGCGTCTGTCGGGGCCCGTGCTTGGCGGTGGGGTGCGCGCCGCTCTGCTCAGGGCGGGAGCAGCTGCGTCGGGAGCGCTGCATATGCGGGTGGCGGTGCAGGCCTGGCCGGCCCCCCGCCGCAGGCGCCTGCTGGGACGGCCGCGCTCAGCCAGGTGGTGCCCCACGCAGGTCATGCACCAGTCGGAGCAGATAGAGCTACTGTACACGCAGGCGCGGCCCCATGTTGCCCCGCGCTGCATTGCATGCATGTGGGGCTGCCTGGCGGGCGCTGCCCGGTCCTACTACGTGCTGTGTGCACCTGTCAGACGGATGCAACTGCAGCGGGGGTGACTGCGGGGCTGCGGCCTGTTCTCTGCGTGTACAAGGGCAGGTATGACAGCAGAGCATGACGGCAGGCTATAGAGTGCTTGGTATCGCGCGCGCAAGGCCCTGCGCGCACTGTGCTGGTTGACGTATCAGGCAGTGCGAAAAGCTGGCTGTCGCTCTGCTCAGGCTGTGGCCGCCACGGTCAACACGGAGCGCGGGAACGTGCACCTGACGAAAGCGATAGCGACCAACTCGTCTGCCACCCGGTACATGGTGGCGCTGTTGCTGGCGGCTACGTTCGGGATCCTGTTCCTAGACTGGTACTCACGCTGAGCCTGGCCGCCCCCCCCCCCCCCTTTGACCTCGGAAGGCTGCCATGTAGGGTCCGGTCTAGCGTTGTAACAATGACCAGCACTGCCGTGTGAGTCCAGTCTATTGTGTTAAATTAAAATTCAGGTGTGTCATGAGCGCAAACTCAAATCGTTTCGAGCAGAGGCTTGCACACGGCTTACCTACAAACTACAGCTTGCATGCATGCGACAGACTCCCGGCGCCTGGTTACTTCAAGGGATCCAGATCTATACTCAGAGCAGCTGCAAGCGCATCGGCGGTTGCCACCACGCGCTCAGCAATGCAGTTGTGTCGCCGGCCCCGCACAGGCTGATCGGCGCTGCGGGTTGGCCTGCTGTTACCCAACAAGATGCACCCACTAAAAATCACTTCCTCGCCCAATGCAGCGCTGCGCCCACACTCTGTGGTCACCGCTTCATGTGGTCTCCACAGATTATAATCCGCACTGGATGACGACAGCAAGACCTGCAACACACACGTGCTACCCGCAGAACAGAAAGCTAGCACGAAGCACCCCAAGGCGTTGTCGCGGCTCCTGGGCGTCCCCCAACATCTCCTCCTCTTGGCACACCTCCCTGGCTCACACACAGGCTTGAAGCTTCTGGCTCAAGAGCGCCACTCTGTGACCCCCCACAACACAAACCTGTGAAGAAGGACCACACCGTCACTTACCACTGTTGCAGCTCGTTCCAGGTAACAGCCTCGCTCCTTCCTTGGTGATCACTAGCTCCCCATGTCACTGGCGCAACTGGACCCTGTCCCCTGCCCTGCATGACTGCCAGATCGATAATAGCAAGTGCGTGCGCGCGCACGCCCGCCGCTCCCAGCCCCGCCGCCGGCGGGCTCCTGTGCGGGCGCCGCCTACGAGTGCGCCTTGCCCTTGCCCTTGCCGGCGCCCTCCTTGGCCTTGTCGGCCGTCTTGCTAGCGGCGCCCTTCGCCTTCTCGCCCACGTCCGACGCGACCTCCTTGGCCTTGTCGGCGGCGGCCGACACAGCGCCCTTCGCCTCGTCTGCAGCCCCATGCTTGCCCTTGGCGCCCTTCTCCGCATGCTTCTTGACCGCGCCGGCGCCCTCCTTGGCCTTGCCGGCAGCGGCGTCGGCGCCCTTAGCGCCTGCGTCCGCGGCCTCCTCGGCGCCCTTCCGCGCCTGCCCCGCGCCGGCCTTGGCCTGCTTGGCAGCGGAGTCGACGCCGGACTTGGCGCTGCTGGCCGCCTCGTCGGCCTTGCCGGACGCGGTGTCGGCCGCGCCCTCCGCGGCCTTGCGCGCCTTGCCGGCGCCCTCCTTGGCCTGCGCGGCCCGGCGTACATTGGATCAGCAGCATGTGATGTGCCCGGCGGCGTATCACCTGTACACTTGAGAGCGCCGCGTCGAGCACTGCTACACTCAGCCAATCTGTACAACACCAGGACGACTTTACACAGGGACATGACACACCAACTCTGGCACTCACAGGTTGCCTGCCCCGCCCGCTGGCTTATGCGCCGCCCGACCCCATGGAGGGGCAATGCTGCAAGCGGGCAAGGCTCTGCTGACACACGCGCCAGCGCCCACGGCACCTGGCAAGAGCAGGGCCCCCGCCGCGCGCGCCTGGCCCTTGAGCTCGGTCGCCGCGCCCTTGGCCTTGCCGGCCGCGCCGTCGGCGCCCTCGGCGACGTCGTCGGCCACGCTGTGGCCGACCTCCTTGGCGCGCTTGGCCGCCGGCCCGGCGTCCTTGGCCACCTGGCCGGCCGAGTCCTCGACCGCGCCGCCCACGCCGCCCGCCGCCTGCGCCGGCCCACCAGCGCGGCGTCAGCGCAACTCGGTGGCACATCAGAGAAGGGGTCTGCAGGTGGCTGCGGACTCGGTGGCACATCAGAGAACACATATCAAAGAACGGGTGCCCCGGACAGCTGCCCCTCATGCTGGAAGTTATCAGTCTTTCCAGGGCTGTTCTTGCCAGCCGTTGCGGCTTTTCTCCCAACCCTGGTGCAACCACTCCGCCGCTCGCCAACACCGCAGAGCTCGGCGCCGCAGCGCGTGCGCAACGCGGGCCCCCCTGCGCAAGGGGGGGCGCGCGCCTTGCGCGCGCCGGCGACCGCGTCGTCGGCGGCCGGCCCGGCGTTCTTCTTCAGCTTCTGCGCGCCGTCCTCCACCTGCTCGCCGACCGCACGCGCCGCCGGCACCGCCTGCTCGGAGATGTTCTGCGCCGCCTGCTCCATCGTGCCCGCCAGCTCCTCTGCGGCCGGCTCCGCCTGCTCCTTCACCTGCGCGGGCGCGGCCGCGCGCTTGGGGCTGAGTGCGCTGGAGCAGAGCATAAGAGCGCAGGTGCATGCTGGCTGTCATGGCCGCGCTAGCAGCGGCGGCCACGGACAAACGAGCGGCGAGGCGCTGGGCTGCCAACGTGCCGTCTGAGCGTGAATCGCACGGCCGGATCAGGAAGCACCAGTGCTGCCGTGTGAGGGAGCCCAGGCGCGTGTATGTGTGACGAGCCACGCATCAAGCACACTGCAAGCTTCTGAGTGTGCCAGCAGGGCAGGCGCGCAGAGCGCCGCCTGCATCCGCACGTCCTTGCTCTCGCAGCAGATGACCTGCATGCGCACACCACGCCTGCAATCACGCGAGCCAACGAGCGGCTATCCGCCCGCTGCGCCCGCACCTTCTTGGCGCCCTCGTGGACCGCCTCGCTGGCCTTGTCGGCCTCCATCGTGCCGCGCCGCGAGACCTCCTTGGCCGTGTCGACCGCGATCTTGGACACCTGGTCCGCAGCCTGCGGGCCGCGCAGAGCGGGATCAGGAAGAGTTCTGCATGCACAAGCAACAAGAAGGCCACGCGCGCGCGCAAAAGCAGCGCGGTGCATGCACCCCGCACGCCCTGCCGACACACGAGCTCCGCCAGCGCCGCCAGCCAGCCAGCACAGCACGAGAGGGCCAGCCTGGGACACACGCATCCCGCCGGCCGACCGGCGCGCGCGCCGCCGGGCGCGCGCCGGGGAGCAGGCCTCCGTTCGCGGGGCGCGCCTGCGGCAGCGCCTTGGCGGCGTTGCGCGCGGCCTCGTGCGTCATCTCGGTCGCGCGCTGCGCGGCGGGCTCGATGTCGGGCGCAATTGACGCGGCGGCCTGCTCGGTCGCGCGCGCCACGCGGTCCGCCTTCTCCGGCGCCTGGTCGGCCAGCTCCTTCACGGCGCCGACGGCGATCTGCGCGCGCGCGCCCGGTCGCTGAGCGACCCGTGGCGGCCGCGCGGCGGCCGCGGCTCGCACTCGCCGCGCACCCGAGGCGCACATGGCTCTCGTGACTAACCCGTTGACGGCTGACGTGCAAGCAGTGCAGACCCCCTGCGGACCCGGTCGCTGCGCAAACGGCCGCGGCTCCACGCCGGACACGCCGCGGCCCTGCGAGGTAGTGCCGCGCCCTGTGCGCGCACCTGCAGCCTAGTCGCTCAACCCTACCCTAAACCTAACAAGACCAAGGAGGGCACCTCGGAGGCCTTGTCGATCTTCTGCGGGCCCTCCTCGGCGACGCGGTGCGCCACCTCCTCCGCCTGCGCGCTGAGGCGCTCGGCGGCCGGCTGGATCTTCGGCGCAACGTCCTTGGCCAGTCGCACCGCGGCGTCGCCCGTCTGGTCCGCAATCTGCTTGGTGTTCGCGGCGGCCTGCCGGCGCCGGCGGCGCGCGTCAGGGTGCAGCGCCTCGGCACTGCAACAGCCGCACTGGCGAGCTCCAAATCACAGGCACACATGTACGGCAGTCACCTAAATGCTGTAAACACGGGGAACATGCCCTGCACCCGGCACACCAGCATGCGCGCCGCGGGCTGGCAGCAGCACACCCTGTCCAGGACCTGCAGCCTGCGAGCTGCCCACTCTGCAGTTGATATTTGGCCTGCGCACCCCGTCCGTCCTTGACAGACAAAAGGCAGGCGCCGCTTTCAAAGCTCCGCACCTCGCGCGCGACGCCCTCGGCAATCTCGCTCGCGCGCTCCGCCATGGGCACGGCGTTCTCAGCCACGACGGGCGCCTGCTCCTTTATGAAGTCAGCCGTGCGCTGCGCGAGCGGCTGCGCCTGGTCCGCCACGGTCTCGGCGACCTGCTCGATGCCCTGCGCGCGCGCGGGGCACAACCTTTGACACCTGCGCGACGCAGCAGGCACACAGCTTCCAAGCGGCAACGACAGCACCAAGAGCAGCATAGGTTCTCTGAGCTGAAAGAAGGTGAAAAGCAAGTAACGCCCATTCTCATGCCTTCCATGCCCACGCGGAGTGCAACGAGCAAGCCGACTCCCATCAATGTCTCCTGTTGGGAAGCGGCGGCGGTGGCCTCTGCATTGTCCGAGGAGTCGGTGAACACAGCATTTTAAAAGGGTATCCGGCTGACCAGCAGCAGCGGGTGCGCGCGCTGCGGCCCGCATGCTTCAGAGGTAGCAGGAGGCAGGGCCGGGCGAGCACGAGCGCGCGGCGCGCGCACGTGCAGCGCCTGCGCCGCAGCGACGGGGATGCGCCCTGCACACGTTTTCTGACAAACGCAGTCATGGCAAGAGAGTGTGGGAAGCGCGCGGGCGGCGGCACCTGCGCGGCCTGCTCGGCAACGGCGGGGATCTTCTCGGCCGCCTGCGCGGCCAGCTCGGGCAGCTTGGCCGCCATCGCCTCCACCTTGGGCACGAGCGGCTCGATCGCGGCCGCCAGGCGCAGCAGGTCGGCCTCCAGGTCGGCGGGCACGGCTTTGCGGCGCACCGCGCGCTGCAGCGACGCGGGCAGGCCGCGCGCCAGCGGGCCGGCCTGCGCATCCCGCAAACGCGCGTCGCCGCCCGGCCACGAGCGGCACTGGCGCCAGCGCCTGTGCCGCGGCTGCCAAGGCCAGCGAGCCTTTGCATAGCCTTTACACAACAGCACCTTGGGCGCTAGGAAATTGTACACGGATGCCATAGCCACATTGGATGGGGTGACCGGCGTGCTCTCCTGTACACACAGTTAAGTGCTGACAAGGAGCCAGGCGGCGTCGGGCAGCACCTGCGCGGCAATCTCGTACGCCTGCGCCTGCAGCTCCGCGCTGATGTACTTGGCCGCCGGCAGCAGCACCTCCTCGTTGAACTCCTTGGCCTTGGGCACCGCCTGCGCGCGCGCCGCCGCTGGCACCCAGGTCCCTGCCCGGCCCCTAGCCCTACACACCCCATTCCGACATAAGCGGTGCAAGCCTGATTCAGCAGCCTTAGCTTAGGCAGGCGGCTGCGGGCGCGCCGTGTGAGCGTGCCGGGCCAACCCCCTACGCGCATCGTGTGCATATACGTTTACTGCGTCAGGCGGTTACAAAATGACAGACTTCCCGACCAGCGCCGCCCCACGACGAGACGCGGCCCCCAGGCACCGGCCAGGCGCGCCTGCTCCGCAATCATGTCGGCGGCGGGCAGCAGCGTGTTGTCCGCAAAGTCGTTGGCGACCGGCACCGCGTTCTCGGCCAGGCCCTGCGCCAGTGGCTGCAGCGCGCCGCGTGTCAGGTCCTTCGTGATCGGCTCGAGCGACTCGGCCACCGTGTGCGCCACCGGCTTGATCAGGCCTGCGCTCGCGCGCGCCGCAGGCGTGAGGCACTGCCGCGCGGCCCGCAGCGCCGCGGTGGCGGGCACTGCGGCTGGGTCACAAAGCTTGCCCCTCGAGGGCTGCTGATATCACAACAAGTCTGGTGCTCAAAAGCTGATAAACTGATTTGCATATTGACCTGGCTGCTAAAAGCAACACAAGAAAACACTTTCTCACCCACTGCCAGACGTAGCAGCCCTGCCGCTGCTGTATGATGGACTGCACCGACGGACTGCCCCAGCACGCGCTAGTGGGCGCACTCTCAGACAGCTGCTCGGCGGCAGGGACGGCCTGCTCGGCCGCCTCCTTGGCAAAAGGCTTGATGATCTGCGCAGCGCCACGCGCACGGAGTATCTCAGCATGCAAGCAGCAACCATGACTGCAAAGCGAGGCGGAGCACGTATTGCAAGCCCAGACCTGTCTTTACACATGCCACAAAAGGGCTTGAGAGTGTATGTCAGTGTCGGGTGCCGCTCAGGCAGGTTACGGCCACCCAGGACCCTGCCTCGCCGTGCAGGCACGCAGCCGCATGCAGCCCGCAGCGCGCTGAAATGCATGCCTCGAACAGCGCATCGCACAGGGCGCGCGCCTCGCGCGTTGCCTTCTCGGTGAGCGGCACGGCGTCGCGCGCCAGCTGCTTGGCGGGCGCGGCGCCCACGTCCACAAACTTCTCCGCCAGCGGGCCCGCCTTCTCCTGCACGGCCTTCCCGGCCGGCCGGATGAGCTCGTTCGCCAGTGCCTGCGCGCGCCGCGGGCGGTGTCAGCTGCCGTGCACGTCGCAGCCCGTCCATGTCGGGCCTGAGTGAAAGACGGCCGTTGTTTGTTACTGCCAAGCATATGCAGCACATCAGGAGCTGGGAGTCATGCGGGCCCCCCACACTGCTGCTCTTTGCACGCCCACTTCAGTTGCTACTTCAGCCATGTACCAGCACATGTGCCTGGCACCCTATACCAACACATGTGGCTGGTAATAACAGGAAGGCTACGGGCAGAGCTGCAGGGCGCGCCTGCGCGCCGGGCTCCAGCTTGGCGGCCAGCTCCTTGGCAGCCGGCTGCAGCACCTCCTGCGTGAAGCGCTGCGCGGCGTCCTCGATCTTGGGCGCCGCGTCCCGCGCCATGGGCTTGAGCGTGTTCTCGGTCACGTCGCGCACCACCGGCTCGGCCTGCGCGCATGCGCACACACCGTGAGCGAGCGGCTCCGCTGTCCGGAGTCGTCTGCCCCCAGCATGTCCAGGGCCAGGCAACCTGCTCTGACCTGAAGCAAGCCTTGCACTGCACGAGCACCATTGCCGGAACCTCGTCAGGACAGTCTCGCCTTTAGAAAAGCCTCTTTCTCCTCTTTATCTGCTCATGCAAGAACAACGCCGCTCAGCACACAGGCCACTCGCACCTGGGCAGCCGCCTGCTTCGCGGGCTGGATGACGCCCGCGTCGATCTGGTCCGCCACCGGCTCGGCGTTCTCGGCAATGGCCTTGCCCGCGGGCCGCACCGCGCCTGCCGTGGAACACGAGACAGCTGGGCCCATGCGCTGCAGGCAGGGCCAACCCCACGCGCGCTGCATGGCGCGCTGCACGCGTCGCATCCCACGCACCGCTCATTTGCCCCTCATTTCTCCCGCACTTTGCACACAAAGGAGTCTCACACATGCATACGCACCTAGTCTCACACATGCACATGCATCTTGGCACCCAAACCACGAAGCGCAACCACACAGGCAGAAAGTGATATGCTTGGCAGCGCGTCCAAAGCGGAGCGCTGGCCAGGTCGCCCACAGGCCTGATATTGCGTAGGGGAGGGGCGGGCGCGCGCCATCGGTGACCTGCTTGGTCATTGGCACGGCGTTGTCGGCCACCTTCTGCGCGCCCGGCTCCAGCGCCTGCTCGCGCAGCCGGCGCGCGGCGTCCGGCGCTGCATCGGCCGCCTGGCGCACGGGCCGCACGGCCTCCTCCGCGGCCTGCTCGCCAGCGTCGGCCGCGCGGCCACCCAGGCCCTCGGTCTGCTTGGCCGCCTGCTTGGCCATGCGCTCGCCCGTGTCCGCAGCCTGGCCCACCGCGCCCTTGGCCTGCGCGCCGCCGCATGCGCATATGAGTTTGGGTATAGGGGTATAGGGTTAGGGTAGGGTTGTATTTATGGTGTTAATTATATACCCTATAGCCGCATGCGCGTCGGCGCGCGCAACCAAGGGCCGCATGCGAGCAGGGCGGCTGCAGGGCATCCCCAGACGTTGAGCAAGCGGCCCCAGCGGCCTGCCGCAGCCAGTAATGGGGGTGGCAGGCGCCCTCCTGGGCAGCAGCCGGCGCGCCTTGCCGGCCGCGTCCTTGGCCATGCCGGCGCCGCGGTCGGCCGCCTCATGCGCGACGCCCTCGCCGCGCTCGGCAGCATCCTTCGCCATGCGCTCGCCCTGCCCCGCCGCGTCCTTCGCCTGCGCGCCCCGGCAGCGCGTTTGCTTGCCAGGCTCCCGCGGCTGGCGGCATCCAGCATGAGGCTCGCCTGCCTCCAAGCGCGCTCCTGAACAATGCAAGCGAGACAGGGGCGCTGCCAGGTGCCATTCAGCCCGGTCAATACCCATGCCTCCATGCCTTGCAACCGTGCTGTGGACACGACAGGAGCAGCCCAGCTGCATTCCATGAGCGTTCCGCGCAACCAACAACGCCGTCTCCACATGAGTGGGCCCGCTCACCTGGCCGGCAGCCTGCTTGGCGTCGCCGTGCGCCTCGCCGATGGCGCCCTTGGCGGCGCCCGCGCCCTGGTCGGCCGCCTGCTTGGCGGCGCCCTCGCCCCGGCCGGCCATGTCCTTGGCCTGACCCGGCATGGGAAGCTCAGCAGGGGTGCCAGGCACTGCAGAGGTCTGGTATGCACATATGGGGCATGACGTGTGATCTGGCGCACATCCTCTGAACCTCGTGCCCACTCGCCCAGCCAGGCCAGCCCCCGCGAGGCTCCACGGCTGTTAGACTTACCCCCAACACGCCACTCAGCATGCAGGGCAGAACCACGCGACTCCGCAGCTCGCACGCCGCAGCAACAGGCAGACACGCTTCGACACGTGCGCGCCGTACCTGCCAATGGCCACGCCCCCACTCCCTCGCTGCATGCTGACACTGCAGTGACAGGCAGAACTGCGCGAGGCGCGCCTGCCCGGCCGCGCCCCGCGCGGCGCCCTGCGCCTGCCCGGCCGCGCCCCCGGCCTGCCCCGGCCGCAGGTCCAGGTTGCCGATGGCGGTGCGCTTCGGCTGCGGCGCGCTGGCGGGCGTGGCCTCCTGCAGCTCGGGCGTCTTCGCCGCCTGCGCAGCGCCGCCGGCCCGCTCGTGCTCCGGCGCAGCTTGCATCAAAGCTTACCGAGCTGGCTACACTCTGCAAGGTGCGCGCACGCTCCTAGCCCCGCCGCTGCTTGTCTGACTCTCACACAATCGAATGCAAGCTGTCCCGCTCCTGCCGCACCCTGTCATGGTGGAGAGGCGTTTGGTAGGCATGGCAGCGTTTGACAGGGTTACACAGAAAGGTGCGCCCTGTCGCGGCGCCGCGCGCGCGCCTGGAACACCTCGGCGATCGCGCGCATGCCCTCCGCACGGCGCTTGAGCGCGGCCGAGGGCACGCCCTTCTCGGCCAGCACGCGGTCGCCCACAGCCTCCAGCGTGTCCTCCACATCCTTCTCCACCAGGTGCCACGTCTGCGTGATGGCCCAGCCGACGCGCTGCTCAAAGTACCTGCGCGCGCGTGGCGCGCGCGCGTCAGGCCACAAGCCCCGGCGCATCAGGCCTCAGGCCCTGAGGTCTGACGCCTGACGGCCTGACCCATGAACGGCGCATCAGGCCTCAGGCCCTGTGGTCTGACGCCTGACGGCCTGACCCGGCAGGCCTCACGGGTCAGGCCGTCAGGCGTCAGACCTCAGGGCCTGGCGCGCAGCGCGACTGCGCCGCCACACAGACCACACAGACGTCCAGCAAGAGCTCTGTGTGAGGTTTGTCACCCCACAAGAGGGCGCGTGGGCGCACTCGATGGCCTCGCTGACGGTCATGCCGCCCTTGCCGGAGCCGGAGTGCTCCAGGTCGTACTTGATCAGCAGCAGCGACACCTTGCTGCTGAGCGCGGAGGCCTGGCGCGCGCCGCGCCGGCCAGCCACTCAGCGCCAGTGCATGCCTGGCAGAGAGCTGCACACATGGGCTGCTACACTGGCGGCCTGCATTGCCGTCGAAGCAGCATAACAAACAGGGGCATGCAAGGTCCTTCCCTACATATGTTATTCTACAGGCTTGCGCCCGCAAAATACACGGTCTGTCTCGGCTCGCAAAGGCGCCTGAGCAACAAGGCGTAAGTCCCGCTGGCTCCATGCGCATGAGGTCACGCACGGAGGTGCCAATCTCGTGGACGGTGCGCTTGAACCACTCCCGGATGCCGCCGCCCTGGTACTTGCTGGCGGCCCGCTCGTACTCGTACCTGTACCAATCACAGGCGTCCTGAGTCACTGCCCGCATGGATGGCGCAGACGCTGTGAGAGGACACCGTCCATCAGACCCATGCCGATCGCGTGTATGTGTGTCTTGCACATGCACTGCATGCACGGCCCTCCACCAGGCGGCAAGGCGCGATGCCGCACACGCGCGCGGCCGCCCTGGCGGGAGCTCCATCACGCACCCGATCAGGTGCAGCATGGGTGCGCCGAAAGGCAGCTGGGACAGCCGGTCGGCGTCCTTCTGCGCGGCCTCGCGCACGGCCGACACGTCCCCGTCCTCTGCGGTCTTCAGCCGGTCCCGCAGCATGCTGGACAGCCGGCTGTAGCGTTCCTGCAGGCAGCGGCTCGGTCAGCACGCAACACAGCAGGCTTGGGCACATGCAATGCTGCTGCACCTCAGCCTTGGCTCTTGGCTTCGCTAGCACACAGAAAACCGCTGCAGCTCCGCGCTCACGCTGCGCAAGGCAAGAGCTGACACAGGCACAGACCACCACGGCCCCGGTCGTGCGAGCGCAGCGCGCACCTCGAACAGCGTCTTCACGGCCTCCTTGTCCGCCTTCTCCTTGGGCAGCCCGCCAGCGTTCGCCAGGATCTTGGTGCCGGTGTACACCGTCTCCGCCTGCGCCAAGTACTCGTCGAACCTGCGCCCCAGGCGGACCGAGGTCAGGCACACGCGCACCTGCTGGCGCACGAGACGTATAGGGTCTCCCTGCGGCAAATGCACACTCTGCCCTCACACTTCAAGTCACCACTGCACACCCTGACTCACGTACCTTTAATCCACCTCATAGTGTGCTTCACGTCAACACCGAAGTACCCTTGTCACATTGCATTTTGAAAGCAACCTTGCACGGTTGCTCGTCGCAAGGCGCGGCTGAATCAGCAGTCCCACTACGGAGGGCACGTGACGTGGTTGGCACGGCAGCAGCATTGGGAACGCACAGCTTGCCACCGGTGATGGCCTCGCTGAGCAGGCCGGCCACGTTGGCCAGGCTGAGACCATTGTTCTCGCCGCCAGAGCCGGAGCCGCCGCTGCCGCCGCCGCTGCCGCCCGCCGCGCCCTGCTCCCACTGCTTCACCTCGCCCGAGCCGCGTTCCACGTGCTCAAAGCTCTCGTCGTCGCCGCCGCCGCGCTTGGCCGCCGGCGCGGGCGCCGCGCCGCGCCGGTCGTACGTGCGGCGTTTGTCCTCGTCGCGCAGCGTGTCGTACGCCTCGTCCAGCTTCGCGGTGTCTGTGCCCGGCGCCTTCATCGCCTGCGCCCGGGCGTCCCGCTGTGAAGACCTGCTGTGGAAAGCGGTTGCTAAAAGCGGCACGCACAGCCGCCTTGTTCGCTTTTCGGCCAGGTGGCCACCCAGGTAGCATTGGTTGCAGCAGTGCAACCAAGTGGTTGCAGCAGTGCTGCACACGCTGTGCTCCGCAAGTCGGGACCAGGCGAAACCTGGCAAGTGCAGAGTTGCACGTGTGCGCTGTTTAGCAAGGGTCCACAGTGCCTGCCAGGCACCTTGCGCCGACTGCTGTACGCGTGCCCACCTCTGACACACTCGAGAGTGCAATGCAGGCAAGAGGCCAGCTGCTTGAGGCGCACAACGACACTTCGCAACAGCTCCAGGTCAGCGCGCCGTCCTGCAGAAGCTGAACTAGACCTATTGCAGCAGTGCTGGCAAGGTCGCATCGCAGTCACAGAGTTGACCTGCACCTAACGGAGGAGCTTGTGGTGTGCAAGGCTGGGACGGCGCGCGCGCATTTGTGTCTGATGCGCAGGGCGGCTCAGGGTGACAAGCGCACCTCTGCCAGCTTGTTGTTATACGCAGTCAGAATCTGGTACGGCTGCGCATCCCGTGAGACGCCCAGCACGCCGTAGTGGTCCATGTCTGTTGCACTCTCGGTTGGCTTCGCCTGCTGTCCTTGGAATACCCCCAGCAGGTTGACACCAGTTAACATCTGTCCCCTATAAGCTCCAGCTGTTGCTGCCTTTGGCGAGGCAGGTACAATCTTTCACGTTGCGCTCCAGTGCTCCTTCTACAGCAAATAACCTTTGCAGGGCTGCCCGTGCATGGTTTCATGAAGCCATGCTTGGGCATGCTGGACATGCTCTTTTTCCGATAGGAAAAGATGGTTCTGTTGACTGCCGGCCGTGTTCAGCTCTGTAGCCTCCCGTACACTTTGTGAAAATCATACCAGGCCACCTTGCAGGACTCCAACTCACAGCCGCACACTTGAGCTCCACAGGCAGTCCGCGCTCGAAAACGATCAAGCTGGTACAATAGCGGACAGGCTTTACATCTCAGTGAGCTCTCAATGAGATGATCTCACACTGACTTGCTGAAGCGGGGCATATTGTCTGCACAGCTACTATAGCTCACCGCAACTATAACCTTAACTGCACGAACCACTCTTGGTCAGTTCACTCTGCACAGCTCGTTCACACACGCACACAACACTCTCACTTGGCAAACAAGTGCACCAAGGGCCGCAGGCCTGCGGCGGCGTAGCTGAAAGCGTACACACGGTACAGCATCGCGGCCGCCCACACGAACACGACTATTGAAACAGACATTAGCGCCACGTCCCGCACGTCTCCCTACGCGCATAAGCGCTTGGTCTTTGCAACTCGGCCCGCACGCACGCACACGCAGCTACTTGGTTCTGTCAAGTAGCAGTTTGGGTGCAAGGTACTCAGGGCAGCAACAGATCCATCCTGCCACGAGCACGCACCCGCTCACGCGGCATGATGAAAGCCATCAGTCTATCCAACTGCCTATCCACCTGCTTCGCAGCGCTGCCCTTGCCTCGTTGCCTTTCCCTACCATCCTGCACGCACACTCCATACTTGAAACTTGGGCACAAAACTTGTCAGGTCTCTCGTCAAGCAACTCTGCAGGCCGCACGAGCATGCCCTACCACCAGGTCCGCTGCACCTGTGGCTTCTTGCTGCCGCCCTCAGTGCGTGCCCAGCATGGGCAGCAGGGCGCGCGTCGCACGTGCGCTGAAGCACGCCCCCGCCAGGCGCAGCGGCGGAGCGCAAGCTGCCCCACGCTTTGAACGCTGCTCGCGAGCTGCGTTGTGCCCGTGTGGCTGAACGTATGACTAGGACATACCAGCAACATATCTGTCCTGTCTCCACCTGGTAACTGGCACGTGGTACAAGCTGCACAGCTTCAGACCAGCGGATACAGCCTTACCAAGCAGTCCAATATTTACATATCTATTGCTCAAGAACTGCGCCCTCTCATAAGCATAGGTACACACGTATACTATCAAGCCTTGGATTGCGCACAACGCGACGCCCACCCTTTCGTCTGGTAGCGAGCTCGACTTGCCTGTTTGGGCCTTCTAACCCTATCACAAACCCCTGTTCTTGGGAGAAGAAGAAGGAGCCTCTGGCTCCTTCCTCGAGGAAATGCAATCCATTGCATCTTTTTTTGTGTCTTGCCTCAGGCAAGAGCGTGTGTTATGGCTGGCTCACTTGTGGATGGCGCTGCTGCAAACCGCTCGGTGGTGGTCGCAAAGCAGCCAGCAGCCAGGCATGTTTCCTGAGCAAGTACTCACCACCAGTATGCCAGTCGTATGTACTAACCTGGCTATGCACGCACAGGTCCCGCACACATATTGGCAAGCCGTCAGCCAGCAGCCGGCTGAGCCAATACTTAGCACTTCCACCAAGCACAGGCGTCTCCGGCACGCGTGCGCCTAGCCAGGGACCTTGGCCATACCTGCCGTCATTCACATGCACACTCCTTTTCCTATATACCGCTGAAGATGTCTGTGAGAAAGTACAATGCCGTTGAATAAGTGCCTTGCTTTGGCTGTTGCCATCACTGTCAGCACAAGGTTGCGTTTGGCACTGACTGTTAGCTCCACTGCTGTGTGCCCAGGCCAGGGCCGTGGCTGCGCTCGGTGCAGCGCAAGCGCAGCACAGGCATGCCAGGAGGTGTGCTGCCCTGTGGCCCCTGACAAGAGAGAGTCACTGCGGGCTCTGCCAGTTTGAATTTATGCAGGCGATGCCCTGCTGCAGTCTAGAGCATTGTGGAGTCACTGCACGCGTGCTCACAGGGGCCTGAGCTGCACCGGCTTGGGCGCCATGGAGAGCGCGCAGAGCACGTGAACGTACGTGGTGTGGCTGAAGCGCTCTGAAGTTCACGTGGACTCTGATGCCGCTGCTGCGCAGGCAGCGGGCACGCGGCCGGGCACCGCGGAGGCCGTGCTGGCGCAGGCGGCCGAGGTGGTGCAGCTGTACCGCTCGCCGGGCCTGGCAGCCTCCGCCGCCGCGTCGCTGCTGCGCAAGGTGCGCTGCTGCTGCTGGGCGCGCGGTCGGGGGCTGTCGCACAGCGGGCGGGCGGCCTCGCTCGTTCACTGCTGGGCGCGCGTGTCCGTGTCGCGGCTGGGCTCTGAGGCGAGATGCGGGAGGCAGGTGTGCGTGCTGTGGTCGCCATGTCATTCCGGAGGGCGGAGCTGACGCTGGTGGCGGACGCGCGCACAGGCCCAGGCCAAGGTATCCAGCGACATTGACGACGTGGACTCTGAACTGGTGCGCAGCACATGCAGCATGCAGACGTGCACACGCGGTGTCATTAACCAGCATGCAGAGTGGCACAACGCACACCAGCATGCTACCAATTGGAGGTGGGGCAGCACCCACTTGTCTGTGGTTTGCCTGCGCGCACTGAATGCTGGCGGCGCTGTGCAGTGCTTCAACGTGGCGCTGTCAATGCCGCTCGCTGCGGACGATGCAGCGACGCTTGCCTGGTGAGCGCGTTGCGGGCCCTTCCTCGTCAGCTGCACCCTCAGGACTCTGCCAAACCATAGCCCATCCTGTCATTAGGGCACGCTGTGCTCCCGCATATAGTGCTCATGCTGTGGCTACATGCACCTGCAAGACACAGCGTGTCTGCAGGTGCCACGCAACTGGGCCTGCTCTATTCCCGTTGAGACGCCTGCATCACCTCAGCGAGCGGTGGTGCGCAGCAGCGGCTGCACCTCGACTGACAGCGGCATGGAGGCCGCACCGCGCAGGCTGCTCCGCGAGACGTTCGAGCCGGAGCGCCTGACCGCCGCCAGCCGGTTTGAGGGCGCCGCGGACGGCGAGACCGTGGTCGAGGTGTGCGCCCGACAGGCGCCGATGCACGGGTGCCAAGAACGCGGCGCGTGCTCCTTGCGCGCCCTTGCATGCCCCGATCACATGCGGGGCTCCTCGTGGCCGCGCAATGCCCTGTGTCCATGCATCTCCGCCTCCGCCTGCGCATAAGCCGCCCACTAACTGCACTACGCACAGTGACAGAAGGCGGCTTGAGCCTGGCCCTGCAGGTGGGCCCGCGGCTGAGCTTCCAGTCGGCGTGGTCGACCAACGCGGTGTCCATCTGCGCGTCGTGCGGCCTGGCCGCCGTCACGCGCCTGGAGCAGTCGCGCCGCTTCCGCCTGCGCGCCGGGCGGCCGCTGTCTGCGTCGGAGGTGGCCCTGTTTGCCGCGCTGGTGCGTGCTGGGGCGGGTCGCTGACCCGCGTCCGCTGACCTGCTGACAGGCTCAGCGAGACACGTGCGGGGGGAGGGTCGCCGCCTCCGTGTGCGCCATTTGCAGTGTTCTGGCGTCGCAAATGGCGCACTGTCATGGGCACTCCAGGGGTATGCATGCAAGGCTGAGGAAGCAACCAGTGCGGATGGACCTTGCCTAGCGCGTTGGGGGTTTGCAGGCTGTGCCTGCGCATCCAGGGGAAGGCAACATGCTAGGTGAGGGGGGCGCCAGAGACCGGCCGCGCTGCAGCCTGCGCCGCCGCAGGGAGGCTTTGTGCTAGCCAAGAGTGTGGTGCAGCATCACAGTGCCCTGTGGTGCTGCAAGCCCAAGTACACTGTATGCTGTGGCGCTCCCAGCGTGCGCGCATGTGCCGGGTGCGCCTGCTGGTCAGTTGAGACGGGGGGCTGCAGGTGCACGACCGCATGACAGAGGAGGTATATGGCCAGTCGCTGCGCTCGTTCCGCAGCACCGCGCAGCCGGCGCCGGTGTTCACGGTGCCCGTGCTGGCGCGCGGGCGCGCCGCGCTGGAGGAGATCAACGCCGAGCTGGGGCTGGCGTTCGACGAGCAGGCGCGCAGTCGCGAGCCCCGCGTTCAGCTCTTAATACCTTGCACCGCATTGGCATAAGAGAGGGCGCCTGTTAATGGAGCGCCCAGGTCCTGTTACATGGTGCTGCTCTTAGAGGTGGTGGCGGCGTGCAGTCGCCTGGCACGGGCGCCGCCCCATGTGCCCACAAGGCATGCATTAGGGTATGGTCACAACCAGGGGTCACTGCAAGGTGCTCCGGACTCAGCAATCAAGGCATGGGGCTCTGCTTGACACAGAGGGTAGCACTGTGGGGGAGGCGCCAAGGGTGCGGCCGGCGCGGCTGTGCAGGACCTGGTCTACTACACGCGCATGTTTGCGGAGGACATGCAGCGCGACCCGACCAACGTGGAGCTGTTCGACGTCGCGCAGAGCAACAGCGAGCACAGGCGCGGCAGCGGGGGCGCGCGGCAGGCCGTGAGAGCGTGGCAATTGCACCCCTCCTTGCATTCTCCGGTGCCGGTCCTGAGGAGCGCGCGGTGAGGCCAAGAAAGGCGTCACAGGCGGGCCGCGTCGCACGAATCTCACCGCACCTGCGTGTGCGCGCAGCGCATGTTCCAGAGAGTCAGGGGGCAGTTGCAGTGGGTGCTTGACAACATGCACAGGCAGTGGGATGGCCCGCGCACGACAGACGGCAGGGCGTCGCAAGCAAGGGAGCGCGCACTCGGCACAGGCACGCTCCCGGCAGAGCCACGCACGCCGTGACGCGCCGCCGCGGGGGCGCGCGCAGCCGCCACTGGTTCTTCGGCGCGCGGCTGGTGCTGGACGGCGCGGCCGCGCCGGACACGCTGATGCAGATGGTCAAGGCCACGCTGCGCGCCAACCCCAACAACTCGGTCATTGGGTTCAAGGACAACTCGTCGGCCATCCGCGGCGGCCCGGTGGACCCGCTGCTGCCGGCGCGCCCGGGCGCGCCGTGCGCGGTCGCGCCCGCGGCCCGCGACTACGACCTACTGCTGACCGCCGAGACGCACAACTTCCCGTGCGCGGTCGCGCCGTACCCGGGTGCGCGCCGCGCGCGGCCGGGGGCGCGGGGCGGGACCCGCCCCGTGGGCGCTGTCCGCGGTGGCCTGTCAGTTTGTGCTGCAACCGTGTGCCTGGCTCCGTAGCCAATCTCCTCAATGGGCTGGTAGCCCCCAACACTACTCATGATGCTTTTGTCCCTCGCGCCCTTGCGTCATGCTAGTTGCACTTATAAGTAGTGGCACATGCTTGCAGGCATAGCGCAGCACATGGCTGCGACAGCAGCGGGAAGGGTCAGGCTGAGAGCCCGCTTGCCTCGCTAACAAGCCTATTGTCAGGCCACAAACATTTAGTGCTCTGACGCCGTGCGGGCGGGCACATGCGCAACACAATCCGTGGCTGCAGTGGCCTAAGGCATTTTACAGACTGGGCGCATGGGGGTGCTGGCGGGCGCATGGCCAATATGCATGCTGTCACCACTGAGCTGGCGCGCAAAACAGGGTGCCCAAGCGCCGCATCAGTGACAGGGCGCCCTCGCAAGGCGCGCAGGGGCGGAGACGGGCGCCGGAGGGCGCATGCGCGACACACACGCGACCGGCATCGGCTCGCTCATGGGCGCGGGCCTGGCGGGGTACTGCGTGGGGAACCTGCGCCTGGAGGGCGCGGTCGCGCCGTGGGAGGACCCCGCGTTCGCCTACCCGGACTCCCTCGCCTCGCCGCTGCAGGCGCGCGCGCCGTGGCCCTCGCCACAGCGCCCGGGGAGCTTTTGCCTGCGCCTGCCTCTGGTCGATTCTCTGGTCGATTTGCGCTGCCGGGGAGGCGCCCCATCCGCGTGTCCTGCAGACTGACCGTGGGGGGTTGGGG
>JAABUU010002308.1_pt1 | contig 27599 bp, 29 predicted proteins | sample 5559301 | NCBI WGS metagenome assembly JAABUU01 (sample SAMN10711884, study PRJNA513360) | rock metagenome | isolation source: Antarctica rocks | place: Antarctica: Victoria Land, Richard Nunatak white | reverse complement strand
GTTATTCCTCTTTTCTCCTCTGCCGAACCGTTGCCGTATGACATGCTACCGAGCCGCGCAATTACAATCGCATAGTAACCGGTGCCCCTTTCAGCCGCTCATTTCCTGACTTCTTCCAATGGGCTGAAATCGGGGGGATGCAGGGCCGCGCATGACTGCCGCGCATCCACTCCTGCTCGAATGCTGAAATGAGCGCCGCTCTCCACAGCCGTTTCCGTGATGACGACGGCGTGATCGCTTGGCACAGATCCCCCTACGACGCGGGATATGTTGACTACACCGCAACTGGTTCAAGAGATTAAATGCGCGACGCGAGAAGCGCGATCATCTGGCGTGTGAATCTGGAGCTTCAGACCAACGATCTCCGCGGCCTCGTTACACCCCGTATCTACATTCTCCGAGTCACTCGGTGAAGAACGGTAGCGTCGTTCCCTCCCCTCTCCGCACAATACCGTGATGATCCTGCGCACTCCGACGATCCTATCGCTCGACACTGCCATGCTCGTGATTCTGATTATAGCGGAGGCAGTTGGAACACGATTCGGCTTTCGCTACGCCTGTACAGAGGGCAGACAGCGCGGCTTCAGACCTCACCAAGGAGGAAGTTATCCTTTTGAAGGAAAACGCCTCGTACAGGGGCGTACAGCGCGAATTCGTGATTTTCTGCATACAATAAGTCGCTTCATCGCGCATTTTCGCCGCTCCGTGTCACGGTAATTGTTTCATAGCAAATCTTCAGCGTTCTGCGTCACGTCAACGATCTATGATGATCGTTGACGTGACACTCCTTCCATGTGCCGATGCGGTGTCCAGATTCCTCACGCCAGTGTGAGCCGGACAGCAAGCGCCCCCGCCTGCGCCAACACCGGTTTCGCACCGAGTGGTTCGCAGATGGCGCGTGTCTCGTCGAGCAGCGTACGGGCTGTCTCGGTTTCACCGCTCGCTGCTCGCGACTCCGCCACCGCCAGCAGCGTCAATGCCCGCTCGTATGGGGCGTGGCAGGCATCGGCGAGGTCGAGCGATGCTTGCAAATGCGCATCGCCATCCTCGTGTCGTCCGGCTTTGGTAGCAAGTTCGCCAAGTCGGCGGTGAGCGGCGAGCAGAGCGAGCGGTTGGCGTGGCGCGGTGGCGTGCGCGAGCGCCGCTTGTGCGTGTTCGTCTGCCTGCTTCGCGTCGCCCGCCGCGCGGTGGCATTTCGCCCACGCATGGTGCCCATCCGCGCGACCCCAGAGTGTTTCCGGCCCCTCCCATTCCAGCCAGCAGTTATGCGCCTCCAACCATCTGTGAGCGGCAGCAAGGTCACCTTCATCAAGCGCCAGCCACGCCGCGAGACACTGCAACTCCATCGCGGTAAGGAAACGCACCGATTCGCCCTCAGTCGTCTCCATCAGCACGCGCGCCTCACCCGCATGTTCGATCAGGTCGAGCAGCGCATCCTCATCCGCTTCGGCCACCGTCTGCCAGAGATCAAGCGGCACGGTCCGCCCGATCACCGCCGCCACCGCAAGCAGCCGTTGCGCTTCCTCGCCGAGCCGGGCGAGCCGGGTATCAATCACCTGCCGCAAAAGCAGCGATACCTGCACCGCTGCCAGGTCGCCGACGCGCCACCCCTCATCCGCTTCATAGACGACCGCTTCCTCTGCGAGTGCTGCAGCAGTTCCATCGTGAAGAAGGCATTGCCGTCCGCCCGCTCGTGCAGGTACGCTACCAGCCGCGTCGCGTCCGCTGCCGGGAGCTGGTAGCGATCCGCAACCATCGCCTCCACATCCGCGAGGGGGAGACGGTGCAGGTCGGGGCGCGTCGCGCTCGTCTCTCGCGACAGGATGGGCAGGAGGGCATAGAGGGGATGGCGGCGGGTGACATCCTCGGCGCGGTAGGTGGCAATGAGCAGGATGGGGAGCGACGCGACGGAGCGCGCGAGGAAGCGGAGCAGGTCGAGCGAGGCGGGATCGGCCCACTGCATATCATCGAGGATGAGGACAACCGGCTGCCGCGCCGCCACCGCTGCGAAGAAGGCGAGCGCCTCGCGGAAGAACGCGGCCTGGCTGGTGGCGGCGCTCGTCGCGGCGGAGGGCAGCGGCGGCAGATTGGGCGCCGTCGGGATGCGGTCGCGGATCTCGGTCCACGGGCCGTAGGGTGGCGTCTCGGTCAGATCGTAGCACCGCCCGACGCGGACGAGCGCGCCGCGCAGCATCGCCTGATAGGCGAGTGATTCGGTGAGGTCGGTCTTGCCCACCCCTGCCTCGCCACCGATCAGGACGAGTCCGCCCTGCCCGCCGAGCGAGCTGATAGCCACTCGCGCAGCGCCGCTTGCTCCCGTTCTCGCCCGAAGAGCGATGGTGGCTCCGGCATTGCGGTCTCGCCCGCCGACGCTGTCGGTGGGGCGTCGGAGAGGCGACGCGATCATCATACCGTGCCCCAGGGCGCGACACGACATCGCCACTGCACGTTACACCCTTGCTCTGTCTTCGGGCGCGAACGGAAGTTTCTTGCCGGGATTCATGATGCTGTTTGGATCGAGTGACCGCTGCATCTGCCGCATCAGCGCAACGGCCGCACCGAGTTCGGCGTCCGCGTAATCGCGCCGGACGACGCCAATGCCGTGCTCGCCGCTCGTCGTGCCGCGATATTCGAGGGCGAGGGCATGGATGTCCTCAGTGAGCAACTTCGCGCGCTCGATCTCCGCTGGTGTGTGGTGAACGACGATCGCGCTGTGGACATTGCCGCTGCCAATGTGGCCGTAGAGGACGACGGCAACCTGCCGCTTCTCCGCCGCCTCAGCAATCTTGCGAAGCGTCGCGGGCATGTCCTTGAGGGGGACGCAGATGTCCTCCCCCATCCCGACGCGGGTGCCACCCAGCACGACGAGTGACGAGGCCGCACCGAGCACCGCCCGCCCCGCCCAGAGCGCTTCCATCTCCTTTGGGTTGGTCGCCGTCTCGACACTCGTCGCCAACTCGCGCGCCACCTGCTCGATACGACCAACGGTGTCCGCGACGACCGCCGAACTGCCGTCCGCCTCGATCAGAAGCATCGCTGCGCACTCGATCAGTTTGAGTTCCGGCTTGAAGATATTGACGGCGCGAATGGCGGAACGATCCATGATCTCCAACGCGGCGGGCAGGATGCCGCTGCGAAAGATACGGCGCGTCATCTCCGCCGCGTCCTCCAGGCTGTCGAAGCGGGCGACGACGAGGCCGCGCGCCGCCGGCTTCGGGATGATCCGCAGCCGCAACTGCGTGATGACGCCGAGCGTCCCCTCGGACATGATGAAGAGCGGCGTGAGGTTGAGGCCGGAGACGGACTGGAGCGCCTTGGAGCCTTCGCCACCTGTCCAGATCACCTCGCCCGTCGGCAAGACGATCTCCAGGCCGAGGACGTAGTGGAGGGTCGGCCCGTATTTGACGGCACGCATGCCACTTGAGTTGTTCGCGGTCATGCCGCCGACGCTGGCGATCTTGCTGCTGCCAGGATCGGGCGGGAAGATCATGCCGTATTTCGCGAGTGCGTCGTTCAGGTTCGCGTGGATGACGCCGGGCTGGCAAAGGACCTGGAGATTGTCGGCGTCAATCTCGATGATCCGATCCATCACATTCATCGCGACGACGATGCCACCGTAATGTGCCACCGCGCCGCCGCTGTACGCCGAGGCGGAGCCGCGCGGCACGACAGGAACTGTGTAGCGGTTCGCCACCTGCATCACCATGACGACATCCTGCGTGTCACGCGGGAGGACGACGCAATCGGGCCGACCGGGGTGCGCCTCCGAGTTGAACGAGGCGTCGTAGGTGTACGGGAAGAGCGCCGCCGGGTGGGTGAGCACCCGCTCCGCGCCGAGCAGCCGCACGAGTTCCGCGACCGCCGCGCGCGCATCCTCATCCCGCCGGAGGAGAGGTGGGGGATGCGTATCCATCCCTGCCGTCGCGACCAGTTTTTCTTCCGTGACCGCCATATGTCCGGCCTCCTGCTAACTAACCTATTCTCTGACCCTCTCCCGAAAAGGAGGGGGAATCCGATCGGACACTATCACCGTTCGTCTCCCCTCCTCTGCCTTTTCGGGAAGCGAGCGCCCTCCAGGCAAGGGAGGTTCGGCCGTCATTCTAACACGGCGCGGCAGCGAACCGCCGCGATTATCCCGCTTAGGGATATGTGCAGAAGATGGGGAGCGCGCCGGATACGCAAATGCCTGCCGGAGCATCGTGGTGATCGCTACACCTGGGCTTCTTCTCCGGTCAGGATGCGGCGTAGGGTGGCGAGCGCGCGGAATTGTAGCGCGCGAATCGCGTCCTCTCGTTTGTCCATCGCCTGGGCCACTTCACGGCCACTCATTCCCTGGACGAAGCGCAAGACGATCACTTCGCGCTGATCGTCGGTGAGGGCGTGCAGCGCCTTCAGGAGATCCGCCGAGTCAATATTGAGATCGAGTGGCGCGCTGGTATCCTCGATGCTCTCATGGACTTCGGGAATGAGGGTGATGGTCGGGCGAAGGGCACGATAATGATCCACGACGCGGTTGTGTGCAAGCCGATAGAGCCAGGCGAGAAAGGGGACACCCTGCTCCCGATACCGTCCCATCGCCCGCCACGCACTCTCGAAGATCGCCTCGGTGAGGTCTTCCGCATCCGCTGTGTCGTGGATGCGGGCAGCGACGTACCGTGCGATCGTCGCGCGATGCCGCTCATAGAGCAGCCCGAACGCCTCGCGACTCCCTTCGCGCGCTTTAAGGATGAGCGCCGCTTCAGCCGTTTCGACGGTCATTGGCGAGGATGCCGACAGATCGCGGGCAACCCGGCGCGCAATGACTGCGCGAAGCAGCGTCGCCCGGCGCGGCGTCGTTATCTGAGGTGATTCAGCCACCGCCGTCATAGCCCCCATTGCCGCTCTGGCGCCTCCGTCCACCCGGGTGGACTTTCATTCTGTGCCCGTGCGTACATATCGCACATTCAGTGTGGTTGGATAGTACCAAGCACCCTGCGTGCGCGCTGAAGATGTGCGTGCGCTGTCTCGTCCGGGACGGAGCAGCCGTTGGCGAGGATGAACTTGCGCCCACCCGTTTGCTCCACCGCGTCCTGCGCCTCAGCGATCACCGCCCGCTCGTCACCCTCGGCGAGGGCGCCGAATTCATGCAGCCCGCCCATGAAACATTTGTCGCTCTTCAGGCGCACCTCGCGTAGCGACAGTCCCGTCAAGCGGTCGCTCCAACTGAGTACCTGGACCGGATAATCAATGGCAAGGTCCATCAGCAGGTCATGGTCGCCGTGGACGTGGCAGACGTTGAGCCAACCGCTCTCCGCGCCGCGCAGGGCGATGAAGTCGTACGGGCGGCCGAACTCGCGATAGCCCATCTCGCCGAGGCCATCCGTCGTGATCCCTTGGAGGGCGTAATAGACGCCATCCGCACCGGCAGCAATGGCGGCGGCAATATTCCTTTGCAAATTTTCCGCGATGATGCCGAGCGCGTGATGAATGACGGCGGGATGCTCCCGCAGATGACGGTCGAAGGTCTCGGTATCGGCGGCGAAGTGGCGCACCTCGGTCATGGGATTATAGATCGTCAGGATGATCGGCGTCTCCGCTCCGAGCGCCTCGCGGAGCATGCGGATAGCGACGAGTCGCTGGCCGAACATCCCCTGATCGGGGGCAACCGACTCAATCAGCGCCCAGTCTTCGGGCGCACGCACCGCGTGGCGTGGGAAGGGGTAGGGGAGATCCGGCATGATTTTCACGATGTCGAGATCGAACTCCTGATCGAAGAAACGGAGCGTCGCCTCGGCCATCCGCGCACCGGAACCATCGGGGCGGAAATGATGCCAGAAGCAGAGGGGCAGCCGATCCACCGGCTGCCCGTTTACTGCGGCGCGAACGCGCTCGATCCGTGTCATTTCCTCCACTGGCTACCCCCTTTTCCTCGTGACTCCCACCACGTCTGCTCTCGTGTTCGCGTCGCATCATGCCGCTCTCGGGTCCCATGCAAATGATGCGTCAGTCTACCACGATGGAAATGCGTGGAGAATGTACACCCTCAGTCGGCAGTCGGCAGTCAGCAGTGAGCGATTCTGCCGACTGCTGACTGCCGATTGTTCCATACCTCTATCATGTACCGATACGCGGAATCGGGTCCGCACTGCGTGGGGCGAAGTTTGCCCAGCGCTGCTGGAGGGGCTGCCACATCGTGCTGTTCTCCCAGAACGGGATTTCGCCGCGCGGCACGCCGCCGGGGCGTTCGTCCGGGGAAAGGATGCGGTAGCGGGCGAAGAGCCAGCCGTCGTTGCCGAACGCTTCGAGGTATGCGGCGCGGGGATCGGGTTGGTCGAGACCGAAGCGCGTCGCCCACCATTCCGCCATCCCTTCCGGTAGCCGCCCACCGGGGAGCGCCGTGACATGAAAGGCGAGCGTGGCGTACTGCGCGCCCGCATCCGTGAGATGCAGCGCGGCGCCGAGCGCGTCAAAGGGGAGAGCGGACGCATCGAGGGGTGGCGCTGTTGCATCCTGGTAGCCATCGGCGCCGATGTGGAAAATCACCATTGCCTCGATGTCGCTGATGCCCGCGATCAACCCGTAAAAGAAGGGCACGGCTTCAAGATTCGCGCCATTCGGCGCCGACGCCGCAACGGCATCCGGCACACGCACCGCATCATGGACAGTGACAAAGGCGGCGGACGTCGTCAGGAGCGCCGACGCGTCGCTGTCGAGCAGCGCGGGCAAGGCATCCGTGACACCGGCACCGCGTGCATACACCACCGGTTCATTCGTTTTCGTGCCCGGTGTCGCTGCCACTGCGGTATAGCCGAGGGGAGCGAGCGCCGCGCCGACCTGCTTCGGGCGGTCGTCGCGCGCGAGGGCGGTGACGAGGCGTGTCACGGGTTGACCCTTGGGGCCATCGAGCGCAGCCTGCCAGCGAAGCGTTGCCGCGTCTACGTCAAGGGGCGCGAGCGCGGCTGCGGTGACGACTGAACCAGGTGGAATCAGCCATTCTTGCAGCGTCGCCGATTCCTTGCTGTGAGGATTCACTGCCCAATCCACGACCGGCGTATCGCCGAGTCCGGCCCGCGCCCGCAATCGCTCCCAGTCGTTGAAAGTGAATCGCTCCCAGGCAGTCGCTGTCGGTATCCGTGGGAGGAAGGCGACTGCGTCCGCCAGATGCGTGCGGATCGGCGCGGTGGGTGGCGTCGGTTTCGTTCCGCAGCCTGACAGGAGGAGCACGATGGCACATGCGACGAACACGCCGCGCGACGCCATCGCCCGACCGGGCTGCGTGGAAAACGGCAGGGTGGGGTGCCCTGCCGTTCGTCGTCGGTACCGCGTCATTACCGCTGCGGTGGTGGCGGGGGTGACCCGCCATAGCCACTCGGGCCACCGGGCGGCGGACGATACCCGCCAGGGGGCGGTGGTGGCTGACCATAGTCACCTTGTTGCGGCGGTTGACTGTAGCCACCTTGTTGTGGCGGTGGGGGGGTGCCATAGCCACCGGGTGTGGGCGGTGGAGCGCCGTAGCCACCAGGAGGCGGCTGGCTATAGCCACCTTGCTGTGGAGGCGGAGCGGGCTGCCCATACCCGCCCTGAGGTGGCTGCTGTCCGCTATAGTACGTGCTAGAGAAGGGCTGCGGCCCACGATTGGCTGCAAGACCGCTACTCCCGCCACCGAACGAGACCGCGTCGTCACCAGGGATGATTCCCTGCTTCATCAGCCCACCCGCAGCCACGACAAGGCCGAAGATGATCAGAAAGAAGAAGCCAATGGATGGGCCGACCGAAAGCCCCACTCCGCCGTTCACCTGGCTCTTCGCATCGAGAAAGGCGATCAGGGTAAGGATGACGAGGAGAGCACCGAGCCCGGTATAGATCCATCCCTTGAGCGCCTTGTACTGCGAGAGCAAATTCAAGCCGATGACAACCGCTGTGGCGATCACGGCGAGCATCATGACGATCTCAAGGAAGTCCCAGACGTTCCGGGATGCTTCCCATCCATTCGCGGTCACGGAGAAACGGAAGGTGCCCGTGATGCCACTGTTCGCCGAGAACTTGGCGTTTGGCAAGAACTTCGAAAAGAAGAAAAGCACTGTCCCACCAAGCGCGAGGAGATCGCCGAGCCGGAGACTGGCGATGAGTCCGTTTACATCGAAGGAGGCTGTGCGAGCGCCCGCGCCGCCGGGGTATGCAGGCGGTGGCGGCGCACTATAGCCGCCCTGCTGCGGGGGAGGGCCGTACCCACCCGGTGGTTGACCGTAGCCGGGCGGCGCGGCGGGTGGCGGCGCACCGTACGCACCGGGGCGTTGCGGCGGCGCGGCGGGTGGCGGCGCACCGTACGCACCGGGGCGTTGCGGCGGCGCGCCATACGTCGGTGGCGGTACGGGCTGCCCATAGCCACCCTGTTGTGGCGGGGGAGCGCCGTATCCACCTTGCTGTGGCGGAGGCTGCCCATAGCCGCCCTGCTGCGGTGGTGGCTGACCGTATCCGCCCTGCGACGGGGGGGGTGCGCCATACGCGCCGGGTCGCGGCGGTGGCGGCGCACCATACCCACCCGGCGGTGCGGATGGCGGCGCGCCATATCCGCCCTGACCGCCGGGCGGCTGACCATACCCACCCGGTGGCCCTTCGGGCTGTCCTCCGAGCCGGGTTCGCTCGTCATCGCTCATTGTCGGTGCCTCCCTACTCTAGCGCGCACGTGCGCCGCCCCTCCACACCGCATGCCCCTCGCTGGCAACCATCCAGGCGTTTCGCTCTTCACCAGTGGCGCAATGGGTGTTCCATACGCGACAAAGGGAAACGCGCTCAACCATGCACCATGCACAACGAGAGTACGGACGACGACAGTGTACGCGGCAGCGTACAGCGCGTCAAACGCGAGAGAAGTTCGGAGTTCGATGTTTGACGTTCGTAGTAAGAGACCGCGTTTTCTCCGAACATCGAACTTCGAACTCCGAACTTCCCCGTCCGTGGTATCCTTCCCGCATGAAGAGTGGTATGCGTTCGATCAAAGGTGCGATAACCAGCAAGGTGGCCAAGGACGCGCTGACTGGCACGGGGTTGTTCGGCGCGGGCGAGATCGCCGGGGCGTGCGCGCTCGGGTGTCTGCTCATCTGGTTCCTCCTCGCGGCCGTTATCGTGCTCCTTTGGGTGCTTGTCGCCCTGCTTGCGACAGTGCTCCCGCTGTGAACGACGAGCGGGGCTGGCGTGGTTTCGCGCTTGTCACGATGCTCGTCTTTTTCTTCGGGTTGCTCATCTTCGCCGCCGTTTTCGATGCCTTCCTGAGTCGGTTCATGCTGGTCTTTCTCGGCCTACTCTGCGTCGTGTTGATCGGCTACGTACTCGTGGTGTCAATTCTCCGTACGATTGTGCGTCTCCGAGGCGGGGCGCACCCTGACAAACCTGACCCCGACCCCGATTGCCCGCGCTGAAAGTGCGGCTTTCTTTCTCCCGCGCAATTCGCTACCATATGACGCACGACTGACGCACGACAATCGCGAACAGGAAAGGGGCCGCCCGATGCAGGAGATGTCGCCTACCGCACCAGGAGCAATGGGAAACACCGAGATAGAGACGATCATCAAGGAGTTGCATGACGCGCCGGAGGCCTTCACGATGCTCTTCGCGCCGGAGAGTGAGGAGACGCTCCATCACCGCCCGGCGGAGGGGGAGTGGTCCGCCGTGGAGATCGTCTCGCACCTCGCGGACCTCGACGCCTTCAACCGGACCGAGCGGTTCAACGCGATCCTGATCGAAGAAAACCCGGCTCTACCCGCCTATGAACCGGATGCCCGCGTCATGGAAGCGAACTACCAGGCGCTTACCAGCGCCGATGCACTCAGTTTTTTGAAGCGGGAACGGGAACTCATTACGGTGCTTCTGGAGGGCCTTCGACCGCACGAACTGGCCCGCACCGGCGTCCACCCGCAGTATGGCGAGCGCGCGCTCCTCCAGATGGCCGACATGCGCAATCACGACCGCACGCACCTCGATCAGGTCGCCGCCGCCATCGCTGCCGGGAAGTAACGAATACTGAGTGCCGAGTGCTGAGTGCTGAGTACTGAGAGGGTTTGCGCCTTCCTCAGTACTCAGTATTTAGCACTCGTTGGAGCCAGCGTGCGGTGTTTGCGCGCATCATTTCGAGGTGCGAGAAGCAGCAATGGCTCGCGCGGGGATACCAATGCAGGGTACGAGGTGGAGTGGCGGCATCGTAGAGGCGGCGCGATTCATCGGGCGGCACGACGCGATCTTTGCCCGCCCCGACCACCAGGAGCGGCATGCGGAGGCGCGGTGCACAGCGCGCGAGGCCCATTGCCGCGCAGATGTAGGGCTGGCAATCCATTGGGAACCCCGTCACATGGACGACCTCCCACTGCGTCAGCATCGGCATCTGCGTGATGTATTCGGCCGGTTCGAAGGGCGTTGTGATCGTCACGACCGCCGCGAGGTCGGGGGTTTCCGCCCCGAGATGGACGGCGAGCATGCCGCCGAGGCTGACCCCAACCAGCGCGATCCGGCCATCAAGCGCCGGACGGGTCTCCACGAGCCGCCGCACGTCATCCAGTAGCGTGCTCTGATTCGGCGTGAATCGCGCCGCTTCCCATGTCTCGCCTGTGCCGGGATTGTCGAGCGCGAGCGTCGCCATGCCTGCGGCGAGAAACGGTTCTCGCCAGCCATCCAGTTCCTCTTTGATCGTACTGCCACCATTGAAAAAGAGGACGAGTGGCACGGGCTGGGATGGCGAAGCCGTTAATGGCAGCGCGAGGTAGCCAGGCACGCGCGCCCCCCGGAACGTCAGTTCGATCCGCTCGCTCGGCGGGTCGCGGAGCGGCGCGACGAGACGATAGAGCGCGGCAGCACGGTGAGCGAGGGCGCGTTTGCGCTCCACTGGCTCGACGACGAGTAACTGCGCGGCGTGGACGGCGAGCGCGGCAGCATGCAGGGCATCGCGCCGCGTGATGAGATCAAACGCGCCGTCCGCCACATGGAGGTATCCATCCGCGAGATCAGACCACGCTTCCGGCCAGGCATCCCACGATCGGATACGCGCAAGCGTCGCCGCGCCATCCGCCTGCGGTAGCCCCACGGGCACAAGCCGGTCGAGGACGCCATTTGCCAGCCCCGCCGCACCGCGCCAACGGAACGCGCAGTCAATCACCTCCGGGGAGATCAGCCGGTTGCCAAGCGAGACGGCGAGGGGAAGGCGGCGCACACGTGGCGCGGATATCAATTCTTCCATCCCCGCAGCATACCGCACCACCACCGTTCACGGGAGGGCTACTATCGAGTACGATAGGGGAGGAGAGTGTCCGTACATGATGAGAAGTCAGTAGTCGGTAATCGGTAGTCAGAGTGAGGTATCGGCGACTATCAGCATTCAAATAGAGCACGTTCGTGTCTCCTGTTTCTGTCTACTGACTACCGACTACTGACTTCTACGAGGTGATAATGCGACAGCGCGTTTTCTGTTGGATGATCGTCGGGTTCATGCTATTCGCGGGTGTGATCGGTGCGCTAGGAGCGACATATCGCACCTCGGCAGCCGTATTTGCCGATCCCGCGTTCGCGCGGATATGGGCGCGGACGGATGGGCCGGTGAGCAGCGGGGTTGTGGCACGGACCTGGATCTGGGGGCCGGAACCGCGTACCGGCGCACTCGCCGAGCTGTACCGCGACGCGCCCGGCGGCACACGGCTCGTCCAGTATTTCGACAAGAGCAGGATGGAATTGACCAACCCGCAAGGGAATCCAACAGACCCCTTTTACGTCACGAACGGCCTGTTAGCGACGGAAATGCTCACCGGCAATGTCCAACTCGGCGACGCATTCTTCGAGACGCACAGCCCCGCAGCGATCCCGGTCGCGGGCGACCTCGATGACCCGACGGGCCCGACGTATGCCACCTTCAATTCGCTCCGCAACACCCCCGCCCTCGTTAGCGGTACACCAATCACCGCGACCGTGATGCGGGACGGACCGGTCACCGATAACCCCACACAGATCGGGAAGGCGACCGCGCAGCAGTACGTGCCCGAGACGAAACATACCGTCGCCGATGTCTTCTGGACCTTTATGACGAGCAGTGGCATCGTAGACGGTGGCGCGACCGAGCCGCTCTTCCGCTCACCCTTCTACGCGACCGGCTTCCCAATCACGGAGGCATACTGGAGTACGGTACGCGTCGCAGGGCAGGAACGCGCCGTCCTGATCCAGGTCTTCGAGCGGCGCGCACTGACTTTCACACCCGGCAACCCGCCCGGATTCGCTGTCGAGGCAGGCAATGTCGGCCTCCACTACCGCGCCTGGCGCGCGTTTCTCGCCATTCCCCCGACGCCGACGCCCAAACCGACCCCGCCACCGTCCCCAACACCGGCCGCCCCTGCAACCGCCATCACTGCGGCGACGCCCATTGCTGTACCCTCGCCCTCACCAGCCGAAACGCCGACGCTCGCCGCCCTGATCGTGGATATCACGTACGATGGTGACGCGACAACCAATGACCCGAACGACGAGACCGTTGTTATCGTCAATGGGGCATCCGCTCCCCTCGACATGACGGGATGGACGCTGCGTGATACGCGGGGGCATCTCTACACCTTCGGCGCGTTCATACTGCCCGTTGATGGGCAAGTAACGCTCTATACGGGGAAGGGGACGGATAGCGCCACCAAACGGTACTGGGGCCAATCCAGCGGCGTCCTCGACAACACCGGCCCGGAGACAGTGACACTCCGCGATGCCTCCGGTCTCCCGATTGACTCCTATCCCTATCCGTAGCAATCTCGTACGTCTCCGGGGTAATTGGGATTACTGGTTGCCCGCATCGTGCAATCACTGCTGCACCGAATCCGCGACATTCTCGTGAACGAACGCCGAGACCGTTGCACATCAACATGACATAACGCTTCCTCACAGACACAGAGACATGAGTATTACTCACTCATATACTGTACGTTCTGTGCCTGCCGTGCAATGGCATGTGATCGGCGGCCTAATGGTAATGAGTGCTGCAATGCCGACACAGAGCGTCCTGATGCGGCAAACAGGGCATACGGATAGTACACAAATCGTCTCGTCTGGCGCATCAGGAACACAGAGTTGTCAAGTGGCAAAAGAGACGCTAGACTGAGTGTACGTGTACTCTGCGTCTGCATACCAATCCCATGTGGGTTGTATCAGTCGAAGTGTGACGGGTCGGCACAAGGGGACCGGGTATCGGTGGGTTGCGGCAAAGTGTTTCACGGAAGGACAGCGAGATGGTCGAGCGGGAGCGGCACATCGAAGATGAGGGCAATCTGGTCCGGATCGAGCCGCGGCAGCGCACGCTGTTCGGTGAGCCGATACCGCTGCCCATTGCCTCGGCCCAGCCCGCGCCGCTTCGCCGTTTTTACATGACCGCCGACCTTCGCGTTGAGACTGGCGTGCCACGTACAGCGATGGATTTCTATCTACGCACGGGTGTCATCCAGCCGACCGCACGCACCGAGAGCGGGTATCTGCTCTTTGATGACAGTGAACTCGCGCTGCTGCGGCAGGTGATCGAGTGGCGCGCGCGCGGGATCGGCCTCAAGGCGATCAAGGCGCGGCTGAACCGGGGAGGGGAGGGCGAAACGCGGTGACGTACTACAAATTCTTCGGGTTGGAGCGCGAACCGTTCGGCACGACGCCAGACCCCCAGATGTTCTACAAGACACTCGGTCACGAGGACTGCTACGAGCGGCTGAAACTGGCGATCCAGTTGCAGCGCGGCTTGGCGATCATCCTCGGCGACATCGGCTACGGGAAGACGACGATCAAGGTCGCGCTGCTCACCGAGTTGCAGCGCGACCCCGCCTTCGAGATCGCCATCATCAACAACCCGCGCGACTGCCGGACGGATGTCCAGTTTCTTCGCGGCGTGCTCACGCAGTTCGGCCTCCGGCCGGACGGCCGGAGCGGCCTCGAGTACACCAATCAATTTCTCCAGTTCCTCGAACTGATGCATGTCCAGGGGCGGCGCGTCTTGCTCGTCATCGACGAGGGACAGAATCTCTCCGGCACGCAGTTGGAGATCCTCCGCACCTTTCTCTCGTTCGAGACGCCGACGGTCAAACTGATCAATGTCGTGATTTTCGCGCAGAACGAATTGGAGGACAAAATCGTCCGCAAGCGGAATCTCGCCCAGCGCGTCGGCATGGATCACAAACTGAACCCGCTCAACCGGCGCGACACGGCGGGCCTGATTGCCCATCGCTTGACGGTCGCCGGTCTGCCGCACGACCAGACGATCTTCGATGAGGAGGCGGTAGATGTCATCCACGAGGCCTCGCGCGGCATCCCGCGCGCGATCACGAACTTCTGCGCCGATTGCCTCGTTGAGGCGGTCTTTCTCGGCCATCGCGTCGTGAACGCGGAATTGGCGGCGGCGGTGATCGAGACCCGCGTCTTCAAGGGAGTAGCGTAAGCGATGGCGAGCGAGCGACAACAACCAAAGAACGAGCGGCGCTTTCGCGCGGTGGATGTCCTCACTGGGACGATTGACCGCACCCAAGCCCCTCGGCGCGTGCGCAAGCAAATCAGCGCCTACCTCTACCCGGAACAGGTGCAGGCCCTCGGCGAACTGCACGCGCGCCTCAACAGCACAGCAGATGGACATGTCGAGAAGAGTGAGATCGTCGGCCTCGCCCTTGACCTCCTGGCGGCGCTCGTTGCCGCAGCAGAGCGGGATGGCTTCACGCTAACGACGCTCGCCGCGACGCGCGAACGCGGCGAGACCGTGATTGGAAAGGGAACGTAGCCAGATATGCAGTTCGCGATTCGTGGGAAGGAGACGGAGATGCAACGGCGCCGGAATGAGATTCGTGGCCCCACAGTGCCGGACAAAGTGAACGACCGCGCGGGCAACGCGGCCGTTCACGAAACTGACCGGGACGGCAGTGGAACCAACCAACCCAGCCGGGTGTCCAGATTTCAAATTCTGGCTCCGGCTGCCAGTGTAGGCGGTAGACGGAAAGACGTCAAGGTCAGCGCCCACGCGGGCGCACGCATCACGCTGTCCGGGCGACCATGCCCGGCGCGCCAGCGCGGTTGCGTTGACCAATCGGACGGGCAGGAAACTGACGTGGCGGGCAACCGCGCCAATCTCCCCGCATGTTCGATCACGGCGTCCGCCCAATACACAGAAAGTGGGACAGCGTTCGATGAACGATGAACAGCAGGGACCGCATATTCCTCCCCGCGCGCCGGACGACGATCCAGGCGCGGGCATTTCCTCGGACTCCGCCGGGACGGGTGGGATGACGAACACGAAGCCGCCTGCGCTCCCCGGATCGGCCGCGCCGACTGCTCCTCCACCGCCCGCGCCGACCGCGATCGGCACGCGGATGGGGTTCCCGACCGGAATGGGCGGGGTTCGCGGTGTGACCGCTCCGGGGGGCATCACGGCGGAGGCCGCCGCAGCGACCGCTGGTCAGGACATCCGCCATCGGGGCTGGTACTGGCACTGGAACACTCTGATCACCCAGTACGCGCCGCTGCTCGGCCTCAAGGGCGTCGGCCTCCTCAACTCCTACACCGTCTGGACGGACCGGCGCGAGGGTTCGCCGCATCAGGGATTCGCCTTCCCGACCCAGGACGCCGAAGGGAAGTTTTACGGCGAAGGGCGTGAGGAACTGATCACACTCAACAAAATCCTCGTCGCCCTCGACCTGATCGAGATCCATAAGGAGATGGTGCTCCGCCAGGACGACCGCAACCGGCGCTGGCGCGTGCCGCATAACTTCTACCGCGTCAAGGACCCCCGGGATGGCCTCGTGCTCAATCTTCCCGCCGTCGTCCGTGTCCTCGAACTGGCGAACCGTGACCGGAATGTCTTCCGCAGTATCCGCCATATCTTTGGCGCGCAGTTCGCCCCGATTGACCGGACAAGCATCTGGCATTACCTCCTGCCGGAACTGCGTCAGTCACCTCTCTGGCAGCAACTTGCCGAGCGTGCAGAGCGCGAGCGCCGTGGTGGCAAGAAGATTCTCGCCCTCACGCCGTCGGAAGAGCAACCAACCGTTGACACTACTGCGGCAACCATTGCCCCTAATAACGACATTGATACCCAAACCATTGCGGTTGACCACGAAGAAGGGCCATTTGTGGCCAACAAAGGTGCGTCCCGGAGCGCTGATTTCGCTCCACGTACGGACGGTGTCACCCGCATAGACGCCGAAATCTCCTCTGAAGCGCCGGATGTCGTTCCGAGTGACGCCGAACAATATTCGATAGGAGACGAAGGTACGGCGATCATCGAATCTGCTCGCTCATCCTTCGTCGCACCGACTGACAGGAATTATGACCAAGGGGGAGAGAGTAAAGAAGAAACGAGTACAAGTACAAGCAGTACAAATACGCGCGAATCAGTGTCTTCCATTTTTGAGGCTTTGGCGGAACGGGAGGAACGCGAGCGGATGGGGGAGAATGCTCCTGCCACTCCGATCACGTCGGTAGCCGACGGGGAAAACGCACGTTCGTTCTTCCCTGGGCAGCCGCTGCCGCCAGTACCGGACCTCCCTGAGGACGGCGCGGTTATCGTGCGTGCCCTCGATGTGACCGAGCCGCCAACCGCCGCCTACGCGCAACAGACCGCGACGATCACTGACATCGAGGCGGCGCTAACGATGGCGAACGATCGCCCGCCGAGCGACATGGAAATCTCGCTCCTCGTGCAGGTCGCACGGGAGTGTGACCCCGCCGCGCACGGGCAGGGATACGGGCCAGGGACGGGTCTCGGCTGGGTACTCGCCGCGATCTGGGAAGCAGTGAACAGCGGCAGCCAGTTCGTTGCACCGAAGCGGGTCGCCGCCATCTGCGACCGTTGGGTGATCGAGGGGTTCGGGTCGGACAATCGCGCGAACCCAAACGCCCCGCCGACTGCCCACATACCGCCACCGAGCTGGCCAATGCCGACGCTGAGCGGTGAACCGCCCGCCGATTCGCCATCTCTGACGATCTCGGATGCCGCGCCGCTGCCGATCCTGCCGGAGATCGGGTATGCGTCCGTCCCATCCGCCACGATGCCCGGCACAGCGGCAACGGAGGCCGAAGCGCGCCGCCTGTGGGATCAAGTGATGCGGCGGCTCGAAGGCGTGCTGCACCCGGACGCGCTGGAGCGCTGGTTTGTCGGCGCGCGAGTCACAACGATCGAGCGTGATCGCGTGATCGTCGTCGTCCCCGGCGCAGATATCGCCCTCAAACTCGCCTCGTATCGCGGCTTGATCAGCCGCCGGATGAGCGAAGCGCTCGGGCGCACGGTGGATGTCGTCTTCCAGGCGACACGTCTCTCCACGCCGCCCGCGCCACCTGCGGACTCGGTCCAACAGTCCACCCAGGTATACTCTTCGCCCGTCACTGATCCGTCGTCACCCTGGTCGTGGCCCGCCCCCACGGCGTCAGGATCATTCCCGGCGGCACCGGTGGAGTCAGTGCCCGCATCCCCGGGCAGTCCGCCCAATCCGCCGGTAGAGACGCCTGAGCCGCCCCATCGTGAGCCTCCCGCCCTACCGACCGCCGCATCTCCCGCGCTTTCTTCCACTGGGCTGACGAACCGGCAAATCTGGGCGATGGCGCTCCAGGACTTGCAAGGCCGGATGAGCGGCGCGACTTTCGCGGTCTGGATTCGCCCCGCTGAACTGCTCGCGATCGAACCGGACGGCACGCTGGTTATCGGGGCGCGCAACCGCGTTCAGCGCGAGAGGCTGGAACGCCAGCACCTGACTGACCTTGTCGTTGTCCTCGGCAAAATCCTCGACCGGCCCGTCGGTATGCGCATCGTCATGATCGAGGAGGCAGGCCAACGACAAGCATGACGATAAGAGAGAGCGAAGGCCCAGTATCAGGTTTGAGAAGGGGACATATGCCCGATCATCTCAAATGCGTGCATTCCCAATCTACGTTTACCGGGCGTCGCATAGGCCCTTCACTCATCACTCTCGATGGGCAGGTCGGTGCGATGCGCATAGTCGCTGAACGAGCCGACATAATGGCGCACATCGCCGAAGCCAGCACTTTTCAAGGCGGCATAGGAATGCGCCGCCCGGCCACCGCCCTGGCAGTACGTAATGACTTCCTTGTCGGGCGTCACACCCTTCGCCGCCAGCAGGTGGCGGATCGCGTCGGGGGACTTGTACGTCCCGTCGGCATTCGAGAGTTCCGTCCACTCGATCCAGACCGAGCCGGGGATGCGGCCGAGGCGCGGATTGACACCGGCATACCGTCCCTGCGCGCTGCCCGTATGCTCGCCCTCGGAACGGACATCGAGGAGCACGACTTGGGGATCGTTGCGCGCGGCTGCTGCGTCGTCCGCCGTCGCGAAGGTCCCGTCGTTCCAGTGTGGCGTGAAAGCGACACGCTGGCGCGCGTGTTCCTGCTGCTGTGAAACCGGATGACCCTCCGCCAACCATTGGTGCAACCCGCCCGCAAGCAGCGCCACCTTCTCGTATCCGGCGAACTCGGCCGTCCAGAGGCCGCGCGCGTCGGTCGTCTCGTTCTTCATCGCATAGAAGACGACTGTTTCATCGCCGGTAATGCCGAGGTTCGTCATGTACTCCACGACGTATGCCCGGAACTGCGCGTCGCCCACCGGGGTGGACACCGCTTGCGCGCCATAGGGATACGCCGAAACCGCACCGGCGATATGCCCCTGCGCATATTCTTGTGGCGTCCGCGTGTCCACCGCGATCGCGCTCCCGTCTGCCAGATGTGTCGCCAACCATGTATTATCCACGAACTGCATCCATGCCTCCCTTCGTGTAGTCAGCAGTCGTGGATACGTCTCTCCTCCCGACTGTCAACTGCCGAGTTTCGACGTCCCCACGACTGCCGACTACTTCCCCAACAATGCCGCGATCACATCCGGCATCCGGTTAAAGAACGCACCATTTGTGACAACGTGCGTCGCGCCCGCCTTAGCCGCTGCCGCGCGTCCCGCCGTGTCCACATGCGGCCCGAAGGCGAGGAGCGGCGTCTCCGCAAAAGACGGCTCTGATCGGATTGCCCGGATCGCGCCTTCCCAATCCTGGAAGGGCGTGCCGAAACTGATAACAATGCCGTCCGGTGCCCATTCCCGCGCGACCCGCGCCACTTCCAACATGACCGGCGCGATCCGCACGTCGTAGCCGCACGCACCCAGCGTTCCCTCGATCCGCGAGGCGAACAGCAGGTCATCAACGAGCACGAGGACTTTCTTCATCACGACCATCGCCTCTCGCGTCATATCCCACCTGATGCATCACAATGTTCGTTGAGTGTATCACCATGCCACGCGGCAGTGGTGCGGAGCATGCGACGGTTCACGCAGTGGATGATTGAGGGACGCAGAAGGGAAACATACGATGAGCATCAAAGACCTGAAACCACATGCGAAGAATGGTGCGGTGAATGTTATCGTGGAGATTCCGCGTGGGAGCCGCAACAAATACGAATATGACCCCGCGCTCGATGCGATTGCGCTCGATCGAACGTTGTATTCGGCGGTCCATTTCCCGACCGGTTACGGCTTCGTGCCCGGTACGAAAGCGAGCGATGGAGACCCGATTGATGCGCTTGTAATGGTCGAAGAGCCGACGTTTCCCGGTTGTCTCGTGAGGGTCAGGCTGATTGGACTCCTCACAATTGAGGACGGCGAGGGTACGGAAGAGCCAAAACTCCTTGTGGCGCCGATCAACGAGCCGCTTTTCGCGGAGTACCACGATATCGAGGACGTTCCCGACCATCTCCTGCGAGAAATCGAAAACTTCTTCGATATCTACAAGCAACTGGCGGGGAAACAGCGTCAATACACGCGGTTGGCAGGGTAAGAAGCAGGCGGAGAAGATGTTGGAGCAGGTGATCCTCTAGGGATCGCTGCTCAAACCTGACCACCTCACCAATGATGCGAACAGACACACCGACCTCTCATTTCTCGACTTACCAGTTACTCTCTACCATATATTCCCCTCATTTCCAATCGAAAGTAATGTGAAGCAGATTTTGTGGGGACACACCCGTTGTCGGTGTGCATGAAGAGGAGGGGACGTAATGCAGGCTATTGGGTAGGTTCGGCGGTATCATCGCGCGCTTTGGGGGATGCTCCTCGCATTCCTTATCGTGGGGCTTCTCAGTGTCCATCTCGCGACGGCGGTTTCCGCCGATACGATGGTCAACATCATGACCTTCAAATTTGATCCGACGCCGCTCGTCATCCCGGTCGGCACGACCGTCGTCTGGACGAACCAGGATATCGCACCGCATACTGCGACAAGTGATCCCGGTAGTGCCTTCGCATTTGACACTGGCAAGCCTCAAAAGGGCCAATCGGGGAAAATCACCTTTACGCAGGTCGGTACCTTCACGTATTTCTGCAGCGTACACCCGAACATGCATGCATCGGTCGTCGTGACTGCTGCCGGGGCCACGCTTCCGGTCGTACCACCGCCTACTGGCGGTGGCGGCGAGAGCAGCGAGTCTTCTTTATCCACTGCCTCGGCGATGGCTAAATCAGCTCGGTAATCCGGCAACAGTCACCGAGCGTGGCACGCGCTACGCTCGGTGACTGTTGCCACGAAACGGGGATCAATCGAGCAGAGAGATTTTTCCGCAAGCGATGGTATGGCCGTCCATTTGCGGAGGAACCCTGCAACCGCAAGCGAAATTGCCACGGCTGTGCATCTCCATTTCTCGTCGCGGAAATGCAGGGAACAGTCACCACAAATTCGAAAGAACCATCGGCGACAGATGAAACCTTTGTCATCTCGATTACCAATGCTTATCCATGCCGATACGTGAAAAGACAAACCATCATCTGAATGATTGACACTGAACGCTGATTTAAATTATGGATTCGTATGCTCCCTTGCAATGACAGATATCCGTCACGGGTTCTTTTTCTTTCCTCTCCGCAGCCCCGCCGGATACTTTCTGAGAGCATACGAACGGGTACGTTTCGTCCGCCTTGTGTCATTTGTTGATAGGTATTGCCTATCGCTATCTGCGCGAGTTGACGATAATGGATTTTGCACGCAGAATGCATCGTTGTTCTGAGGGCGCGTCCCGCGTTCACCTGCGGCACAGAACACGCACAGTCGGTAGCGATGGACGCTGTCGGATTGCACCGTGTGAAACGAACATCCATCGTCAGGGTTCTCCGCCACCGCCAAGACATGGTGGCAGGGAACATGCGGTGAGTGCGGGCCGAAGGAGTCGCGGGACATGCTTGAAACAGTACGCAGGCCGGCTGTTGTTACAACTATCCTGGGGAAGAGGCCGCGCATCGAGATTGCGCGCCTCGTCTATCCCGTGTCCATCGGTGCGGCAGTCGCGCTCGGCACGTATGTTCGCGGGGTTCGCACCTTTGCATATGACTTCCCGCTCAATGATGGCGGGCTTTTCTATACGATGGTGCAGGACCTCCAGCAGGCGCACTATCAATTGCCTGCCTTCACGTCGTATAACGCGGCGAATATCCCGTTTACCTATTCGCCCTTCGGTCTCTACATCGCCGCGATGCTGAACGACATCACGCGCGTCAGCCTGACGAACCTCTTCCGGTTCGTGCCGTTCCTCGTCGTGACCCTGACGATGCTCGCCTTCTTCCTGCTCGCGCGCTCCATCCTGAAGTCGAAGCCTGCGGTGATCGCGGCGCTGCTCGTCTTCGCGCTTATCCCACGTAGTTTTATCTGGCTGATTATGGGTGGCGGCATGACGCGCGCCTTCGGCTTCCTCTTTGCCATCCTTGCCCTCTATACGGCGCACGAGATGTATGAGCGCGAGAATATCCGTCTCGTCTTCCCGACCGCGCTTTTTTCCGGCCTGACGATCCTCAGTCATCTGGAAACGGGGAAATTCCTCGCCTACAGCATGGTCATCTTCTTTTTCTGCTACGGGGCGCATCGCAAGGGAGTAATCCACGCATCGCTGGTTGGTATCGGCACGGCAGTGATCGTCGCACCCTGGTTCATCACCGTTGTTGCCTACCACGGCCTTACGCCGTTCCAAGCCGCGAACCAGACTGGCTCGTCCATCTTCACGGGGCCTGCGGATCGGCAAAACATCCGCAACATGATTCACGTCTTCGGCCTCGGCACAAACGAACCGTATTTCTGGCTGCTCGGCACCTTCGGATTGCTCGGTGCGCTGATCGTCGTCGTCCGTTCCGTCGCATCGGTGCAGCGGCGGGAGTATCTCTTGCCCGCCCTGCCGATCTGGTGGCTCGTCATTGTGCTGCTCGATAACCGCGCGGCGAACACGTACACGACGATCCCGGTTGCCCTCTGCGCGGGGATCGGGCTCGCCGAGATGGTCATTCCGGCACTCAACCGGGCTATCGGCGACCTCCCCGATGCACGGCAATTCGCGCTCTCGCTCGATGGCGCGAGCGAATGGCGGCGGGCTGCTGCTGCGGTTGTCCGTCACTGGCCTGCCGTCCTTGTCTGCGGGTTCCTGCTCTGGTATGCCGCCTGGGGCGCGCTGACGAAGAGCGCGAACGTTTCGGGCGATCTCCCCGCGCTCACCAGCCTGACAAAGGGCGAGCGCGCTGCGATGCAGTGGACGGCGCAGGAGACGCCGGCGGGGAGCCGCTTCCTCGTCGTCAGCGGCAAGGGCATCTGGCCGAGTGATGACGAATCCGAATGGTTCCCGACCCTGTCTGACCGCATCAGCCTCGCCACACCGCAGGGATACGAGTGGATGCCGGACATGATGTTTCAAATCCAGATCTGGAAGCATGACCAGTTGCAAGCATGCACCTTTCAGGATTCGACCTGTCTCGATCGCTGGTCCATCATGACGGGCGACGCATTTGACTACGTCTATGTCCGCAACACGGACGGCGTCTATCCCGTCGCCGCATCACTGGTCGCCGACTACCGTTACGACCTCGTCTACAATGGCCCCGGCGCGATGATCTTCGCCCGGCACTGACCGATAGTGGACAGTGCGTAGGGGCGATTCGTGAATCGTCCTCCCCAGATTGTCCGGGTCTTCCCGTCGCGCCCTGCCGCCGCACGCGGGCGATTCACGAATCGCCCCTACGTAGTATCGGTAGAGCCGGATATCAGACATCGGTAATGCAACAGTAAGGAACGGGTCGTATACTCGTGAGAGAATCCGGCGGTGGTAGGCTGTCCTGGTACCGTGTGGTCATCAAGGGTGGCGATGCGTTTGGTGGTGGGAGCAGGCTTTCCAGCCTGCTTCCCGATCGCGACAGGCAGGCTGGAAAGCCTGCTCCCACCGGGGAATTGCCCGTAACTGAACCGTATTGGGCTGAAGCCCGCCACCACTAGGAGAATTGCCTCAACCGCGTCGGTACTATGAAAGGTGTTCCCGATGATCTTTCGCGCTCTCACCGCCGGACGCGCCAACCGCGCCGTCTATGGCGACCGCCTGCCGCCCGGCCAGACACTAACTGATAAGTGGCCCGTCCTCCATTACGGCAGCATTCCGCGCTCCGACCCGTTCCGGTGGGACTTCACGATCAGCGGGCTGGTTGCGGAACCCGTGACGTGGAAACAGGACACATTCCGTGCCCTGCCGCACGCCGAGATCATGGCGGATATGCACTGCGTCACCCGCTGGAGCACCTTCGATAACCATTGGGAGGGCATCAGCACGAAGGAAGTGCTGGCGCATGTGCAGGTCAAGCCGGAGGCGAAGTTCGTCCTCATTAAGTGCGACGGTGGCTATACGACGAATATGCCGCTCTCCGTCTTCGCGGACGACGATTGCCTCTTCGCATGGCGCAACAACGGCGAGGAGATCTCGCCCGCCCACGGCTGGCCCTTGCGCCTCGTCATCCCGAAGAAGTATGCGTGGAAGAGCGCGAAGTGGGTGCGCGGCATCGAACTGCTGCCCGAAGATCGCCTCGGCTTCTGGGAGAAGTACGGTTATCACAACAACGCCGACCCGTGGAAGGAAGAACGCTTCTCCTAAGGGAGCGGCAACAGCAAAGGATGAAGAAGCTGGCTTGATCTCACGCCCCTATGAAGTGCCCCAGTGGAAGCACTTCTGCGGGTGGGAACCTCGCCGCGCGGCCCCGGTGTCGGGCCGCGCATCTACGCCGAGGAATCCCTGCTCTTGCTCACCTTACAAAATGAGACCATGTCTGACTAGCTGAAATCCCCCGATCTTTCTCACAGGCGTCAGCAGACGCCTCGGTCGGTTGTCGGTGTGTTACCATCCCCACACGAACGAAATGGGGAGCGATGACAGCACCGAGGGGCCAGGCGGACATCTACACCATCGGGCACAGCAACGCGCCCGCCGAGCGCGTCGTCGCATTGCTGCACGAGCAGCAGATTGACGTGCTCGTGGATGTGCGGAGTGTCCCGGCCAGCAGATACGCTCCACAATTCAACCGTCGCGCCTTTGTGCGCACGCTGGCGGAGGCGGGGATGCGCTACACCTACATGGGCGAGTGGCTCGGTGGGCGACCGCGCGACCCGACGTGCTATAAAGATGGTATCCTGCCGCGTGGTCACGCAGACTATCTCAACATCGTGGACTACGCGAAAGTGGCCACCCGACCGTGGTATCAACGGGCTGTCCGGGATCTGATGCACATGGCGCGGGAGCGGCGGACCGCGATAATGTGCAGCGAGGAAGACCCGCGCCGCTGCCATCGTCTGCACCTGATCGCGCGGACGCTGACCGCAAGCGGGATCGCCGTCTACCATATCCGCCATCGTGGCCCGCTGGAAGTCGGCCTGTTCGATGTCGCCTATCTCTACGAGGGGATGGACATTTCCCTCCCCGACCCCGGAGCGATGCCGATGCAATTGTACACCGTGGGGGTTACGAAGAAATCCGCCGAACAGTTCTTCTGGCTGCTGAAGAAGAACGATGTCCGGCGGCTGATAGATATTCGCCTCCGCCCAACCGGGCGACTCACCGGGTTCACGAAGCGCGATGATCTTGCTTACTACCTCCCGAATTTGATTGACTGCGAGTATCATCATATGCCATCACTCGCGCCGACGAAGGAAATTCTCTCCACATACCGGAAAGACCGCGACTGGGCACGGTACGTCCGCCGGTTCGAAGCGTTGATGGATCAGCGCAATGTACCCTTCGCGCTCGACCGCGCGTTCTATGAAGAAAAAGCGTGCTGCCTCCTGTGTAGCGAGGCAACGCCGGAGCAATGCCACCGGCGGCTTGTCGCCGAGCGGATCGCGCGGTCATGGGCGGATACCGAGGTGATCCATCTCTCGTGAGAAGACGGGGACATGAAGGCGATGCTGACGATCACCGACCTGACCCGGATGCAGGGAGATCGCGTCTGCGTCGCCGGGTATCTGCCGGACAATACGTGCGTCCGCCCCATATTCGCCAAAGGCGGGCTGACTGAGGAATGGCTGCATGTCCGAGGGAAGGTGGCGACCCGCCCTTTCGCGGTGATCGAGTTCGACATGCAAGGCAAACCATCCATGCCCCTGCCGCCACACACCGAGGACCGTATCATTGATCCCGCGCATCGCATCCGGCGCGGCACGTTGACGCCGGAAGAACGCGCGGAGTGGTGCGCGAAGGCCGAAGATCGTGATGTAGCGGCAATTTTCGGCGCGGCAATCCACGATGAAGACGGCCATTTCGTCCTCGCGGGGGAAGGGGCGCGATCGCTCGGCACGGTGCGTGTCAAGCGACTGGAAGAAGTGCAGTTCAGCCCCGGCACGAACGGGCGATGGCAGTATCGCCTCGGCTTCACCGATCAGAGCGGGCAGCGCTATCATCTGCCAGTGACGGATCTCGCCTTTCGCGTCTATCTTGATTACCTGCGCGACCAGCGTGCCGTGTCGCCGATAAGTGTCGCACATCGTCTGACCGCTATTCTACAGAAGAATCCGGTCTTCCTGCGCATCGGGTTGGCGCGCGGCTGGGAACGGTACCCGGATCGTTGCTATGTCCAGATCACCGGTGTTTACTCGTTTCCCGATTACCTCAGCGGCCGCTGCTTCGCCGACTTTGCCCCGCCCGCCGTCACGGACAACGGCTTGATCGCCAAACTCGCGCGCTTCCTCGGCGCGGAGTGAGGGAACGGCCCCCACCCCCTCCGCCTGCCATGCGGGGGAGGGGAGATTGATCCAGAGTGCGTGCTCTTTGTTTGAGCATTGCTCGAAGCCTTCAAGAAGAGGCATTCCTCCCCCGCCTGCGTGGGAGGAGCCGGGGCGGGGGCGAGCAACCCACGCCTAGAATATCCGTAGAAATGAATAGGAGGCGCCGGTGGGCGGCGCGCCGAAGGGAGCACAGCATCGCTACGGTACGAATGCGTGAACCGGTCAACGGGCTGACCCATCTGGTGGGCGTGCTGCTCTCGGTTGTCGCGCTCGGCGTGCTTTTGTGGCTGGCGATTGCGGCGCGCGATGCGCGGCAGGTGATCGCCTTCACGATCTTCGGCATCAGCCAGATCGCCCTTTACACGGCGAGCACGCTCTACCATTCCCTCCCACTCTCCCCGGTGGGCATCGCGAAGTTGCGGCGCATTGATCACATGATGATTTTCGTTCTGATTGCTGGGACGTACACGCCGATTTGCATGGTCGCCCTCGGTGGTATCTGGGGATGGAGCCTGCTGGCGGTCGTCTGGGGATTGGCAGTTGGTGGCCTGATTCTCAAGACGTGCTGGATGCACACTCCGAAGTGGCTCTCCACCGGCATCTATCTCCTGATGGGGTGGGCCGCGCTCGTCGCTGCTCCCGTGCTCTTCCACCGACTCCCCGCCAGGGCGCTCGTCTGGCTGCTCGCGGGTGGGATTATCTATAGCGTCGGCGCTGTTATCTATGCACTGAAGCGGCCAAACCTCATCCCCGGCGTCTTCGAGGCGCACGCGCTTTGGCACCTTTTCGTTCTCGGCGGCAGCGCCTGCTTCTTCTGGATGATCGTCCGGTACGTGGCGTAACGCCCCCACCCCTGACCCCTCCATCCGCAAGCGGGGAGGGGAACTTGCTCCAGACTCGCTGCCCTTTGTTCTGAGCAATCGAGATGAGTCACCCCTCCCCGCTTGGCGGGCGGAGGGGCCGAGGGTGGGGGTTTACTACTCTCTCGCTCTGCCCGGACTGGCGAGTTGATCCTGGCACCATTGGTAGAGGCCATCGAGCAGCGGCGTGACGGCGGCGAGAAACGCCTCGTCGGACTGCGCCACCTTGCGCATGCCGGACGTGACCGCCGCGAGGCCCGGCGACCACTGCGTCAGGCTTTTGTCGCTCGTCTCCGCGCCGCGCAGCACCATCGTCATCAGGGCAACCGCCGGGTCCGTCACATCATATGCGACCCGCAAGCCATCGAAGCCGGTGCGCGACCCCTGATGACGGATCGCCGCCTGCGGGTGGTGAAAGGGCGTTGCGCCATGTTGCTCCGCGTGCGCCATCACCTCATTCTCCGGCAACATGGCAATCTCCGCCTGCGGGTCAATGAACTTGCGGATCATCCAGATCATCGCAGCCCGATCCAGCCGCACCCCGACACGCGTCACCCATTGCATTTGCTTATTCCTCCCCTATCAGTACAGATCGTCTTTAGGACTTACGCAGTTGAGCGCAGAGGCGAGGAACGAGTAGAGTAGTCGGCATGAATGCACCGCGTTGCACCGATACCGACTACATCGATTTCCTCGTCGCCACCCCGCGCATCGTCAGTTGCGT
>JAABUU010002304.1_pt1 | contig 27624 bp, 26 predicted proteins | sample 5559301 | NCBI WGS metagenome assembly JAABUU01 (sample SAMN10711884, study PRJNA513360) | rock metagenome | isolation source: Antarctica rocks | place: Antarctica: Victoria Land, Richard Nunatak white | reverse complement strand
TGTGCTGTGCTGTGCTGTGCTGTGCTGTGCTGTGCTTTGCTGTGCTGTCCTGTGCTGAACTGTGGCAGGTCATTATGCTGTGCTGAGCTTGGCTATACAGCTGCACATGTGCAGTGCGCTCTGTGAGGATGAAGGCGCAGGCAAGAAACGGCAACAAGCTGCAAGAGCGCCTCAAACATACTCACAGACAGACATGTTTACAGACAGACACATCAACAAGGGTGCAAAGTTGTGTGCTCTTATGCAGGCTGTGAACATTCCTGGTGGTTTTGATGCATTGGCCGCAGTCGCAAATCAGATGATTGTGCAGTCGTCATGCAGCACACTAGCTCCCATCATTCAAGCTGTGTTCCAGATGTACCCAACAATCCAAGATCTTAATCTCAGCAATGCTCAGCTAGCTCAAGTTCAGCAGATAAATCCACAACTTGTCTCCTGTATTGTGAGCAGTATAGCGTGATCATGACGACCTGCAGAACCATTTCTCATGAACACTGACTTCTTTATAAAGGCACCTTGACGCTTTACACCAGCACAAGCAATAGTACATCAGGCCTTCTTCAGTATTGTCCCTACATATCAGCAGCAGATGAGCAGGCTACGCATGCATATCAGCAGCTTTCTCAGTCAATAACTTTACTGCCCATAGCCCTCAATTCGTTAAATCTGTGATTTACTGTGCCATTTGAGATATTCTCTAGTACTTAGTACATACCAGCTGTGATATTCCTACATCAAAATTAACGAATTGAGGGCTCCATGTCTATGAATACAGCGTCTGACCTGCAGTAAATATTTCAATGCCTGGCTATGCGTCGCACAGCCTTACACAACCTTGCATGACTGCATATTGTATCACTCTCTCTATGGTCCAGGCATTTTAACAAGCTCTGTAGATCAGTGCATCCTTGAGAACATGTATCTGAGATCCGATTTACCAAGGAAATTGAGTCTATAGTCAACACAATTATTGTCATGTTGTATGTTGCAAACTTTGCATTGCAGCAACAAGTTCAGCACATGCTCTCTGGCAGGCTCAGCAACACTAATTGCATACTCTCATAGGATGTACAAACACCATAACAAATGCAATGCTTTAATATGGCACTCAATGATGTACCAAGGCTAAACCCTAAATACAACTGCACATTTGTGATGTGAATTTACTTCGAAGCGCATGTGCATGTAAGCATAAGCTCAAGCACACACCTTTCAGTCCAAGATTCTACATGAGACAAATCAGGCCATGAATGTGATACTCTGTTTGTCACAAACCTCTTGTAGGGTCCATGAAAATGGCAGAAGACGGGTGGGCTGTGTGATAGACACGTCTCTGAGATTGCACAGCTTTCTCAAAATGAAAATGTGCCAGCTCATGCTCGCCTTGCAAATGATGGCAAATGCCAAGATAAAACAAAGCCCTCTTGTACACCATTAGTGTCATAGCAGCCATAAGCCTTCAAACACCTAGCTGCTTTTCAATGATACTCAACAGCATCTTCTAGAGCTTCACCAAGCCTGAAGCGAACAGCAGCAGCACCCGCATAGATGGAACTTTGAAAGTTTGCCTGGCAACTACCTGCTGCTAATGTCTTGACGGTGGCCACAGCCTTGTCAAGCCAGTGCAGAGCAACACGCCACTCTCGTCTGTGGAAGTATACCCACCCAAGATCCTCACACAAGAAAAAGGCTCTATATTTGCTATTTGGATTGCACTTATGAAACCTACTTTGCACAGATAATATGAGCTGCAATGCTTCCTCTTTATCACCAGTGTCGTTGGCTACCTTCGATTGCTGCAACAAGACACGACACATTTGCTCCTCATTGCCGATGCAGTCTGCTTGCGCTTGCTGCAACACCTTGGCAGCCTCTGAGTAGTTGCATTGCCGCCGTTGCAAAGCAGCTAAGCTGATGCAATGGTCTGCTCTGAGGCTGAGACGATCTCGGGACTCACGCAACAACCCAACAGCTTGCTTGTGCAAGCGTTCAGCCTTCTTGTACCTTACAGCAAGCATGATAAGCTGTGAGGCAATTTCATAAAGTGACCTTGAGCTGCCACATGAACTTTGGCAAATTGACTGCCATACACATTGGGTTAGCTAAGCACTTGCTTGTCTGCAACAGGTACGCCTACATTTACATCGGCAAACTGACAATTCGCATCTGCTGTGCATATGGTCGCCACTTCCCAACAACATGGCACAACACATTGAGACAAACTGATACTGAAGGAAACAGGTTAGGCAACCCCCCACCTGCCTTGCTCCTCCAGGTTGGATGCCAGCTCCAAGTATAGCCCTTGCTTGATGACAAAGCTGATTTGCTGAGTCTCGCTGGATGCCTGCATCATAGCCTTGGAAATGGCTTCCCGCAAGGATGCTTCTCCTTTGGAGTACTTGTCTTGAGAATAGCAAGCTGCAGCATGCTGCCTCAAGAGGTTGACCATGATCATACTGTTTGCCCCAAGCGTTTGCATGAACATGGGCTTCAGCTTGGATAAGAGTTGACAGGCATCATCTGCCTGCTGGGCCCATATCAGACTGGGGACCAAGTGAGCCAGCTGCGCGAAAAGGACTTCTTTGTCCTCCTTGCTGTAGGTAGCAGCCATGGCTTCCACAGCTTGATGCAATCGCTGCAAACCTTCTTGTTGCTCCTCTGCTTGCTGGCTGCGCACCAAAGCCGTGCCAAGACAAATCAAGGCATTGATGGTCAGGCTGTCTTGAGAGCCCTGCTGCTCAGTGCATGACTCCAAGTTCTGCCGAAGCTCCAAGATGATGTCTTTGATGCCTGAGAAGTCTGACTTTGCCTTGAGCTTGATCTGCTCAAACTTCAGCAGAAGTACTAAAGGGTGTTGGCTGCCAGCAGCCATGTGTGACTGCTCAAGCCATCTCAACTTGTCCATTGAGTTTGGCATATAGCGAGCTACGTCAATTGCGCACAGAACAGTTTCAGGGTCACTTTTGCCCTTGTTGCTGCACAACACCTGGTATAGCTGCTGAACATAGTCAGTAGCCTGCTGTTCAGCAGAACTTGCGCTGCTGGAATCACATCTCTTTGCTGCAAAGAGTGCAGCCAGACCTGTCAAGGCCACAGCTGAGCTGAGGTGGTCTGGACCATGCATATGCTGGCGGGCAGCCAGTGCTGCAATAAGCTCATGTTCTGCTTCTTGCCAGTGCCCTAGCATGGTAGCAAGAACATATCCAAGCTGTTCTCTGGCACTTGCAATTGCTTCAGGGTTTTTCGCAGCCTCTGCCCACATGAGCAACTTGCGCATTGCTTGCACGACTGTGTCTGAGTCCACTCTGAGGCGTGTCAATGCTCTCAAAGCAGTCAAGCCTAGGTGGCAATGTTGCATGAGCTCCCCTGAAGACACAGGAGTCTCTTGCAAGACTAGCTCTTCCAGCGCCTTGACCAAGTTGAGACGCTGTGACCTGAGCTGCTGCACCCCTTTGACGCCTGCCTGCACACACTCTGGCTCAACTGATTGCAACATTGCAAGGTAGTACACAATGAAGCCTTGCTTTGCTGCCAGGAAGTGTGGATGATGCTCATAGGTGTCTGCTGCCATGTCTCAGATGAGAAGGTGCAGCTGATAGTGTTCGTCAGAACTGTCTTTGAACCAACATTTCAGCCGCAGGCGCTCCACACACTGTATAGTGGCAAGTCTTGACATCCCCAAAACAGCTGTGGCCGCATTGACATCAAACTTGTTTGGGAACATGCCCAAAATTGCCAGAGCTAGTCTGTCATTGCTTGGCATTCGCTCTAGACTAGAGCTTATGCACAGCCGCAAGCGTCTATCCTTGCTGATGGATTCAATCCCCTTTGCAAGACGGAGGGCCTGCAGTACCTCCACCATGTTGTGCAAAGCCACAGCACAGAATCTCAGGTGCGTGTACGCCCAATGACATGCAGCTCATGTTTTGCAAACGCATGGGGAGGAGAGGAAGAAACCTCAGCATGATGCCTGAGCTGTGACAGTACATACAATCTGTTGGGCCCACAATGATGTGCTTTGCCCAAGCAGAATAACCACGTCCAAATAGTAGACGCCTTAGCATGTAGTGTAAGCAGCAACCTGCACAAAGATTGACAAGCAAAGCACTTGTACACATGCGGACAGACAGACTGTGGAATGTGTACCTTTGCTGCAGAAGCTGAGTTGGCAATGTAACTGCTGACAACCAACAACGCAATGGGCATGTTGCCGCACAATGCAGCCAGCTCTGCCACCACCGCCTTTGGCGTTTTGGACGCTGCAGACTGCCATATCATCTTCTCTGCATCCTCTGGCAAGTTGCTGTATCTCCATGCTTCTGCCGGTGAGGTTGTGAGAGGCAAACAACGCACGATTGCGTGAAGTTACAATCATCAGCAATGAGGAAGCAGCTGCCAACATCTGTGCAAGAGACTTCTCAAACTCCTGCAAAGTACTGGCAAACAGTGAAGCACACATCTGTGCTTGCAGGGTGCAATTGCAATGGGGCTAAGAAATCTAACCCAGACTGAAGATGTACTCAACATGCACAAACCTTGATTTCTGCAAAGACTCAAACATCACAAAGCAATGCGGTCTGACCAACAATAATCACACTGGCTGTTTTGTGACATTTGAGCAACTGATTCCACAATGACCTGATAAAAAGTGAAAATGCTGTAAAGCATGCTTCTGACCGTGACGCAATACATATCACATTATGGTGTGCACATGAGGGACTCTTTACATCTTGCCCATGAGAGTCCATCACATCCTCAGCGTTGTCAACAACCAAGCAAACCTTGGAATGCCCAGCAGACTGCTCAAGCATTTTGCAAATCTGCTGGGTGATTGCCTCTGCATCTTCAGGTTCCCGCATGTAATTTGCACAAGCTTTGAAAGTTGCCTTGCAGACTCACCAAGAAGTATGAGCAGCATTGCCTTGTCAACTCACTGTGGCTGATCGTAGCATGGAGGCCTCGTGGTTGTCCAGCTGCTGAAAAGCTCTGTGGATTTTCAGCAAAGCTGTGTCAGCTTAGTGAGTGCTGGCTGCCCTTCCCTAGGATCATCTTGTGCGTCTTCTTCTGGTTTCTCATGTAGCCACTCTGTGTTCACTTTATCTGCTTTTCAATGCGTTGTTGGTCATGTGCTTTCTGCGCTTCCCTCTGTGCAGCTGTGGCCCTGCTCATCTCTGATGCCCATGTCTGTAAACACTGCCGACACTCAGCCGCATTTGCACAACCCCCGTGAACACGTGATGCTCAACGACGACTGTTCGAACTCGGGTCGTCTTTTCTTGACTGGAAGCAAACAGTGGCGTTTCCACTCACCTTCCGTTTAAAAATTGGCTGAATCGATAGATGGGAAGCTTTTAGTCAGCTGAGCTACAGGTTGTCAGCTCGGCTGCTACGTTCGTCAAAACTGTCAGCTCCAGGTGCTCACCTTTCAGCCCGCTGCAGTTTGTCAGCTCGTCTGCTAGTTGTTGGCTCGGCGCAATGCAGTCGGCAATGCTGCACAGTGTCACCTCGTTTGCATCTCTGCCCTGCACTCTGTCAGTCCAGCTGCAGTCTGTCAGCTCAGCTGTATTTTGTCAGCTGAGCTGCTGCAATCCATCTGCTCTAGCGAACTCTGTTGTGCAATTCGTCTGCTGTAACAGACCAGCTGTGAAGCATCATCTCAGCTATAAAGTGCAAAATCCTTTGCAATCTGTCTGCTCATGCATGATCTGTCAGCTTGGCAGCGGTTTGTCAGCTCAGTCTGTCAGCTCAGCTGCAATGTGTCAGCTCAGCTGAAGGCAAGGTGCCTGAGCGTGTCACTTGGGCATGACACATGGGATGACACATGGGCTGCACTGTCAGCTATGGCCGCACAATGTCAGCTCCGCTGCATACAGCCAGCCAGCAAACTTTGGTCCAGCTGCACACGTTTAGAACCCCTGCAATGTGTCAGCCCAGCTTTGACCTGTCAGCTCAGCTGCAATCTGACAGCTGCACTTCAAACTGTCGACTTGGCAATCTGTCTGCTTTGGCTGCGGTCAGCTGAGCTGCAGTTTTTCAGATTGGCTGCCACGCTCCCAGTCAACTTCAGGCTGTCAGCTCAGGTGCACACCTTTCAGCCCTGCTGCAGTCTTTTTCAAGCCGTCTGCAATCAGTTGGCTCGGCTGCAGTCAGTCAGCACTGCTGCACAGTGTCAACTCCTTTGCAGCTCTGCTTGCATTATGTCAGTCCAGCAGCAGTCTGTCAGCTCTGCTGTATTTTGTCAGCTCAGCTGCAATCCATCTGCTCTAGCATATTCTGTCATGCAATTCATCTGCTGTGACAAACCAGCTGCAAGACATCAGATATGACGTGCAAACTCCTTTGCATCTCAGCTGCAATCTGTCTGCTCAGTCATGATAATTGGCAGCAGTCTAATTGCTCAGTCTGTCAGCTCAGCACAGCTGCTGTCCGAAGGCTCAGTTCCAACTCGTCAATTCAGCTGTCAGTTTAGCTGCATCATGTCAGCTCAGCTGCACCCTGTCAGCTGAGATGAATTTCTGATGTTGGCTGAGCTGTAGTCTGCCATAAGGATATAGGTAGGTGTTTCAACCTTTTTGCTTTGCCATGTTTGTTACGTTCATCTTGATGATCTGAAGCTTACTGCAGTAACTGGATACTGATTCAAAGTTTTTGCGGGTGTCTTGTATCAGATTCTGGACTTCTTGCTGAATGGTTGGGCAAAGAAGCCCATCCAGATTGCATCTTGAAGAGAGGCAGACCTGGTGGCAAAGGCGCAGCAACTCCATACTTGTCACAATTGGCTGGTGCACGAATAGCAACCTGCGATGAAGGTGCAAATGACCCAGTCTTGGATGAAGAGATAGTCAAAAGGATGTCTGGAGAGAGCACAAACCCTAAATGACAGCTAGAGCTCTGTACAGCAACCCCGTTGACTTCAACCTGCCAATTCTTACTTGCCAATTCTTACTTGCCAATTCTCTTGTCAAATTGTCTGCCAAAGATCAACATCAATGATGCAGCAATTCTCAGATGCCTGTCAATGCTCAGGAGGCTGATTTTCCTTTCCACATGATTTTCAAAGTAGAAGCAGAAATGGACTATGAGAACCCTCATCATAGACTCAAGGATAAGGAGTCCTGTCTCAGACAAAGAGCTGGTCAAGATGATGGAAGGCAGGGGTTTCACTAAGAAGATAACCAGAAGCTCTCCTCAAACAGCAATGAAGTGGCAAGGTGTCCGGATTTGAGATGTAGATCAGGATGTACGACAAAACGTTGAACTTCTCCATGATGATGACTGATTGGGAACATACAAGCCTAGAAAGCATTTGACTTTTTTTGGTTTGTTATACAATATTGAGTGGAATGATCTTGAACATACTGATGAGCACAGATAGACAGTCTGATTTAGTCACACAAATACAACTTGTTTCGAAAAATGCTGACATAGTGCATGTTTAATATCCATTCAATGCAAACGCCTGCATTGCATATAGGTGATATACGCCACAGGTGAGAAAGCCATGATGTTGCAAGTAGCCAACAAGAACATGTGCATCAAACACATGTGTTTTACAACACCCAAATGAACGATTGGCCGATGTCGAACTTCGACCTTCAAGATAGAAAAATAAATGAAAAGTGCATCAACAAGCTTGCAACGTGCTTCAGATTCACACCGGGCAGCCATGGCCAGTTTTGTTAAACCACATACAGCGCAATCAATGTATCAAGTTTTAATCAATTGCGATCCTTGCCAATGTTTACGGAAGCATCGTTGATTGCCTGAGTCAGGAATTCCACCTATCCCTCTTGGTGTCAAGGTCAAAGTCGTTTTCCTCAACTTTCTCGTCAGTATAGAGAGCTTGTTTCATATTTCAGAGTTTACTGACGATTCTTGCCATCCTTGGCTTTGCACAAGGCAAGGATGGCAAGCATCATATAAAAAAACTGTGTCGTTTACCTAAAGTTTCCGTGAACAATTGTCCTGCAGAACTTGCAATGACAAACAGGTTCTTTGGCTGCAGAGTTAGGGTTTGGATCGACCTGGGATCGACAATCCGTGTTTGACTCTGTTTGTCATTGCAGCTGCAAATTGTCAGGGCAGCTGCAACTTGTCAGGGCAGCTGCAATTGTCAAGCTCAGCTCAACTGCAGGCTGTCAACTTGGCTGCACAGATGCAACCCGCTGCAACTTTCAGCCAGCAATCTGTCGGCTTGGCTGCATTTACTCAGCACAGTTGCACACTGTTGCCTTCGCTGCAACTTTTCAGCTCTGAAATCTGTCAGTCCATCTGTAGCTCACCAGCTCACCTGCAATATATCTGCTATCTTGTGTTCTGTAACACAATCTGTTTGCATTCACGCAGTTGCATAGCTCATCTGTGTTGACATGCAGTGTTTTATAGGGGCAGGCAAGTTGACACGCACGATCTACTAGGAGCAGCTTAAGCTGACATGCAAGATCTGCTAGGTGTAGCCCAGCTGGCATGCAACCTACTAATTGACCTACTAATTGCAAGCAGGTGTGCAACAATTGTTAAAACAAAAACATACATAACAATGTTTGTTTTAACAAATGGATGAAGTTTGACACTTTTTCCCTTCCACACCCTTCCACAGGCATTCCCACCTGAATTATATTTCCACTGTCTCTAACGACAAGGGACATGCCAGGTACATTCCAGAATCACCCCCATGAACTGTTCAAGAAATATTCAAACCTGCCTGCACTTGAGGAATAACGTTTACAAGCTCATGAATATGAGGACGCACCTTCCCATCACACACATACTTCACAGAGTGTTCTTGACATTGTGTCAAACATTTCCGACAGAGACACTTATCTGGAACATATTTTCACAATCACCTCTCCCCTCATAACTCCCGTGAAAACAAAAAAGCCAGCTGCGGTAAGTAGGCCGCTTTTTCAGCTTGGCTGTTGCTCGGCTGCATGCAATAAGTATCTCGAAAGCGCAGCTGCAGTGTAATAAGCTCCGCTGCAATTTGTCAGCCTGGCTGCAACCTGTCAGCTCGGCTACAATATGTCAGGGCAACCGCAACTTTCAAAGCTCAGCTCATTTGCAAACTGTCCGTTTGGCTGCAACAGTTCCAACCAAGTGCGCCTTGTCAGCTCAGCTGCACACATTCTGCCTAGCTGCAACCTATCAGCTCTGCCTTTAAACTTACCAGTCCAGCTGTGTTTTGTCAGCTCACCTGCAAGTTGTCTGTTCTCTTGTATTCTGTCACACAATGTTGCTCAGCTCTATTTTTCTTACAATCAGTCTGGGAAGCTGCGCTGTTGGGGCGGTGCCAAGTGCAGTGATGTTGCTGCTTTGATGATAGCAGGCAGTAGTCCAAGAGCTGTGCCAGGTCACTGCAGCTGCCAACTTCAGTAGGTCTAGACTGATTACCATATCTTCTGGTCTCAGCAGAAGCATGCAGGAAACAGCCGACAAGCTGTTTGAGTTCAGATCACAACATTGCTCAGCAGATGGACCATTTAAAGCTGGTGATAATGGCAGTGGCATGTTCTCTTCCGATGGGTTCATCTCACTTGCACAACATGGCAGCTGAGCTGCGTGTCACTCCCAGGGCATAGTCATGTGTGTAAAGCCTCTGGCAAGCCTGAACAGCATACTACATGCAAAGATGTGGGCTGTGTTCCTTGTAGCCATTCATCACAGCAGGGTGCATGCTGTCGCTGTGCATTGCATTTACAGCCTGACACGCCCTGTCCAAGCAACCACATGCGTAACCAGCCTGAGCAATATCATGATTGTGCAACCACCCCATGATGAATGAGCAGAAATGTCCACTTCAACAGCATGCAAGGCTGTCAAAGCAACCACATGCGTACCCAGCCAAAGCAGTACCATGATTTTGCAAGGTGTGTAAAATTGAGCAATAACACGCTTTTGCAAGGTGTATGAACCCCATGTTAGCCTGTGCATCAACAACACTTGATGAGAAGGATTGCAAATTCTGGGTCCACGAGCAGATTCCATTCAAAAGCACAGGTACTAGCATAGGTATCATGTAACAGCTGCAACCACAGTACCAAAGCATTGGCGCAAAGGCGCCAGATGACAGCATCCTGCAATGTCTGTAGCATTGCGTCGCAGTGGCGTCGCCAGGTGAGCCCGGCACCTTGCAGGAGGTAGCACGTGCTCATATTGTTGTGTCAGGACAAAAATGGGTGGTTCTAAATTAGATGATGGGCATGAGTCTGACTAACCTTTTCCATGCATGATTCAATGAATCTTTCAGTGATTTCAGTACCTCGTTTGGTCTGTCACTTTGATGTCACACTCGACCTAATCAATAGCAAGTGAAAGGCTCTAGAGACATAGTTTGTTTTGTGGCACCAGGTAGCCAACCCCGGGAACACACCCAAGAGGAGCAAGCAAGTTGTTCAGATCCCTCTCTTGAGCAGTGTCGACAACAAGCGTGCAGCATCTTCTAAATACGACCAAGAATGTGTCGCAGACCCGTGCGAACGTCTGACAGGTATTGCGAATGGCTTGCAGCATATATATGGTCCGTCGCACAAGTGTTGCAACTTGATGCTTTGCTATTGCAGTCAAAAATTTCAGTACCAATTTCACCTAATGAAATTACTCTGTAAGTCCTGTAACCCTTTTGTAACGGTCTCCCAGGGTACTGAGTGAACACGAGTGTACAGAAGACCGACCCGCTTGTAATGGCAACTGTCGGCATATTGCATACGACGCGACAAGGGGAATGAGGACAAAGTGGATGATCACTTTTCATCGTAGACTCTGGACTCGGGTTCGTAGCTCGCGAGCTTGACCAGTGGCTCAAAAAGGTGTTGTATGACAAAGACAAGCAGGTGTTGAAGCAGCTGAGGTGTATTTTGAGCATCCTTGTGCTGATTGCAATCACTCAGCTGTTCACTAGACGGCTGTTTGATAAATCAACACGGTTACAGGTATGCTCAGGTCAAGTAATTCATTCTTGTCCGCTTGATGAATTCAAAGCAGTGACGCTAGTCCCCGTGCGCAGCAAGACAGAGCACACCCCACAGTAGTGCTCTGGGGGGCAGGCAGCGTAGATTCAGCCTGCGGCCTGGTCCAGCAATACGTGCTATCTGGTCGCTCAGAGAGTCAGGCCTTGCTAATCCAAGATGGCGCCAAAGCTTGGCACCTAGTGAACGCATCTGCCTCTGCAGTGCTCAGCAGCATACCTGACGTAAGGTAGGTTTATTGTTTTTTGATGGCATAGCATATTTACAGCACTTGCTCCTCAGCTAAACAAATTTGTTGTCTGGTTGTGCTTGGCAGGGGCCAAATGCTGGCATCACCTTCCAAAGACTTTACCATCTTTAACAACTCCACTGCACTTATGAACGCAATTGCACACCCAACAGCCGGCATAACGGCACCCAACAGGCTTCTAGACAGCACCTACAGCACGTTCCGCCAGCATGTGGATGGCCTGTTGCCACCTCTCTACTTCCACCCTGAGTTTTACTACTTTCAGGCACCGGTACCTGACGCTTTGGGACTTCAGTCATTTTTGGTTGTGCCACCCATGGCATGCTTCATCAATGCTAAATGCTATTGCCAAAAAAAAGACAACTTCTCACCAGATGCCTTGGAAGCATCAGGCAGTGGTACACAAAATACATATACAAAGCCCTGTCTCGGCAGTTTTCAGCTCAGCCAGTACCGTCTGCGTGTTACTGTCAAGGGTTCCAGCCATGCACTTCACTATGATTCATCAAATACCATTCTTATGCAGCTTCAAGGTGAAAAGCAGGTTACGCTAGTGTCACCTTCCGAGTTGTCCTATGTGTACCCATATCCTCGCGGTCACCTGTTGTTTCGTCGCGCCCAAGTCTGCCTAACCCGGCCTGATTACACCAAATTTCCACTATCTCGCCACCTCCAACCTGTTGAAATCGTGCTCAAAGCTGGTGACATCTTGATCATTCCACAGAACACATCGCACACAACCCTAGCATTGGCACACTCAGTGTCCCTGAGCCTCCGATATGCACATTCGGCAATTGCGGCCCCAATGTAGGTCAAGCTATAGTCTATATTGGTAGAGCTTAGATGCATGAATTAGCATCATTCGTGCTCAATTGTGAAGTCTGTGCTTGCTTAGACCAAGTAAGCTGACAGCTTGATATGCTTTGCATGCAAATGGTGACTGCATGATAGTTGATACATCATACTTTTGTCCTACCCTCATGGCGTGAGTGTGAGCAAAATGACATGAGATGTCTGTGATCTGGTCCCTGCCCAATAAGTATGTAGCCTAGAGGGCAGACCTTGCACTGTGTATTGCGTACAGCACTGTGTATTGCGTACAATAAAATATATATTGCCTAGCTGGTCAGGTCGATGTTTTATAACACATGCCCATGTGGTGATGTATCTGGTCCCAAGAGAAGTCCAAATAAAATAGTAGTCATGGGAAAAGAGAGTCTGATGAATTGTCCCACCTTGAGCTTTTGGTACAGTCTCACTTCTGTTCATGCACCACTCCCTCTAATTCAAATATATGCACTGTTGTTTCACACGATGTACCCATGTACTGATGTTCTCTGGTCCCCAGGTCCTAAGAGAAATCCAAAGAAAATAGCAATGGATGTGATGGGCCAGAGAGAATATGTACACGCCATCCGAGATTGCGTGGGACCAGGGACCACTCACCCTTGCCTTGAAAACACGCAAGTCCAACACAAGCACCGCATCCAACACATGTGTGTGCTGATTCAGCATCACACCCATCAACACCCTATCCCGGTGACACTCTGGTCTTGAGCAGCTATCCTTTCCAATACACTTCCTCAGCCGGTACAAGTGAGAGGTTTGCTGTGTGCGAAGTGCTGTTTTGTCCTAATATCTTGGCAAAGCAGCGCAAGAGCTGCAACAGTCTGTCTGTTGTGTGCACATGCACTGGTTGCAGTGCTCTTGAGGACAACATTGCTTATATCAACTCGTGCTCTCCTTCCAGTGACAGCTGAAGTGCAGGTGGTGACGTTTCACATGTCCAATATACAGCTCTAGTCAAAAGTCTTGTTGAGGACACGCGCAGTGATGCTGACTGTATTGTATATTACCATGCCCAACTGGCACATTGCCATTAGTCATGCTGAATCTGGGGGATTACATAACCAAATTTGAAAGCCAGAGCTTAGTGTCCTGCTGTCAGCGCGGTACAAGTGATTTGAATCCACTGCTGGCGCAATCAGCAGCCTGAAGCCCAAGCCCAAGTCCAAGTCCTAAAGGCCAAAGACAACAAATGCTGGCAAACTGTTCCTGAGGAAAGGCAGTCTGCTCCATTGTGCTGCGTATGCAAGTTACTGCACAGGAAACGATGGCTTGCTGATTGCTCAGGCTCTCCCTCTGTCAGAGGAAAGCTTGACCAAACATCATGCCAGAGGTGCCTCTTGTGCAATGGCGATTGCTTCTTGCGTGTTGCTTTGTTGCAGAAAGTGGATACAAGGAAAGAAAGCCTATTCAGTTTACCACATATGCTGACCACTACAAGCCATCGTTGACTATGTCGTTTCCGTGCTGCATAGCAAGCAAGTTGGGCCTTTGCTTTTAGCTTTGCTTCAGTGGTCAAGTACTGCTGCTGTTGGCAATACAGTACAAGCGCTACTGTCGGTCCTCGCGGCTGGAGCCTTGCTCACAGAACAGTATACACATCGTCTCGCTGCGCTGTGACGCACGGTCAAGTCCATCAAGCAATGCGCTATACACAGCTGCTGCAATGTGTGCATATTATAAACCTCATCAAGACTTATGACGAGAGCTGTATAACATCGACATCCTCATAGCTACTGAATTCGCCCTGAGTCAACTCAGCCGTTTTGGTTGGGTTAGCACGCACTGTTTTATGGCTAAGGATTCTCTTGGGTACATTCAGCAGGTTTACTCAGCACGCAGCCGGAACATTGCAAGTCAGGCCCCTGAACCAACTCAGCAACGCGTGGGCTGAGTTACAACGAGTCGACTCAGCCCAAAAGCTGCTGAGTGAACTCAGCAGGTAAATGTCACTGAGTATACTCAGGACTTCTGACCCTGAGTATACTCGGCATTTGAAAGCTCCGTAAGATTGCAAAAGTGGTTACAAATTCACCAGCATTTTAGCTAGCATGTTGGTGTGTGATGTATAGTCTACTGCTTCATCCTCAACATGTTGGTGTGTGCTATGTAGTCAACTGCTTCACCCTCAACATGCTATCAGGCGCGCCGTGAACATGCATACTAACGTCGCACAGACACGTTGAAAATTATTACTGCCAACACACTGTGGCGGGGTGCCACAAAATTGGCATTGGCATCTCTTTGGCTTGCATGTTGGCCTCACTGTTGCTGCCTTTAGTGTATCTTGCAGCAACCTTGGCTTGCCGGTGGCACTCACACATCCCTATCAAGCCAGAATGCAACCGTCATCGTTTCCACCATCATCCCCGCAGGGTGTAGAGGGCTCTGGAACGGGACAACTGCAAACAAAACAAACTGGCATTTCTGTGCTTGCAAATATATGTTGCTTTCTAGACATGGACAAATGTAGCTTGGTAAGAGACTCATGGCAGGAAATAACAACGTATAGTAATGACACACTGCCAGCAAGTTGTCATTGCTGCCCAACACACTCTGGCTTTGCAAACTGATCTGAGTGCCCCAGCCGCATCAGCAACACCGCATATTGTAACCGCAGCACATAGGACGACCGCAGTTGCAGCGGCGGTGCAGGCAAGAACGTCGACAACTGGGACGGCTGCTGTTGCAACACACACCTCACTGACGGCGGCAGCCGAGCCGCCACAGACCCGTCCACCAAAAAAAGCTGAAGGTGTTGAGGCCCAGCGCGATGCAAGCATTCCTCCTAACCTGGCAAGCTAGCACCACACACATGGCTTAGTGGAGGGGCACGAGTTGTTCTTTGCAGTGCTCACTTACGCGATGGACCGCTTACCATGCAGCCGAGCCTGTAGCAGTCAGTCAAACACGTCAATGCATACAGTCCAGCAACGTCACAAGTTTGTTCTGCTATGATAGCCTTGCCTGACCATGTTGCATGGCCTGTGATGACAGCGCTGCCTAACAGTGTGCCTCACCTGTTACGTTCAACAAGGCTCGCCTCATTTGCAGCAATTGCAAGGGGTCAGGATCATTGGCCAACAGGTGGCGCCTCCCGCTGGACAAGAAGTCTGCAATGTGGAAAGTCTGGGGCCCCACTGTGATGGTTGGGTTGCCTGCATACATGTTGCGGCGTGGCAGGTTGGTCAGCTGGCACGAAGCAGTGCTGGGTGAACATATACCTCAAACAATACCTCATACAGTTGATTTGAGGCACACTTCGCCTTTCACCTTCATTAAATCATTGAGAAAGCTTACCACTTGCGAGGTCGGCGACGATTGCTATGCCAACCCCGGTATCCACGGTGATGGAGGTGAATCCAGTCTGGGAAGTGCTAGCGCTGGTAACTCCATCAAATTGAAGAGAAACAGGCTTGTTAGCCAAGAAAGTTGGTGCGGAACCAGTGAGCTCGCACAAGCTCGTTGCCGTGATTGTGTACGTTGTTGCAAAGTTTCCACCAAGGACAGCAGAGGTGGATGGGGCGACTATAGAGCAAGTTGTTATGGCGTTGGCACCTGCAGGCACTGGTGACGCTGTCGGGGATGGGGTTGGAGATGCAGTTGGCAGTGGGGTGGGTGATGCCGTTGGATTTGTAAATGCGTGTACACTTTACCAGATGCTGTTGGAGTCGGAGTTGGAGATGCTGTTGGTGAGGGGGTGGGTGATGCCGTTGGAGAGGGTGTGGGGGAGGGAGTGGCTGTTGCAGTTGGCGTGGAGGTGGGAGTGGCTGTTGCAGTGGGGGTGGCTGTGGGAGAAGGGCTGCTTGTCGGTGAAGATGTGCCTGAAGGAGAGGGTGACACAGTAGTTTCTCCAGAGCAGGAGCCAAAGCTGTTGTAGCCTGGCCCCTGCTGCAGCATAGAACCCATAGGCTGTGAGCCATCACAATGATACTGGCCACTTGCCAGAGAAAAGCAGGCACAAACCGCCTCCCCACCGTTGGATGGGCATGTACAGTCACTCGCGCTGCATTGGTCAACACCTGCGGCAGAGAACACAGTGCTTAGGTCTTACAAGCTATGATACCTCTGTAGCAAGAACAGCTCGAGGGCTATGCCAGCAAGTGCAAAGAAAGAGGATCGTCGAAACAAGCATGATAGTGCGTATTGATGTTCAGCATATGTGTGTGGAAGTGGCTGTGTTTGGCAATGATTGCTGTGCATGCAAAGTTTGCAAGGGAAAAGCCAAACAACTGACAAAGCCTTTCAGGCATCTGCCTGCAGCAACTATAATTTGATCCTGTCAGATGCTGTGCTGACATCGTACATGGTGCCGGCGTGGTCTCCCCAGAGCAAGACCCAACAGTATTTGGGCCAGGTCCTTGCTGCAGCATAGAACCCATAGGCTGGGAGCCATCGCAATGATAGTCGCCAGCTGCCAAAGAGAAGCAAGCACACACTGCCTCCCCACCATCTGATGGTCATGTACAGTCACTTGCGCTGCATTGGTCAACACCTGCAAGTAGCAAGCAAGCTACTTTGCCAAGCAGAATCACATCTACCTATGCACCCAATTGCAATTTGGCATGACTTACATAGCATTTCAGTTTGAGGCTCAAAGACGCTTCTCTCACTCGGTCAAAACTATATTGATTTGCTTACAAGCAATCACATACTTTATGCAATCATTTGGTTCAGAGCCAGAGGAATATGAGGTCCGATACCTATCCACATAGAGGGACATGCAGTTGCAGTGACACTTTGCAATGTACTATTTACTGTGACAGACTTGAGCCGAAAACAAGCAAGACCTGCAAGCGTGTGGAGCAGATGTGGCAAGCTTCATAATCTCACATGCTGCAGGAGTGCTCTTGGGGGTTGCCGTAGGTGTCCAGGTAGGGGAAGAGGTAGCTGCAGGTGTCCATGTTGGTGAAGAGGTGGCTGCAGGTGTCCAGGTTGGTGAGGAGGTAGCTGCAGGTGTCGATGTCGGTGAAGAGGTAGCTGCAGGTGATGGACTGCTTGTATGTGAAGGAGTGGCTGTAGGTGTCCATGTTGGTGAAAAGGTGGCTGCAGGTGTCCATGTTGGCGAAGAGGTGGCTGCAGGTGTCCAGGTTGGTGAAGAGGTAGCTGCAGGTGATGGACTGCTTGTAGGTGAAGAGGTGGCTGCAGGTGTTGGTGAAGATGTGGCTGCAGGTGTCCATGTTGGCGAAGAGGTGGCTGCAGGTGATGGACTGTTTGTAGGTGAAGAGGTGGCTGCAGGTGTCCAGGTTGGTGAAGAGGTAGCTGCAGGTGATGGACTGCTTGTAGGTGAAGAGGTGGCTGCAGGTGTCCAGATTGGTGAAGAGGTAGCTGCAGGTGATGGACTGCTTGTAGGTGAAGAGGTGGCTGCAGGTGTCCAGGTTGGTGAAGAGGTGGCTGCAGGTGTCCAAGTTGGTGAAAATGATTTGTCAAGGATGGATGCAGCATGAAATTTTCCGCATCACTTAGTGTTGTGCCGCAATATGTCGCTGATAAATTGCTTATCACACACTGCGTCAGATAAGTAAGTTCATTGAGTTTTGATACCAAGTTTACCAAGAAATTGAACTACTGGTGACAGAAATAATGCGGCACAACACTAGCATCCCTATTGCCAAAAGATTACGGTGAGGATAAACGGGGTCTCATTCCCATTTGTATTGGTAATTGTGGAAGCTCATGTGCACCACCAACATGTCACAGACACTGATAGACGCACCTGCTGCACACACTCCAGCATCGCTGCTTCCTGGCCCGGAAACCAACCCCTTTTTTGGGTTGTCTGTTGTGCAGTGGTACTGGGACGGGTTGTAACAACCGTAGGCAGCGCCACCGACTGCTTCAGCGTCTGGTGTAGGGCAGGCACAAGGTGCTCCGGTAGGGCACAGCACCTGCTGCGCCCCTGTGAACAGCATGCAAGAGCGTCAGGGCAGAAACAGTTGTACGCATGCAAGTTGACATGCAAGTTGACAAGAGATGCAAGAATAAAGAGGTTGTCGGCTGAATGGATTCGCAATGTCAAACATAGGCTTACTAGGCTAAGACGATCTTCGACACGAATGCTGCCGTGTTGAGCACTGCACGGTGACCCTTTCCTACCTAGTGTAAGACAGTAGTAGTCGTCAGGGCTGTAGCTCTGGCTACCGCAGGTGTCTAGCTGAAGTAAGAAACGATGAAAGTGTCAGCTAGGACCCCATGCGTAAGCTGCTGGGATACCCACACTGCCTGCAGAGGTGTAGCCGCGAATCTCACACGTTCGAGATACGCACAACAGGTTTTGCGAGAAGAAGACAAAATGACGCGTTTTGCGAGAAGCAGGACGCGTTTGAGAGAAGCATGGCAGCGACAGTACCGCATCGGTGTAGACCTGGCCACGGAGTGAGTAGCAGCAAAAGCAGCAAGAGATCATATCGCCGTGTCATGCTGCTAGTGCTAAGTTCGTCTTGCTGTGAATGCTTTTGCCTAGTGAAGCTTCGCGAGTTGCAATTCACTAAACTAGTCCTTCGCGAAAGTGTGCTGAAGCAATGACCAACCAGGTCATCTTGACTAATGCTGACCAAGATTCTTCATCTTAGCGGGTACGGCACAGTCGGATATTAGTCATCGCATAGCTGAAAGCCATGGCACGGGCAATCACGCTCCGCGTGAACAAGGCAGAGACTCCAAACTTCATGAGCATCGCTCAAACACATGCTTGTGGATGCGATCTCACTTCACTCATTTCGAAAATTGCGTGACACGTCTGTCAGTAGCACGTCTGTCATTAGCAAGGCACAGCTATCTCCAAGCGAATGTCAGTGTGCCGTGAAAGCGACTAGGCTTCCATTGCAGTCAGCACTTGTAGTTACTCGTGTCAAACATGGAAACAAGCAGGATCAAATCAACAGATGACATCATGGCGCTGATGCATGTGTGTTACACTGGAAATGACGCTTTGCCTATACAACAAGACACTGAGCTGTGAGGTCCCTAGCTGATGTATGACATGACCCTCAAGATGTCAAATATATGCCTCAATCATGCTTCTGAGATTTAGGATGAGTGCCGAAGACATGTGGACACGCAAGCACGATGAGCTATGGGAGAAGCTTGAGGACAACACAAGGAAATCATTCTGCACTATGTAAGTGGCTGGTAATTATGATACCGGAACGCTGTGTGTTCATGCAAAATTATTTATGACATACATTGTACATGTGCATGCATGCAGGCATGGTGTGACAAAAGAGGCTTTGACACGGCCATACATCCCATCCCTAAGTGTGTGATCTTCCTAGAAGATCTGCTTGAGGAAATGGTTGGCAAGAAGATCCCTTTGGAACAGTCAAGGTTGCGAGGAAAGCTCTTTCCAAGATCAGGTACTGCTCTTTATGGTGATGAATGTCTTGAAAAGCATTGCAACATTGACAGATGCATATTGGTGACCTCACAGGGAGCTTCAAAGAGGGGTCCCACCACCTTACGGTGAACAGTTCAGGAGACCCTCATCAAATCTGGTAGCAGCAAAGCTATTGCAGCCAAGAATGAAGCTCGAATAGGACAACCAGAGTGTTGAGGCCATCAAGTCCAATGTATCACAATTGACACTTTGATGTGCATAGGCCCTTGCGGCAATCATCTCAGAGATGGCCTTCAAGCCACCAGTCTGGATGGTGATGAAGTTGTGAGACTCCTGGATACCTGCATAGGACATCATGACCACTTCAATGGATTCAAAGTGGCTGCCATTGTCTTACTGGGGACTTGAATGCGATTCAGAGGTAAGTGGTGATGTTGCTGTGCACCATTGCAATTTGCAGTGACAATTGAATTGGAATGCAGGGGATGACCTCATGGATGCAGAACCTAGCTTACTTGCCGTCACACCTGTTGTGCGCTGTGTGCCTGTGCCAATGCAAGTTGTCACATGGTAAGCTTACTTGCTGAAGCAGTAGGACATTCTTCAGATTTTGCAGGGCATCCTTGCCATCCTTGCCAACCTTGGAAGTGAAGGTTGGCAAGGATCGTCAGTGAAGTTGTTAGATGGCTACATTGTATGTTTAGCAAACAAGTGTATGTTTGAATGGCTTGTGTGGGAAAGACAGTCACTCACCATTGTCATTTTGCAGCTCACTCACACTTCATATCAAGACAAAACTCAACTCAACCATGCACTGTTCTGCAGCTCAGAACATTTCCTTGACTTTGCCTTCATGTGTTTACTGACCCTCACTCTTGTTGTGCGTTGTGTACCTGTTCCAATGCAAGTCATCGCATGGTAAGCAAAAGTAGAATTGAGAGGTTGTTGCAGGGTATCCTTGCCATCCTTCACTTTGCAAGGATTGGCTTGAAGTTGGCAAGGATGGCAAGGATTATCAGTGAACATAACTAGCTGGCTGCATTGTATGTTTGGATGGCTTGGGTCCAGACAAGTATGATGAAGACACTTAATCACCATATGTGTCACTCTACAGAACGGGCAAGGTCCATTCTTTTGGATGGCTGAGGTATTCAGGGTTTGCTCAGGACAAAGATCCCAAGCTTGATGCAGCTGGAGCACTTGCTGATCTGCTTGTATTCAGTCTCAATCTGACTGGGTTGAACATTGATAGCGAGTCCAGACAGCAGCTGGCAAGTCACATGCACCAGTGGAATGGCTGATTGCTTATCTGGCTTCACTGCTCTTTTCAGAAAAGCAATACTGTGCTGCAATGCATGTGATCTCCGCAGGTGGAACTACAGGGTAATGTTCAAGGACCTTTGGCATGCTGACAAAAAGCAGGATCGCAATGCTCTGGCAAAACCTTTGCACAACACCTTGCAAGAAGTGGAAGGGAGCCCTGTTGTGAAAACAAAAGTGTTGCACTTGTTCAGGTATGCAAACATCATACACAGTATACTTTCAGCTCAAAACTTGTGTTCATCATGCAACTGCACCTGAGCTTGATTGCCCACCACAGGGACAGTGGTGTCATCTTGCTGTTGCAGTGCACTGATCACTTTGCTCTGTGTGTGAGTATGATCCACACAGGATGTTAGTCATCACTGCTAATTTCAGCACTGCTATGCCGAAACGCTATCTCAAGAGATCTTGCCCTTGTAACTAACTTCACACATTAGCTCTTCCGATACTCTTACTATTTGCACACCCCCACGTTACAGTGGTTTCGGAGCTCGGAATGATGTGCATGCTGAAGAATGAAGCATGCACAAAGGGACGTATCGCGGCAAGGTCGAAGCGATCATCCTGACGTCCGTATTATCATGGTCGATACTGTCCCTAACAAATTCAAATGGGCACACGATGGTTTGGGGAAAGCCAAAACGGAGGACGACCACGAGCAGTTTACGTTTTTAGCTCTTTGCAGAAGAAAAAGATAAGTTGACGTTGAAAACACGGATTGGGCAAGACGTGTACCGTTTTCAACAAACGACTGAGTTTTTACATCTTCCGTGATGAATAAACATCACGGAATCGGATATGGCGATCCCCATGACTGAGGTTGCTCGGGATCACTCAAGCGCATCCTCTTTGTTACGTGTCATCCTTGGTTGTGCCTGGCCGATTCAAGTCAATATGAGCGCAAACATATACTTGACTCGGCGCCACGGGTGACCCTTGTCAGAAAGCCACATAAAGAATAGGATGGCAAGGATTATTCACAAAACCTATGGTTGAAGCTGATTGAATGCCGTCATTTGGGTACATGATCAATTACCCAGGCAAACATGCATGCATACTTTTGAGTATGAGCCTTGTCACCCTTGCCAGCATTAAAAATGTATATAACTGCAAGGAGGGTCGCAAGGATCATTCACAAAAAACATTGAACGGTTGTAGCTGTCACAGAAGCGCTGTGGGATGTGCTTGGCAAGTTCGAGAGACATGCCGCAGGTCTCATCTATGTTAGCCAATTGCACCAATACATGGTCAACTGATGCTTATGTTGTCGCTTTTGGCCTTGCATATGTTGCAACGGCTGGCTGTCACCAGTCGTAAGAATGTAAGCTGCATATATCTGCCCTAGTTTGATCATTTTTATTGTTTCTTATAACTTTTTCGCACATTCCGCCAGCTTTGAGGTGCTACGGGAGGCTGTCCGAACCATTTCGCACATGTCGCCGTACGAAATTAAGGTTCGGAAATTTTCGTATTTCGTACGACACACTGCCAACGGACCCAACATGACTGTGAATGAGGGGGACTCTCAGAGTCCGACTCTGGCTAGGTATGCCTGCCCTTTCACACAGCACAACAAGTCTATTTACTCATCCTGCACTGTCAGCCAGGGTGAATGCCACCTTTCAGGTGATCATTCCGGTGATATGTATTACTCATCCTGCACAGTCAGCCAGGGTGAATGCCACCTTCCCCTCAAGTTCTGGTGATACGTAACGTTGGGGCGATACAGATGGCTTCTTAGCTGACGTCATAGACTGTCTGGATTTCATTAAAAAATTGACATGATTGCCATAATGGCACAAGCGATCAGCCGAAGCTTGTAAAATTCTTCTTCTTCTTCTAGCTCCTCGCCTGCCGGACAAAAACTCCGTGACTTCGCGATCTAAAGCTAATCCAGCATGGTGAACTGCACGTCAAGCGCAACTGCGTACCTCGCTTGCGTCCTGGTGTTAGCTGCCTATGCCAACTGCCCGTTGGCAGAGGCTGCCTGTCCTCCGCTCGGCTCTCCAGACACTTGCGGCCCAGCTGCCGTCAACCAATATGGAGACAGCTGCAGTTGTCAATCAGGCGCGTGTTGCAGTCCGTTCGGATACTGCGGACCCTCCAGCAGCTCTACTGACTCGCAAGCACAGTATTGCAACGCAAATTGCCAGCCCTTGTACGGAACGTGCAACACTGTTGGTGAGCAGCTGTCGGTATTGTACTGTATGCGTTGCACTTGCAGTTATTGTGACTCAGCACGACTGATGTACTTCGCAGCTGCACCCTATTGCCCTGCAAAGGTTGCCTTCGTGCCCTCCAACCCGCTTGGAATTCTGGACCTCAGCGGTGTCCCAGGAAAGCCTGCACTCAAGCCGAGCGCTCCTCTGGTCCAGTGGTGTTGTCCCATAACTGCCCCAGTCGCAAGCTGGACCTTGACCCCGACTTCCACGTTTCCGCCTGGCTACTTTGATTCCGGCATCTATATTGGGAAAATTTATGCAACATGTCAAGATGGAACACAGCTGCCGCCTTTGGTGTATGGCTTGACAACAAGCATAAATGGTCCCTGCACTGAGTTTGGTCTTGGCACAGACTCAAACGTGGCTGCTGTTGCAGCTGGGAGCAGCTACACATATGCGTGAGTGTTGCTGTCAATTCCATTGGTTGTGAAGCTCAATTTTGTCCCAAGCAAGCTCAAGCAGTGATGGCCAGCCGCAGACTTCGTAACATGTAGATGTGTCCAATTACGACATTGATCTTAGTAATACATGAGCCTGCTGCTTTAGAAGGCACTCAATGATTACGTAGGTCTGGTAGTGTGCTGGATCAATTTCTTGGCATCGGTGGCACTGGAGTGAGTGCCGGCACACCTTTTACTTGTCCTTCCAAGGCTCAAGGATACGCTGAGGATCAAGTTGCAATTGGATTTAGTGCTGCTTCTTCCTGCTATGGCATTACTCAGTTCCAGGTAAGCCTGCAACATGTCTAGGCTCAGCCTTGAACCAATCAGTGCCAGTGCCAAGCTGTGCATTCCATCTAAACGAGTAAAAGTGTGACAATATTGTACCATTTTAATTATTTTGCATTGGTTTTGACAATGTACAACAATGCCATTGCAACTGCATGGCTATTCACACCATTCAGATTTGTGTTGGATCAACTTCTGTGCAGGTCATTTGCGCAACTCCACCAGTGCCTTAGCAGAGGTGCGAGTATGACCTACAGTACCAAAATCTGGTTCAAAGGGAGGTCCCAAACTCCCAAACTTGGGAGATAAAAGCATTTGCTTGCTTTAAGGCGGCCTGACATCAATCACTGTAAGGACAAGTGCACAGCATATTCAGTGACCAGTAAGTTTGTTAGTACTACCGGCTCTGCGCTGCTCTGCAGACCACACCACATGGCAAAACTTTCTCAATGAGGCAAGCCAACACACTTGCAAAGTGGCAGCTTTCATTATATCATAAGCACCATATATGACTGATTCTGAGCAGAATGCTTTGACTTACTGGGCGAGGTACATTTTCTGCAGCTGCTGAAGGTACTTGTGTCCTTTATCACTTACATGTAATCAGCTAGACCGTCCTAGACCTCCCCACTTGCTTTTGAGCTTTTTGCATATGTGCAAACTTCAGTAGTGGTGGCACAACATGCTCGTAGCACAATATTGTGTCATCAGTAGTAACAAATACAAGCTACTTGCATTGTTGCTGTTGATCACCAGAACCTGCATTTTGGCTTTCGAATCACATTACACACACATGTAGTACAGCTCAGTGACATCGGGCCACTTCTGGCGCTTGGCTAGAGAGATCGTTGCTACAAGCTCCTATGTCAGACTCTCTGCTGCGCAACTGAAGTGCACCGCCACAAAACATCAAGTTTTGCAAAGCTAGTCAAGTTGTAATTCTAAAATTACCACTGCTCATGCTGTTCCAAGCTCGCAGGCTGAACCGTTGCAAGTAAATCATACTATGGATCGTGGTTTTCCCTGCCTGCTCCCTGGCTGAGCCTTGCGTATCCATTTCAGCCTGTAGACTGGCACTAGTGTGGTCTACCAACCGATGCATATAATACGTTTGCCTGCACACAACAACAGACAAACATGTAAGCTTAAAGTCAAGTAACAACAGCATTGCTCTTGCTACATACCAGTAGCAACAATGGTGCGCTCAGAAAGCTCAACGACATCAAGGTGCTTGCGATTGAGCGATTGATGCCTTTGAGCTGGCAAAAATGCACATGCACCTTGATGAATGCGACAGGATTTGTCAGTGGGCCACACTTTCTGTTTCAGTACCTTCAGCTGCTGCTAGATGAGACGAGAACTCTGCAAAAGTCGTTGCAACATAGCGCAGGTAGCAGCATGTATGCTTAAGCTGATTGTCCCAAATGGTTTTTTTGACTGCTTTTGTTTCATTTCCTCAAGCAGGTCCTCCAGAAACACGACACATTTTGCAGCTGGATGTATGAATGCCACCAGTCCTCTGGCATCACACCAGGCCTGTGCAATCAAGTCGCCCTGTATGACTGGAAGCCAGGTGCGTTTGCATACTCAATGAACTAGCTTCAGAGTTCACCAGCCATTTCCAATGAGCTGTGCAAAAGGAGTCCTGCGTAATCTTCTCTAGCTTGAGCTCATCATAAAACATCCTCTGCCATATTTCTTCAGCACTCATACTGTGTGTTGCAGTGCATTGCATTTCAGTTAGGACGCCCAGCAATACCATCATGTATGGTCAATACAACCATGTTTATCATGACGGCGTGGCACTTACAGGTCAGTGTCTTGTTGCAGCGGCGCAGCATCTTGCCCAATACGGCTTGCATCAGAGCAAATATATCATCTCTTGACAAAACATATGTGACAACGATTGCGACTGACAGCCGGCCACAATATGAGTGGTCTTTGCAGGTCTAGCTATTTCCCTAGCCTACAGGATATGGCTATAAAATTCCAAGTGCTTACTCCACAGAAATTGTGACAGCTGAGCAGAAACAGTTCACTGATCTGCAGATCATGCATTTCAAGCTTGCTGCAACAACACGCCACCACTTGCTTGCATGTTGCTTCAAAGCATAAATTATAAATTAAATTATATAATCGATTACGGTGCTTTTCTTGTCCCTGGGACTCAATGTGGGATGTGGGATTGGAACTGCAGCAGGGTACTGGGTGAAACTTTGAGGTCCAAGGCGGAAAGGCGAAAGGGCGGAATGCAGACGGCGAATTCCGGCGAAATAATAGATGATCGACATTTTCAATTTTGAAGGCGGCGAAATGCTCGCCTTGTTGACTTGCATCTGTTCATGTCTTTCAAGATTTTTTTGAGTTCAACGAACAATCTGTCGACCCATGGCACTCATGATGATCAAGCCCTTCCTAAGCCACTCGTCTATGTCAAAGCCTTCTGTGTTGTTGTTGCCAAGTTGTGTGTTATTGCCAAAGTCCATGTTGGCAAGCTCCAGATATTTGCCGCTGAAATCTAGGTCAAAGTCCTGTGCATTGATGTCTATGTTAGCCTAAATGACATCACCACTGACACTGTGCTTTGACTTTGCCATGTCCTCTGCATCACCATGATAGTACGCTGTGAACACCTCCATGAGCTCAGTAGTGCTGCACAAGTCCAGGTGGGGAACTGAACCAATGTCACATGCATCCTGAGCAAGGTTGTCAAGTGCCTCTTGCTCTACTGCAGCTGCGGTTACCTGTTCCTCAATGGCCTGCAGGTCCTCCTCACACTGTAGAATTGCCTCGATATCTCTCACAGGCTTTACAGCCCGCAAAAGCATTATCAAAGTATGATAATGCTTTTGCGGGCTGGTAATTTAGATAAATCATTTTTGAAATGCAGAAGAGTGCAGTGCAGTGCAATATATTGCAGTACAGTGCAGTGTCATGCAGTTCAAACCCACTTCTGATACCATGCCATACAAGGCAGAAATACAGTAGTCACTTTGCCATGTGATGTACTAAACATGACAAATGTGTTCAACAGTTGCAACATGACTAATGACAGCTGCAACATGACTCACGACAGCTCCAATGAGATCAATGACAGAGCTGACAATGCAGCCACAGAAGCCAGTGAACAGAAGGTCCAAAGCAATCTTCTTGGTGTTATGCATTTTAATGACAGTCATGGCAGCAGTGGCCGAACTGCTTGCAACTGATTGCAACTGAAGAAGGTGACCACTGACTGTGCCCTGACTGTGCGCTGCTTTCTTCTTCCTCAGAGGAGGGGATTTCAATAGCAACATCACTAGCAGTAGATTCTGCTGCAGACATGACACAAGTGACGCACTACACAGTAATAGCGCTGCCGCTTTAACAAGCTAACCTAACGCTATAAAGCTACCTTTAGGATAGCTTAGGGTTTGAGGTTGCGCCCCTTTCCGCGTAAGGGGGGTCCAGGCGTAACCCAGGCGCAACCGGTTTTCGCCGGCGCAACGTAATAGTTCAGCCTGGCAGGCATACCCAAATCTTCTTCTTATTCTTCTTCTGCCTGGCAGGTCATTGGGCACATGCCTCTCAGGGTGCTCTGTTCTTTCCGCACCAATATAAGCGGCGCGTTTGTGGCAGTACTACGAACCTTTCTAGGTCATTTCACCGCCTTGGTTCACTCGTAAACGGCGCCGCACTTGGGGCCAAGGCAACATGTCGAAAGCTTGTTGCACCGGTGTGATCTTAGTTGCACTGTCAGCGTTCGTATCAGTGCGCGGGGACACCTTCACCGATAATGGAGGGTTTTACATACACTGCAAGAACGGCGACATAGTGTCAGCTGCTGGAACGGACATAAACAATCCAGGTGCCTTTTGCCCGAGTGGTGTGACGTGTCTTGATGACACAGGAAATGGATGCACAGGTGAAAGCTGGGCCACACTAAACACTGATATTAAATGCTTACAATCATCTG
>JAABUU010002303.1_pt1 | contig 27627 bp, 21 predicted proteins | sample 5559301 | NCBI WGS metagenome assembly JAABUU01 (sample SAMN10711884, study PRJNA513360) | rock metagenome | isolation source: Antarctica rocks | place: Antarctica: Victoria Land, Richard Nunatak white | reverse complement strand
TGCTCATCATGGCCTCGCCTTCTTCCCATGCACCCAGCGAAGGGGCATGGGTAAGATTTACTCATGAGGCAACGACTCCACCAAAGTAAGATTCCTGATGAGGCTATGCGCCGTATTGACTTTCGCGCGAATGGCTCCTACACTCAATCATGGCGTCAGTAGGGATGTCGCAACACATCAGTACGAGAGGTACACGATGAGCGATCGGTTGCTCAACGGCATTAGCAACACGGTGGATCGGCGAAAGCCGCACGCCGCGTTTGCCGATGGCGGCAGTGTGCCCAACTGGATCGTGCTACCCCATTAACTCTTCCCCGTAGCGCACGAACCCAGACCTGTGGGCACATCGAGGCTCACGGGATTTTTGCGCCTGCCCGTTGAGCGTCCGCCTCCACTCGTTGAGGCGCTCGCGAAAAGGGGTTTTTTATATGCGGGCCTATTGTGTAGCATCATATTCGACACCCAGTAGCGTGGGCTTTCGCCTGCGATCTCAGATGGCAGGCTGTAGCCTGCTCCACCGATACGGGGGCACATGTACATGACACAATTACTCGCTGAAACCGAAACGCATCATCTTCCGGTCACGACGCCGGCGGGCGAGGCCGTCGTCGTTGATCGGATCTGCAAGCAGTTCGGCGGCGTGCTGCACTGGCCGTGGCGGCCCGTGAAAGAACCCGTCCACGCGCTGACGGACATCTCATTCACGATCGGCAAGGGCGAAATCTTCGGCCTGCTCGGCGGGAATGGGAGTGGCAAGAGCACGATCATCCGCATCCTCAGCACGCTCATCCTCCCCGACGCGGGGCGGGCGACCGTCTTCGGGCACGATGTCGTGCGGGATGACCGGGCGGTGAAGTATCTGATCAACCGTGTCTCGGTGGAGGCGAGTTTCTTCAAGAAACTCTCGCCGCTGGAGAACTTGCTCTACGCCTGCCGTCTCTACGGTCGAGGAGGGGAGGCACGGCGCGACATCCTGCGCACGCTCGACCTGCTCGGTATCACCGAGGCGCAGGCGAAGCGGCCCCTGGAGACGATGAGCCGGGGCATGCAGCAGAAGGTCGCCATCGCGCGGGCGCTGCTCACCGCGCCGGTGCTCCTCCTGCTCGACGAGCCGACGACCGGCCTTGATCCGCGTTCAAAGCAGGAGGTGCAGCACTTCGTCCGCGCCGTCCGCGACAGCCACGACGCGACCGTCCTGCTCTGCACGCACGACATGGAGGAGGCCGAGGCGATGACGGATCGCATCGCCGTCGTGGACCAGGGCCGCATCGTCGCCCTCGGCACCAGCGCGCAACTGAAGGCACGCCTGCGCCAGGAAGGCCACAACAACCCGACGATGGAAGACGTCTTCATGGACCTCACCGGCACATCGCTCAAAGACGACACGGAACGACGACTTTGAACCACGAAGGCGCGAAGAACGCGAAGAAGAGAAAGAGAGCAAACGATCATCTTCTTTCCTCGGTGTTCCTTCGTGTCCTTCGCGCCTTTGTGGTTCAGTATTCGGTAAAGGAGCACTATGGCATCCATGCTTGACACGCAATCATTACCGCCGGTGCCCACACCGCCGACGAGCATCTTCGTGCGCGAGTGGCGAGGGGTGTACGCGTTTGTGGCGCGGAACATCCACCTCGTCCGCCGGTATTGGGGATGGGAGATCGCCTTCTTCGTCTTCACCGTGGCGAACTCGCTCTCGATCATGTACATCGGCAAGGCGCAGCAGACGGTCAATAGCCCGGAGGCAACCCAGCGGCTGATCCTCTACCTCGGCATCGGCACGCTCGTGTGGAGTTACCTGCGCGCCGTCTTCGACAGCATCTCAGAGATGATCGCCTGGGAACGGTGGGAGGGAACGATTGAGTATACGATGATGGCCCCGGTATCGAGGCTCACGCACCTGCTCGGTACGGCGCTCTTCAGCATCGTCTACGGTGTCGTCCGCACGGGCATCTTGCTCGTCATCCTCTCATCGTTCTTCCGTGTGGATTTGTCGCATGTGAACGCGACTGCAGCGGCAATCGTGCTGCTGATTGGCTCGCTCTCATTCGTCGGCATCGGGATGGTTGCGGCGGTCCTCCCACTACTCTTCCCAGAACGCGGCGCGGAGATGACCTTCGTGATCAGTGGCATCCTGCTGCTCGTCTCCGGTGTCTACTATCCGGTCAGTGTCCTGCCGGGTTGGATGCAGCCGCTGGCGACGGTCTCCCCCGCGACGTATGTGTTGCGCGGCATGCGCGCCGCCATCCTCGACGGGCAGAGCGTGACGCATCTCGGCGGGACGCTACTGCCCCTCCTGCTCATCGGACTGCTTTCTATCCCGATCGGCATGTGGGTCTTCGGCATCGTCGAGCGGTATGCCAAGCGGACAGGGAAGTTGAAGCGGAGTGGATAGAACGCCTCATCCTTGCGACCCGCACCAAATCCGGCTACGATGCGCGCGACATCAACAAACGAAACGAGCGCGTCGCGGGAGGGGTAAGCGAATGGCAGAGCACGACAATGATTCCGCACCGAAAGTCGAAGACCACGATGGGGTTTCCTGCATTCGGGGCAGCGAAAACGTCCGCAATTGGAACAACATCAACTACGCGCTCGGCCTCTCCGGCAAGAACACGAAGGCGGAGCATCTCTCGATGAACGTCGCCACCGTGCCACCTGGCGGCGTCGCGTACGCGCATATCCATGACGGCTTCGAGGTGATGCTCTATATTCTGCACGGCCACGTCCGCCACGAATATGGCGAGGGGTGCAAGAAGGTCATCGAGAACAAGGCAGGCGACTTCATCTTTATCGAGCCGGGCGTCCCGCACGAAGTCTTCAACATGAGCGATACCGAACCGATCGTCGCCGTTGTCGCTCGCTCCGCCGCCGATGAATGGGACAAGATCATCCCCTACGACCGCAAAACAGGTCTATCAGGCTGATGAATCTTAACGACTTGATCGGGTATTCCACCGGGGAATCAGCAGCTCAGTAATTACGAAAACCGCGGTAATCCTCTCGCAATGCATTGGGATGAAACGGCAGTGAGACACTCTCGCCGTTTTCCGATCAACCGACGGTTGACCCGGTTGACCAGATGATGTGTATCACACGCAGACAGGCGGTGTTATCTCCATAAGGATTATGAATTGCTACACAGGAGGATTCGAGATGGCTGTTGGAAGCATGACTGCGCGGTTGGATGATTTGCTTCCCACCTATGACCGTGACGAGAAGCATGTGACGATGATCAATGCCACGCCCGATCGGGTATATGCAGCCATCTGGCAGATGACATCCGACGAAATACCGCTCTTTCGTCTGCTCATGGGTATCCGCGCCTTGCCCGCACGCCTGACACGCAGAAGTAGCCCCTCCCGTACCACGCAAGCATCGCTCTTCAAGGCATTCCTCACACGGGACTTCGCACTCCTGGTAGAGGAGCCGGAACGGGAACTCATCGTCGGTCTCATCGCCCAGCCGTGGAAGTTGCGGGGCGGTTCCGCCCATCCCATCACTGGTATAGCAGACTTCGTCGGCTTCAATGAACCGGGCTATGCGAAGATTGTCATGAATTTCCTCTTGCACATGCGCGGTGATCGCACCGAACTTTCGACCGAAACACGCATCCACGCGACCGACTCCGCAGCCCGCGTCCAGTTCACGCGCTACTGGCGGGTAATTGGCTTCGGCAGCGCGGCGATCCGGCGCGAATGGCTCCGGGCGATCAAGCGGCGCGCGGAACGCCCGGAATAACGGTGCTGCTCTTCCTATGCGACGGGGCTTTCGTTGCCCACAAGCGGCTCCTGCCCGACCGCTTCCTGCCGCTCCCCGTCAGCCTTCTCCAGCGCATACTCGACATCCCTGTGTTCGTGCTCCGCTCCTTCGATGACGTCCGGCCATACCTGGTGGAATCTCCGTACCAGCGTCAGGCCCGCCTATTGACACCGCAACGTAGAATGAACGGCACAGGAAACCGCATGTAGGTTCGTCGGACCTTGCCGTCGTGCGGCTATTGGTTATGCTCCGACATGACTTAAATTCAGGTTCGCGGCATTCGGATGCTTCACATGTCGCGAGGACAGACAGGAGACCCGCATTATGGCACAGAACCCCAAGTATACGACCACTGTCGTCGGCTCGTTCAGCGTGCCCCGATGGTACGAAGCGCTCGAGAAGCAGGTCGAGGTCGGCGCGCTCTCGAAAGCCGACATGGCGGACGCGCAGTATCGCGCCTCGCAGGCCGCTATTCTGGATCAGGAAGTCGCCGGGATTGACATCATTACCGGGGGCGAAATGCACCGGCGGACCAATAACCGCCATGCGCCACCGAACGCGATGCTCAACTTCTTCTGGGAGAAAATGCCTGGCTTCTCTAAGGAAACACGCCCGAAGCCAATCAGCACGAAGGATCCCAACGTCTTCCACCCGGCGGCCATCTGCACGGGGCCGATCGGCGACGCGGACCTCGGGCTGGTCGCGGAGTACGAGATGGTTTCCAAGTACGCCACGAAAGATGTCAAAGTCACCATGACCGGGCCGCACATGTTGGCCAAGGTGGCCCATGACGAACACTACGGCGACATCGCAAAGATGATGCAAGACCTCGCCAAAGTGATGAACCGGAACTTCAAGGCGTTGGAGGCTGCCGGTTGCAAATACGTCCAGATTGACGAACCGCTCTTCGCCATCGCGGACGACGCCGAAGTGCAGGCGGCGGTTGATGCCATCAACCTCTCCACCGAGGGGCTAAAGAGCATGAAGGTGCAGGTGCATATCTGCCAGGGGAACTATGCCGTGGGCGCGGATTACGATGGACAGATCGGCCACCGCTACTTCGACACGGGCAGATACCCCGCGAAACTGATCTGCGAAATCAACTGTGACGCCCTGCTCATCGAGGGCGATCTCACCCCCCAATATGAGGGGTTGCTCGGCAATATCCAACTCGCCATCGGGGCCGCTGACGTGCAGGACATGAACGTCGAGTCCGCCGAAACGATTGCCGAGCGTGTCAGCCAATACCGCTGGTTGCCACCTGAGCAGACGATGATCACCAGTTCATGCGGCATGAACCACCTCCCACGCCATATCGCCTTCGGCAAACTCCAGTCAATGGTGGGAGCGAAGCGTATTCTGGGAGGATAACGCTCTTTCACGATAGCCATGTCGTCACAAAAGGAACACTACCGCGTGTGCGCGTAGAGGGGCGCGGGCTTCACCGGCACGGGTGCTGGCGCGGGCAACGTGACGCTGGCGATTGTCACCTCCTGGCCGGTCAGTCTTGCTGGTAGGAGTGGCGGGCGCGTGCGGAAAGTGGCGATCCGCTCTGCCCAGCCGAGGCGGTACGGCAGCGGTTTCACTCGCTCATTCAGGGCGATGCAGAGACCGGCAGGGGTCATCCGCAGAACGGCGTAGGTCAACTGATAGGCAGGAATAAAGACGGGCGGCAACTTCAGCCGCGTCGGCAGCCGGACGATTTTCCGCATCCATGTACCCGTATTGATGAAGGCGGTGCGCCGTCCGCCGACCGTGTATTCCTCCAACTCAGCGATGTGGTTGTGGCCGTATAGGAACACATCCACCGCTGCGGCACGATCTTGCCGGTGCGCCGGTTGGCGTTCGCCTGCCAGAAAGGAGCGGCAGGATGCATGGTAATGCTCCTCACCCTCCGCGACGATCTGTAGCGGTTCGAGGAGGCCGGAGCGCCGCCGCCAGCGCGTGAAATCATGCCGCAGCATGAGGAGGAAGAGGCCGAGCACGACAACAATATCAAGGAGAAGGAAGCCGAAGATTTGCGCGATCCGCCCGGCGGAGAACTCCGGCAGCCGCCCCTGTGAGAGACGGATAATCGCGTTGTTCAGAAAGCGCACCGCGAAGAGGATAATGATGGCGGGCACGAGCACATACCGCAGGAAACGCCGTGCCTGCCGGTAGAAGAAGTTGGAGAAGAGCCACCACGGCACCATCTCCAGCGGGTAGATGTTGTCAATGTCGGAGAGGGTCGTCGCGTCGTCCGGCCCGGAGAACCGGCCGAGCGGTTCGATACGGTTGACGAGTTGCGTGACGACATGAGTACCGACCGGCATGATGAGCGGGTGGCCGTAGTCCACGATCGCGTTTTGGCTGTCCTCTTCGTTGCCGTGTTCCGCGTAGACGGTCAATTCGCCGCCGCCCGACGCGAAGCAGTGCTCGTAGCCGAGCGCGACATCGTGGACGATCCCCTGCTCGATCAGGTACGTGCCGATGGCGGCGTTCCACGCCGTCTCGCTATCGTGGTTGCCCACCGTATAGACCGTGCGATGACCGGGCCGGGTGTTCCAGGTGCGCAGCCGCGCGAAGAACGCCGCATGATCGGGATGCTCGACGACCGCCCGCGCGCGATTCCCACCCGGCGGGAGCGTCACTTGCAGGAACTCGAAGAAATCACCATTGATGAGGAGTGTCACTGGTTCCGTCTCGCGGTCGAGATCGTCCAGAAGTGCGATCAGTTCCGCATGGCAGAAGAAATCTTCCTGACCGGGATCACCGCCGATATGCAGGTCGCTCAGGACGACCAGTACCCCATCCCGCCCCTCGGCATTCGTCTCCACCGCCGCCGGAAGTGCAACGATATGTGGGGCATCCATTCCCGGTGCGGGGCATCTTCCTTTTTCCATCGCTTTCCGTTTCCATACCCATCGTGCGCATCCAACAGTACGGCGCGCTCCGCGCGCTCGTCCCCTTTTCCCTCTGCAACGGCTATGCCAGCACCACGAAATTGCACAGCGCGGCGCTACCATTGTGATAGTAGTCACCGCGCCCGTGTCCCCTATTATACGTCGTGGCGTCGGCAGTCGCCAGAGCCAGTCGGCAGTCGGCAGTTAGCAGTCGTCAGATAGAGACGAAGTCACGGAGACTGCGCGTTTCCTTCTGCCGGCTGCCGACTGTCAACTGCCGACTTCGTTCTGTCAGCAATGCTTCACACACGCTTCATCTCCGCTTCAGCATGCATGCGTAGTATTAAGCAGAACCGTTCGCGATCCGTCAGATGGAGATTGCGCTTTCTGCTCATTTCACTATCGGTAATACTGGTCGGACGGAGATAGAAAAGGTCGAAAAAACCTATCATGCTTTGCGTAGGAACAAATCGTGCGTAGCGAATGTTATACAGGATGAAGCGGCGAGTCACGTCGCGGCAATCACAGTGACGGAGGCATATATCATGGGAAAAACGGTTTCGATGCAATCACTGGTCGTGGAGAAATATACGCAACTGCTCCATGCCGCCGCCAAGCGACGCGACGCTTTTCTCGGCAAGGCGACGCCGATCCCGGTCGTCATTCGACCGTCGCAACCGATCCGCGTGCCAGTCAGCCGCCGCCATCGCGTCTACCCGTAGCGCCCGTCGGGCGAAGCAGCCAGAAGGGTCTGTTGTTCGCCCCACCGGATGCTTAACGGTTTCCCTATAGACGAGCCGCACGCCATCGTGTGGCACAAAGCCCGACCACAAGCGGTCGGGCTTTTTTGTAGGACAAAAGACTGAGGGTAAAGGACTGAGTGGGGAAGGAAACAAGCGGTTGCACTATACTCTCGTGTGCAAAGCGGCGCGTCGTACGGGAAGGGATAGCCATTTGTCAGCAGCAACGAATCAGCCGGATGTACGCGCGATTTGGGTGGTCGGGCATCGGAACCCGGACACGGACTGCACCATCGCCGCCATCACCTATGCCGCGCTCAAGCAGTCGCAGGCGGACGGCGATACGCTCTTGATCCCGGCGGCGCTCGGCCCGCTGAATCCGGAGACGCGCGCCGTCCTCGCCCGCTTCGGTGAACTCCCGCCGCTTGCGCTCGCCGATGTCCTTCCGCGTGTCCGGGACATTATGACCGTCACTGTCCGTTCCGTCACGGACACTGCGACACTCCACGATGTGGCGGCGCTGATGCGGGAGTACCATATTCGCACGGTGCCCGTGATCGGCCCCGACGATCGGTTGCGCGGCGTCGTGACGGTGGATGAGATCGCCGACCGCTATCTGAGCGAACTGCAACAGAGCGAGCGACACGATCTCCCCACAACTGCCCACGACTTGATGCGCACCGATGTCGCGACGGTCAGCGCGGACGTGCTGATCGAGGAGGCGCAGCGCGTGCTGATCGAGGCGAAGGGGCGTAGCCTCGTCGTCGTGGACGATGATGACCGCGTTGTCGGCCTTGCCACCCGCACGGATTTCCTGCGCCGCCAGCGACGCCGCATCATCCTGGTGGACCACAGCCAGCGCGCCCAGTCCGTCGAGGGGCTGGAGACGGCGGAAGTCGTCGAGATCGTGGATCACCACAATATCGGAGATGTCACCACTGGCGCGCCGATCTTCTACCTCGCCGATCCCGTCGGCGCAACGGCAACGCTGATCGCGGAGATGTACCTCGACCCGGAGCGTTGGTTCCACCTGCCGCACCCGGAGCGCGTTGTCCTGGAGACGACGACCGCCGGGCTGCTCCTCAGCGCGATCATCTCCGATACGCTGCTGCTCCGCTCGCCAACGACAACGGTGCGGGATCGCCGCGCGTTCGCCGCGCTGGTCGCACGAACGGGACTGGACGCCGAGGCGCTGGCCAAGGAGATGTTCGCGGCGCGCTCCGACATCTCGGCCCGCACGGCGGTGGAACTGGTCAGCAACGACTACAAGCCGTACGAATTCGGCGGCAAGTCGGTCGGCGTCGCGCAGGTGGATGTCATGTCGCTGGATGCCGTGCGCGGGCGGTACGATGAACTGCGCGTCGAACTGGCGGCAGCAAAAGCGCGGCAGGGGCTGGATGTCTCCGTCCTGATGATGACGGACATTATCGGCGAGGTGACCGACCTCTTGTTCGACCCGGAGAGCCGCCCGATTGTCGAGCGCGCCTTCGGCGTGCAGGCGTCCGATGGCTATCTGCACCTGCCGGGCGTCGTCTCGCGCAAGAAGCAACTGATCCCGCCGCTCTCCGCCGCCCTGTGATGCGGGCGGTCAGGAAGGCTTTCCAGCCTGCGTCATCAGCGCTATGCGCTTCCGTACGTTCACTCTTGCATGCGTGTGCTATACTTCAACTTACGATAAATGGGTATTTGCACAGGCGTGATGGCGCGGCCTGTGGTCTTTTGGCATACGGCAAGTAGCGCCACCATGTCGGAAACGCAGAGAGGAGGTAGGCGCATTCCGTGCGACTTCGCGGCATCTTCGTGTGGACGCGAAGTGGGGCGATGGTTTGGGGTGGAAGCGAGGAATGGAATACTGAGGAGGGAAACGTTCATGGTTGCAGCCACGGGTAATCTCTCGAGTAGTGGCCGTCGGGTTCTCAGCCAGCGACAGATTTTCCAGGTGATCGGCGCATCGTCCCTCGGGACGATGATCGAGTGGTACGACTTCTACATCTTCGGCAGCCTCGCGACCGTGATCGCCTTGCACTTCTTCCCGAGCGGCAACGCAACGGCGGCGCTCTTGTCAACATTTGCCGCCTTCGGCGCAGGATTCGCCGCCCGTCCCTTCGGCGCGCTGGTCTTTGGTCGGGTCGGTGATCTGATCGGTCGGAAGTACGCCTTCCTCTTCACGCTGCTCATCATGGGCGGCGCGACGTTTGCCATCGGTCTCTTACCGGACTACAGCACGATCGGCGTCGCCGCGCCAATTATTCTCGTTGCCATCCGGATTATCCAGGGGCTCGCGCTCGGCGGCGAGTACGGCGGCGCGGCGGTGTACGTCTCGGAGCACGTCGAGAACAACCGGCGCGGCTTCTATACCAGTTTCATCCAGACGACCGCGACGCTCGGTCTCTTTCTCTCGCTGATCGTCATTCTTGCCATTAGCGAGAATATGTCCGACGCCCACTGGAAGTCGTACGGCTGGCGGATACCGTTCCTGCTCTCGGCAGTCCTGGTCATCGTTTCGCTCATCATCCGCCTCCGGCTCAAGGAATCGCCCCTCTACACGCAACTGAAGAGCGAGGGCAAGACCTCCAAAGCGCCGATTGCGGACAGCCTGGGATCGAAGGCCAAGTGGCAGACGATCCTCCTCGTCCTCTGGGGCGCGACGGCGGGCCAAGCGGTCGTCTGGTACACGCCGCAGTTTTATGCGTCGTCCTGGCTCCAGAACGCGAAGATCGCGGGCGTCAAATTCGTTGACACGAACTGGATCATCGCGATTGCCCTCCTGTTCGGCACTCCCTTCTTCATCGTCTTCGGCAGCCTTTCGGACCGGATTGGTCGCAAGCCGATCATCATGACCGGCTGCTTCCTCGGCGCGGTACTGACAATCCCGATGTTCACGATCATGCGCCATTTCACTCCGGTGATGGGCCACTACAACCCGGTGGTGCTCGTGTTCTGCGAGTGGGTGCTGATCGTCCTCGTAACGATGGTCTATGGGCCGATCGCGGCCTTCCTCGTCGAGTCATTCCCATCGAAGGTGCGGTACACATCCGTCTCGCTGCCGTACCACATCGGCAATGGCTACTTCGGCGGCTTCCTGCCGCTGATTGCGACGGCGGTGGTCGCCGCCGCGTATAAGCACCCGAACCTGACGAAGTACGCGCCCTACATGGGTCTCCTCTTTCCCGTCACCATTGCGGCGATCACCTTTGTCGTTGGCACGCTTCTGCTGCGGGAGACGAAGAACAACACGATGGACCTCCAGGTGACGAATCAGCGTGGGTACTCACCGGCGATTTTCTGGTCGCTGATCGGCCTCTCGGTGATCGCCCTCATCTGTGCGGACCAGTTCCTCACCCCGACGCTGAACACGAGCACGTTCAATGTCCAGTGGTTCTTCCGCATTCTCGCGCTCGTCATTGTCCTGGGCGGCGTTCTCTTCGCGTTCATGCGCCGACGACAAGGCGAAGAACGCGGCGACGTCGGCCTGCAAACCGGGGATTAGACGGAACCTATCCCCCGGCCCCCTTCCCGATTCGGGAAGGGGGCACTTTTTACTTTGGGATAGTCTGCAACCTCGCTTTCCCGTATTCTCCATATGCTGTAGCCCAAACGACGTGTCATCCACCGATTTCGCGGTTTATCCCCATAGGGCTCTCCTCTGTGCCTGCTTGACACGTACAGAATGTACGTATACATTGATTACTCTTGACAAGTGGCGCGAGTGCCGCTACGATACCCCTACATCTTGTGGTGCCGGATTGTAGACACCCCGATATATCCCCTTTCTTCCGTGAAGCGGAATGGGGTACAGCGGGTGCAGAGTTTGTTCTAATTTCGGCGTCACGGTCATTTGGGGTAGGTCGGGTTGGCACCCTACCTGCGAGTCGGACGGGACGAAGGGAGTCACGGGAGATGGCGTCAGTACCCACGAAGCGACTGAAGGTGGCAGACATGGCTGGAAAGACGAGTAACGGACACGGCACAAATGGGAAGGGCACACACGCGGCGACGATGCAGCGGCCCGCACTGAAGGGCACATGGTCCGAGCCTGCCGTGCGCGTGCTGCGCGAGCGGTATCTCTGGAAGAAGGATGGCCAATACCTCGAAGATGAAGACGGCCTCTGCTGGCGCGTCGCCACCGCCGTCGCGCAGGCGGAAGCGAACTACGGCGGCGACATCTATAAGACCGCTTGCCAATTCTACGAAGTGCTCGTTACCGGCAAGTTCCTCGCCAACTCCCCGACGCTGATGAACGCAGGCAAGGACAATGGCCTGCAACTCTCCGCCTGCTTCGTCCTTCCCGTCGAGGATACCATCGAGGGAATCTTCGATGCAGTAAAATATGCTGCTATCATACATAAGTCAGGCGGAGGAACAGGTTTTTCTTTCTCTCGGCTTCGGCCGGAGGGGAGTACCGTCGGCACGAGCCAGGGCGTCGCGAGTGGCCCTGTCTCCTTCATGCGCATCTTCGACGCGGCAACTGAGCAGGTGAAGCAGGGCGGCACGCGGCGCGGCGCGAACATGGGTATCCTGCGCGTGGATCACCCGGATGTCGAGAAATTCATCACCTGCAAACTGGATGGCGGCGTGACGAACTTCAATATCTCCGTCGCCGCGACCGATGTCTTTATGCAGGCTGTCAAGGACGACACCGAATACGACCTGATCGAGCCGCACTCCGGCGAAGTCGTCGGCCGGAAGCGCGCGCGCGAAGTCTGGGATCAGATCGTGGACGCCGCATGGCGCTCCGGCGACCCCGGCTTCGTCTTCATTGACCGCGCGAATAATAGCAAGAGCAATCCAACTCCCGCAATTGAATTGCTCGAAGCAACTAATCCGTGTGGAGAGCAGTGGCTTGGGCCGTACGATGCATGTAACCTCGGCTCAATCAACCTCGCCGCAACGACGAAGCGGATTGGGGAGACGGTTTTCCTCGATTGGGAGGAGTTGGAGCGCGTCACGCGGCTGACGGTGCGCTTCCTCGACGATGTGATTGATGTCAATCCGCTGCCGCTGCCGCAGATTCAGGAGAAGGTGCGCGCGAACCGGCGCATCGGCCTCGGCGTGATGGGTTGGGCGGATTTGCTCTTCCTGCTCGGCATCCCGTACGATTCCGACGAGGCGCTGAAACTGGGCGAGGAGATCATGGCGAAGATTGACGAATGGGGCTGGGCAGCTTCCCGCGATCTCGCCAGCGAGCGCGGACCCTTCCCGAACTTCCCTGAGAGCATCTACGCGAACGACGCGCCCGTCCGCAACGGCACGGTGACGACGGTCGCGCCGACGGGCAGCATCAGCATCCTCGCGGACTGCTCCAGCGGCATCGAGCCGATCTTCGCCCTCGCCTTTCAGCACCGCGTCAAGCAGGGCAAGGAGTACCGCATCCTCAACTTCGTCAATCCGATCTTCAAGGCGGAGATGGAGCGGCGCGGATTGTGGAACGAGGACCTCGAGCAGCACTTGATCGCGACGGGCAGCGTCAAGGGAGCGCCGGGCGTCTCCGAAGAAATTCAGCGCGTCTACGTGACGGCGCAGGAGATCAAGCCGGAATGGCACGTCCGCCAGCAGGCCGCGTGGCAGAAGTACGTGGACAACTCGATCTCCAAGACCGTCAACATGCCGAATGAGGCGACCCACGCCGACATCGCCGAGGCATACATGAGCGCCTACGATACCGGCTGCAAAGGTATCACCGTCTTCCGCGATGGCTGCAAGAGTGAGCAGGTGCTGAACATCGGTGTCAAGGAGCAGAAGACCGAAGCCGCCTCCACAACGGCCCCCGTCGTCCCCGCCGCATCCGGCAGCGGTACACCGACCGCGGCAACACTCGCTACGATCAAGCCGCGCCCGGACCTCGTGCAAGGCTACACGCGGAAACTGACCGCGCCGGAAGGCAAGGTCTACATTACGATCAATTCCGATGACGAGGGGCCGCTGGAGGTCTTCGCCACGATTGGCCGCGCCGGTTCGGACATCGAGGCGATGGCGGACGGTATGGGTCGGCTGATCTCCCTCACCCTGCGGCTCCCCTCGACGCTCTCACAGGGCGAACGCGCGAAGGCGGTTGCCGAGCAGTTGCGCGGCATCGGCGGCTCGCGGTCGGTCGGCTTCGGCCCGGCGCAGGTCCGCTCGCTGCCGGATGCCATTGGCAAGGCGATCGCCATGCACTTCGGCGAGGCGGTCACGACCGGCCCATCCGCCGTCGGCAGTGCATCCGTCGTGGGTGCCGACAAAGCGCCGCAACCCTCCGGCAATCTCTGTCCGCAGTGTGGCTCCGCCGCCTTCGTCCTCGAAGAAGGGTGCAAGAAGTGCCACGCCTGCGGCTACAGCGAGTGCTAAAGCCTTAACCCCCAACCCCTCCCCCATGGGGGAAGGGGAGCAAAAGCCCCCTCCCTTCGAAGGAGGGGGTCGGGGGTAGGATTCCCGCTCTACCACTGAAATTCGCATCGTCATGGAATTGGGTGACGCGCCCTTTGCGCGCCGCTTTGGGAGGTTTGTGCCAATGTCTCTCACGTCTCTCTCTCCGCACACGAACGGCCACCGCGCGCTTCCCGCCGTCCACAAGCGGGATGGTTCGACCGCTGCGTTCGATGGCGAGCGCATCCGGGTCGCTATCGAAAAGGCCTTCCGCGCCGAACTCGACCTCTCCGCCGATATTCCCCTCGCGCCCGAGACGGCGGCGAAAATCGCCAGCCTCGCCACCGAGGTTGTCATCTGGTGCCATGCACAAGATGACGTACGCGTCGAGCAGATTCAGGATGAGGTCGAGAAAGCCCTGATGCGGGCCGGGGATCACGGCGTCGCGCGGCGGTACATTTTGTATCGTGAGGCGCGAGCGGAGGAACGACGGGCGCGCGTCATTCACTACACGCGGGTGGATGGCAGCGCGGCGGAACTGGACCACGACGTGCTCCGGCAGCGGATTGCGGAGGCGTGCGCGGGACTGGGCGATGATCTCGCTGCGCCCGTCTTTGCCGAGGCGATTGGTAGCGTCTATAACGGCATCACCGAGCAGGAGATCGCCCAGGCGCTGATCCTCGCCGCCCGCTCTCGCTTCGAGCGTGAACCGGCCTACACCTACGTCGCCGCGCGGCTCCTGCTCACGACGCTCTACGCGGAGGCGTTCGGGACGGAAATCCTGCTATCGCAAGCGACAGACACCTATCGCGGCTACGTGACGCGCTATTTCGAGACCGGCATCGCGGCGGACATGCTGGATCCGGCACTGGCGACGTTCGACCTCGACCGGATCGCCGCCGCCCTGCGCCCGGAGCGCGACCTCGCCTTCAATTACCTGGGCCTACAAACACTCTACGACCGCTACCTCTTGCAGACGAAGGGCCGCCGCTACGAGCCGCCGCAACTCTTCTGGATGCGCGTCGCGATGGGCCTCGCGCTCAATGAAGACGATCGCGAAGGGCGTGCCATCGCCTTCTACGACCTGATCTCGCAGTTCGCCTTTGTGCCCTCCTCGCCGACGCTCTTTAATGCCGGCACGCGGCACCCGCAACTCTCCTCCTGCTTCCTGACGACCGTGCCGGACGACCTCGGTGCGATCTTCAAGTGCGTGCGGGACAATGCACTGCTTTCGAAGTGGAGTGGCGGCCTCGGCAACGACTGGACGAATGTCCGCGCGCTCGGCGCGCACATCAAGGGAACGAACGGCAACAGCCAGGGCATTATCCCCTTCCTGAAGGTCGCGAACGATACGGCGATTGCCGTCAATCAGGGCGGCAAGCGCAAAGGCGCGGTCTGCGCCTATCTGGAGCCGTGGCATCTCGACATCGAGGAATTTCTGGAGTTGCGTCGCAACACCGGCGACGACCGCCGCCGCACGCACGACATGAACACCGCGCTCTGGATTCCCGATCTCTTCATGCAGCGCGTCGCCGAGGGCGGCGAATGGACCTTGTTCAGCCCGAACGATGCGCCCGACCTCCACGACCTGTACGGCCGCGCCTTCGTGGAGCGGTACACCGCATACGAGGCGATGGCGCGCGATGGGCAAATCACCCTTTCGCGTACCCTTCCCGCCGTGGACCTCTGGCGCAAGATGCTGACGATGCTCTTCGAGACGGGCCACCCGTGGATCACCTTCAAGGACCCGTCCAACATCCGCTCGTCGCAGGATCACGCGGGCGTCGTGCATAGTTCCAACCTCTGCACGGAAATTCTCTTGAACACCGCCGCTGATGAGACGGCCGTCTGCAATCTCGGCTCGATCAACCTGCCCGCGCACCTCACGGATGGCACACTCGACCTCACCCGCCTGAAGGCGACCGTGCGCACCGCCGTGCGGATGCTCGACAATGTCATTGACCTGACCTATTACCCGACCGATGAGGCGCGCGCCGCGAACCTCCGGCATCGCCCGGTCGGCCTCGGTATCATGGGCTTTCAGGACGCGCTCTATGCGCGTGGTCTCTCGTACGCGAGCGAAGAGGCGGTGGAGTTCGCGGATCGGAGCATGGAGGCGATCTCCTATTTCGCCATCCTTGCTTCCACTGAACTGGCCCACGAGCGCGGCGCGTACCCATCCTACGCCGGGTCGAAGTGGGATCGCTCCATCCTGCCGATTGACAGCATCAGCCTGCTGGAAGCATCGCGCGGCCTGCCGGTCGAGATGGATCGCTCCACGACGATGCCGTGGGAGAAGGTACGTCATGCCGTGTGGCAGTACGGCATGCGCAACAGCAACGTGATGGCGATCGCGCCGACCGCGACGATCTCCAACATCGTCGGCGTCTCGCAATCCATCGAGCCTGCCTACAAGAACCTCTTTGTGAAGAGCAACATGTCCGGCGACTTCACGCAGATCAACACCGCGCTCGTCGCGGACCTGAAGCGTCTCGGCCTCTGGGATGACGCGATGCTGGACGACCTCAAATACTACGACGGCTCGCTGCTCGACATCGCGCGCATCCCAGACGCGATCAAGCAGCGCTACCTGACCGCCTTCGAGGTGGACCCGTCGTGGCTGATCGAAGCCGCCAGCCGCCGCCAGAAATGGATTGACATGGGCCAGTCTCTCAACCTCTACATGGTTGCGCCGAGCGGCAAGAATCTCTCGGAGATCTATTTCGCGGCGTGGAACAAGGGGCTGAAAACGACCTACTATCTCCGCACTCTCGCCGCCACGCAGGTGGAGAAATCCACATTGGACATCAACCGCCGCGCCATCCAACCCCGTTGGATGAAGAACCAGAGTGCGTCCAGCAACATCCAGATCGTCCGCCCCGCTACCGAAGTGGACGAAGCCACCGCCTGCACCCTCGGCGAGGACTGCGAGGCGTGCCAGTAGGGAAGCAATGAGCAATGAGGGGTAGGGGCGCAGAGCATGCGCCCTCCCGGCCCACACGTACGCAACAGAAAGGACACACATTATGCACATGCATTCAGTCCTCAGTTCTCAGCCTTCAGTCCTCGATCCGGCACGGGACAAACGGCTCATCAACTGCTCGCAAGTGGACGTAAACCAACTGATGCCGCTCAAATATCACTGGGCGTGGGAGCACTACACGAACGGCTGCGCGAATCAGTGGATGCCGACTGAGGTCGCGATGGGCAAGGACATCGAGACGTGGCGCAGTAATGATCTCACACCGGACGAACGGCTCGTCATCATGCGCAATCTCGGCTTCTTCTCCACCGCCGAGAGTTTGGTAGGCAACAACCTCGTCCTCGCCCTCTTCAAGCACATCACGAACCCGGAATGCCGGCAGTACCTGCTCCGGCAGGCGTTCGAGGAGGCGGTCCACACGCATACGTTCCTGTACATCGTCGAAAGCCTCGGTCTGGACGAGCGCGAAGTCTTCAACATGTACCATGAAGTCCCGTCCATCGCCCGCAAGGACGCCTTCGAAATGGACCTGACGGCGGCTGTCCTCGACCCCGATTTCTCAACGGAGACGTTCGCGGGCGCGCAAAAATTGCTGGAAAACCTGATCGGTTACTACCTCATCATGGAAGGCATCTTCTTCTACACCGGCTTCGTGATAATCCTCTCCTTCCATCGCCGCAACCGGATGACGGGAATCGGCGAGCAGTTCCAGTACATCCTGCGCGACGAAACGACGCACCTCAACTTCGGCATTGACCTCATCAACGGTATCAAGGAGGAGAATCCCGCACTCTGGACGCCAGCGTTCCAGGCGCACATCATCGCCATCGTCGGGCAGGCCGTCGAACTGGAGATCGCCTACGCGGAGGATTGCCTGCCGCATGGCATCCTCGGCCTCAATGGCGACCTCTTCCGCCAGTACGTCCAGCACATCGCCGATCGTCGGTTGGAGCGCATCGGTTTGGCGGCGCAGTACGGCTCGCCTAATCCCTTCCCGTGGATGAGCGAGACGATGGACCTCGGCAAGGAAAAGAACTTCTTTGAGACGCGCGTCACCGAATATCAATCCGCCGCCTCCCTGACTTGGGAATAGGCACCGGAACAAAGCGCAAACACTTTCCATGCGGGGCCGCGCCATTCCTGCTATCATTGCGCGCGATGCAACGGCAACGAAGCACATTGGGGAGCGGGAAAAAAGATGGCAGTGGCAGACGGCACGGGGCAACTCGACAAGACGATTAAACAAACCGTCAAGACCTTCAAGGCGGCAAGCGCGATGCAGGTCTGGACCTGGTCCATGAACCGTGAAGGCGATCTGCTCACGATTGAGAGTCGCCTCGACGCATTGGCGCAGGCAGGAATGCTCCACCGCATCGAAAACTCGTTCCCACCCGCGTACAAGATGGGGCGCTGGAAGTAGCGAGTAGCGAGTAGCGAGTAGCGAACAATGAGCGGGTCGAGTGGTGACCCGCTGCTTTAGGGAGAGACAATGGCCGATCAGGCACAAGACTTCACTGAAGATACCTTCGGCAAGTGTCCGGAGTGCGACGCGGCGATGCACGTCGAGGGGCAGGATGCCATGAGTGCGGTAGAGCCGAGCCACATCATCGGCGACTCGAAGGCGCTGCAACGCCAGTCCGACAACAGCCACTTTGCGACTCGCCTCCGCTGTGCGAACGGCCACGAATGGTGGATGCTGACCGAAGACCTGCGCACGGCGGGGTAAGGGATACGCTTCAGGAGGGTACACTGATGCGAACAGGACAACGGTTTCTCAAGACGGTAAATCGTGGGGAGGCGCAGGTGCATCCCCGCATCGAAGGAGAACCGGATTGTTCGCAAAGAAGAAACTCGGGGCGGTGCCGGTCTATATCCTGCTGATCGGTGGGGGATCGTTCTTCTCAACCCTCGTCTTTACCGTGAACCTAATCTATCAGGTGCAAATAGTGCATCTGAACCCGCTGCAACTCGTCCTCGTCGGCACGATATTGGAGGGTACGGCCTTCCTCTTCGAGGTGCCGACGGGCATCGTCGCGGATGTCTACAGTCGCCGCCTCTCCATCATCATCGGCGCTTTCCTGCTCGGTATTGGCCTCGCCCTGCAAGGGGTCGTGCCGAAATTCGGCGTCATCCTGCTCGCGCAGGTAATCTGGGGAATCGGCTACACCTTCACGAGTGGCGCAACCCAGGCATGGATTACGGACGAGATTGGGATCGCGCGCGCCAATCCGCTCTTTCTGCGCGCGTCGCAGTTTGAACTGATCGCCTCCATCGTCGCGGTCGCCATCGCCACCGCAATCGGCAACGTCTCACTTCAAGCGCCCATCCTGATCGGCGGCGGGCTGTATTTCGTCATGGGTGTCGTGCTCGTCGTCGTGATGCCGGAGCATGGCTTCACGCCGACACCGCGCGCGGAGCGGACGACGTGGCAGGTGATGGGCGGCCAACTGAAGAGCGGCGTCTCGCTCGTCCGGCGCTCGCATGTGCTCCTGACGATCCTCGGCATCATGGCGTTCAGCGGCGCGGCGACGGAATCCTACGACCGCTTGAGCACCGATCATTTCCTGACCAACTTCGCCTTCCCGACGTTCGCGGGGTGGAAGCCGGTCGTCTGGCTCGGCATCTTCAGCATCGTCGGGCGGCTCGTGAATATCGGCGCTTTCGAGATCATCCGCCGCCGCCTCGATACGAACAGCCACCGTGCCGTCGCCCGCGCGCTGACAATTTCGACCGCGCTGCTCGTCGTTTGCTACCTCGGCTTCGCGCTGGCCGGGAATCTCGCCTTGGTGGCAATCGCCTCGACGGGCGTTTGGATGTTTCGACGCATCAACAACCCGCTGCAAACAGCATGGATCAACCAGCATGTGGATTCCGGCGTCCGCGCGACGGTGCTCTCGATCAGCAGCCAGGCGGACGCTGTCGGGCAGATCGCGGGCGGCCCGGTCATCGGCTATGTCGGTCTCCTCGCGTCGGTGCGCGCCGCCCTCGTCGTCGGCGGCGGCATCCTCACCCCCGCGCTCCTGCTCTACGCCCAAACCCTCCGGCGCGCCGATCCACTGACTATCGCCGTGGAGGAGTCCGCGTTGCCAGAACCCGCGCCGTAACATTCCGGCATCGCCTACCGTGCCGTGCCTGTTTGACGGACAGGCGCGGCGACTTGTATGTTTTTCTCCTATCCGTATGGTCGGCGCATCGTAGGAAAGCGTTATATTCTAGGAGAAAGTGTATGTCTCGACCGGATCTCTGGTCACGAGAACAACTGATCGCCACCTATAATCTGTATTGCCAACTACCATTCGGTAAGTTGGATGCTCGAAACCGAGCCGTCGTTGCTCTGGCAGGCGCTATCGGTCGCTCACCAAACGCTGTCGCGTTGAAACTCGTGAATTTCGCCAGCCTTGATCCGACAATCCGGGCAAGTGGGCGCAAAGGAATGGGGAACGTCTCGACCGCAGATCGGGCTATCTGGAAGGAATTTCACGATGACTGGAATAAACTAGTCGCGGAAAGTCAGCGAGTGCTTGAAGGAATCGGCGCCTTACCGCCCGAAGAATTGGCACTTGCCGAGCAGATAGAACCTTCATTTGAGGAAGGGCGAACCCGCGAAGCAACCGTTCAAGTGCGCCTACGGCAATCATTCTTCCGCCGATCTGTACTCAGCAGTTATCACGGACGCTGCTGTATGAGTGGCATCGCAGATGAGCGGCTGCTCACAGCGAGCCATATTGTCCCATGGTCGTTCGATATCGCTAACCGTTTGAATCCTCGAAACGGCCTTTGTTTATCAGCACTGCATGACCGCGCGTTTGATCGCTTTCTCATCACCATGCTGATTGACGGCACAATCCGGGTCAGTAGCTCGATACAGAGTCCGGCATCATCGCAAATTATGCAGACCGCTCTCCTCGATCTGAATGGAAAACGGATCGAATTGCCTGAGCGATTCCTCCCTGATCCTCTACTCCTTTCGTGGCACAATCAGGAATTTGACCGTGTCAACAATAGACACCTTAATTGATCACTGATGCCGATATGGTGATGTGGTAGGATACCGCCCGTGGGTTCGGGTTGGCCGAGGGTACTTATTTTGTGGAAATGACCGGAAGCGCGGCATTGGCATCGAAGAATGGCGTACGGCCCGCGTCGGAGACGCCTGTCGGTGTCGCACTCCGACCGCTCGACCGCGTGGCGCCTGCGCTGCTCGCTGTCGCGATGCTCCTCTATATTGTGGTCATCTTCGCGGTGTCGAAGTGGCAACTCGATGGGTTGCACATGGGCTTCGATCCGCTCGTCTATGAACAGCCGCTCTGGAACACGCTCCACGGTCACCTCGCGGAGCAGTCCTCGCTCTCATATACCACGTCGGCATTCGGGCAGGACTTGTTCCTCTTCCACTTCGTTCTTCTGCCCTTCTATGCTCTGAAAGAAACGACAGCGACGCTGCTCTTTCTCCAGACGGTCGGGGCGGCATTCGGCGCGCTCGCGATCTACCTGATCGCGCGGGACGCGCTGCCGCGCACGCGGATCGTGCCACTTCTCTTCGGCGTGCTCTTCCTCTCATACGTGCCGATGCAGAATGCCAATCTCTACGAAGTGCAGCCCCGGCTCTTCGCCGCGACCTTTCTCCTCTTCGCGTACTGGTGCATGACGCGCGGCTACGCCGTCGGCTTCTGGGTGTGCGTCGTGCTCGCGATCATCAACCGCAACGACACGGCGCTCGTCATCGTGATGCTTGGCCTGTACGGCGTCCTTACCCGGCGGCGAGCCGTCTTCAGTTGGGCGCCGATGCTCTTCGCGGCTGCCTACTGGGTGCTGGCGATCTTCGTCATCATCCCGGCGATCACGGGCGGCACGCAGTTTTCCTATGTGCAAAACTATGACTGGCTCGGCCCGACGACGGGCGCCATCGTGAAGACGATCGTCACGCATCCCCTCTTCGTCGCCCGCACCGCCTTCGGGCCGGATCGTTGGCAGTATGTTGTCAGCCTCCTCTTCCCGCTCGCGTTTCTGCCGCTGCTCAAGCCGCGCGCCTTGCTCCTGGTCGTGCCGCCCTTTCTCATCAACATCTTTGCCAGTGACCACTACAAGTACCAGCGCGACATCTTCCACCAGTATTCGGCGCTCCTCGTGCCGGGGCTGTTTATCGCCGCCATCCTCGCTGTCGCGGCCCTCGCGGACGGTACGCACCCGCTCTACCGCCTCGCGCCGCGCATCAAGAATGCCTTCCAGCGCGTGCCGACTGCGGCGGTCGGCGCCTGCCTCGTGCTGGTGATGCTGGCGTTCAGCCTCTTCCAGTTCGCCTACACGAAGCCGGACAAAATCGCGCGTTGGGCCGAGAATGGCGGCCAGATTTCCCAGACGGATAAGAACCGCGTCGCATCCGTTGATGTCTTGATCGCGAAGATCCCGAAGGATGCGCCCCTGAGCGTCACGAGCCTTGCGGCAACGCGCGTGCCGCTCCGCCGCTCCTTGTATGAGTTTCCTGGCAACGAGTTCTACGACTCCACCTTGATCAATCGCGCCGATTACGTCCTCGGCGACCGGCGGCGGGACGGTAATGCTGAGGGCGTCGCACTCGATAAACTGACGGCGAACGGCCAGTGGCAACTCGTCAAGCGGCAAGGCGACTTCGAGTTGCTGCACCGGATCGCGCCGCCCCCAGGACGGACGGGATGACGGCAGTTGCCCCCATGCAATCGCGGTTTTATTGTATGCTCTCACACAGCAGGGGCACGCGAAAATATGCGTCGGCGGGTGCCCGATGTCTCGAAACTGTCTCGCCTCGTCGGCTTCGCGCCGGAGACGTGCCTGGATGAGATGCTCCAAGGCATTATTCGCAGTATTGAATGACGCCGAGAGGCCGCCTTCATCCGACCGGGTGCAGCGCCTTCGCATACGCACGCAGGAAGGCCTGTGCGGTCGGATCCAATGCGAAGAATCCGGCCATCACCCTGGCGCCGGCGCTCGCCCGTTCCCAGTCGTCCGAGGAACCAAGCAGTTGTGTGACCGCACGCGCAATCGCCGCCGGTGCGTGCGGTGAGACGACCGCGCCCGCGTTGTATTGCTCGATATATGTCGCCAAGCCAGCGGCGGAACTGACGATGCATGGTGTGCCAACCGCCCCCGCTTCCACCCCGGTCATGTTCAGCCCGTCCAGGAGCGATGGGATGATCGCGATGTCCGCTGCGGCGAAGAGCGCCGCGACATCCGCATGGGCGACCTCGGATCGGACGATCACATGATCCGCCACACCGCGTTCGCGCGCGAGGTCGAGGAGGGAGGCGGCATATCCGCGTGACACGCTATCCCGCGCTGGGCCGGCAAAAATCGCCGTCACATCGGGATGGATCGCGAGAATGTCGGGCAGCGCACGGATAACGTCATCAAATCCCTTGATGCCGAGCATCCGACCGAGGCCAACGACAATCTTCCCAGGCGGGATGACTCCCTCGGCAATCAGCCGCGCGCGAGACTCGGCACGAAATGCCGGGATCTGCTCCGGCGGCATCGGTTCATGACCGCTTTGCTGGGCTTGCACGACGATACGGTCCGGCGCGCACCCATATTCCCGGACCGCACATGCCGCGAGAAGCGGTGAAACCGTCTGGACAAGCGTCGCCCAGTGGAATGTCCGTTCAATTGCGTGGTAACTCACCCTCCGGCGCGCATAGCCATATCCGGTCTCGTCGTCCGTCAGGATATCGCCGCCGGTGACATTCACGATCACCGGCGGCGGATGCGCGCCACGGAGCGCGAGTCGGGCGATGGTAGCGTATGGATATGCCATGCCGAATTGGAGAATGTCATACTGCGCCAGGCGGTTGGCCGTGAAAAAGCGTCGGAAGGCGCGCACGTAACTGAGAAAGGGAGGAAACCCCCAATACCGGGCGCTCCAAAGACGAAGGGCACGATCCATTCGTCCGCCATATGGGGAGAGTGCAAAGACCGGTGTGCCGTTGCGATCCTGCCGCTCGGCCACATCGTCCCGCTGATCAGGCGGGCCAATCGTCAGGATATCCGTCTCCACACCGCGTGCGCGAAGCGCGGCAACGAGATCGCCATGCGTATGGCTGGCCATCGAGTCCGGGCGATACGCCGCAGTGAAATACAGAATGCGCATGGACGCGTTACCCTCGATTATCGTGGAAAGGCACGCCACCTTGCTGATACAGCGGCGATGCTTTTTTGCGATTACTACAGGCCCGGAAGTGTCCCCGAGTGCCCAAGATAGGCGATGCGATGGAGCCAGAGCCACCATGCTTGCGCGGTGATCACGACGCAGCAGAGCACCGCGATTACTTGGCCGATCCGGCCACGCTTCCAGAGCCAACCAACAGTGACACTGCCAAAAAGTGCGACGGGGATCATCGTATAAAAGAGTTGCTTGAGGATCATATCAATGTATGCGTCTACGAGCGTGAAAACGGGAAGGACGAGCAACCAAACGAGCAGCAACTGCCATGTCCGCCGCGTCTCACGCTCCGTGCTCTGTTGGTAGAGGAGCACGGCCCCCACCGCCGCGATGATGACGAGGATGAGAAGGTTGCCGACACGGATATTGTCCGCGATCACCGTCGCGATGTGTAGCGGTGCGCCGGGAAGCCCCCCGCGAGTGTAGCCACGGTCTTTCGCTGTAGCGCTTGTCAGCGTATGGATGGACTGCAGGACGACGCGCACGTACTGGACATAGTAGACGGCGAAGGCGAGCAGGGCGGCGAGCGCCGTTCCGACAGGAAGCGCGCCCGCGCGTCGTCGCTCATCCCGATCCGTCGCCTGCCACAAACGCCACAGCCCGAAGGCGACGAGTACGCAGCAGTTGAAAACGGCGACGACTGGATACGCGAGAAGACTGAGCATGAGCAGCACCACGAAGAGCGAGAACACCTTCGGCTGTGCGAGACGATCCCACGCGAAGAGCACAACGGCGAATGTCAGGGCTGTGAGAAAGAGTGCAAAGAGCGTCGGGTAACTTCCATACGAGAGAATCAGATACGATAGGGGTGAGACCGTGTACAGGAAGGCCGCGACGATCCCCGTCGTCGCCCGACCAATCCGCCGGAAGACGGTATAGACGAAGAACGGGATCGCCAATTCCATCACGGCCGCAGTCAATTTCAGGACCGTACCGACAGAAAGCGGCAGGAGCGTGAAGGGGGCCATCGCGGCGTAATAGAGCGGCGATTTCGGGATGAGAATGCCGGCCCCCCAGACGCTTGGGCCGGAGGAGAGTTCGGAAGGGTAATAGAGATCCTTCCAGCCCCCACGCAGAAGCGTACGCTCCCATTTCGAGTGCCACGCGAGATCGCTGACGACGGTATTCGGGTAGAGCAAGCCGCCGAGTTTCAACGCGACACCCAGTGCGAGGATGACGCAGAGTGCCGTCCCTTCGCTGAGAGTCATCGCCATGCCGAGGCGCCCGGCGAGCCACACGAGCGGGCGCACGAGCAGGAGCGCCGCAAGGCTGCCGAGCAGGGCACCGGCCAACATGAGCGCAAACGCCGCGATGTACGGCCGCTCGACGATCATGAGCCACGCGAGGAAGAGCGCGCCACCGACCGCGACGAGCGCCGCGATGGTGCGGCGGCGCTCGGCCGTCGGGACGAGGATCTCCAGCATGCGCGCCGCGATCAGGTAGAGGATAAGCACGACGAGCCCTATCTGCCCCAGGACGGTCCATGCGGGTACGGTCCACCGACCACCGGTCGTTTCCATGCTCAACTGATTCACTTGAACGCCGACGACACGCGTCCCACTCGTGGGCAATTTCTCGGCGGGAGAACGTAACTCAACGACCATACCATGCCCATCCGTCGCCGCCCCCCGCACCTCAATGCGGTCCGACTGCCACTCCGAGCCGATGTTGAGGCGTCGCGTCTCGATGCCATTGATGAACACAGTGACAGGCTGGACGACCCCCGCCGGGCGACCAGAACGCATCCGCAGCGTGATCGCGCGTTCGCGCCCGCCGCCGACTCCCTTGAAGATCAGGAAAGAGGTCTCGTGTGTCCAGCGATAGAGGGTAACGCCATCTTCGGCAGTCTCGCGGTCGTGAAAGTTCAGCGCGAACGTATTGGCGTGCGTGCTGCCGACGATGACTGCGAAGGGTCGCTCCACCTGGTATGCGCCGAGCAGCATGCCACCACTGACGAGCAGCAGGGCGACCACCTGCCAGCCGATCGCCGCCCGCAGCCACGCGACGCTGGCGGCGAGGTGATGCCACGCACGACCATACCAGCCCGTCGGGAGAGATGTTGCTCGGTTATCGGCAAGACGCACGCACGACTCCTCTTCTGAATTGGCTGCCGCCGCAAAGAACCGCACGATAGCCCGGCGGCATGCACTGCCAATGACATGAAAGCATACTCCCACGATCTTCGCCAGCGGACCCATCACCCCGGCAGAGATCTTCCTTTAGCGGCTCCACAGCCTCTGATCGAATGCGACCGAACCCTGGTCTTTTGGATGACGTCCGCGCTCCACGCGACGCAGTGACCCGTTGCTCTACCCTTATTTACGCTATCTGTGGAGGGAGACCCGGCGCAGCAATACCGACCGCGCGGGGCTGCTTGAAGACGTCCACGAGGCCATCCTCCAGCGTCGTTGTCGCGTACCAGTCGAGCAGTTGATGCGCGCGTGTACAGTTGCTGAGGATGACCGGGGTATCGGCGGGGCGCATGCGGGCGGGGTCTTGCGTGACGACGAGCGGGCTGCCGTGCAGATGCTCGATCAGCCTGACGAGTTCCCAGCCATCTACGGCGCGCTCACTACCGAAGTTGCACGTCAGGCTCCCATGCGCTCGGCACGCCCCCGCCAACGCGATGATGCCGCGCGCGGCATCATCGGTGGAGAGGTAGTCGCGTCGGCTGGCGAGATTGCCGAGGCGCAGTGGCCCGCCTGCCCGCGCCTGCTCGATGATGGCTGGGATGAGGTGTGCGTTCGTTTCCCCCGGCCCGAACTGGTTGAAGAGCCGCGCAATGCCGACCGCAATCCCCGTGCGCCGGTGAAAGAGCGCCGCCTGCTGCTCGTTCCAGAGTTTCGTATGGCCGTAGATGTCCATCGGGCCGAGCGCGCTCTCCTCATGGAGTGGCGTCTCACTCGCCGCGTAGACCGCTGCCGACGACGCGATCACGATGGCTCCGACGGTATCAATTGCCGCGCAGGCATCGAGAAGCGTTTGCGTCCCGGTGACATTGACATCAATCGCCCGCCGGGGATCGGCATTGCAGGCCGGAATGAAGTGAATCGCCGCGAGGTGGATGACGGTGCGCGGGCGATCAGTCGTCAGGCAGCGCGCAAGGGCATCCGCATCGCGAATATCCGCCTCAACCAGCCGTACCTGCCCGCCAACCACCGCCGGAAGATGTACGGGCGTGCCGAGCGTGAGGTTATCGAGGATGATGACGTCATGCCCGTCCGCGACGAGCCGGGCGCAGACCCGCAACCCGACAAATCCACAGCCCCCGGTTACCAGCACTGGATCAGCGAACAACGAGACTCCTCACACTGCCGCCGCATCACGCCAAGAGATCAATCGGCGTGCGGCCTTGTCCATCCCCGGCGGCATTCTATCGCACGCGCGCGTTCCGTGACGCGCGGCACAGATGGCGCATTGGATGTTTGCGTGGGGTCGGTTCATGAACCGCTCAGAGGAGAGCGTGCCGGATGGCATAGGTGGCGGCCTCAGCACGGCCGTACGCGCCGATCTTCGTGTAGATGTTGCTGATGTGCCGCTCGGCGGTGCGCGTGGTGATGCCGATCTCGCGGTTGCTCTGACCCCCGGCGAGCAGCCGCAGTACCGCGACTTCACGCTCGGTCAGGCCAGCCGGATGCGGTGCAGCCCGTTCCGCCCGATGCGGCGTGAGATGCGGCGTGAGGCGTGCCGCCAATCTCTCGGCGCGCAGCAATGCGGGCTGTGCGC
>JAABUU010002302.1_pt1 | contig 27641 bp, 29 predicted proteins | sample 5559301 | NCBI WGS metagenome assembly JAABUU01 (sample SAMN10711884, study PRJNA513360) | rock metagenome | isolation source: Antarctica rocks | place: Antarctica: Victoria Land, Richard Nunatak white | reverse complement strand
TAGACAATGAGGTTCGACCGCACCAGAGCCTCGGGATGCGCACCCCGGTCGAGTTCCTCGCCGCACAGTTCGGCATCCATCCGTAGCGGACGTACTGAACCCATTCACTTGCTTGACGTATGCATCCTACATCTTTATCATATGCGTGTATCATGCACATATAAGACTGGCTTGTATAGAGCGGAAGTTGAGCGGAGAAAGGGGTGGGAAGATGAGCATATATCTCCTTATTCATGGTGGTTGGCATGGTGCGTGGTGTTGGAACAAGGTTGTTCCCTTGCTGAGAAAAGCCGGGCATACTGTTGTTGTACCCGATCTGCCTGGCCACGGACGAGACATGACCCTCCTCGAAGAACACCCATACGAACGGTATGTGCCGTGCGTGTGCAAGATTCTCGATATGCAAACGGAGCCTGTTATTCTCGTCGGTCATAGTTCGGGTGGACCGATCATCACCGCTGCCGCGGAAGAGTGCCCAGAGCAGGTCGGCGTCCTCGTCTACCTCGCGGCCTTTCTCCTCCCGCACGGCGTCGCACCGACCGCGATCATGCGAGACGACACGGAATCCCTGCTCGCATCGTCGCTCGTCGTTGACGAGGAACGGACGGATGGTGACGGTACGGAGAGAGTGCGCGAAGCAGGTCTTTTATGCGGACTGTTCCGATGCAGATGTAGCATGGGCAATCAACCTGCTCAGGCCGGAACCGCTCATACCGCGAGGTGCGGCGGCATTCCCGACGCCCGCGATACAGGTTGGGCATGTGCCGCGCGTCTACATCGAGACTCTTCAGGATCGCGCCCTCGGCCCGGCAACCCAGAAGAAGATGTACACCGCGCTACCCTGCCAGAAAGTCTACTCGCTACCAACCAGTCACTCGCCATTTCTCTCCGCGCCTGCCCAACTTGTGACCTGTCTCCTGGAAAGCGGTTCGCTGTTCCCGCGTCCCGCAATGCGCTGAACACCTGTCGTCATGGTATCGTACGCTCCGTGATCGTCGTTGTACGTCGTGTCTGGGAGTGTGCTGGTGGAAGATCGCTGGGAGACGATCACGACGATCCGGGACGGGCTGTACGACCGTATCCCGCTCAACGCTCCGGAATCCGCGCTGATGGCAACGGAGGCGTTCCTGCGGCTGGATCGCATCCAGCAGTTAGGGTTCGTCTCGCGCGTCTGGCCAGGGGCGAAGCACACGCGCTTCGAGCATTCGCTCGGCGTTATGCATCTGATGCGGCAGGGAATTGCCCAATTGCGGCGCCATGGCGGCCCGGTGACGCTCAGTGACGCGGACGCACATACGGCGACCGCGACGGCGCTGCTGCACGACATCGGGCATTATCCCTTCTCGCACGCCATCGAGGAACTCGGCCCACCGATTTTGAAGCACGAGCAGGTTGGGCGGTGGATCATCCTCGGCGCGGAAGTGTCGGATGTCCTGACACGCATCTGGGGCATTGACCCGATGCGCGTCGCGGATTTCATTGACCCGCCGGGGCCACCGCAGACACCACAGGACGGCTTGATTCGCGGCCTGCTTTCCGGTGCGTTGGATATGGACAAGCTCGATTATCTGCCGCGCGATGCCCGTGCCTGCAATGTGCCGTATGGCCGCGTGGATACGCCCCGCCTGCTCGACGCGCTCTGCGTGCGCGAGGTGAACGGCGCGGCGCGCATCGTCGTGGATGACAAGGGAATCAGCCCTTTGCACTCGCTCATTAACGCGCGGCAGGAGATGTTCGACAATGTCTACTGGCACCACACGAACCGCGCCTGCATGGCGATGCTCCTGCGCGCCGTGCAGGAGGCGATGGAGGCGGGGGTGATTGCGCCGGAGGAATTGACGACGCATGACGACGCCTCGCTGCTCGCCTTCCTCAGCCAGCCGGAGATGCCGGACGCGACCCGGCGGCTCGTCGCTGCGCTCCACTCCCGCCGTATCCACAAGCGGGCGGTGGAAGTCTCCGCGCGGGCGGGTGATCTCTTCCAGCGGCTTGGCGCGCTCTACTACCGCCCGCGCGACCGCCGCGCCGCTGAGATCACGTTGGCGGAGATGGCAGCGCACATGACCGGAACGGAAGTCCACGACAGCGACGTGCTGATTGACATCCCGAAGCCGGAGAAATGGTCCGCCGATGTCTGGGTGGAGTTCGACCGCCCGCCGATCGGCTTCTCGCCGCTGATGCCGTGGCACGAAGTCGTCGGCGCGCAAACGGATGATTTTCGGCGCTACGAAGAACACCGGCGGCTGATCCGCATTGTCGCTACCGACCCCCTCCGCGATGTCCTGCGCCGTGAGTGGGCGAACCTCGTCCTGCCCCTGCTCGGCGGCGTCCTTTGACAGGGTGGCGTAGGCTTTAGCTTGCGCGAGAGATCGCAGGCTGAAGCCTACGCCACCGCATTCACCGTACAATCGGAGATGCGATGACGACAATCGAGGATGGGCAGCAGTACGAAGGCGAAACGTTCACAGCGCTCGCTGCACCGGCGCAGACATACGCCCACGTTGATTTCACGGTATGCCACTTCGACCGTTGCGTCTTCACCGAGGGCGCATTCTCGCATTGCTCGTTCACCGATTGCCGGTTCACGGAGTGCGATCTGAGCCTCGCGCGCGTACACGGCAGCCGGTTCACCGATACCCGCTTTCATGCATCCAAACTGCTCGGCGTTGACTGGACAAAGGCGGGGGATGCGGTAATTTCCAAACTCTTCCTCTCCGTCCATTTCGATGGCTGTCTGCTTAATTACGCGACCTTTTTCGGCCTGACGCTCCGCCGCGGCCGGTTCGTCGGCTGCATCGCGCGGGAGGTGGATTTCCGCGATGCGGACCTGACCGAAGCGGTCTGCACAACGACTGACTTCACCGGCAGCAAGTTCCACCATACGAACCTCACCAAAGCCGATTTCCGGCACGCCACGGGCTACGCAGTCAATCCAGCCACGAACACTGTCACAAAGGCGCGCTTCTCGCTCCCGGAAGCGGTGTCGCTCCTTAGCGGCTTTGATATCGTCATCGAGTAGCGTGCTGACCAATTTTTTTGTGATGAATGCATGGCAGCACTGGCACGCAATATGCACTCTCGGAATGGACGTGATTTTGCCGCGCCCTTTTGGGATGCTTGTGGGAAGGAATATGGGACCATGACTGCGATCAACGCACGCACGCTTATTGGCCGCGCCGTCGTCAGTGTCACGGACGGCGAGAAACTGGGGCTAATCTCCAATATCCAACTCGATCTCACACAACGGATCGTGCTCGGCTTCCTGATGGGTGGAGACGGTGGTATTTTCAACCGTGACAAGCCATCGTTCGTCCCGTTCGCGCAGGTGCGCACATTCGGACGGGATGCCGTGACAATCCAGGACAAGAGCGGCATTACTATCGCGGAAGGCGCGCCGCACAATACTGCCGCGACGTTGGGCGATCTCAAGAAGCGCGTCGTCACCGCTGGTGGCGAGGTGATCGGCGATGGCGAGGATGTGGTCTTCGACGATGCGTCTGGTGCGATCACCGCGCTCCAACTCGCGCCGCAGGGAGGCTTTCTCGGCATCGGCGCTGCGACGCACGTTGTGCTGATGGAGGAGATCGTCGGGTTTGGTCGTGATGTCATCACCGTCCATGACTCCGCCCTTGGGCGTGTCCAGTCGGACGCGCCTACTGAGTAGCCTGCGAGCAGTTATGAGTCTCGCCCCACGTCGCGGGAAGGAGTGTTCCCGATGTTCGAGGGGTTCGAACTGACGATGATTGATACCGGCAATGCGGTTATCCGCGTGCGACACGGCGGCAGCGGGCCGCCGCTATTGTTGCTCCACGGCCACCCTCAGACACATGTGATGTGGCACAAGATCGCACCGCGCCTCGCGCGGAACTTCACGGTGGTCGCTGCCGATCTCACGGGCTACGGCGACAGCAGTAAGCCGCCGACCACTCTCGATCATGCGCCATACTCGAAGCGTGCGATGGCGCGGGATCAAGTCGCGGTGATGCGGCATCTCGGCTTCGAGCAGTTCTTCGTCGCCGGTCATGACCGTGGTGGTCGGTGTGCCTACCGCATGGCCCTCGATCACCCCGAGCGTGTACGCAAACTCGCCGTACTCGACATCATCCCGACGGGCGAGGCCTTCCGCCGTGCGGACATGCAGTTCGGCCTCGAATTCTGGATGTGGTTCTTTCTGGCGCAACCCGCTCCCCTCCCTGAACGGCTCATCGGGGCGGACCCGGACATCTTCTATCTCCGCCTGCTGGCGCAGGCGCGGGATCACATGCCACCGGACGCCCTTGAAGACTATCTCCGCTGCGTCCGCAATCCCGAAACGATCCATGCCATGTGTGAGGATTATCGGGCCGCTGCCACTCTGGATTTCGCGTACGACGAGGCGGACCGGGGCACGCGGCGCATCGCCTGCCCGGTGCTCGCGTTGTGGAGCCGGGACGTGCTCGCCGAGTGGTACGATGTTCTCGCGATCTGGCGCGACTGGGCGGACGATGTGCGGGGCCAGGCGCTCGACTGCGGCCATTATCTCGCTGAGGAAACGCCGGACGAAACCTACGCGGCGTTGCACGCCTTTTTTGCCTGATGCCGCTACGGTACACTATCTGAACGTGCCATTGCTATCTCCTCTGTTCGTCGTGTACTCTGGTGATTATCATGCGCACCGGGTAGAATCGCTGTCTACTGCCGACTAATGACCGACGACTGACGACTACCGAAAAGAGCCGCAATGTCCGAAGATCAGGCATCCGCATCGAATGGCGCGTATCCAACGAGCGCGCAGACGCAGCAACAGTTCACATTTCTCAGCGAAGTGCGTTCCTACGTCGGCGAGGAGGCGGGATGGATCCGCACGCTCACCGATGCCATCCAGCGCGGGGTGGCGGGCGAGGAGACGGCGACGGATGTGGGCCGCACGGTCGCCGATGTCAGCGCGCCCTATCGCGCGGAGATCGCTCGTCTGCGCGGGCTTGACGTCCCGGAGGGCTGTGAAGCGGCGGGCACGGCGCTGATCGCGGAGACAGACGCGGCGGAAGAATACCTCGCCGCCCTCGCCCGCTGGACGGCGGCAGGGCAGGTGGGCATCGCACTCCTGCGCGACAACGCCGGGGAAGAAGTCCATCAAGCCCTCGAACGGTTCCTCGCCGCGCGCGACGCCTTCGAGCAAGCCTACACAGAGGCCGCCCGGCTCCTCGAATGAGGAACGCGGCGAGTGAATGACCTGCGTAACTCTTATCACTCGTTACTCGCTGCTGGTGGCGGCTCGTTGGTGCGTGTGAATGACGAGCAGCATACCGTAGCCGCTGACAGAAACCATTGCGTCGGAAGCCACCAGTTCGTTGGAGACACCAATGTTGTCGCCGAGGCGGAAGGTGGCGGGGAGGGGATAGAGGAGACCGTCGCCGGAGACGCCCGTCACTTCCTCGGTGAGGGCGAGGAGAGAGACGTACTCACCGGGCGCGCCGTGGAGGGCGACCGACTCGCCGGGGTGGAGGACGAGCATCGTGTGCAGCGCGTCCACGAGGCAGATGCGGATGCCCGCAAATGTCGGCGAGGCGAGCGAGAGCGCCGTCGCGAGCATATGGTCGTAGCGCGGGCCACCGAGCGCGCCGAGGACGAAGATTTCCGTCGCGCCACGGGCGATGGCGATGACGATGGCGAGGTGCGTGTCGGTATAGTCCTTCGCCACCGAATGTGTCTCGGTCGGGACACCGCTGGCGGCGAGCCGGGCGACGACTTCCGGCCCCGCCGTGTCGAAGTCGCCGACTGCAAGATCGGGCACGATGCCGAGCCGTTCGAGGATGAGCGCGCCCGCATCCGCCGCGATCAGCAGATCCGCCGCCGTGCACTGCCCACGCACGAACGCATCATCGCCGACGGGGCCACCGGTGACAATGACCGAACGCAAGGGCGAATACTGCGGATTGGGCGCACGGCTCTGCGCCCCTACCTCATTGCTCATTGCTGCTCATCATTCACTGCTGTTCGCCGTTTCACGTAGAACGGTGCATAATTGCTCCGACGGTGCAGTATAGTGTACTCACGCTCGTTGAATGTTGTGGTAGCATCGGGGAATAGGTGCAATCCGTGCGCCGTTACAGCGCAACGGTTCCGGCAGGGTCACAACTTCTAGCGGCCTCCGCAGTGGGCGGATGATGATGGTTGATGGAGGATAGGGAAAGGACGATGCATGCCGACGATTACGGCCGAGGGAGACAAGACATTCGAGGCGCCTGCGGACAAGAAACTCGTCCTCGCCATCGAGGACGCAGGGATTGACATTTTGCACCGCTGCGGCGGCAATGCGCGCTGCACGACCTGCCGTGTCGAACTGATCGCGGGCGACGCCGGGCCGATGGGCGAGGCAGAACAAGAGCGACTGGCGCGCGAAGCCGATCTGCCGGAGAACGTTCGCCTCTCCTGTCAGATCCGCTGCGAGAATGACCTGACGATCCGCGTCATCAACCACCTGCACCTGACCGACCTCAGCGATCCCGGCCCCCGCCCGGTAGATTAGGACTGAGGATTGAGGACTGAGAAGGGATTTGGTTCTTCTCAGTCCTCATCGCTTGCTACCCTCGTTTTTGTCACAACATATCCCGTAGAGACGATTGCCCGAGATCATTGATCGTCTCTCGTCGCTGATTGATCTACCGCTGGTCGAGGTGCTGGACGGTACGCCAGTCAACGTCGCGGCGTGGTACGACAACGAGATGGGTTACGCGACGCGCCTCGCGGAAACCCGCCGACACGATGGCCTCCGCCGGAGTATGATGAGCCATATCGGTAGCGTCGGCATCAGCTCACGCGACCCTACAGAGGGTGGAATGTTTTGAGACACGCCTGTGTTACAGCAAATGCGCGATTCGTATGGGGAATACTGGCATGCTGCTGTCTGTTTCCGCCTCTGTCGCCCGCTGATTGCTGACTGCCTGCTCATCCCGGTTGCTATTTGCTTGACAGGTGTGTTAAAATGCGGAACGCAGTAGATGTGGGGATGCCTCACATCGTGAGCAGCGCCGATGAGCCGCTGTACACTGTCTCCCCTGCATTGAGTTCTCTCGGACCCACGTTAGGATTGCGCGTGACCGGAGCAATGCCTGTGTCCCGAATGGCACGGAAAGACCGTGGTGCGTCGCCCCTTTATTTCCCGTGTGTCGCGTGGTAATGCGTGTGCTGACGAGGGCCGTCAGATGATACGCATACCAACGGAGTCACGCCATACCGGCCTTGCGCCGGGGCCCACGGGTTTTTCACGTTCGCTGCATCGCGCGTCTTCGCGTTGCATCTGATTCATCCACTTCAAGCAAAGGACAAAGCAATAACTCATGAATGACGACATGCAAGGAACTACGCTGGTGGACGAGCGCCCGGAGACGGCTGAATCTGCCACCCCCCTCGTCCCCGAAAAAGTTGATCGCCGTCGCCGCCCCCGCGCCCCCAAGATCCAGGAAGCCGCCGCCACTCCGGCGTCGTCTGTGACGGTGGAAAAATCCGCCGCACCACGCCGCCGTGCGCGCGCTGCCCCTGCCCCCGTCGGGACATCCGCGTCTATTGACGACACGCCGGAGCCGACCGCACCGATGCAGGCGCAATTGCCGGATGTCGCCGTCACAAGGATAAGCGCGAATGGATCGGGCGGGACGGTGCCGCCGGTCGTCTCGGATCGGGCGATGTTCGGTGACGCGGGCCTGATGACGACGACCGAGCCACCGGAGATGCCGGAGCCGCCCGCCGCCCTTGCCCCGGCGCGCGAAGTGCCCGCCCGGCCGCCGCAGCAATACGCCCAGCCCCCGCGTGAGGAGCAACGGCCGCAGCGATCCCAAAGCGGTCAGCCCTACGCCCGTCCCCCGCGTGACGATCAGCGCCAGAGCCAGAACATGCGCCCGGATCGCGGCGGCATGCAGGGGCGGCAGAATCCGCAGGGGCAAAACGGCAACCGGAACAATCAGCAATCGCGCAGCGCTGACCGGGGCAACGAACGCCGCAATGGCAGCGAATACCGCGCGAGCGGGCGCGACTATACGAATATTAACGGCGCGTCCAGCCGCTCGTATGAAACCGTGCGCTCGCCCGCCTTCTCGATTGAGCCTGCCACCGCGCCGAACAGCAACGACCTGACCGTCGCTGATTTCGACGCGAAGAGCCAGGAAGAATTGTTGGAGATGGCGAGCGACTGGGGTCTCGCGAATCCGACACGTCTCCGGCGGCAGGACCTCATCTACCGACTCCTGCAAGCGCAGACAGAGCAGCAGGGCAACATCTTCGGCTCCGGCGTCCTCGATATCGTCGAGGACGGCTACGGTTTCCTGCGGCAGGAACGCTTCCTGCCCGGCCCCGAGGATGTCTACGTCTCGCAATCGCAGATCCGCAAGTTCGGCCTGCGCACGGGCGACTTCGTCTCCGGTCAGGTACGGCCACCGAAGGAGAGTGAGAAGTTCTTCAGCCTGCTGCGTGTCGAGGCGATCAACGGCGTCAGCCCCGATGAGGCACGCAACCGCCCGCATTTCGATTCTCTCACGCCGATCTTCCCAATGGAACTACTGGAACTCGAAACGCGCCCCGATGTCCTTTCGACGCGGCTCGTGGACCTCGTCGCACCGGTCGGGCGCGGGCAGCGCGGTTTGATCGTCTCACCGCCGAAGGCCGGCAAGACGATGCTCCTCAAGCAGATCGCCAACGGCATCACGACCAACCATCCCGATGTTCACCTGATGGTCTGTCTGATCGGCGAGCGTCCCGAAGAAGTGACGGACATGCGTCGCTCGGTGGATGGCGAAGTCGTCTCCAGCACCTTCGATGAGCCGGTCGAGGATCACGCGAAGGTGGCGGAGATGGCGCTGGAGCGGGCCAAGCGGCTCGTTGAAGGTGGGCGCGATGTCGTCATTCTGCTGGACTCGATCACCCGCCTCGCTCGTGCGTACAACCTCGCGGTACCGCCGTCCGGGCGCACGCTCTCCGGCGGTATTGACCCGGTCGCCCTCTACCCGCCGAAGCGCTTCTTCGGTGCGGCCCGCAACATCGAGGGTGGCGGCAGCCTGACGATTGTCGCGACCTGCCTGATAGACACCGGCTCCCGCATGGACGACGTGATCTACGAAGAGTTCAAGGGCACCGGCAATATGGAATTGCATCTCGACCGGAAACTGGCCGAGCGGCGCATTTACCCCTCGATTGATGTGCAGCGTAGCGGCACCCGGCGCGAGGAACTGCTCCTCTCGTCCAATACGCTGCGGCAAGTCTGGACGATGCGCCGCATGGTCTCCATGCTCGGCGGCTCCGAGGGCATCGAACTGATGCTCAGCCGGATCGTCAAGACCGACACGAACGAGGAGTTCCTGCTCACGCTCAACAAGGACGTGTAAGGGAGATAGAACCGAAACGCCGCCCCCTTTTTGGGGCGGCGTTTTTCTTTCGCTATGATTTGCGCAAAGTGCTGGCGTAGATGGTGCGAGTGACTGACAGCAAGGACGCTGACGCTGTGTATATCTACCTTCACGAAGCTATGCAGATCGAACGCACGCGGAATCTCGATGGATCGCGTCTCATTGATTACACCGAGGACGGAGAACCAGTAGAGATCGAATTGCTCGACGTGATCGAGGGTATCAGCCTTGATGGCCTTCCCGCACGCGGTATGACCGCCGAGCTACTCGCGGACCATTACATAGAGGTATGTGATTAACCGTTTGTGCTCGTTCCCTCCACGGTCTGCACCGCGTGATGGGCAGCCTGTGCGACGACCTCGGCGAGCCAGGCGTTGAGGCTTTTGCCCTCCTGTGCCGCCGCGATGGCGGCCTCGCGATGCACATCCGGGCTGGTGCGGATGTAGAGCGTGCCGGAGTATGGCTTCTCCGGCTTCTTGCCGCGCTCAATGCACCAGTCGAGATAATCGTCAACCGTGTCCCGAAAGGCCTGCTCAGCTTCCGGCACGGTTTCAGCCTCGAAGGTGAGCACCGCGTCAAGGTCGAGAACGCGACCGAAGAGAATACCGGCCTTCGCGTCAATCTCCACCGCCCCGGCGTAGCCCTTATACGTAAATCCACTCACGGTTGTATCCCTGCTTTCTCCAGAAACTCTCGAACGGCGCGAATTCTTCCTTGCTCTGCTACCGGGCGCGGGTGCGGTGTGTGGAAGATCGCCTCATGCCCGTTCAATTCGACACGAATACGCGAGCCACGTCCCTGATTCATCGTCGCGCCTAACGCGTCGAACAGGCTCTCGATATCCCGCCACGATATCGCCGTCGCTGTAGGCTTTGCGAAGATGAGGGAGAGCGTCTTGCGCTGCTTCGAATTCACGAAAGAATGATAGCGGAATATGCTAGCGATAGCAAGAGGTCGCCGCGCGAATGGAGGCGAATGGATGCCGCAATCCCGCCACGGCTTGGCAGTGCGTGGTACAGTAAGAGCGGTAGCAATCGCACCCTGTGCGAGAGAAAGCAAGGAGGTCGCCATGCCCAGATTGAACGAAGCGCAACTCCAGCAGTTCGCGGACGAAGGATTCCTCGTCGTCGCGGACGTGTTCGATCCCGCGCGGGACTTCGCGCCGGTGATGGACGAGTACCGCACCATCCTTGATGGCATCGCCGATACACTCTACGGAGAAGGCGCGATCTCCTCCCGGTACGACAACCTCCCGTTCGCGGAGCGGATCACGGAAATCTGCGCGGAGAGCCAGCGCGTGCTTTCGCAGCACTTCGATTTCTCACTGCCGCAGAAGGGCGTGCTGCCCGATACGCCGATCTACACCGGCCCTGCCATGTTCCGCGTGCTCTCTAATCCCCGCCTCCTCGATCTCGTCAAAAGCGTAATCGGGACGGAAATCTTCTCCTGCCCGGTGCAACACGCGCGCATGAAATTGCCCAAGCGTGCCGTCGCAGACCCGGCGAATGGCTTGATCGCCAAGATTCCCTGGCATCAGGACAACGGCGTCTTGATGCCGGAGGCGGACGAATCGTCCATCCTCACCGTCTGGATGCCTGTTACGGAGGCGACAATCGCGAACGGTTGCATGCAAGTGATCCCGCGCAGCCACGGGCATGAACTCTTCGATCACTGCCCCGGCGGGCCGGGCGGGCTGGCGATCCCTGACACGTTGCTGCCGCCCGGTGATCCGGTTGCCCTGCCGATGAAGCCGGGAAGCGTCCTGCTCATGACGCAGAGCACCGTCCACAGTTCGCTCGACAATGTGACACCCGATCAAGTGCGGATCAGTTTCGACCTGCGCTTCCAGCCGATCGGCCAGCCAACGGGTCGCCCCGCCTTCGCACAGGCCGGATTCGTCGCCCGCTCCGCAGCGCATCCGGAATCGGTCGTCCGCGATCCAGCCGTCTGGTCGCGTAACTGGCTGGCGGTGCGCGACCAACTGGCGGCAGACGAAAACCCCGCCTACAACCGCTGGCGTGCCGATGCAGCATCCTGCGCCTGACTTTCCTCACCCTCTGGCCCCCTTCCGTCACTCGGCGCGGGCAGGGGAAACGGTATCAGTAAACAGTGAGCGCAATCGGGCAATACGATCTGGATACGTCGTGACATCGGTGCTATCCACGAACTGGTCAATGTCGCCGATGAACGACGCGACATCGCGCAGCATCTCGTCCACAATGGTCGCGCGGATTGCGTCGGCGAAACGTTCCGCGTGGATCACCGTGAAGGGACGACCATCCTCATCCTTGAATGGGCGACCGTGGTAGTGCCCGGTGCGTGGATCGAGCGGTGCGGTGATGCCGAGGGCATTGTGCATATACGCGACGTTTTCGTAGGCGACGGTGAGCGACTGCTCGCGTTCTTGCCATGTTGCCGCGTGAAGAGCATCGCGCAGAACTGGCACGAGTGCGGGGCCGCAGGTGAGGTGCGCAAACGCCGTGCCGAGCCATTTGCTGTACGGCGCGTATTGCCGCTCCATCAGGAAGCAGAGCCGCATGATCTCCCGCACGAGCCGCGCCGCGACGACCGCCGACCCCAGTTCATCCCCGACTTCGCCACCTCGCCCGACGAACGCCTCTTCCTGCGAAATCCGTTGCCATTGGGCGGCGAGCAGCGTGCGCCAGATTTCATCCGGGTAATATGCGAGTCGCTGTCGCGCCACCGTCAGCATGCGGAAGCCATCGTGGAAGACCGCCCCGCGTGTTACTTCGATCAATGCCTGTTGTGGGCAAATGAGCCAATTCACCGTTGTGATCTCCGCTATCGGGTCGAAGCCGAGGTGCTGCATGAAGAAGCGCGGCAGCGACGCGATCAGAACATAGTGCTGAACCGGACACTCCGGCAACAGCACGCTGTCCGCGCCGCGCGAGAAACGGGTCGGATAGCCTCGAAACGTGTCCGGCAATTGTTGGCGCAGCGTCTCATCAATCGCAGTCCGATACATTTCGTCGTCAGCATCGGGCAAAAAGAGCCAGCAACGCGGTCCCCAGCCGTGATCGGTGGAGCGCGGCGTGTCGTAGCCGAGCACATCGGAGCCGGAGCCGATCAGCGCGGCGGCATAGACGAGGCCCGGAAACGCCGCATCGAGGATCGGCTTGATCGCTTCTCGATAGAACGCTTCGCTCAGTTGCAAGCCGGGGATAAAGTCGGGCATATTTCCTAACCCCTAACCCCCAACCCCCTTTCCCTTCAAGGAAAGGGGGAGCATGTTATGGGATACGGGCGAATGCCGCGCCGCGCTGGATGCGGTCGGCGAGGGGAGGGTGGCTGTAGAAGAGGAGGACGACCCAGCGGGGCGGCTCCATCTCCGCGAGGTTCTGATTCGCCAGTCGCTGCATGGCAGTGACGAAAGCGGGCGCATTGCCGGTCAGCGTGAGGGCATAGGCGTCGGCGGCGCGCTCGCGGGCGCGGCTGTAGGCGTTCGTGAGCGGCATCGTCACCAACCCGAAGCCGGAGAGGATGAGCGCAAAGAGCGGAAAGGCGGCGACATCGCTCACACTGCGGTAGCCGAAGGCGTCCACGCCCGCGTGGAGAAGCACGTTTGCGATGAACAGCCCGATCAGTGTCACGACGGTATCGAAGGCCATGCCGCGCCAGATGTCACCATGAACATGGTGGCCGAGTTCATGCGCCATCACGACCTCGACTTCCTCTACCGTATAGTTGGCGATCAGCGTATCACCGAGGACGATGCGGCGCGTGCTGCCGATGCCGGTGACGAAGGCATTGGCAGCGCTCGTGCGGCGGCTAAAATCCATCGTGAAGACGCCGCGCACGCGCGTCCCGGCCCGCTCCGCGAGATGCAGCATGCGTTGCCGCAGCGTCGCATCCTCAATCGGCGTGAATGTGTTGAAGAGCGGCATGATGAGCACCGGCGCGAGGTTCGACAGTACGACGCTGAAGAGCAGATAGACCGCGCCGCCTGCCAGCCACCACCAGTCCGGTAGCCGCCGCAAACCCCAGTAGAGCAGTTCGACCATCCCCAGGCCGAGCGCGCCGCCGATCACTGAGCCTTTTACGAGGTCCGCTATCCAACTCGCGAATGACTGATGCGAAAGGCCGTAATGCCGGGGCAGATGCCAGCCGCTATAGACGCCGAGCGGGAGGGTGACGATTTCGGACGCCAGCCCGAAGATTAGCACGTAGACGAGCACAACGAGCCATTGATTCGTCGCGCGATGCTCAATCGCCGTCTGCACCGCCTTCGAGAGCGGCGTGACGACGAGCAACGCCAGCACGACGAACGTCGCCACCGTCCGCGCAAAGTACAGCCGCCGCCGAATCCCGGCGTACTCCTTCGCCCGCGCCTGCCGCTCCGCACTCATCTCCGTCGAAACATTCACGTGTTACTCCTGAAAGAGAATTGAATCGCGAAGGCGCGAAGAACGCGAAGGAGGGAAGAAGAGATACGAGGTACGAGCAATCTCACGCGTACCATCTCTATTGTATTTCGTATCCTGGCCTTTGTGTCCTCTTCGCGTTCTTCGCGCCTTCGTGGTTCAAGTGTTTGGCCGTTCCAGAGTGGGGCCACCTTCGGCAGCGGCGCGGGTGGCGGGGTCGAGTTGGAGGCCAAGGCCGTCGGCGAGGCGCGTGAGATAGTTGAAGATGCCGACGATGTGCGCCACTTCGAGGCAGGCGCGGTCATCGAAGCCAAGATCGCGCAGGTGCTGCCAGTCCGCTTCCACCATCCGGGTCGGCGTCGCGCTCATCTTCTCCGCGATCGTGCAAAGGGCGCGCTGGCGGTCGGTAAGATCGGGCAGATCGCGCCATCGCCGCTCCTTAATCGCCTCGACAAGTGCCGGATCACCCTCTTCGACACGCAGAAACTCCGCGTGGGAGGACGTTCAGTAGTAACAATCCTGCGCGGCGGCGGCAATGCCCGCAATCATCTCCCGCTCCTGACGCGTCAATGCGCCCGGCGCGAACATAATCTGCGCGAAGAGGGCGGAGAACTTCGGCCCGATCGCCGGGTGTGCCTGCGTCAGCCGGGACATTGGTGCGAGGAAACCGAAGTCGTACGGATGCCGGGGCGCGTCAGGCGGTATCCGCGCGCGCATCTGCTCCCCGGTCGCCAATGTTACCCATGCTTCGGGAACCGTCTGTGCGTCCATCACGCCTGCCTCCCTATCTGCTATAAAAGCGATGCGGATTCCACGCGCATCATCTGATAGTTCCGATCCGCATTCAAGCCAGCAAGAGGAGGCAACTATGTACATGAGTGTGCGGCGTTACACGACGAGCGGACCGACCGCTGTCATTGCGCGAATCGTCACCGAAGGGTTCGTGCCGATCATCCGTGACGCACCGGGCTTCATTGCCTTTTACGTTGTGGATGGCGGGAACAGCAACCTCGCCTCCGTCAGCATCTTCGCCGACGAAGCTGGAGCGGAGGCATCAAACCGCATGGCGGCAGGATACATCGCGGAACACCTCGCGAGCCGCCTCACGCTGCAAGACGTTGTTGCGGGTGAGATAGTTGTTGAAGCAATCGGGTGATCGCCATTCGCTCGAACACCGGAATTACGTCACGTGCCTGCCCGCATTACCCGGATACGCTCGTTAATGAAGGGTGAGAAGTGACCCTGATACCGCTCTTGCAACTCGGCTCGCTGCCAATCATCCCCGGTGATGATGTGCCGACAGTGCGGGGAGTCACATCGGCAGATCATGCGCCATGATGAACTGACCGTGTGCGTTGCATAATCAATCGTCAGTTCTTCGTTCGATGCGATGTCCCGCCGCGCTACGACCGTTGTCGCGTTGCCCATCCAAGTATTCGGATCACACGAATGATTACCGAATCCGATTGGATCATCGAGATCGAGAAGCACATTGTCCCCCTCGCCAATGGCCGCTGAATTGTATTTGCGCATCCGACGCGCAATGGTATCGAGTTCGTTGTCCGTGATACGGATGCCACCCCAGACTTCGACGACTTCGCCTTCCCGTATCGCATCGCGTGCGAAGAGACCACGACCCTCGATAGATGACGGGTGAATCGCAACACGCGGATCAAGCCATGACAGGGGAATCGGTCGTTCCATCGTTTCTTCCCTATCCTGCAACGCGCATTGCGCGCTGGGGCGAGAGCCAGAACGGTGGCAGGTAGGCGGGGATGTTGGAGAAGGGCAGCACTTCCGGCTTGAGGCGGATGCCGAGCGTATCCAGCATGAATGCCCGTCGCTGTTGGATGCGCTCCCACGCTTCCGGGTATTTTGCCGCGAAGGATGCACGAAGTGGTTCGTCCGCGAGGGCGATGCCGTCCTCGATGTTCGTCGTGAAATAGGGCGAATGGGTCGCGGGGATGATATCCACCTGCAACGCCATGCCGGAGCGAAGTTGCTGCCGCGAGTCCCGGAAGATCGGTGAGTTGAGCCACTCGTCTAAGTGAATCAAATGGCCGGGGTTGAGGCCAACGCCGAAGAAGGGATCGCCGAGGTGTCGGTCAATGATCGCGAACAGTTCACCACCCGTCACGCCGATACCGATTGCCTCGTACCACTCGACGACGGCACGGAAGTAGGGCGCGACGAGTGTGTCCACGTAATCGCGGATGCCGCTCGGCAATCCGTCTGCATCACGCACGAGAAAGCCCGCGCGGGCATTGAGCGCACCCCAGAGGCCGAGCGCGACCGTCACCGGATCGCCTTCGCGCAGCACGCGGCTGGATGGGCTGGGCAATCCGGCCGACGCCCGCTCGCCCGCCGAGCACATCGGGTGGCAGGCGAGCGGGAAGCCGTTGAGACCCATCAGCCGCACGGCGTCGTATTCGGTCATCCCTGGTTGCACATGAAACAGAACATTCTTGATCGCCTCGGAACTGAGCGTCGCGGCATACTCGAAGCGGGCGAGTTGGTCCACCTCGTTGATGGCGCGGAGGCCGTGCGCCGGGTCCATGAAAAGGGCGGTCGCGTTCAGCGCGGTGCAACGCATCTCCCGCAGTGTGTCCACAAGATAGGCCGGGGCTTCGATCCACGCGGCGGGTGTCGCCGTCTCGACCGGCAAGAAATACTTCCATCCCGCGATGCCAATCTTCGACCCCGGCACGACCCCGGCCTCGCGCAAGATCGTCGCGAGCGGCTTGCTCGCGCCGCGCGGCTGCCCCGGCAGGCTGAAACTCTGGTAGAGCACATGGTCCACCGGCACGGGGCTGAGGGCGGCATACGCCACTCCCTCGTTCCCGACGAGCAGGGTTGGCAGGCGACCGGGCGCGAGGATCAGTAGCGCTTCCTCGAAGCGCGGGTCATATCCCGTTAGATAGGCGATGTTCGCGAAGTGCTCGCGGTCGCCATAGACGAGCAGCGCATCATAGCCGGGGTAGGCGGACCGCTCCCGCGTCTCCCGTAGCCGCTCCTCGTAGATGGCGACGGGAATTTCCGGTTCCCTATGCGGCGATCCGAAGTCCGGTAGGACGATTTCAGTGTATTCGATCTGCGACACGGCGTGTGGCTCCTTCTTTCATGGCGAATGCATTCGTCGCGAAACGATAACCGAGCAATGAGCAACGGGCAACGAGTTTGATGTTTGATGTTCGGAGCGGCCTCGTTGCAATTCCAAGTCCTGAACTCCGAACTGCGAACTCCGAACTCCGAACGCCCCATTGCGTAGCGAGGCAAAAGCGGTGATGCTTCGGCGACGTGATGTGCCGACGATCAGAGAAAAGGGAATGCCGATGCCCGCCGATGAGATGACCCCCGAAGAGACGCTGCTCGCGTTCAGCCGCGCCTTCCGCCGCATGAACCTCGACGCGATGATGGCGCATATCGCGGAGGACGCGACGGCCTTCTGGCCCGCCAACGCGTGCCTGACCCGTCTCGATAAAGCCGGTATGCGCGCGCAGTTCGCCGCGACGATTGCCGCCGTTCGCGCGGCGGGTGGCACCGAAGTTGTTCGCACGCAGTCCGACATGCATACGCAGCAGTTCGGCGCGGTCGCCATCGTCACGTTTCATCTCCGAGACGAGCCGTTCGGCAGGCGCACTTTCGTCCTCAACTGGCGATGGGATCGCTGGCTGATTGTCCACATTCATGGTTCGAGCGCGTGATAGAATCCTTGGTATTGGGACGCATATCGTACGGCACTAACGAGGAGCGCAGAGTTAATGGCCGCACCGACACTGCATCGCCCCTTCACCGCAGCGGAATACGAGCGCATGGTAGAAAGCGGCATCCTGTCTGAAGACGAGAATATCGAACTGCTCGGTGGGGAGATTAACGCAAAGAGTCCGATTGGCGTTCACCATGCCTACGCGGTACGAATGCTGACGAATCTGCTCGTCAAACAGATCGGACATGCCGCGATCATTGACGTGCAAAATCCGATCCGCTTGGACGACGACAGCATGCCACTCCCGGATATCGCCGTGTTGCGCCTGCGGAACTACTCATCCGCGCTGCCCACGCCCGCCGATGTTCTGCTGGTGATCGAGGTCGCGGATTCATCCCTCGCGTACGATCGGGGGATGAAGTTTCCCCGTTATGCGGCGGCGGGCATTACTGAGGCATGGCTGATAGACCTTGCTGCCGAGATTGTGGAACGGCACACTGAGCCGCGCGACGGCTTGTACCGTCAGATCACCCTCGCCCGCGTCGGCGACACCCTTGCCTCAACCGTCCTCACGGAACTGACGATCCCGGTAGACACGGTGCTGGGTGTGAGCGAGCGGTCGTAGCGCCGATGCCGCACTATCTGCTCAAAAGAGCATCAGCCGTCTGTCGGCTAGATGGGGTTGGACCAGGCGCGCTTGTCTGCGGTGTCTCTGACGGTGATGCGGCACCACGAGCCGATGAAGGCATCGAGCGTGAAGGTCTCTTCGGTGATCGCATCGCCAAAGCGCGCGGACGATCAAGCATCGGCACGCGGACCCGCCGCACGCGTTCCACGACGGCTGCTTCACGTGCGGCAAAGGTCGCCTGCGGATGGGCGACGCGCCAGGTAGCGCGGTCATGGCGGTCGGCGTCGGTGCGGGAATGATCCCGCGGGTGCCCTCCCGGTACGATCATGCCACTGCCGACCAGTATGCGCGATCCCTCCGGCGACGCTACCGCGCAATATCCTGTGGGACACCCGTGGCGCAGAATTGTGTTTTGCCTGGCGATCACGGATAATACGCCCGGGAAATCGAAAAACGATGTCATGCAGGGAAGGGAAGACGATGCATTCGTTCGATGATGCGCGTGAGATAAACGCGGGGCGTCCAGTGCGGCGTCGGGAGATGCTGAAACTGGCGGCGGCCGGGAGCGTCGCCGCTGTGCTGGCCGCCTGCGGTGGCAGCGCTGCCACCGATACACCGAAGCCCGCCGGGACGACCGCGCCAGCGAGTACGACGGCTGCGCCCGCCGCGACCAGCGCGCCTGCCGCAACGACAGCCGTGAGTTCCGCTGCCGCCGCGACGCGTCCGGCTGGGAGCGTCGTCGCGCCGAGCGGCACGACCGCGCCTGCCGGGACAACGGCACCAGTCGGCACGACCGCTGCCGCGACAAGCCCGGCGGCGAGCGCGGTGGCTATCGCAGTGAAGGACACGATCAAGGTCGGCATTATCACATCGAAGTCCGGTCCGCTCGCGTCGTATGGAGCGCAATACCTCGATGGCTTGCAGATCGGCCTCGACTATGCCACCAAGGGCACAGGCGCCATCGCCGGGCACAAGGTGCAGTTCGACATCAAGGATGATGCGGGCGACCCTGCGACGGGTGTCGCGGCAGCGAAGGATTTCATCGGGCAGGGATACAAGATTATTGGCGGCTCGGTCGTCTCCGGCGTCGCCCTGCAAGTCGCGCCGCTGGCAGAGCAGAATCAGGTGCTCTTCGTCAGCGGGCCAGCAGCAGCGGACGCGATCACCGGCATCAACGGCTATACCTTCCGCTCCGGGCGGCAGTCGTTGCAGGACGTGCAGACGGCGAAGTCGTTCCTCACCGATCTCAAGGGCAAAAACGTCCTTGTCTTCGCGCAGGACTCCGCCTTCGGTCAGTCGAATGTCGCGGCAGTGAAGCAGATTTTCGGCGCCGATGGTGCGACAGTTGACCAACTGCTTGTCCCGCAGGATGCGAAGGACTTCGCGCCCTTCGCGCAGCAGGTCGCGGGCAAGAAGCCGGATCTCGTCTTCGTCGCCTGGGCGGGGACGACCGCAACCGCGATGTATGCCGCATTGGACAGTCAGGGCGTCCTGACGAGCAACAAGGTCGTTACCGGCCTTGACCAGCGCTCGACCTACCCGATTTTCGGCCCGGCGGCGGACAAGATCGCCTTCCTCTCGCACTATATTTACCAGGCGCCGCAGAACGAGGCGAATCAGTACCTCATTGACGCGCTGAAGAAGAAGAATCAGGTGCCCGATCTCTTCGACCCGGACGGCTTCGCGGGCGCGCAGATGATCGTTCACGCGATCGAGGGTGCGGATGGCAGCGACGTGAAAAAGATGATCGCGGCGCTGGAAGGCTACGCCTTCAAGGGCGTCAAGGGCGATTACACGATCCGCAAGGAAGACCACGCACTCATCCAGCCGATGTTCCAGGTGAAACTTGTCAAACAGGGCGAGAGCTACGAGTCGCAGCCCGTCGCCACTGTCGCCGCCGACAAAGTCGCACCGCCGGTCAAGAAGTAACGAAGAAACTGAACCGCCAAGAACGCCAAGAGGGACAAAGATTGAACGCAGAGAACGCGGAGAGCGCAGAGATCACAGAGAGATACTCAATCATTTCTTCCCTCTGTGTCCTCTGGGTTCTCCGCGTTCTCTGCGTTAAGGGTTCCTTGGCGATGTGGCGATCCGATCTCTGGCTCGTGAAGGAGTGACGACCGCGATGATTTTGGAGACGCGCGATCTCACGTTGCGCTTCGGTGGCGCGACGATCGTGGACAACATCTCGTTCGGCGTGCCGGAGGGGGAGTTCGTCTCGGTGATTGGGCCGAATGGCGCGGGCAAGACGAGCCTCTTCAATCTCTTCAGCGGCCTCTATGCGCCGACGAGCGGCACGATCTTTTTTCGGGGCGAGGAAATTACCGGGTTGCCGCCTTTCGCGCGGGTACGGCGGGGCTTGGGACGGTCGTTCCAGCAAACGACGATCTTTCCCGGCCTGCCGATGCTGGAGAATACGCGGCTGGCGGTGCAGGCAGGCAAGCCCGGCAATTTCGCCCTCTGGCGCGGCGCGTTTACAGACCGCGCGGTGCTCGAACGGGCGGCGTGGGCGCTCGAAATCGTCGGGCTACGCGGGCGGGAACGGACACTGGCGGGCGCGCTTTCACACGGCGATAAGCGCAAACTGGAACTCGCGCTCCTCCTCTGCACCGAGCCGGATGTCCTCTTGCTCGACGAGCCGACTTCCGGCGTGAGTGCGGAGGATGTGCCCGCGATGCTCGATGTCATCCGGCATATTCGCGATGTGGAGCACAAGACGATTCTGATGGTGGAGCACAAGATGGAAGCGGTCCACGATCTCTCGGATCGCGTCGCCGTCCTTGCCAACGGCGCGCTCGTCGCATACGACACGCCGGATGCGGTGATGGCCAACCCCTTCGTCCGCTCCGCCTACCTCGGCGTCGCATAAACGGGGATGGAAACGGAAACCGAATGAACCGCAAAGACGCAAAGGACGCAAAGAAGGAGAAGGGAGGGGGAACAAAAATCTGTTCCTCTTTCCCTCTTTGCGTCCTTTGCGGTTCATTCGGTTTCTCTCCGAGACTATCCCGATGAGTAGTGAAGTGGTGTTGCGGGTGGAGGGGGTGCATACCTATATCGGGGAGTCGCATATCTTGCAGGGGGTGTCGTTCACGGTTGCGCCGGGGCGGGTGACGGTGCTGCTGGGGCGGAATGGGGCGGGGAAGACGACGACGCTCCGCTCGATCCTCGGCCTGACGCCCGCCGCGCGGGGCCGGATTGACTTGCTCGGCGCGGAGGTGACGCGGGAGCAGCCCTACCGGATCGTCCGGCGCGGCGTCGGCTATGTGCCGGAGGATCGCGATGTTTTCGGTGGCCTGACCGTTGCTGAGAACCTGCGGCTGGCGCAACGTCCCGGCGCTGATCCAGCGCGCATGGCGACGGTGCAGACGCTCTTCCCCGACCTCAAAGCGCGCAGCAACCAGCGGGCAGGCTCGCTCTCCGGTGGGCAGCAGCAGATGGTGGCGATTGCCCGCGCACTCGTCAACGACAACCGGCTCCTGATGATTGATGAGCCGTCGAAGGGTCTCGCGCCCGTCGTCGTCGCACAGGTAATCGAGGCATTACAGGCGATCAAAGGAACGACGACCATCCTGCTTGTCGAGCAGAATCTGGCGATGGCAGCCGCTCTCGGCGACGACGCCGTGATCATTGACGATGGCCGGACGGTCTTCGCCGGCGCGATGACCGATGTTGCGGCGGACGACGCGCTCCAGGCGCGCTACCTGGGGGCAGGACGAAGGACTGAGGACTGAGGGACAGGGAGGGCGCACGGCTGTGCATCCCTCCCTCGTTCTGACTACTGGCCATTGACTACTCAGGAGAGCCATGAGCACGCTGATCTTCATTACCTTGACGGGGCTGGCGCTGGCGGCAATGTATTTTTTGCTTGCCTCCGGGCTGTCGCTGATTTTCGGGCTGATGGACGTGCTGAACTTCGCGCATGGGGCGTTCTTTACCTGGGGTGCATACGCCGCGTGGTGGGTGATCTCAATGAAGACACCGGTGGGCGGCAATGCGTCCACAGGCATTTTCCTGCTCGCAATTGTCGCTGCGGTGGTGGTGGGGGCGGCGCTGGCGACGGGAACGGAGGTCGTGCTGCTCCGGCCTCTCTACAAACGCACGATTTATCAGGTGCTCGTCACACTCGGCGCAGGGCTGGCGCTAACGGAATTGACAGCGGTGATCTGGAAGCACGACGCCAAACTCTTCCCGCAGCCGCGCTGGATGGCTGCGACCTTGACGATTGCGGGGGCGCGCATCCCCGCGAACCGGCTGGTACTGATCGCGGTTGCGGGCATCGTACTCGTGTTGATGCTGCTCTTCCTGCGGTACACGCGGTACGGATTGATCGTCCGGGCGGGGGCGGAGAACCGCGAGATGGTGCAGGCGCTCGGTATTGATGTCAACCGCGCCTTTACGCTCGTCTTCGCGCTCGGCGGCGCGCTCGCCGGATTGGGCGGTGTCTTCGGCGGGGCGTACTTCAAATCTATTGACCCGAGCATTGGCACGGTGAATTTGATCTTTGCCTTTATCGTCGTCGTGATCGGTGGCCTCGGCTCGATCAGTGGGAGCGCGCTTGCGGCAGCGATTATCGGCCTCTCGCAGCAGTACGCGAACTACTACGCGGCGGCGTGGCTCGGTGATTTCGTCGTCGTGATCCTGCTGGCGGTCGTGTTGCTCGTCCGGCCGGGCGGCTTGCTGGGGGCGCGACGATGACGCGGCGTCTACGGCCTTTCTGGCCGGTGGTGATCCTCGCCGTGCTGCTCGTTGTGCCGAAGGTGAGGGTGCATATTCCGGTACTCTTCGACGGCCCGCTCAATCGGGCGGGGAATCTGCAACTGCTTGCGGTCGGCTTCGCGTTCGGCATCGCCGCGCTCTCGTACAACCTCTTATTCGGCTATACCGGCATTCTCTCCTTCGGCCACGCGCTCTTTTTCGGCGCGGGCGTCTATCTGCCGGTAATCGCGCTGCGCCGATGGCAGTGGGCGCTCGGCCCTGCCCTGCTCTTCACCCTCGTCGCAACACTCGTCCTGGCGGTGGCAATCGGTGCGCTCGCGCTCCGCACGCGGGGCGTCTACTTCGCGATGGTGACGCTCGCCTTCGCGCAGGCGGGCGCGGTCGTCGTCGGCAAGAATCCCGGCGCGCTGACGGGCGGCGAGGAGGGGTTGAGCCTGCCGACGAAGAACGTGCCGCCGTGGATGGTCGGCGTTATCCATACCGGCAATCTCTATTGGCTGACGCTCGCCGCCCTGATCGTCGTCTACCTCCTCGCGCTGCGGATGATTACCTCGCCGACGGGCCACATCTGGGAGGGTATCCGCGAGAATGAGCGGCGCGTCGAGATGGTCGGATTGCGCCCGTATACGTACAAACTGCTCGTTTTCGTCATTTCCGCTGTGATCGCGGCGGTAGCGGGCGTGCTCTACCTCTTCCTGTCGAGCGGCGCGACGCCCGCCTCGGTGCGCTCCGATTTCACGGTCGCCCTACTTTTGATGGTAATTATCGGCGGCAGCGGCGCGCTCTGGGGGCCGGTGGCGGGTGCGATGCTCTACTATTATCTCAATGTGCGCCTGACGACCTGGGCGGCGTCCGATACCGTCAGTAGACTGCCCGGCGTCCTCAGTCGACCGCTGGCGGACCCGCTCTTTATCCTCGGCATCATCTTCGTGATGCTCGTCCTTTTCTTCCCGCGTGGCATCGCCGGAACATTCGCGGCGCAACGGTTCCGCACGATGCGGAAGGAAGAACCTCACCCCCCAGCCCCCTCTCCATTGCTTGTCAGCAATAGAGAGGGGGAGAAAATGCGGGATGCGTAGGATCGTGAAAGAACGTCGTAGCACTTCATTCATGCCCTCTACCCTCGACAGAGAGAAAGGAATCCTGACCATGAGCGCGCAGACCGCCACGACGCACGACATCACGGTGAATGGCATCACGCTCCGCGTCGCGACGTGGGGCGCATACACGACGCCGGAGCGGGCGGTGCTGCTCGTGCATGGCATTACTGCCAGTTCGCAGGCATGGATGACGTTCGGGCCGCTCCTCGCGGCACGAGGCTGGTATGCGATCGCACCCGATCTGCGCGGGCGGGGAATGAGCGAAAAGCCGCCGCATGGGTATGGTATCCCGTTGCACGTTAATGATCTCCTCTCGCTCGCCGATCACTTCAACCTCCCGATTATCAACTACGTCGGCCACTCGCTCGGCGCGATGATCGGGTTCTTTCTCGCCGCGATCCACCCGCCGCGCGTCGGCAGACTCGTGCTCGTGGACGCAGGCGGTAATCTGCCGCCGGACACCGGGAAAGCGATTGGCAAAGCATTGGCACGCCTCGGCACGCCCTATCCATCATTCGATGCATATTGGGAGGCGATGCGCGCGCCGTGGATGGCGCCGCATGAGGCGTTCTGGCGAGATTACTACCACTATGATGCTGAGACATATCCCGATAGCACGGTGATGTGCCGCGTACCGAGGGCGGCGATTGTCGAAGAAGTGGCGACAAATGGAGCCCTCAATCTAGCGGCGCTTTCGGAGCTGGTCCGGTCACCCGCATTGATCGTCCGCGCGACGGTCGGCATGCTCGCACCGGATCGCGGGCTGCTCCTGCCGCGCGAAGAGGCGGAACGGCTCACGCGCGTCATCCCGGCGAGCCAGATGATCGAGATCGCCGACACGAATCATTACACCGTCATCCTCGCGGATCAGTTCACCGAGGCGTGCAGGTCATTTCTGGAGGAGTGACGAATTGACACAGCCGCTCCAGGGCATTCTTTCCCGACTGACCACCGCCGAGAAGATCGGGCAACTCGTGATGGCAACGGTGCCCGGCATGAAAATGGACGCGGAGACTGCGGCGCGTCTGCGGGCGGGGCGCTATGCGGGCGTCGTGCTGTTCAGCCGGAATATTGCCTCCATCGAGCAGACGCTGGCCTTGACGACGGCAATCCATGCACTCCTGACGGTTGATGGTCTGCCGCCAATCATCGGCGTAGATCAGGAGGGCGGGCGCGTGGGGCGGCTGATGGCGGCAGCAACCCTGACGCCGAGCGCGATGGCTCTCGGTGCGACGGGCGATCCCGCGCTGGTGGAGCGGATTGGGTACGCCGTTGGACACGAATTGCGCGCCCTCGGCATCAACACCGATTTCGCCCCCGTCGCGGACGTCAACAACAACCCGCTCAACCCCGTGATCGGCACGCGCTCGTTCGGCGAATCGCCGGAGGGAGTGAGCGCAATGGTCGTCGCCTTCGCGCGCGGTCTGAAGAATGCGGGCGTTGCGGCGACCGCCAAACACTTCCCCGGCCATGGCGATACGCAGGTGGACTCGCATCTCGATCTGCCGACGATTCCGCACGACCTTACCCGGCTCCGCACCGTCGAGTTGCCGCCCTTCGCCGCCGCAATCCGGGCCGGTGTGCCGCTCGTGATGACCGCGCACATCCGCTTCCCCGCGCTCGAACCGGATGGCCTGCCCGCGACGCTCTCGCCGCGCATTCTCACTGGCTTGTTGCGCGCGGAGATGGGTTTCGACGGCGTCATCATCAGCGACGCGATGATGATGAAGGCGATTGACGACCACTACGGCAGCATCGCCGGGAGCGTGCGGGCGGTGATCGCGGGCAATGATCTTGTCGAGCCGTTGCGTATTCGCGACGAACCGGCGGTGATCGCCGGGCTGCATGATGCCGTGCGCGACGAACGGCTACCAATGGTGCAGGTAGACGCTTCAGTCCGCCGCGTCCTGCGCCTGAAGCAATGGCTCGTCGAGCAGCCAAACGTGCCAGTGGAAGTCGTCGGATCGCACCGCGATCTCGTCCGTGAAGCCGCCGAAGCGAGCGTGACACTGCTCGATATGCGGCCCGGCGCGCTTCCCCTCGCGGCGGAGACATCTATCGCTGTCATCGAATTCGCGCTCCAATCCGCGCATGCCGCCGAGGAAGGGCAAGACACACGATCGCCTGTACGTGATGCATTTCACCAAGAATTTGCGAACGTGCGCGGCATTGCCCTTGATGCAAGCGAACCCGGTGATCTCAGCGCCGTACGTAGGATCGCGTCCGAGGCGGCGGTACTCGTCATTGGCACGCGCGACGCGAATCTCTTTCCGGCGCAACGGGCGACAATTAATGCTCTCCGCGATACAAACCGCCCGACTGTGCTCATCTCCCTGCGCGCCCCCTACGATCTCGCGGACTTCCCGTGGGCTGCGGCCCGCCTCGCCACCTACGGCGATCTCGCCGCCTCGCTCGCTGTTGCCGCCGCGATCTGCGCGGGCAAATTGCCGCCGCGCGGCCACTTGCCGGTCAGCGTCGGGCCGCTCTATCCTGTCGGGCAAGGGATTACTAATTTTCCCAGATAACGAAGGAGAAGACCGATGCGCATGGCGATCATTGCTGATATTCATGGGAACTGCGTCGCATTCGATGCGGTTCTGGCCGATGTGCGGGCGCACGCCGTGGATCAGATCGTCTGCCTCGGCGACGCGGTGCAAGGCGGGCCACAACCGGCTGAAGTCGTAGCCCGCCTGCGGGACGTGGGGTGCCCCGTTGTGCTCGGCAACGCCGATGCCTTCCTCCTGACCGGCTCCGACGGCAACGAATCAGTGACGCCGCAGCAACAAGCCGTGCAGGAATGGTCGCTCGCGCACCTCTCGGAGGCGGATCGCGCCTTCATCTCGGCGTTTCAACCGACCGTCGAGATTCTGTTGCCAGAGAACCGACGACTCCTCTGCTTCCACGGCTCCCCGACCTCATTTGACGACCTCATTTTCCCGGAGATGCCAGAGGAGGAGGTGCGCTACCTGCTCGGTGCATGCCTGCCCGCGATCCTGACGGGCGGGCATACGCATCTGCAACAACTGCGACGCCTCGATGATGCACTCTTCTTCAATCCGGGGAGCGTTGGATACGTCTACAACATCCGCGCACCGGGTGGCGACGCGCACGCTGATCCATGGGCGGAATACGCAATCCTATCGGCGGACGAGCGCCGGTTCAGCATCGAGTTCTGCCGCGTTTCCTTCGATGTCGCGGAATGGAAACGCATCACGCTCGCGAGCGGCATCCCCGATGCCGCAACGATGACGACGCGCTATTAATGGTCGGCGCAGGAATAACATGTAGAAGCAAGCCGGATGGAAATAGGAGAACCAGATGCAATATCTCGTAGTCATTGAAAAGGCCGATACCAATTACTCCGCATACGCTTCGGATGTGTCTGGCTGCGTGGCGACGGACGATACTATTGAGGAAACCATCAAGCATATGCGGAAAGCGTTACAGATGCATCTCGCGGCAATCATTCGGGATCACGAACCACTTCCGCATTCCTATTCCGTGCTCGCGGTAAGTGTCGAGGTGCCGGAGGCGGCATTGGTCTAATCCGTGGTGCCCACTCAACGCTTCTCCCGCCCCGCCGCAATCGCTGTGGGGCATTTGTGTGTCCGTCAGATTTCCGCGTGATGGATGGAGGAGTAGAATCGCGCCCTGCGGTGGGAGGATGAAAGGAGCAGGTGATGGCGCTGAAGGAGCAGGAAACCGAGTGGCGGCAGTTGGCGGATGATG
>JAABUU010002300.1_pt1 | contig 27650 bp, 32 predicted proteins | sample 5559301 | NCBI WGS metagenome assembly JAABUU01 (sample SAMN10711884, study PRJNA513360) | rock metagenome | isolation source: Antarctica rocks | place: Antarctica: Victoria Land, Richard Nunatak white | reverse complement strand
CTCACAAGCATGCAGCCCAGATGTGTAGTAAGCCTGACTCATAACTGCTGCAGGAGCTTCTTGATGATGCCTGGCAACAGAGACAGTGCTGTGCGTTGCCGCATCCACAGAGACAAGTCCAGCAAGATGTACCCCAAGTACCAGCTCATGCTGGAGAATGGCACACAGTTCCTCATGTCAGCCCGCAAGCGCAAGAAGAGCAAGAGCTCCAACTATGTGCTGTCGTTTGACCAGGAGGACACAGGGCGCTTCAGTCCCAACTTTGCTGGCAAAGTGAGGGCGAACTTCCTGGGGACTGAGTTTGTGGTGTATGACAAGGGGCAGAAACCTCAGAAGGCTGGTGAGTTCTTCTGACAATGGTGTTGTCTGACATTGGTGTGATACCTGCTCATTTGTAATCAATGTGGCAGCCCGTTGCTGCCATAATTAGGATGTCAAGGAGCTCATGAGGCATCAGTGCGCCACGTCTATGTTCATAGATGTTTATTTAAGCTGGTTTTGTCCCAACCGCGTCTGTTGGAACTTGATCTGTGTCAAATTGCTTTTACAGCTTCTGGAGCTCATATCTAAACTCATGTCTAAATGCTGCTTTAGCGGTCCTCAGTCTGCCATCCCAGCTTTGTTGCTAAGGCTTCCCCAAAGCTTTGTCAAAAAAGCCCTTAGCCCTGCCACCTTTCTCCAGGACCCCTTTCGACAGTAGATCCTATAGCTGCAAAGAGATAAGCTGAAGTGACTGCAGCTCTGTCAGCTGTGTTTGTGCCGAGGCAAGCACCCTGACTGCCTGCCGGCAACAACATGCATGCCTGCTGTATTCATGTCAACAGCCTCTGCTTCACAGACGTCACAGGCTTCACAGACTTTGGAGCACCCATGCAGCAGCCTTTGCAAGGCTGTAAGTACACTTTCACAGACAGGCAGGCATGCAAGTCTTGGGAGTACCTTCCTGAAGTCCAAGTTGCATGAAGAGCTAGTGTGACAGCATCATATGAGATCAAGCTATATCTGGCTGACAGAACTGGTCATACATTAAGCTTGGGCTGTGTTTGATGCCAGGATCTGGTTATGATGACTGACTGATCCTGCCAGGGGGGGCAGGGGCCAGGCCTCCCAGGGGGTTAGGTTACAAGTTCTGACGGATCCTACTGTGCCTGTAGAGGGGGCAGGAGTGAGGTGTGAGCTTGCCGGAGTGCGGTATGAGTACAATGTCCTAGGGACTAGGGGTCCCCGCAAAATGACTGCCCTGATCCCTGGGACAGATGCCCATGGTCAGAGTTACATCTTCCGGCCTGAGGCTGGCAATGACAGCATCCTGGATAGGTGAGCTTTACATACTCACAGATCACAATACAGCTGCCATCAGTAAGACTAGCGTGTATGTGTTAAGTGGCATGTTGACTCAGATACCTGGTTGCCACTTCTGATATCAGATATCTGCATGCACAGGTCTGCTTTTCTCTTTAGGGAGAAACTGTGTAATACAAGCCTCACTTGGAGTGGCTAAAGTGCTGGCTCCATTGACATTAAAGGTTGCCAAAGAGGCATTTATGCAGGCCAATAACTGCATGCCTGCTCAGAGTGCCATGTACTCTTGTGGCTGGTTTTACAGCGTCTTTCCTATGCTACCAACAGCAGTCACTGCTTGCTGCTGTTGACATCGGCGTCCTGTGGCGAGCTGCAGCCACAGCAACAAATTTCAGCGCCTCAGCTTCACATGTCTTGCGCGCTGTTGAGCGTCCTCTTGCCAATAGCAAGTGCACAAATGTGTTGAAGCTATGTAGCTGTGCTCATGGTTGTGTGTGTGCAGGCAGAAGCAGGGGGTAGGGTTGGATCAGATAGTGACCATGACTAACAAGTCCCCTAGATGGAATGAGCAGGTGCGTCTGGTGCACCATCCCCACTGGTGTTTGCAGAGGCTCATGACCTGCACAGTAGCTGTTGCGCATGCTTGTGAGCTCTCACATATGTTGCAACAGCGTGACCAATTCAGGCACCTGGGATTTGCGCGTTTGTATTGCGGCGTATCGTGTGATTGTGTGTTGCAACTGAGGCACAGATGTATAGTGGTCACCTCAGCTTTCAGGACATTTGTCTCATGTTGTATTCATGCATTCACTTGTTCATTCACAACACACATGTCCTTCTTTCAGGCTCAGGTACTTACAGTCCTGAAAACCTTCCTGTATGAGATTCCTGTTTGGCAGTCAAGCAAAGCATCATCTGTATGACGCAGGCGACATGCTGATTGTCTGGTCTGCATCGCTGTTATTGTCATCATGACTGGCCATGTGGTGTCTGCAGTTGGGAGCGTACTGTCTGAACTTTAACGGCAGAGTGACACAAGCGTCGGTCAAGAATTTCCAGCTGGTCACTCAAGCAGACCCTGACTATGTCATCCTGCAATTCGGCAAGGTATGCTCTGCGCTGTTGCTGCTGCCTTGATGCAGTATCACGCAGTCTGGCTGTTCTGCATTGTGCTCATGCAACTGTGTACCTAAGCAGGTCGCCATCCGCAGCAGTATGGCTAAGCTGCTTTGTTATTGTTGCTCATTGATTGAACCACAGATTCTATGAGTCTTGACGCTAACCGGTGCACCCGTATGAACCACATTGAGTGCACCTTGTCATTGCAGGTGGGCAAGGACAAGTTTACCATGGACTACCGGCATCCCATGAACGCATTCCAAGCATTTGCTATCTGTCTGTCATCATTTGACAACAAGCTAGGCTGTGAATAGGTGTGAAAGTGAGGACCGACTGTAGATGTGTAAATGGAGTGTGTTAATGACTGTGCCTGCCCATTGCGCACACCACTAGTAAATTCAACGTAATGCACTTACCTGACAGTACTAGTGATGTAGGTCAGTGCTCACTGGAGCGCTCACCAGCAATCCCCTTGCTATAGTAGGCGCTATGCATGGCTTTAAATTTTAAGGTTGGTGCAAAGAATCTCTGGCATTTGCATGCAAATTTGAGGCTTTAGAGAAAGAATGCACACCCCACTCTCCTGCTTCTGAAAGGCCTTCAGTACCTTTGTTGTCAGACTGGGAGTGTACCATATGTGCTGTGGCAAATGGCTATTGTGCATCTTCAATAGATATCTCAGGCGTTTGTTCAACTGCGTGAGAAGTACAGTCGATAAAATAACAAAGCAGTACACATGGCATCCAACATTTGCTGCGCAAGAAGCAAGATCATGTTAAGATGCAAGTCTTAGAAGAGAGTGGTCACATCAATCCTTGAAGAGGGCGGGTCGTCACAGAGACGTACAACATCAAGATGCTGACTGTAAAAGCTGACAAGAAGCTATCATAATTTCTGTGTTGCATAACTTATGCAGCATTATGCCTCACACAACATAGAGCCAATAAACTGAAGCAGTCTTACTAGTGGTGGTCTCAAAGCAGCTACAAGACAACACCGTTGCTGTGCTTGTCATATGATGCCCTCACAAGCAGATGCCCTGCAAGCATTCAGTTGCAGTTTCTGGGGTCTGAGATGATGTATGTCTTGCTTCCAGCTGCCGTGAGCATCAGACCATCAGACACTGGCATAAAATCGAGCTGAGTACTGATCAGGCATTCCTTCCATTTTCTCATGGTCCCATGCCTGAGCCACCGTGGGATACAGCTTTTGCAGCAAATTGATCTTGCACCCTTTGAATCCTCTGCGATACGGACAGCCTGAGCTGTGGACAGTTTGATGCAGTGGCGTAGCTTTGAAACAGTGCTGGGCAAATTGGGCAGACCCTGTTGACCAGCAACTACCTGCCAATCATCTGCCTGTGCTAGCATAGACTCTCACGTCATTTGCGATTTTCATTGAATACAAAACTAGGGTATTTCTTCGTCAATTCTTTCAGCACAGGCAACGTCATGTAATTGATCATATTTGGATGCTTCTTCACAAGGATCTGCCACTCTTCAGGACTGATGTGACCATCTCCAGCCAAGTCAGCCTCTTTGAATGTCTGCATGGGCATAGCAGCTTCGTTATATAGAAACGACTCCTGATGTTTCTGCCCCAACACCTGTTGTGTGGACACAAGACGCAGTCTTGTAGTGTGCTTCATGTTGCCGGACTAATATGACATCATGTTGGTCAAATATCACACATTGCGCATGCCATGTCTTGCAGCACACAATTGGGTGGTTGTATAGTAGTGACATGCAGCAGGATCATACAGAACTGATCAAAAGGCCATTGGCAGCTTCTGCTATAGAGAGCAAAGGGCTCCAATGTGGTTGACATCTACAATCAGAGTGCACCTGCTAGTGCACTCTCCCTGGGGAATGGGCCACAGCATGATGTACACAGAGTACCTGGTCAATGAGGACATTTAGGTGCGCATCGTCCAGATCAATTGCTGGATTGTCCTTCAGCAACGCCACCAGGAAGCGCTGTACCTCACCACGCTCTATGTGCCCTGTGTTGTCCAAGTCATATATCCTAAAAGCAACTGCACGCCCAAGCAAACAAATTGTGCTTGGCTGGTTTGACTTCAGGGATGTATCTGTATATTGTCCACGAAATGCCAAATGGTGTGCATGCTGCATTGAAGCGAATGCTCTGTAACTTAGTGTGCGACTGTGCAAGCTGGGTGCAGAACGAAGTCATTGTCATGTGCTGTTGAGAGTGTGCCCATGCAGTGCAGGTAGGTCCAAGGCAGCAGCTTCAAGAACCAGCTCTTACAGTCTGCTTTCTCTGGTGCGGGAGCACTGGGATGGAAGACACTCAGTGCCCTCACAAACTCATCAAAGCCAATGACGTCATTCTTTTTTGTGTCAAAAAGCTCAAACACCTACATATGCAGCCCATTTGCACATGAGACAATTCCCATGGCTTGACAATTTGCTTGGAGTTGCCATATAAGTGCTCACCTTGTCTGCAAAGATGTTGCTGTGGTTTTGGGATTTGAACAGGGCAAAGGCAAACTCATCCTTGTGAATCACGCCATCCTGCGTACAGTCCTTGTGCGTCTGAAGCACCACAAGCTAAACAACCAGGCCTGGGAACACAAGAAGGCACAGCAGGCATGGTAGACAACACTTGCCCTGTGAATACTGTTGCTGAGGCCTTTGAACAGTTCTTCCAGAGCGTACACCTCATCCACACTGACTGCAAGCCATACTTGCTCATCAAACAGTTCTCGCTCGTCGAAGCAGCAAAGCAACTCTGAATATCTCACAGTGTGTCTCCCCAGCTAATTGCTCGTGCGTAGGCTCATTGTCTGGGTGGGACGCAAGAATATGCTCCTGACAAGGTGTGGCCGATGAAAGGCAGGTGCCCATACAGTCAGGGCAACGAGGCCCTGTCCGACATTACGCAGGCTGAGTGATCAGACAAGTCTTTCGTGGCTCGCATGCTGTGGAGAACATCAGGCGCTGTCACATCTTCAATGTCCTCACAAAGTGATGTCACGATCTGTCGGCAAACTGTATGGTCTTGCCACAATCTATGTGGTCAATGCCTGAGAAGAAAACTGAGGTACAAAATAGCTCAAGAGGAAGTATGCAACAGGCATGACAAGTTTATGTCACACATGCCTTCATGCTGTACAGATTCTAAAGTGCCAATCCAGTCAGGAATACATATGGTAAGTCAGCACTGTTATCACATGAGGCTGTGGAAGATTGACACCTGTAAACATGGTCCTGTTGACCTGCCAGAGAGTACAGACTTTAATGTTTTTGTATACTGCGCCAACTTTACTAGGGGCCTTGACATCAGGGTAGGCTGCTGGGGGTGTTCTGCAGCAGTTGTTTAACTTATTGCTGGGGACCTGAGCTGACAGCTTGTTCGCAGTGATATGATACACTGTCTGGCTGCCACTTTCACAATAGCCTTGGCTTTGCACATTCCTGAGTTACAGCTGCTTCTCAGCTGCCTCTGTATGTGCTGTAGCCATATGGGTTCCATGTAAGGGGCACATGAAAGTGCTGCTTAGTCTGCAGAACAAGAGTTGCCATTCATGAGTGGCACATACGGTGAGTCAATCAAGCGGGCAACTAGAGCATGTGGCGGAGTGTGACAAACACATGTGCAAAGGAAAACTTCAGCAGGCACCGTCAACATTAGGGATATTAGAGACAAGAATGTCATACAAGTGTGCTGAACCAACAGTCCCTCAAGCACAGTCGAGAGTTTGAGACCTTGTAGCGGGGATACGGTATATGCACATTCTGGTGCAGAGCCTTGTGTATATGAGCACAACTCTGACACTGACATCAATTCATGACTCCAGTACGACACGCCAACATAGCTGTGGTTTACGCTTCAACAACTAGCATGCCGTGAACTCATGCATAAGCAGACACCACAACGTTCAGCTTTGGCATCCATTCTGCAGCACTTCCAGTGAGAGGTGAAGGTTGCAATGCAGGTACACATTTAAAGCCATTGTGAGCTTGCAGTACCTGAGAGTTTGAGATGTGGAAGTGTACATCCACCTTTGGGTAGAATGGCTGCTCAGGAAAGAAGTGTGGATGAAGATGTTTGCAGTCCTTCATGTACGATGTCATGTCAAATGTCATCCTGCAGGCACAATTCCAGCAGTTGAGACACTCAGAGTTCCATTTGTAGGTCTGCGTGCGGAATGCCTAAATGCAAATACTTTGCTAAACATGCAAATAGCTGCCTGTCAGTACAAGATTGGCACACAGTACCATCATGATCACTTGCCATTGAGGCGCATCATGTATACTTGTGAGACTGCTGCAGCATAGATGTCCCTGTGATCATCACGCTGCTCAGAGCATGCATAGATGGTGTGGTCTAAACCATACCCAGGCAAATGGATGTTCTACAGGGTACAACTGCATACTTGTAGACTCCTGGCAGGACCGAATCCGAGGGCGCCAGAAGATCGCCAATACGCCCATCTTGATTAGTTTGCCCACTGGCTAAACAGTCCCAGACGCCACTGCTTTCAGCACACTCCTTGTGCAAGCTGATTGGCACGCCTGCAGCAGTGCACAGCCTGTGGCTATCAGCCAGCCAGGTCAGGGATACTGAACGTCCATAATCACCTGCCCTGCCACTAGGTAACTGTACAGTTATTCAGATACTAGGTAGCAGCAGTCACGCCTTGGGATGTTTGTCTACAGGCAAAGGATGCTTGCCATGCTGGATGCAGCCTGAGCAGCAACATGGGGAAGTGCTTGTGCGCTGACAGGAACAGCTTTGCAGCAAGGTACCTGGTGCTGGTCTGCCCATGCTGGTGTCCAGCACATGTGTTGTGATAGGAGAACGCATTGTTGGTGCACCACCTGCATACACAGCCAAGCTGACGTCACTCATGCAGATTTAGCTTGAGATGGCTGCTTGCATTCAAGTCCAGCTTTATGCCCATAGTCTGTGCCGGTTGTTCATGCACTGTCATGGCACAGGCTGCACGCACCCATGAGATGATTGAACACCAGACCTGCTCTACGCTCAGCAGCCATGCTTGCATCTGATTGAGAAGCTGCTTGCTGTTGCTGAGACGCAATTAGTTTGTGCAAGCGAAGCTCTGTGATTTTCATTTGCTCTGTTGCTGCAGCCAGCAGCTCCACGTGTGGTGCATTGTTGCACCTGTGGCAGTGAACCCATTAGAAATAGCAAAAGCCTGCTGCGACCTTAGTCACGGCCATTACCAGTCTTTCTGAGAGTGGCAAGTTTGTATGCAGCAGGCTGTTGGAGTATGCATTGCAAGTCCAGCAGGGCGAGTCACCTGGCTTTCACAATGTCCAGCATTTCAGATGCAGACTTTCCACTGGCGCATACGATGAAAATATGGCCAAATCTTGTTTCATACTCCTCATTGTACGACTTCAACTCCTGTCATCCAAACACGCATAGTGTACAGCAGGTTTTGAGACAACACCATAATGTGTGTAGCATGCTATAATGCTGGCAGTACCTGCAGAATGACACCTGAGGCAGTAGCAGCTGTAGCTTGTTCTGTCTGGCTTGATTTTGCAAATTGGGTGAATTTGGCTTTCAGGCTATCCAGATCGCCAATTCTGGGATGCGCAGCGAAAGCCTCAAGCCAGTCGGTGACGTGTGCCTGCAAGAGGCAATATGCATGAAATGCAGATGCAGTGATCGGACTTTTCGATCTGATGCATGAGATTCCGTGACACGGCATTTGCAGTCACGAATTGACGGATGCACACATACTTCGTGCCACCAGACGTTTCTACACGTATCGATCAAGGATGCAGCATCTTTAAAAGGTCCCCTGCTCGCAACTAGGCCAACGAAACGTTTGCTTGAACAGGCGTTGTTGAGGTCATCTGCACTCAAAGCAAGCATCTTTCCTCAGCTGCAGTCAGAGCAGCAGCAGTTGATGTGTTTGCAACGTATGAGATCACAGCATTAAGCAACTAAGCAAAAGTCACAGCTTGCTCGAACGAAACTTTGTGCCCTTCGTACTTTGCAGCTGCGGGGATTCCTACCATTTCCCAGTCCCCAGACTGTACCCTGCAAAAATGCGCAAAGAACTCGCACTTCTATCGCAAACTCTCACACAGCAGAACGGCGTAAACCCCGCACAGCTGACATTTTCTCGACCGGGCGGCTTGCTTTCCTAGAATGCGTGGTACAAATTTCTCTCCATTTACACGTGATTTCAGGCAAAGCTAGGTGGCCTGGGCTCGGTCAACGCTGCGCAGCTTATGCTTTGCTGGAGTTGAGCCATTCTTCATAATGAGCTCGAACAGCAAGACTTCTGTGAGCAAGGCTCAGAATGAGCAGCATAAAAAAATTCTTAGTCAGCTGCTCAAGCTTGAGTGCAACAGAAGATGCTGTGACTGCTCAGCTCGAGGCCCTACCTGGGCCAGCGTCAATCTTGGCCTCTTTGTTTGCCTAAATTGCTCAGGCATACATCGCAGTCTGGGCACGCATCTGTCCAAAGTTAGGTCCACCACTTTGGACACTTGGCTACCGGAGCAAGTGGAGTTTATCAGCAAGCTAGGAAATGTGCGGGCCAACAACTATTGGGAGGCCAGGCTGCCACGTGGATTCCGACGACCATCTGAGGGTGACATGTCAGCCATGAAGAACTTCATCATAGAGAAGTACCAGAACCAGGTGCACTTTCACTGTTGCTGGCCTGCATGGCAAATGGGGATATTTCATCAATTCCACTCCCCTGATAAACAGTGCATCAGCTGCAATGACAAGCCTGTTTGCTGCCTGGTGACCTGTAAGTGCTGTTGATCCAGGCATATGCTAGCAGCGACTTCGACTCCCCACCCAACATTGACAACTACTTTAATCACCCCTTCATGCAACAAGCCGATGCCCCAGCGGCAGTTGCTCCCCCAGCAGCTGACACTCAAGCATTGGACAAGGCGTCTGTCAGCTCAGATGGGCCTTCATCACCTGTCAGGCAGTCCAATGGGACCAACCCGCCATCGTCAAGGCCAGCAAGGGTGTCCTTCAGGGGCATTGCTGCACCAGCCCCCGCAGCTGTCGCTGCTCCTGCTGCCACAGCTGCTGCAGCGTCTGAGCTGATAGATCTGCTGAGCTTGGAGGACACAGCTGCTCCTGCTGCTCCTGTTGCAGAGCAGCCTCAGGCAGCTGTCACTGACTCTGATGGTATGCTTTGATAAGCATACAGCATACATTGATCTGCCCAAAAATGTCAGTGTGTTATGGGTGTATTGGGAAGCAAATGCCTATCCTTGAAGTGCAACAGCGCTGCTTGCAAGATGACGTTGGGCTGTTTTCACTTCATCAGCATGTAATTCTTGACAGATTGATTGCCAGAGGTGTTTCAGAGCTTGTTTGCATATCTGAGATACCAAAGAGCCCTTCATGCTGGTCCAGTACTCGCAGTTCCTCCACAGTTCCTCCAGAGTATCCCACAGCTACATCATTGCACCAGTCCTGCAATGTATGCGTTTGACCTGACAACTATTGATGCATTACAGGTGACTGGGCTGCCTTCATGCAAGCCAGTGTTGTCCAGCCAGAGGCACCAGCAACAGCAGCGCTGTTACATGACAGCAGTTGGGATGCATTCCAAAGCAGTGATGCTGCAGCGCCGGTCTCGATACAGGCATCAGCAGCAGCCCCCTTTGATCCCTTTCGTGAGAGCCAGACCATAGAGGCAGCTCCAGCTGGGCAAAAGGCAACAGGGGGTGGTGGGTCAGCCTCAGCAAGTGCTGCTGGATCAGGCACAAAACATGCGCCCAAGAGGTCCGCTGATGACATCATGAAGATGTTTGACAAGCCACAGCAGAACACCTTTGCGCAGTTCACTGCACAAGGCATGAATGGCATGCAGCAGCCTCAGACTGGCGCCTTTGCCATGCAGCAGGTCAGTGTCGTGTCAGAACTTCACAGTGTCATGTCATACTGTAGTGCTTGAGCTGCAAGTTGTTGCATCTGCTTGAATTTGTTCTCCAGCTATGGCTGACCCTGTTGTTGCTAGCACTTCAAAATTGACAAGTGCTGTAGTCTGCGGGACGTGGCTTCTGCTCTCTGCACACCTTTTGCTATTGGCTGCTGCCAATACAGCTGAGTTTGTTTGGCTGCAGCAGCATCATGCATTGCTGACTTGGCAAGCATCTGTAGGGGGGAGTGTATGGGATGACACCACAGCAGCTGATGCAAGCACAGCAGTTGTATGCTGCGCAGCAAATGCAGATGGGTGGAGGGCAGCAGGCTACATACGGTGCCTTCCAGATGCCGCCTCAGGCTTCTAGTCCCTGGACTCAACAGCCGAACCCATCATATGCTCCTAGCTTCCAACAAATGCAGCAGCATCAGTTCAGTAGCTTAGCAGGATCATCTGGCCTTCCTTGAGCCCTGTTGGAGACCTGACCTGATGACTAGACATGCTGGCGTCATCTATCAAGTTGTAGTGAGCAGAACTTGCTGACCGTTTACACAGACTTGTCAAGTGTGCAGCTAAGACAAAGACCTGGCTGCAAACGCCAGGACATGATTTTGACCTCTTTGCTGCAAACGGACTGTTCTTAAATTGTAGTCAGCCTGTTTCGCATTAAACTTCTGCTGAACTCAGTACGTTGCATCAATATGTGGCATGCACTGCATGTAAACATTGGCAACTGCATCCAGCCATCATTATCTGCGTGTTGGCGTTGGGTGCATTTATTTACATCGCAAACAGATCATCAGCGATCATGGCACAGTTGCGGGTTGTGAACAACATGGTGCCTCAGAGACTCAGTAGCCTTGCTGCAGACGTTTTAGCAACCAGGACACAGCAGCTTAGCTTGCATGGTCCGATGTGATCCGTACAAATATTCTCAGCTTGCCGGAAGCCTGCACCCATCCTTTCATAGGCCATCACGGGGTAAGCATGGCAATCAAACATAAGGGCACTAAAGGGCCTGATGCTCCTCTGCGGGCCAGACAGATACTTGCACACTGCATCAGTGACACTGACAACACCATTAGACCCTTTGTTGTGCACGCCATGTCTCTTGGATCTCAGACACACGTCCCCAAGGATGCACTGATTTGCAGAGCCCGGTGAAATGCCTGGATCATAGGTATTATGGCAGATACAGTATACGTCGCCATGTCTGTGCAACATCAGCGCCCCAGATTTGAGCAAGAGCGAGGTCTCATTCAGGCACAGCTTGATATCAGAATTGTAGCAGGGCACGTGTCCAGGCTGATAAGTAGGGTTTGTCAGAATGTATCAAGGTGCTGAACATGAACATTAGCACTTGTGGTACCCAAACCAGGTACCAGAATGGCAGTGCTGAAAATGTGACATGCTTGCTGGCAGTTTCAGCATATTGTGCAGATGTTAGCAAACACAGGTTTTGCGCAGAAATGTGGTGTCACAGGCATGTCAGTATGTTGTTGCTTGTTGCCGGAATGTGGCAAGGACATCTTCATGCTATCTGGGGCTTGCCTTCCCAGGTACAAAAAGCCTGTCATCTCTTCAATGATGTTACACACTTCCATGTACCCTTGCAAGATCCATGCACTGCAGTCGCTTGTTGCAAGGCGACTGCAGTGCATGGATGTGGCAATTATTGCTTGATTGCAGCATTGAATGTTGGGCCGTCCAAAAAACAGTGGGGTTGATGAGCGCAACTTTGATGGCAGAAAACACTGTTCACAGACATGATCTGGATACATGCGGTCCTGCAAGCGCAATGAAGCTCTTGCTCAGCAAGGCCCAACCTTTACATGGAAATTCTTGTGTCTGCAGGTATATGTTTGGACAGCAAGGGGTCCTGAGATGTTCACAGTCCAATGAAGCCCGGAGCTTGGGCACGCACTTCTTCAGCAGTGCGTATGACCCAACACCACAATATCTGCAAAATACTCTGGCAGCTGACCTGAACAACAACAAGCGTACTGCAGGACAGCCACTTTTGTCATGCATGCCATGCAACGACCACCCGCGCATAGCGTCCACGCGTGATTGGGATTGTACGGGTGCAATGCCGGCGATCATGCTGTCAAAATCGACAGCAACGCTGACTTGCAAATTGACGTCTGACATTGGGCCATGCGTCCTGGACGCAGCGTCCATGCTGACTCTCAAAGGTCAAAGCACAGCATGTTGACAAATACAGCTGCAGAATGTCGATACTGCAGAGTGCGCAACACTACCATGTCTGCGGGCATTTTGATGCAGCAGCTCGTCCTGGGTTAACATGCGTGATACCTTTTCGGAGCTGGCTGAGCAGGAGGCAGCACGGAGCCGAGGGGAGGAACCTTCGAAAACCTCTTTGCTAGAGATAATGCAGGGCAAACTTGAACAGGCGATGAATCCAGACTTGCGCAGGCTCCCGATCGAGGAAATCAAACGCAAGCTCAGCAGATTAAAAAGCGTCAAAGGATTGGCCGATGGGGGTGCAAAGTCGCTTGCACAGTGTCAGAGTCTTGAAGCTGAAATGAGGCGCAGGGAGGAGGAAACTTCTAAAGGATGGCTCAAAACGGTAATCAACTGGCTTGACAAGGCAGTATACCGAGCCACATACTTATCCAAACCAACTTAGCCAACCTTGTCTCCTGTGTAGGCAGAAAAAAATCAGGCAGAAGCTAAACGTGGTGTAACTGGTCAGCCCAGGCTGAGCCAGATGCGCGGCAGTCATCCACATGCAGTGAGTGGGCTTTTAGGCAGCCTTCTGCACCCTCTAAGGCTGTGGATGCAAGTGTGCCATCTTCCTGTGCAGGAGACCACTCAGCAGTGGAGTGACAGGTTGAGGGCAAGTCGAGACTTTGATGGTGATGATGAACCATCAACATCCCAGGTCTAGTCAAAAGCCAGGCTTGTGCAAGCTATGCTCTTTTATGTCACGTTCATACGCAGCTCAAAACTGGTGTGCATATATGCAGGCTCGGCAAGCATTTCTGCCTCAGCAGCAAAAACAGAGTGGTCAAAGCAAACCCAAAGCAGGTAGTTACAGTGTGCACATCCGCTTTGTAAGTCTGCTGCTTCCGTGTCACGGTGCATAGCTCAGCTGAGTCTGTGCTTGCTGCCAGGTCAGTCAAACACACTGTCTGCAACACTTTTGCGCAGCACTTTTGGCCAAATTCCTACTCAAGGTAAGGCTCCTTTTGTTGGCATCGGCCATTTGTTTGGCTTGGCACTACACAGTGAGTGACGCTTAGCCATTGTCTTGTGTGCTACAGTAACTTCTTACTCAAGGCGGGATACTGGCAGGTCAGCATGTTCAGGTTTCACTGTGTTTCCCACTCGTTTTGTGGCTAGAATGCCAGAAATGCATGCTTGAGAATCCTCATTCAATGCTGAAATGCAGGCAAACCTGCGAGTTCTGCACCAAGTTGTTCCCTGTGAAGGACCTCAGATGGCAACAGGTGCTGCTATGATGCTTTCAGCAGCACTGTGCATTGATTCTGTTCAACGCTGATCTACAACAGCATCGCTGACACAGCTGTTGCATACTGGAATAGCGCAGCAGACTGCACAGGCACAAGCTCAACAGTTATTGTCTCCTCTTGTGGGCTAGCACCATTGCTGTTGTGAGCAGAGTGTTGAGGCTCAGGATGAAAATGACTGTTCTGTGGCCCATCATGCAGGTCATGGAGGGAGACGGACAGCAATGTGTTTGCCAAGAGTGCTGGCATAACCTGAAACCAGACATGCCATACCCAGAGATGGATGTAAGTGTCACCTTTGCCCCCTTTATTGTTTTTACAACAACAGACAATACTGTACTAGTTGCAATGTACGTTTGCCAAAGGACTTTGTCTTTGTCATGCTGACACTTGTTACCTCAAAGCATTGCTCAACTGCTTCACTGGCCCTGCAGAACTATCAGACCAACACTATCAAGGCTATGAGACCAGTCGTGAGTAGTCAACAGACACGCTTGCAGCCAGCCCCAATTAAAGTTGGCAAAGCAAATGAGGATCCTCTGTACGAGCCCAGCCAAGGCAGGAAAATCAGTGCCAGGCAGAGTGCTAAGCTGCAGAAACAGCAGCATGAGCAGAAGCAGGCAAGGACTTTCAGCTTGCCATGCTGCTGGCCAATTTCATCTGATTCTTGGCATCAATGACTTTGCCTGGCTCTTGCACATACTAACTTCTGGGGCCCCTGGCCTTGCAAGGCATACCCTAGTTGAGACAAGCATGTCCATGGTGCCAGCGTCAAGCACACCCACACGGGTGTCACCTACCTGATTTGCAGTGCTTTTTCTCCAAATCAAGAAGGCAGCTGTATTTGCAGGCAGACAATGAGCCAATCTGTATCGACAGTGATGAGGACGATCATGCTGTTGGGTCAGCGCCTGCCAGAGAGAACGACCAGAATGGAGCTGGGCCTGAGCTGAGGCGAAGTGAGCGTACCAATTTGAACCAGAGCACCACTGTGAAGTTCAAGGTACCTGCTGCAACAGTCACAGCACATGATTGCCAAGATTGTATGGTAGCTGAGCACACAGCAATTAATTTCTTTTGCACGCAGTACACTGACGCCCCACTGCTGCTTGCTTTCACTTGTCACTGTTCCCGACAAGCCTGCACTACACAACCCAAGTCTTGTGGCTACAGCGGTGGTGTCTCCTTGTTGCACTGAGCAGCTTTGCTAGAACTTGATGCCGGCCTTGCTGTATGGTGCAGGACATGCGGTGTGTCTATCCTCCTGACAGGAAGCTTGATGTGGTGGAGATGACAGAGTACGACCTTGCTCGTCTGGACGACGGGGAGTTTCTAAACGATACTGTCATTGACTTCTACGCCAAGTGAGTATGCTCCTGCATCATCCATGTGATGCCTGTCATATTGGCAGCTATGCAGCACAGATACACAGACAGAGAGAGAGAGTATAACAGGATAGGTCATCACATCTGGTCTTATGTAGTTTTGACCTACAACAGCAACCTTGAACGGCAGCAGGACCGCGGTTTCTCGACAAAAGCTGGAGCAAGTCAAGTGTTGCGTGCAGGTGGATACAAGAGAATCTTGACAAAGAGAGTCAGCTCAAGTATCACTTCTTCAATACCTTCTTCTTTAAGAAGCTGACAGAGAAGTCGACTATCAAGAAGAATCTCTCAGGCAATGCAGGTCAGTCAATGCTTTCTCCTCACGCGCTCACCTTGCTGATCACCAGGTTGACTGACATGCTTGATGGTGACCACCTTCAACAGCAAATGATGAAACTTTCCCAATAGCAAATGATGAGACGTTAAACCAGCACGCTGATCCCTTGTATGTGCAGGGCGCGAAGGCACGCCAGACAGTGATGCTATCAAAGCTCTGACGCCTGCTGAGAGGAATCACTTGCGAGTCAAGTCTTGGACCAAAGTAAGCCTCTTTTGCCCTGTTTGTTTCTGGATGTTGATGGCCGTCTCATGCTGCACCGACACAGCTGTGCTGATGCTGCTTGACAACCAGTGCGCAAGAGGTCTCAGCGTCATGATTATCACATGCTTAGTGATGTTGATGTGCAGGGGGTGGACATCTTCAGCAAGGATTTCCTTCTGATCCCCATTCATGATGCCTTGCATTGGAGTCTCATCATTGTGTGTCACCCTGGGCTTGATTTTCAGTCTGGCGACCGGCGGCCATACATCCTGCATCTGGATTCCATGCAAGGTGAGCATGAGTGGTTTGAACAATGTTGACTACAATCGACACAGGCAAAAGCTGAAGTTGTGCAGATCACGTGTCTTTGTATCCTGCCGGCTTGCATGAAAAATCAGATGCCAGATTGTTTTCACATGATCATAAATCAAGCCTGTCAACGGTCCATAGCTCAGTACTCCCTGCCATACGAGTGTGCTCAAGGAAAGTGCACTGAACAGCTGAACATGCATTGCTATAGTTGCACAAAGCTTCTGTACAGTGGCATGATGTTGCTGATTTTTGGTTAGTATTTTCTGTTCCTGGATTGATCTTGACTCAGCTTGTCTTTGCACTTAGCTGTGCTCAGCAGGTCTCATGCTGATGAGGCCTGTAGACACTCACAGACACCCTACAATTGACGCTGCAAGCGCCTGCATGCACAGGCAGCTGCCACAACCTGTCTGTGATCAGTAAGGCCATACGGACATACCTGAATGTGGAGTGGCAGCGGAAGCTGGATGAGCAGGACGCATCCTCTGTGCCGGTGGGATGGGTGAAGGAGCACCCGGGTGTCACACATAACTTTGAGCCCAGCACCATGCCCGGCAAGACTGCTCATGTGCCATGCCAGGACAACTACTGTGACTGTGGTCTCTTTGTGCTTGCCTACCTGGATTTCTGGACTCATGCACCACCAGATCAGGTTGAGCTGTGTGAGCGAGGTGCCTGGAAAGGTAGGCTGCAATCTTCTGTTGTTGTAGCTTGCTAGCAGTGTGCCCCGTCTCTTGCAGAGGCTTCTGCTGCAGCCTGTGTCAATTGCAACGTGGCTTGCATGTACAACCAGAGGCATGCACTAGAAGAGCATATGCACCTGCCTTGCATGCCAGAGCAATTGTCTCTGCACTGCCTTTGCTGTCAATGCCTCCCTGCCATGAAAGGGCACCCCAAGCCTTGCACATGACCAGAGCCAGGTAAGATTGTCAGTGTTGTATATTGCAGTCTGTTGCTTCTAGCAATGTGGTTCCCTCAGTAGTTTGGCTCTGGACCCTGCTGTTCATGCCATGCAGGCGAGACGCCATATCCAGCCTTTCTGAGCAAACACTGGTTCCAGCATGAGAACGCATCTGCATTGCGTGGTCACATCCGAAATGAGATGCTGAAGCTGTTCAGAGTCCAGAAGCGTCTACCAGACAACCATCCCAGTGTGGTGGCTGCAGTGGTAGACATGGAGGAATACAAAGAGGATTCAAAGAGGAAGTAAGTTGCCTGACGCACTCTGATTGCGACTGTCTCACTCACAACATAGCACACACCTGTTCTGACACACGTAGGCATTCTGCAAACCACCTCCTGCAAGGTTGCTGCACAGGAAGGCCATTGTCTTTGTGCCGTCAAATAGCATTTGTGCTCTTGTTCTACATGTGTTCTGTACCTGACCTCTTTGTGGCTTGTCTCAAGTGCAAGCAAGGCACTGCATGCTGCAACTTGTGTGTGGTGTGTGCAGGTACTGCAGTCCTGCACATTACCTAGCAGATGCCAGGGCCGCCCATCAAAAGCGGGAAGAGGTGGGCACTTGCAACTTCCATGTTGTCTGGCTGACATCTAAACTGCTTGTTTCCCAGCCGTGCAGGTCATATGCTGCCCCTCACTCACAGTGATTGCATTTCAGACTTGACGTTTTCACATTCAGGCTACTCAGGAAACAAACATTTAGTTGCAGCATGTAGCTGATGCAACCTATACTGTGTTGCTGACTGGTTTGAGTCTGAGTGCATGGTGCCCAACAAACTGCTGCTGTTCAGGAGAAGGCAAAGAGAGATGCTTGGCTGAAAGAGGACAAGGAGCGAAAGGCAGCAGAGCAAGCTGCAAAGGTGGCAGAAGCTAAGCGCAAGGCTGGGGAGAAGGCAGCTGAAAGGGAAGAGAAGAGATTGGGGGAGATACAAAAGCAGCAGGAGATGTCACAGGTGCACACCCTGTCAACAATCCCAAGTCAGTATGGAAAAGACAGCATGATTTGCTGATCATGATATGTTGATCATGTGTGTGTGCTGCATGTCTGAAACAGCTTGAAACATTGCAAAGCAGGCCTGAGATGAGATCAAGCAGAATGGCACTGACACAACTGTACATCTATGTAGCTGAACGCTGTTTGACAGTGGACTGCATGAATAGCCATAGCCAGGTTGACATGATATACAGGATGATAGTCTGGAGGTTGACTTGCTGGGGGACGGGGGTAGTGGTCGCGAAAGCTCCCCAACAGACTTCGTGCCGCCTGAGTTTGTCACTCTGCATCAGCCCAAAATAGAGGAGGCTTCCAACAGACAGAGGCGCAAGAGGGCTTCACTAGATGATCCCCCTCAGCCTGCCCTTGATGTTCAGGACCTGACAGGTGACAAGCAACCCACATCAATGTTGATCAGACACACAACACGATTGCAAGCCCTCATGTTATGAGGGACGTATGCTCAATGCAAGCATGCAGACAGGCGTATCTGCTCAGATTGCCCATTCGGGCAAGTGCACTGAAGCTTACGCTGAGGTTGGGGCTGTATCTCCACACTCTCATACCTTGTAGCATCTGTTGACAGCCAAATGTTAGTCAATCACACTGTTCAACTTTTTGCAGGTAACATGTAGCATGCGACACCAGCCAAAGTCAGCCAATCGTGCTGCTCAAGTTTTTGCAGGTGAGAGCCCAGAAGCCAAGATGCGCCTTCGAAGCGGCCATACCAAGATACACAACTCAGGTCAACCAGCTGATCTAGATTTGGCCAACACTCGCCGCAGCAGCAGGCGGCAGGCAGCAGCAGCCAAACAAAGAATAGATGACAGTGACGATGATGAAGATGAGAGGCCAGCTACAAAGCGCCAGCTTGTCCTGCCTGCTGCAGAACAGGCATCTTGAAAACATGACCTAGCCACCTGAGACTCCACAGATAAGGTGTTGCACCTATTCAGTATGACAGCATTTGGCACATGATCGCGCAAGGATATGCCACAGATGCGTCGCAAGCAGTCATAGTGTCATCAACCACTATCACAGGTCTATGGTGATAATCTGCGCAAGGCCAAGACTTATGACAATTTACGACCGTCCTGGTGCACATGCCTTGAGGTGGAAACCATGACAAAAGCGTTACGCCACGCTTTTACAACACCTGAAAGCTAAGCTGAGACAGATCACATTGACCCATCACACATGCGCTCAAGTGTAGCTTCCACACCATTTGAGCAAACAACACACTTGGTGAGTGCCACAGGATGCAATCAGAGCCTCAGCAACCATATTATGGCTCCAAGAACAAGATCTAGTCAGAGAAGGAGCATGGATGCTGACTCACTTGCTGATGGGGCCAGGGGCTGCAGGCGTATGCATGAGCCAGGCAAGATGTCGGCTCGTTTTCGCTTGGCAGACGCTGCTGGTATGGCATCAGCCAAGCCGGTGAGCTCCTCCGGTGTGTTCATAAGAATGAGTAGACATCTGTCTTCCTGCACTCATGCAAGGTTGCTTATGCTGAGTAACCTACAGATCTGCAGAAAGAATGCTCCTGCTGCAGAAGTCAGAGACTTGTTTTGCACGAAACATCTGGACTTTGGGCGATGCAAGAGCAACAGCCATCTTGCATAAGGTGCTGTCTAGCCACATGAGCGGACAGATGACCCTTAGTTGGAAGGCAGGCTGCTTAGCAATTATGTTGTTAATGCAAGGGTGCCCTAGGAACCACATTGGCAACACATGCACTGTGCTCACAGGATCCCAGAGTGAGTATCATGATGACATGTAATGGGCTTGCATGCTTTGCAACAAGAGCAGCAACTAAATTGAGATGAGAAAGGTCCCTGTGTGCTGCATACAGCTGCACATGACTGAGCATCGTTTGCTGAGACATACGCAGGAGTACAGCATTAAGAGGGCTATTTGAAAGCAGCCTTGACACAGAGAATATGTATGTTTTGGCATTATCCATTGCCTCATGCAGTGTGTGTTGGCAACTTTATTGCCTCATGCAGTGTGCGTACAAAAAGTGGATTGGTGCAGCGGGGCCATACGTCAGCAAGATCAATCCCCCTGGCTTCCACCACCACATCAATATGAGGAAAAGGGAAGGGCAGCCATGACGCTGCATACAGAGTGCTCTGGAAGATGGAAGGCTCGGCCAGGATCAGGCTTTCCAGAACATATCTGTTCCACAGATGGGTCAAGTCAAACTCGCGACTCATGGCCAGTATATGCTCAAGAGGTGAATTGAAGTCAGCTGAGAACTTGAAGCTGTGCACTGAAGTACCTGTAGGTGACAAACCAGCCACACAAATTGCAGTCACCTGTAAGAGTCACATTAGCAATCTTGACACATGCTTTGTTGATCCCAAAGACTGAGGCAGAAATCTGCGCTGAGCAGCCCTCCTTGACATCATTTTGGTTTTTGCGGCCCATGCAAGTGATGAGTAGATCCATGTGCTGCTGCTCATGCACAAGGGCTGACAGTGCTGTGCTACAGGATAAGGAGCAGGATTATCCATGAAATGCACAAGTGCACTTGCGAGGTGTTGCATTCTCTGCGACGCTTGAGCCAGTAATGGGAAGACTGAGCTGATGTGTGATGTGACATATGTCCCTCGCACACCTGCACGATGGCGGTACATGACTTGTAAATCATCATCCCTGGAAACAACCCAGCCGTTATGGTCCTTCAAATCTGCAAGTCCCTGCATAACATGGGCAAGAGGTTGGGTACCCCAGACACAGCTACACTGCTTTTGTATCACTACAACTGCCTCTTTTAGAGCATGAATGTATCCTACCATCCACTGTCAGGCATGACAGAGGTCCAGAAGGACAGCTCAAGTGTCAGCAAGGAGCGTCTCATACTCAGCCTGACGGTGTAATTACCAAATTGTGACAAAAGGCAGATCTTGTGCACTGGAAGCACAAACAAAAGCTATTGCTGCTGCAAATGAGAACTCAGGCTATCACATGAAGGTGCACACTCAGCAGGAAGTCAACTAGGACCCACCTCATCAACTCTGAGCTTGAGGGCACTGAGGCCAGCCAAATCTGGCCCAATCTCTGGATAGAGGTTGCCAGACTGCAGGTAATCAATGCCTCTCAAATCACCCAGCTCTTGCAGCTTCCTATGTGCTTGTAGCAGCCTTCCATCTACATGCATAGACGTAGTTGACGCCAGTAGCTGGAACAGCAAGCAATGCACACGAGGTCCAGAAGAGCCGTGCCGACTGCGATGACCTAAGAAAAGGGTCCGACAAAAGCGGTTTTGTACGATGATGTCATGATTGTATGATGATGTCATGAAGGAGGCAATATGTTTTGTTGCATACAAACCCTGACTGAGCGTGGACATGCTGGGTTGCAGTGCATCAAGCACAGGTCAGGTCCCTGACTGAGATGCAGTGCTGTGCATAACTGCAAGCTGTCCTGTTGCAAGGCGGACATAGTGATGATAGGTCAGCCTGAACAGAGCTTGAGGAGCAGCACCAGCATATGCTTGCTTGGCCTGCTTCAGCAAAGGCTCGTCTTGCAGGGCCAGTGCTGCCTGCTGAGGGAAATGCTGCTGATGTTGCTGCACTGGCGGCACTGGAGCATGCTGCTGTGCATGACCTAGTTTGCTTTGTGATAGCGGTGGAGTGGTATGTAGGTAGACAGATGGTATGCTATGCTGCTGGGCATTGTGATGTTGCCCAGGGCTGCCATGGTCCACGCTGTGCCGCTGATGTGCCCTCTGCAGGAAGACTTCATGCCATCAGTAAGGGTATGCTTGCTCAGTCTGCGTCAGCAACTGTGGGACAGGTGCAGCGCCATTGAGCAACTTGCAACTTGCAGCAGTACAGGTGGACCAGCGCAAGAAGGTTATGTACCTGGATGGCTGCGTCCATAGAGTCCAGCACAAGTTTGTGATCATGGTCCCATTGCTGAAGCAACTCTGGCGCGGAGCCTGTGACCGAGTTGTGGTTGTTGCGCAGCTGCTGGACAACCACACCTAGCTCTGACAACTCAGCCTCGCTAGCCTGGGTCTCAAGCTGAGGTTGCAGTGTATGTGCCACATATTGTTGTCCATCTAAGGTTGCTAAGTTGTGCTTGTGCTGGTCCCTGAGCCCTAACGCTCCGTCAGTAGGGGCAGCAGCAGGCTTGTCCTCGACAGTTTTAGGTCGGGAACAAAGCTGCCCCATACAGTCGCTTCAATGCACGCTTGCCAATCACATCTGTCAGTACATTACGACACAGACGGGCTCAGCGGATGCTAAGGTGTAGTCTGTGCTAGACCGTGTGCTGGATCACCAAAGAGCTCAGAGCGCGCTGTGGCGTAAGCTTTCAATTAATTAGAAAATCTGTTTGATACGTCGTCACACCTTATAATGTATTATATGGATCTGTAGCTCAGTTGGTAGAGCGCCTTAAGGCCGGTGCAACGCATGACGCAATTGCTTGATTAGTCAGCGTATACCTGGTGTGCATTTGCCTTGACTGCATTCACGCAGCGCTTCGCAGGATTGCCAGATGCACAAGTTGAGCTGCATCAATACGTCAGCTGCGCAGCATGCTGACTTCAACTGTGGTCGCATATGTCAGCTGCTTGCTTTACAAGACACAAGCTGCGAGTTGAAACAGCTTGCCCTTCCAAGTTCCGTAACCCCTGTATGGGTTTCTGGAGGTGTGCAAATTCCAGTGAAGGTGCGACCAGGCTCTTTCATTGCAGCAATGGTCAGCATGATATCAGGCGTTGGTTTGGAATGCCCACAGGGCAGCAGCATACCATCATTGAATGTGCATGTAAATAGGCTGTGCTTGCATATAACATGTCAGGTCCTATGCACGCCAACAGCTACATGGCATGGAAGCAGGCTTAGACCAGGATCTGGTAGTTGGCCATGACACCACTTGTTAGGTGAGACGAACATGCCATGCATGCAACAATATGCATTTAAGCATGTAGCAGGCATGGGCGGAGCAGCTATATCTTGAGATGTCTGACATAAGTTTCACAAGGATCTGGGGACCAGGAAGACATCTCAATAGACTATGAGGCGCTTGGGCTGCAAAAAACACATGACACAAGTCAGTTGCTGAGTGACTAGGGCATCTAGCAGCCAGAACATGTAAGCATTGTTTAGCAAGCTTCATGCCTGTGAGCTCAAGCATATGTGTTCAATTTACATCTTGACAAAAGCCATTGCTTAGGGTTTGCAAGCCATATGTGCACTTGCAAGACCAAAGTCAAACAGCTAAAGCACAAAGTATACGCCCTCATTTGAGGCGAGGATTGCTTACTCTGAGGCCTCCACTTGCATGTAGACTGAGTCTGAAACATAAGGGACATCTGCATACTTGCCCCTGCACGCCATGCAACACATCAGCACGCTTGACATGGTACGTCTTCTATGAGCTGCTGCTGCACAATGGGCTCTGCCTGCTTTTTATATGCATCACAAACACAGGCGGAGCAAGCCTGACAGACCCCATACTTGCACATGTATGCGTGGTGCCGTGCATGCTTCATTGGCAAGTGTAGGCAATGATACAAAACATGAGAGTGGCAATGTCTGGCACTGCAAGAAAGTGCAGCGTATAGTACACTGCACTTGTGAACAAAGTATTCCAGATTAGTGTGGGCTGATCAAAAGGCCGCTCCCCTGCATTGCCGGAGCTTCAAGGGGCGGTGAGTAGCCAGCCATGTTGCTTCATGATCACTTGATGAGCATGTGATACATTCTACGCAACCAATGCTGCAATTGTTTCAATCAGCTTATACCTGTACGTTGCTTGACAATGCCTGGGCAACTAAACAGCAGACAACAAATTCTCAAAGACGCTCGACTATGTAACAACACAAACATTTACCAGACCAAACACGCAATTAGGACAGCATCAGGGTGGCATGCAGTTGAAATGCTTGCGTGGCTATTCCAATGGGTTGGGGCCACTTGCACTGCATGTACAGCAGCTGCAACTGTGCCGCTGTGTACATATTGCAGATGCAAATGTGTTGCACTGTATATATAGCAGCAGCAAACAAGGAGAAGCCTCACCACAGGGTCCAGAAGACACAGTACAGGATTGTGCCCATGGAAATGTTCCAGCTGAACATGTCAAAGGTGACTAGAATGGCACTCCATCGGAACTCAGCAGGGAAGTAGGCTCTTACAATGCTGAACAACATCACAACAATATCCAGCATGATGCCCTGCATGCCACCAGCCAGCCTGCTTCAGTCACTAGACTTAGGCTCAGATCTGTAACAGGATAGATCTGTAACAATCACTTGCAATCAGATGGCATGAGAGAACATGCGCACAAGTGCTGCTTTCACGGCTGAATTCAGGGCGGAGACTAGTAGCATAGCTAGTATGAACAGCGTAACAGTGCTGACATGCATGAGTGGTCTCCAAGAAATTGGCGTGGATGTCAGATCAACATTGATAGCACCCAAACTTGCTTGGGAGGACTGCAGTTTTGATGTGCATACCTGCATTGCATTGAACCGGACAAAGTGATGCAACTTGGTGTTCTTTACTACTGACAAAAACAAGAGGAAGAAGACCACTAGTGGGGCGAACTGGCTGCTGTAGTATATACCCACAAAAGGCCCTGCAGTAATTATCAACTGGTGTTAATGGTATACTGCTAGAGGGATATACATTGGATTGTTCCGGATGTCACCAACTACAGTGGCACAAATGCATGAAGTAAGACAGGTATAGCCACAATGATGACTGGCAGGGCCATCGAAATATCATTATACCTGGGAACAAAAACAAGATAATCGAGCTTGGAAAATGGTGATATACTTCTCGTCCAAGCGCAATGATATCTATCCATGGGATGATGTACATGAGGGCTGCAGCAACCCTCCAGAAAATGTTTGGAGGATCTCGTCCACCCTGCTCTGGGCTGTCATCTGCATCAGGATCTCTGATCTTGGCTTGTAATGCACTCTGCAGTCCATTCATGGTTGAGTTTCGATGTGTCCCAACAGATGCATCCCAGCGACCAATTTGAAATGGACCTTTTGATGCTGTCTTGCTGCTGGCCAGCGTCTGTGCAGTTGTTCACACCCTGTACAACAAATGTCAAAGGTGTTTCCACGAACGCCGCTTAGAAAGGACTTGCCGATCACTGTCCAGCAGACTGGACTAGGCCTTTGACAGGTAATTTCAGGTAAGATCTGCAAGCTGGAACTTACCAGAGAATGCTGAAGATGCCGGTTGCCGGGAAGGCTCTGCGTGTGCAATTGATTGGGTTTGCACTGGCGCATGCTGACGACGTGTTATGGGACGTGATAACAAAGGCTTTCGTTGGAAAACTGACGTACAGCTGGAGCAGGGTAGAGCACCGCCGATCAAGCTGTGCTCCATCTTGTACAGGCGAAGTAAGTTACCTCAGCATGCTGCAAGCATCGTGCATTTTTGCCTATACGGCCTGACAGGCAGCCTAAGTTGTTGCTGTCTCGACTTGCTAACGCCGTATGCGAGCTAGGTTCTGTCCCCAGTCAATCTTTTCGCCGAAGCAAATTAGGTTTCTCCAAACTGATTTTCGTTCGTTTCTGTGCTGACTCATTGACTGTGGTCAAACTTGTATGCTTTTACAGCAAACTTGACCAAGTATCGCAAGCATGGCTTTAACCGCACATGCTAAAATGCGACAAACACGTACTTGTCTGCATATGTCTACGTCAGACTTGCGGCCACGACCGCTGCCGCGAAGTTTGGCCCGCGCAAGTCAGCGCAGTGACGGTCGGCCTTGCAGACCCTGCAGGGGTACGCGGTCTACCGTTAGGGCAGAGAAGCATGAAAGGAGCAGTCATCAGGGGCGTCAGTCCAGCACCGGCCGGCAGCTGCTGGGCTTGACCGCTGCTGGCGTTATAACTTTTGCTGCTGGTACAGCTGGTACAGCTGATCAGTGCAGTTCTAGAGCCAATGTTTTCATTGCTCATATTGGGACACCTGTCGAGATTTTTGCCACTGTATTTTCAGGGTCTGCATGGGCAACAAGCAAAGTCGGCGAGTTTGCAGCTAGCGGCTTTATATTCAAAGATAGCGTAGAGGCAGTGTCAGTAGAAGACCCGGATGGTACAGTTGTCAAACCCAACTTGCAGCTCGACTGCATTACATACGCTTTGCATAGGATGCTGATATTGCAGTACTGCTTTCTTGCAGTCAAAGGGGTCACAATATACATCTCGGACTTCCACAGGTCTCTGTCAGACAAGCTAAACAAGGACTTTTTCAACGAGCCATCTCAGGTGCGCTGCAGCATGCTGAGCACACCAGGCTTACCCAACACACATGCAGCAAGTGCATATGTCAAAGTTACAGCCTGCAAGAACGATTTTGGCAAGATCTCCAATTCTTACTTGTGCAGGCTTCTGTGACCTGCGCACTGACAGGGCCTTTGCAAATCAAGGACTACAAAGCTATTTCTGGCCCCGAGGGTCATGAAGTTTTCTCTGAGCGTAAGGGTTTGAGCTTGTTCCAGAACAAGGTAAACAAGACATAAAGTTGCATTTTGTGTGTTTTTTGACCGAAGCAACAGTGGTCTTGAGACTGCTTACAGCCTTTTGACAACTTTGTGGTCTGTGCAGACATTAAGAGTTAGACGCTTGTATGATGACAAGAACAACACCTTGCTGTATGTGGCGTACAGTACCCGCCTCGATGGGTCAAAGAACGTAAGTGCTCTTAAAACTTGCACAACCACACTGAGCTGTGCTCACGCTGAGTGCATCTGTCGTGTCGCTGATGCTAAAAACAGCTGCACATGCAGTCTCACCAATAGGCCTGCTGCCAAGTGCCCTTAAATGTTCATGTTGCTGTTTCAAGCAACAGATGCTCATGCAATCTGTGGCCATGCTGTTGCAAGCATCTTGCAACTTGACCAATGCATCAAGTGATCAACTCAACAAATGTGATTGTGATTGTGCAGACCTCCGGCAGCAGGTACAAGACTTCCATATGTGCTCTGCCAGTGGCACCGTCAGTCTCACCTGCAGCATCTGCGCCATCAGCAGCATACCCAGATGCAATGAAGTGAACATGCAGTGATCTGGTGCCAGTACTCATGCTTCAAGGTTGCCCGTAGGAAACATGTCACATGTATAACATTAGTAGTCTGGCTTTGAACTTTACTTGTGGTACTGTTAGAATTTATTTTCGACACTGAAAAGGTGCTGCCTTGCATCATAGCTCTTCTGCAGCGCTGTAAACGCAGGCAGTGTATGCTGTGCACAATGCGTCTGGCAGAACAGTGCTGCTGATACACATGTAACTTCTAGATGTCAAGAGCGCTTCTGAGTTTATTGGCCATAGGAGGTTCTGGCTTAAGAAGTCGTTGACATTGCTTACAAGTGTAGTGCAAGCAATCAATCCAAAGTGCATGCGGGAAACAAGGCACTGCTGGTCTTGTCTTGACATTGGATGAGTTTCGTGACTGGAAGAGGAGGTGGCTTGCAAGAAAAGAAAAGACTACACCTTTCGGCGTCAATTTAATGAGAAGCCAAGTATTATACCGGGCTGCCCAGGGATTGTAAGATGTTGAGGTTGTTCTAGCCCGCCCCGTTGTTCCTCCTGTTTCCTCTAGCTTGCAATGCATATCTGCCGTTGTTCTCTAGGTATCTCCTCTCCTTGATGAT
>JAABUU010002296.1_pt1 | contig 27702 bp, 18 predicted proteins | sample 5559301 | NCBI WGS metagenome assembly JAABUU01 (sample SAMN10711884, study PRJNA513360) | rock metagenome | isolation source: Antarctica rocks | place: Antarctica: Victoria Land, Richard Nunatak white | reverse complement strand
AGACGACGCGGCGGTCTGGCGCTGGTCGCGCTGGCGACGGCGGCATCAGGCGCTGGCCCGTTTCTACCACTACCGCCGCCGCGCGATCAGCCAACTACAACTGTAGTAGTTAGGGTCGCCTGCGCGGACTGGTGGGGGTACTGCCTCACTCAGCAAGCCACTACGCTCGCAGCGGCTCTTTCCCCTCGCCTCGGATGGGCGGGTGTCCCCTGTTCGCGGCTCTCCCGTATATTCGATGCTTAATTGTGGAGCGGTACGAAAAGTGTGCTCGAGCGGCCCGAAAACGGTACCTGACGCTGCCCTCTAGCAATCGGCAGTCGCGCAGTTGCGCCGAAATCCCTTTGGCAAAACCTTAAGCATCGAAAGTGCGGGAGAGCCCGCGGCGCGGGTCAAGCGCCTTCGCCCCCCTCCGGGCCGTAGAAGATGACCCAGGTGGCGAAGTCGTCCGTGAACTCCGCGAAGCGATGCTCGACCCCGGCGGCGACGAAGATCACCTCGCCGGGGACGAACGGGTGACGCGCCGCGCCGTTCTGGAAGGTGCCGCGCCCCGCGATGACGACATAGAGCTCGTCGCGCGTGTGGGGCGTCTGCCGGTCGGTGCCGCGCGGCGCGTAGTATTCCACGATCATGCTGCCATGCGCGAGCGCCGGGATAGCGAGATTGCCGGTCGGCGGCAGTTGACCGTGAAAATGCGCCGCCGTAAGATGCTGCGCCGCCGCCGAGTGCTCCACGTTGGAATCGTCAGGCTCCGTTTGCGTCATTTTCTGCTCCTTTGGACAGCGGTTCTGCTCATCGCTCGTCGCTATACTAGCGGGTAATTGGTTCGCGAGCGAGTGCCACATCCAGGTTAACTGAGAGTGCCACTTTGGCGCGATGCTTGTTGCGGCGCTTCGTGTGTCGGCGATCACTGGGGCTGAGCGGATGACAACCGGTATGGAACTCGATCTGCCGCTACGGCTCGATCGCGATGCGGACGAGTCGTTGCAATGGCAACTGATCGCGCAACTGCGCGCGGCGATCGGCGATGGCCGACTCGGGCCGGGGGCGCGACTCCCGGCGACGCGCGCCCTCGCCGCGATCCTCGGGGTATCGCGCAATGTCGTCGTCGCCGCGTACGATGAACTGTTCGTGGAGGGGTATATCACCGGGCGGCACGGCTCGGGCACCTATGTGGAGGTGGGGCTTCCGGCCACGCCGCGCACGGTCGTTGCGGCACCAGCCGGGGCGCGGCGCTGGTTGAATGGCGCGGTCCCTGCCGCGCGACCGGCTATGCCGGACGGCGATGATCCCGCAGGAACGATCTCCTTTCGGCCCGGCGTTCCGGCGCTCGATCTCCTGCCACCCGAGGTGTGGCGGCGAATCTGGCGCACGGCAACGGACGCTCTCCCGCCGAATCGCTACGCCGAGCCGGCAGGGGATCCGGCGTTGCGCGAAGCCCTGGCGCGCTGGGTGGGGCGGACGCGCGGGGTCGCCTGCGGGCCGGACGACATCGTGATCACGACCGGGGCCGCACAGGCGCTCGATCTCCTGGCGCGGGCGACGCTCGTGCCGGGCACGGCGGTCGCTTTCGAGGAACCGGGCTACTATTCCGGGCGGAATATCCTGCTGGCGCACGGCGCGCGGATCGTGCCGATCCCGGTCGATGCGGACGGGCTGCGCGTGGCGGAGTTGCCGACCGGTGCGGCGGCACCGCCGCTCGTCTGTGTGACCCCCTCGCACCAATATCCGCTCGGCGGGCGGCTGCCGGTGGCACGACGGCTCGCGCTGCTGGAATGGGCACAGACGCACGACAGCCTGATCGTCGAGGATGACTACGACAGCGAGTTCCGGTTCGATGCGCCGCCTCTCCCGGCGTTGCTGAGCCTCGATCGCGCGGGACAGGTGGCCTATATCGGCACCTTCGCCAAGTCGCTGACCCCGACATTGCGGATCGGCTACGTCATCGCGCCGCTACCCTTGCGCGAACGGCTGGTGGCGCTGAAGGAGATCCTCGATCGCCACACCTCCTGGCCGGTCCAGCGGGCAATCCTGGCGCTGCTGGCGGATGGACACCTGGAACGCCACATTCGTCGCGCGCGCCGCCACTACGCCGAGAGTCGCGCGATCCTGCGTGCGGCGTTGCGCCCGGTCATCGACGTGGCGAATCCGCCCGCGCGTCTCCTGGGGCTGGATGCCGGGCTGCACGCCTGCCTCGAACTCGCCACGCCACACCTGGCGGCGCAGATCGCGGCACGCGCGCGGTCGCGGGGCGTCCTCGTTGGCACGCTCGGCGCCTACTATCACGGCGCACCGACGCGCGAGGGGTTGATGCTTGGTTATGGCGGGCTGACACACGAGCAGTTGCGCCGTGGTGGGGCGATCCTCGCGGCGGCGATCGGGGCTACTGACATCCGCCGCGCGAATCATCAGAAACCGCATGCTTTCTGATGTGCGCCGCATACGAGGAACGATGCGCTGCACCCTGGCCGATGAGAAACTGACCAGCACGGATCGCCACCGTCCCCCGGCGGCTGTCACGGTCACCGCCGTGCGCGCACCACGGTCGGCGACCCGACCCAGGCACCCGCGCCGGACCACGTCGCGCGGATTTCACCGCCAGCGCCCCTAATTGCCTCTGGATCGGCGATACATCTGTCGCCCCCTGCGGCAAGGGCGGGCTCTACCTGGCGGTGCTCCGCGCCGACAGCGTCCGGCGCGTGGTGTGCCATCGTCGCCGCACCAACCAACCTGCCACGCACCGCATCGCCACGTCGCGCACCGTGTCGGGTCGGTGCGGACACGGCAGGTCGGCCCAGACCACGGCATCGCGCGCCGGTGGGGACAGCACGCTCCTGGTAGGGGACTGACGCTCGGCACCGACCCCGATCGTGGGAGACAATGGTGTTCTGATCAGCGTCCAGACCTCGCACGAAGGGGAAAGCGCCGGGGCGGACGCCCTGCTCCCTGTGATCGGATCGACGCGGATACGGCGCGTCTGTCGGTCGATCGGACGGCGGCGCTCGTACTTTCCGTCGCCGTGGTCGGATAGGTGCCGGGCTGCGCCGACCCTTGTTCCGCTGGAATATCGCAACGTGCGGTCCCTGACGGGGGTGCAGGATGCCTGGCGGTCGCAGGGCTACCCGCTCCGGGTGGTGCCCCGACGATACCGCGACATGCTTGGCTTGCCTCTGCCTCCGCGTGCCGCCGATCGGCCCGACCGCGTCACAAATCGCGCGCCGATCCGTTCTTGCTGACAGGGGGGTACGCCGATGGGAGACGATCCGATCCTGACACGAGCGCGGCGCGGCGATCGTCGCGCGCTGGAGGAACTCTGTCACCGCGAGTGGCGACCGGTCTACGCGCTGCTCTACGCGGCGGTGCGGGATCGGGCCGAGGCGCAGGATCTGACGCAGGAGGTCTTCCTGCGGGCGCTGGGGGCGCTGGGGCACTTCCGCGCGGGGGAGGCACCCTTCCGCGCCTTCCTGAAGGTGATCGCCCGCAATCTGCTGCGGGACCGCTGGCGCGGGCGGCGACCGAGCCCGGTCGATCTGGCGCTGATACGAGAGGTGCCGTCCAGCGATGCCGACCTCGCGGAGGTCTCGGCGGCGGCGGCCGAGCGCGCGCAATTGCTGCTGGCGCTCGGCACGCTCCCCGACGACTACGCCTGGGAGCCGCGCTCGGGGCGCGAGCTCGGTCGGTTGCCCCTCGACGGGATGCTAACGGGGTTCTGGCAGACCGACCGCATCGTCGATGGTCGCCCTGTCGGTGCCAGTCTGGACCCCGGCATCGCGCTCAGCCCGGACGGGCGTCGCATCGCCGTGCTGAGCGCCCAGGAGGATCTGCTGACGCTGATCGATGCCACGGATCTGCGCGTCCTCTGGACCCGTCCGCTGGCGAAACAGGGCAGCGGACTCGACTGGCTGGGGCTGGGGGCACGGTCGGCGGCGGCCAAGGGCGAGACGGAAGGGGCGAGCCGGAGCCTCGTCTTCTCGGCGGACGGTCGGCGGCTCTACGCCTCCGGCTCGTCCACCCGGCTCGACGATCGCGGCGAGCCGATGATCGAGCCCTTCGGCCTGCGCGCCATCGCCGCCGATGACCACGGCGGCGGGCGGGTCGTCGCGGCGGGGTTCACGCACGACATCGTCAACTGGCTGCGCGTCTCCCCCGATGGCGCGGCGCTCTACGTGTGCGTGTCGCCGGGGGGCGGGGCGCAGCCCTCCTTCATCATGCGCCGCCTCGACCCGGTTGCGCTCACGACGCTGGCCGAGCGCGGGTTCCCCGCCATGCCACAGCTCCATTTCCTCGCGGCACCATAGCGCGGCACCGCGCGGTGTGCCGACACGCGGTGCGGGTGCCGGGGCGGGGGACCGCTGAAGCAAGCACCGCCACTTGCCTCCCCATGCCCCCACGCCGCCGCGCACCACCTCGTTAGCGCCGCTACCGTTTCGTTAGCGCGCGGTGAGGGCGTAGCGTGTCATATCCGGCGTGTACGTGGCGCGTCCCTAACCAAACAGTATTGCCGCTAGCCCTCGACGGGCCGGGCTGAGCAACGATGACCATGCGAACGAAAAGGGGGCGGGACCGAATGGCCCCGCCCCCCCGCTCATTCCGCCCGGTTCAGCTTTTTAGGTTCGTATTGAAGAAGTTCACCGAGAGGGCATACGCATCTTTCGATGCGGCCTCGTTGTACGCCTGGTCGGTATCGTTGTTGAAGGCGTGGTTGGCCCCCGGATAGATCTTCGAGGTGAACGATTTGCCGTACTGCTTCATCGCCGCCTCGATCGCCGGGATGTTCTGATTGATGCGGGAGTCCTCCCCGCCGTAGAAGGCGAGGACCGGCCCGGCGATGTTCTGGACCGTATCGATCGGGTCCGGCGGCGGGCCGTAGTACGGGTTGGCCGCGACGATATCGGTGCTCCGCGTGGCGAGGAGCCAGACCATCCCGCCGCCGAAGCAGAAGCCGACGACACCCGCCTTCGGTCCGGCGAACTTCGCCTGGGTCTTGAGGAAGGCGACCGCGCTGATCATGTCCTGCACCAACTGTTCGCGGTCGGCGCTCTGGCCGAGGATGTTCGGGATCTGCGCCGGATCGGCGATCGTGTCGGTGCCGCCCTGACGCGAGATCAGGTCCACGGCGAGGGCCACGAAGCCGCTCTTGGCGTAGCGTCGGGTGACATCCTTGATGTGCTCGGTCAGGCCACGATTCTCGTGGATCACCAGGATACCAGGAGCCTTGGTGGCTGCCTTCGGGCTGGAGAGATAGCCGAGCAGGGTCGCGCCGCCCTGACCGGGGAATTGCACCGCCCCGGCATCGATCGCCGGATCGGTCGGCGGGATCGTGATCCCGCTCGGGGTGGCGGTCGGCGAACCGGCGCGGGTCGCCGTGGCCGCCGCCGTCCCGGCGCGCGTGGCGGTCGCGGCTGCCCCGATGGTGCGGGTGGCCGTCGCGCCGCCCGAAATGGCCGAGGCGGTCGCGCGTGCGGTCGCGGTCGTCGCGGCTGCCGTGGTGATGGTCGCGCGGCCAGCGGTTGTCGCCGTTGTCGCTGCGGTCGCCGCTGTGGACGCCGCTGTGGACGCCGCTGCGGTTGGCGCGACCGCCGCCGTGGTGGGCGTGGCGGAGGTGCCGCACCCGGCGGCGAGGAGGATCGAGGCGGTCATCGGCACGCTGCCGGTGATGATCAGGACCCGCCGCATCATCTCGCGGCGGGAGATGTGATGCTCCTGGTACTCCTCGATCTCTTCCTCGATCAGATACCGTTTCAGATAATCCATCCCGTGGCCGGATTTGCCGATGTTCACCAGATGTCCTCCTCTCCTAACACATCCCAGGGTGTATGGTGCGACGGGGGGCAGGGTTCGCCACATCTCCTATAACGGACTGAACAACTGTGTGGTTCCCGCTGCAGAACGAACGGTAGCACCGACGGCTTGCCCCCACCGCCGCTGTCCCCTCTCCGCATTTGCGTGACCATCGTCGCCTCCGTACAATGTCATACAACGATGTGGATGCGGACCAGCCAACTCCTCCGCAGCGCTGTTTCATCGAAGCAGTGGGGCTAGAAGACGGTATGCGCGATAGTGCCCTGCGACGACTCCCCGTGTGGTTCTGGCGTCGCCCGCTCGGTCTGTTCGGCGGCCCGCTTTGCGCGCTCCTGCTCACGCTCGCGATCGACTTCTTCGATCGGCTGGTCGCGACCATCCCCAATCCCAGTTTGCTCTACCCTTTTGTGATCCTGGCGTTCGCCTACGGGTGGGGCGGGCGGGTCGGTTTCGCCACCGCGATCGCGTCATTCCTGCTCGTCTGGTATACCTTCGTTTCCCCCGCGAATACCTTCGCGCTGAGGATGCCGAGCGATTGGACCCAGTTGCTCCTGCTCGGCGTGACCTTCGCCGCGATGGCGCTCGTGGGCGACGCTTTCCGACGGTTGCGCCGGGCGAACGCGCGCCTGGGCGATACGGTCGAACGTCTCGACGCCATCATCGACTCGATGGCCGATGGGGTGCTGGTCCTCGACCGTCAGGGCGACCGCGTGCAAGCGAACGAAGCGATGCGCCGGTTGTTCGGTGGCGCTGTGCCGCCGACGATCGCCGCGCGTGCCGCGCGCTGGCACGCGCGGCGCACGGACAATAGCCCGTTGGTCGATGGTGGCCCGACTTCTACGGCGTTGAAAGGCATCGTCACCAACGAATTGGCGATGGCGATCGACGTACCGGATGGGAGCGAATTGCCGATCAGTGTCAGTAGCGCGCCGATCCGCAGTCGCGGGGGCGCGATCAGCGGCGCGGTGATCGTCTGCCGCGACATGAGCAAGATGCGGCGCTTGCAGGAGGCGAAGGACGATTTCCTGTCGATCGCCTCGCACGAGTCGATCGCCTCGCACGAACTGAAGACGCCGCTCACGTCGCTGCGTGGCTACACGCAACTCCTCCAGCAGCGCTTGCTCGGCCTCGGCCCCGCCGATGAGCGCGTCCTGCGCTACCTGACCACGATCGACAATCAGACGCGCCGGGTGGCCGAACTGGTCGATACGCTCCTCGATGTCTCGCGGCTCGATGCCGGGCGTTTGCAGCTGCGCCGCGATCTCTTCGATCTCGTCGCGCTGGTCCGCGAGGCGGCGGTGCAGATCGGCGAACTCTCCTCACGCCACACGATCGTGGTGCAGGCCGCAGTGCCGCCCCTCGTCGGCGATTGGGATCGCGATCGGGTCGAGCAGATCGTCGTCAATCTGTTGACGAATGCGGTCCGGTATTCTCCCGATGGTGGGGAGATCACGGTCGCGGTCGCGGTCCGTCCGCGCACTCCCGCAACGGCGACAGGCGAGCAAGACGCGGTCGTGCGCGTGCGGGACATGGGCGTGGGCATCGCGCACGACCAGTTGGAACCGATCTTCGAGCGCTTCCATCGGGTCCACGAAGGGGCGTTGCACGGCTTCGCGGAGGCGCAGCGGGGCATGGGGATGGGCCTTTTCCTTGCGCGGGAACTCGCCCAGCGTCATGGCGGGCAGCTCTGGGCCGAATCGGAGGGAGAAGGGCGGGGTGCGACCTTCATCCTCACCCTCCCGCAGGGTGGCCCGCGCGCGCCACGCCCGCGACCACACGCAGGAGGGTGAGCAAGCAAAGGGCGGGGACAATGCAACGATCGCCCCCGCCGCTCGACGTTGCGCTGCGTATGGTGCCGCTGAAGCGCCCTATACCGGGCGCTCGATCGTCGCCTCGGTGTGAGCGCCGACGAGCTGGTTCCACAACTCGTAATCGGTATCCTTCTTCGCGACGTAGCGCTGGCCGCGCTCGGCCTGCTGGTTCCCCAACGCCTTGAATGGCCCCGCCCTCCGATCGTTGAGGTCGAGGTAGACGCTGCCTTGGTCCAGCGGCACTCCCGGCTCGATGATCGCGAGACGGCCGAGTACATCGTTGGTCAGTTCGGGGAGTTGGCCGTGCAGCGCCTTGTCCGCCGCTGCGGATGTGCTCTCGTCGGCGTGGCTGCGCGGACCCTGCGAGGCCGTCGAGGGCGCGATGTCCTCGGCGAACTCGTCCGCCCGCGCCATCGGTCGGGCATTCGTCAGTTCTTCCTGGCGGACATCGTGCGTCTGCGCGTGGTGCGCTTCCTTGCCGCCGATGTCGGAATAGGGCTGCCGCCCGTCGCCGGGGCTATTATCGCTGCTGCGTCCCTGTGGCATCTGTATCCTCCACCCGAAGAATTGTCGCCGGTCCGGCGTTGCGGGGTGTCGATCATCCCCGCCCTACAGGGGTATTGGGCGCAAGGGTGGTGCCATCGGTGTGGTGCGGGGCGGCCAACGCTGCATCTTCAACCGTCCCTGTGCTCGGGGCGCTGAAATCTTCGGTCGTTTTTGCTCTCCTGCTAACGGCGGTAGAATGGCGCGCATGGCTGGCCGCTTGTCTGCCCTGGGATGACGAAGTGTTGATGCCTGTACCAGCCCTCTGCCTGTCGAAACTGTATCGATCGGAGGCACCATGATCGACCCCCGCCACCGCAAGCTCGCCAGCGCGCTGATCCACTACGCGCTCGGCATTCGCCCCGACGATCGCTTGCTGATCGTCACCGGCCCGCTCGCCACGCCGCTGCTGCGCGAGGTCTATCGCGAGGCATTGCGTGCGGGGGCCTATCCCGAGGTGCGGATCGAGATCGAGGAGTTGGCGGCGCTGGCCCTCCGCGAGGGGAGCGCCACGCAGCTTCGCGATGTCTCGCCCGCGCGCCTGTGGGAAGCCGAAAACTACGACGCGATCCTGCGGATCGGGGCCGTCGAGAACACGATGGCGCTGAGCGGCATCGCGCCCGCACGGCTGGCGTCGGCGCAGCAGGGCCGGGCAGCGCTCAGTCAGCGCCAGATGGCGCGCGCGGCGCAGGGGGAGTTGCGGCACACCGGCACCCTCTTCCCCACGCAGGCGTACGCGCAGCAGGCGGGGATGCCGCTGGCCGATTACGAAGCATTCGTCTACGGGGCTTGTCTGCTCGATCGCGACGATCCCGCCGCCGCGTGGCAGGCGCTCTCCGACGAGTGGCAGCGGATCACCGATTTCCTGGCTGTCCGCGACGAGATCCACATCGTCGCGCCCGGCACCGACCTGACGTACCGGGTCGGCGGGCGGACCTGGATCAATTCGAGCGGGTCGAACGCGACCGGCTCGCGTAACTTCCCGAGCGGCGAGGTTTATACCGGCCCGCACGAGCATTCGGTGAATGGCACGGTACGCTTCACCTACCCCGCCGTGTACATGGGGAACATCGTCGAGGATGTGCGGCTGACGTTCGCGGAGGGGCGCGTGGTCGCGGCCTCGGCGGCGCGCGGGCAGGCGTTGCTGGAGGCGTTGCTCGACACCGACGAGGGCGCGCGTTACCTGGGCGAGGTCGCGTTCGGGCTGAATGAGACGATCTCGCGCTTCACCAGCAACATCCTCTTCGACGAGAAGATCGGCGGCACGATGCACCTCGCGCTCGGGCAGTCGTATCCCAACAGCGGCGGTGTCAATCGCTCGGCGATCCACTGGGATCTGATCTGCGATTTGCGCGAGGGGGAAGTCTACGCGGACGGGCAGCGCTGCTACGCGGCGGGGCGCTTCATCATCTAAAGCGACGCGCTGGTGGGAGGGACACGGCGGGCGCGGGCTGCCGGGGGCTCAAACGAGAGAGCCGCCGATTTCAGCGCGCATTCCAGCGCGGTTGGTCCGACGGCGTGGGGTGCCGGGGATTGAAGCACCCCGCGCGGGGGTACAAGCCCCCGGCTGGGGGCAGCCATAGGCGGCACCGGCGAAGCCCGCCTGCGCGGGCTGGGGGCGATCATCCGGCGTACCGCTGTAACGAGAGACGCCTCTGACGAGAACGGCGCGGCATCCCACGTCCAGGGGTGCCGCGCCGTTCTCGGCGATCGTGCGTCATGCTCGGGCGATGCCTGGCTGTGGTTCTAACGCCATAGGGCTGTAGCGCTACTTGTGCTGGTAGATCGCGATCATGCCGCCGGGGCTGGTGTAGACCCGCTGCATCAGCGTATCGAACTTGGCGAGGCCCGCTGCGGGGTAGGCACCGCCCGCCTGGCAGTCCGCGCCGATCCCCCCCTGTTTGTAGCCGTTGCGTTCGAAGACGCCGACGTAGACGTAGGCGATGTTGTAGCGATCGAGGAGGGCGCTCGCCTCGACCGGATCGGTCGTGCTGTAGAGGCGATTGACGTCCGCGCCGCGCGTGCCGAGCGCCGCCAGCAGATCGGGCGAGCCGCCGCGCCACTGCGATTCGTGTCCCCCCCAACCGAGCGGGGTGCTGACCCCCGCGAAGGTGGAGACGCGGTCGTGCGGTATCCCGTTCAGTTCGCCGTAGGAGCAGCCGGGCGCTTCCGCCACGACGGACCCTGCCGGGACGTTCTGGCGGACCCAGCTGATCCCCGCGTATTCATCCGGCACAGCGGTACGCACGAACGAGAGGCCGTCGAGATCGGACGCGGCCTTGAAATCGTCGGTGCGTGCCCGGGCGCTCGCGAGGGGATACGCGAGGGTGGCGAGGAGGAGGAGGGCGATCGCGCCGCTCGCCGGGATGCGCCACTGTTGGGGGCGCGGCAGCGGGAAGGGGCGCAGCGTCAACACGCGCACGATCGCGTAGCCGGTGCCGACCGCTAGTAGGGTCCACGCCTGATAGTAGACCTTGAAGATGGTGTTCATGCGGTTGCTGAAGACATCCTGGATGAAGAAGACTTCGGTCAGGATCACCAGCGCGAATGCTGCCGCGAAGAGTCCGGCCACGAAAAGGTCGGCCTGTTCTTTCTCGCTCTTGAGCGGGCCGCAGGTGCGTCGTTGTCGCACGATCGCGCCCGCGAGCAGCACCATCGTCCCGCCGAGGAAGAGGATCGGCATGCGGATGATCGTCGCGCAGAGGGCGAGGGCGAGCAGCGTCATCAGCGGTCGGCTGTAGCCGCGCGCCGCCTCGCCACGTCCCGCTTGCCAGCGCCAGGTGAGGAAGAGCAGCCCGACGACCCAGGGGAGGAGATAGACGGTGAAGAACTGATCGATCGGGGTCTTGCCCCAGATCACGACGCCGAGGATCGTGGCGATCTTCGGGATCAGCGGCAGCGAGACCAGCGGTTCGGGCAGGGGCAACTCCCGCCCGCCGACGAGCGAGGCGAAGTTGCGGTAGAAGGGGAGATAAAGGGCGAAGGTCGCGACGGCGAAGCCCGCCAACGCCACGATCATCTCGCGTCCGACGCGCCGCCCGGCGAGGTAGAGCGGCACGGCGCTCGCCGCGACGTAGAGGACCGCGTAGGTTGGCAGATCCCAGCTGTTGAGCGCGTAGAGCCCGCCGATCGTCAGCGCCGCGACCGCGATGCGCCAGAGATTGCGCGGCGCGAAGCGCGCGCCGCGCGCGCCGAAGAGCGGTGCGAGGTAGGTATCAAGGGCGAGCCCCAAGGCCAGCAGCGTGTACGGCAGGGCCAGGACGTGCGCGTGCAGATCGCCGAGGATGAAGCTGAAGAAGGGGAATTCGGTGATCGTATCCGATGGCCCGGCGTTGGCCCCGTAGACGGCGGCGGGGAAGCCGCTGTCGATCACCACGCGCGAGGCTTTCCAGCCGAGCCCGCCCCACCACCAGGTCTCGATCGCCGTGCTCCCATTCGTCAGGATATCGCGCGCGGCATACATATTCCCGGCGAAGACGAGCAGATAGCCGCCGATCGTGCCGATGGCGAGGGCACCCTCGCGCGGCGGGCGGCGCCCGCCATCGCGCGCGACGGCCACCAGATTGGCGACGAGCCCCGCGCCGCCGCTGAAGGCCATCGCGAAGACGGTCGCCAGTCCCAGGTTGAAGGCGAGCGTCGCCGCGATCCCGGTCAGCTTGGCGAGCGCGGCGACGAGGACGAAGCCGAGGTAGTAGTAGTTGATGCCGTAGCCGCTCAGCCACGGATCGCGCGGCGGCAAGGCGTTGTCGCGCGTCGCCGCCGAGAGGAAGCCCATCTCCATCGGCTTCTCGGTGCCGAGAATCTGCGGATTGAAACTGCGGAGCCAGAGATAGAAGAGGAACGTCGCGACGAAGATCACCTCGGTCAGCACGACATAACGCCACGCGCCGCGCAGGAAGGCGACGATGTTGGCGGGGGGCTCATCGGGCTGGTCAGCGCCGGTGGGCGCGGCGCGGCGCAAGGCCAGCGCCCAGCCGAGCATGGTCAGCAGCACGCCGCCGACGATCAGCGCCGGTGGGGCGAAGATCGGCAGGCCGGAGGAGGCGAGGAACCAGACCGGGAAGACCAGCAGCAGTAGTGCAAAGGGCTTGACGAGGGTCAGGCCGCGATCGCGCAGGCCGGGGAGCGCGAGGTAGAGGAGCGGATAGAGTCCCCAGCCGATGATTTCGAGGGCCAGCAGCCAGCGGACGATCGCGCCGAGATCGCTCATGGTGCCGTCTCACTCCCGCCGACCGCTGTCGTTTCCGTTATGCCGCTCGGCGCAGGCTGCGCCGCCGCGCTCCCGGCGGAGTAGGCCGTCGGCAGGACGCGATAGACGATCGTCGTGCCGGATTGGAAGGCCGGGGTGAGATAGCGCCCGGCCAGTCCTTCCAGCGTGCTCAACCCCGTCTTGGAGGCGTAGGGATCGGAGCAGTCCGGGGCACCCTTGGGCGGGACCATGTACCAGCCGCGCTCGATCGCGCCGACGATCACGTAGGAGACGTGATAGCGCCGGAGGATCGCCAGCTTCTTGGCCTCGTCGGCGCTGTCATAGAGGGTCCGCACGTCGTCCATGCGGCGTTGGATCCCCTCGGCGGGGCGTTGCTGGTATTCGTGGCGATCCCAGCCGAGGATCGCCGAGAGTCCGGTGTTGATGGCGAAGCGCGAGCCGTCGCCGCGATAGGGGCCGATGCTCGCCTCGGCGATCACCGGCGCACCGGCCACCGTGGCGTTGAACCACTCGATCGCCGCGTAGTCGTCCGCCAGAGCGAGGCTGCCGCCGCACTGATCGTTCGGGTACTCGTTGGAGACGGTGCTGTACGCCATGTAGCGATAGCCATCGAGGGTCGGGCCGACACCGGGCGGAGGATCGTAGCGGACCGCCTCGCGCAGCGGCGTGGCGACGACCGGATAGACGAGCGACGCGCCGAGGAGGATCGCCAGCAGGATCGCCAGTGTGCCTTGTAGGGCTGCGGCATTGATCCGCCGTTCGCTGCGCTTCCAGCGGCGGAAGGGGGCGATCGACCAGCGTGGCGCGCGCGCCCAGAGCCAGGCCAGGGTTCCGATGCCGCCGAGCGCGAAGAGGGTCCAGCCCTGCATGTAGAACTTGAAGACCGTGTTCATCCGCTCGAAGTCGCCGCCCTGCAAGTCGTCCGCGACGAAGACGATCTCCGGCCCGAGGCTCACCCCCACCGCCGCGATCAGCAGCGCCAGGGGGAGTTGCAGCGCCGTCTCGCCCCAGGCGACGATCCAGAGGGTGAGGAGCAAGACGAGGAGGAAGGTCAGCACGGCGGGGGTGGTGTCGCTGATGACCGTCCCGGTGGGGGGCGGGTAGCCGCCGCTGAAGAGGCGCGTGTTCGCGGCGATCCAGGCGGTCAACGCCGTGATCCGCAGCGCGACCAACGCGCCGAGACAGGCGAGCAGCAAGCCGCCGAACATGATCGTGCGGGCGCGCTGGCGCGGCAGATAGTGGGCGCAGCCGCCGACGATCGCCACCGCCGCGATCGCCACGTAGAAGCCGAAGTGATCGAGATACTGGCCGAGGGGCGTCGGCACGCGCGTCCGGGCCACCTTCCCGACGAGCGCCTGGAAGTGGGTGAAGAAGGGCGCATAAAGGAACAGGGCGAGCGCGCCGGTTGCCCCGGTCGCGACCGCCGCCAGCCCGAATTGCCGCGCGCTCGCCCCCAAGTCGCGACCATCGACCCCGCGCCGCAGGGCGTGGAAGAGGCATGCGCCGGTGACGAGCAGATAGGTCGGCACATCCCAGGAGTTGGTGCAGGCGAGCGCCCCGAGGGTCACGGCGAGGAGGGCGAGCGCCGGGAGCATGTTCCGCAGCGCCAGCAGTTGCGCGCGCGGGCCGCTGCCGCCCTGATCGAGCCCCTGGCCGACGAGGGCGACGCCGATGCCGACCGCGAGGATCGTGTGGGGCAGGGCCATGACATGGGCGTGGAGATCGGCGTAGAGGAGCGAGAAGAAGGGGAACTCGGTGATCGCGCCATCGATCGTGCGGCTGCCACCCCAGACGAAGTTATCGAAGGAGAACTGGGGCGTATTCGGATCGCGCAGCCGCCCGATGACGCGCGCCGCACCGTCGAGGTTGCCCATGCCGATGACGAAGATCGCGCCGAGCGCGGCGAAGGCGAGCGGGGCGTGTCCGTTGCGCCGTCGCCCGAGCGCGAGCGCCGCCACGGCCCCGGCCACGCTGGCCGCCGCCGTGGCGATCAGCCCGGCCACCAGCGCCAGCCCGAGGTTGAAGGCGATCTCGACCGGGATGCCGGTCAACTTGATCAGCGTGGCGATCAGATATTGCCCGTAGTAGTAGTAATTGATCGTGCCGTCGGCGAACCACGGATCGAGCGGCGGGAAGGTGGCGCTGCGGAGGATGCCGTTGAGGTGGGTCAGCTCCATCGGCTTCTCGCCGCCCCAGATCGGGTGCCAGAGGTCGGGCGTGTGCAGGCGCAGCAGGAGGAAGAAGCCGCCGAAGAGGAGGAACAATCCCTCCGAGAGGGCGATCGCCGGGAGCGCGCCGCGCAGCGCCGCGCGGTAACGCTCGCGCCAGCGCACGGCGGCACCGAGGGCGAGGAGCGCGCCGATCGCCAGCGTGACGAGCAGGGCGGTGCGATCGAACTGCGCCAACTTCGTGCTCGCCAGGAGCCAGACCGGATAGGCGAGCAGCAGCCAGCCGATCAGTTTGCTCAGCCCCCAGCCGCGATCGGGGAAGCGCGCGCAGAGGGCGACGGTCGGCGGCAGCGCCAGCAGGCCGAGGATTTCGATCGTCAGGAGCCAGAGGAGGGTGGCGACGACGCCGTTCCCGACCACCGCACGATCCCAGACGTAATTCGCCGCGACCGGGAGCCGATCGACGAGTTGGCTCAGCAGGAGTGGCTTCGCCGCCGCCCCCTGCGGGTAGCGCGTGGGGGAGAGGGGGCGATCGAGCGCGGGGGCGAAGAGCGCGCGCAACTCGTCCTCGCTCAGCTGGCGCTCTTTCTTGAAGATCAGCACGCGCGGGTGATCGTAGACGGTGAAGCTCTCGTCCATGAAGCCGTCATCGAACGTGAAGGGGCCGAGCGCGGGCAACGAGGGCTGGTCGTAGATGAGGGTGTAGCCGAGCCGCCCGGCGAAGAGGAGTTCGAAGAACTGTTGCTGGACCGGGGAGCGCCACGGTGTCTTCGGGATCGAGCCGTAGATGCGGTTGGTCGCCTCCACCAAGTAATCGGTGTCGTTGATCTTGCCGATCAGATAGGAGAGGGTGGCGGCGTTGTTCGGCTGGCAGAGACGCGGATCGGGGGTCTGCCCGTTCGAGCGGTCGCAGGCCGGGGTGTCGTTGTAGAAGTCGAACGAGACCGCCTTGTAGCCGTAATAGCCGATATCGCGCCCGGCGGGGAGGGACAGGGGCAGATTGCGATCCCAGTACTCCGCCGAGAGGGACGAGTCCTTCGGCACGTTGTCGTAGATCCACTCCGAGGCGGCGACCTGCGAGTTGGGGCGCTGATAGATCGCGGAGAAGGCGAGGGTGGTCAGGAAGGTGCCGAGGAGGACGATCCCGGCGAGCGCCGTCGCGCCCCAGACGCGCCAGGCGGGCAGACGTTTAGGGACGGCGCGCAGGGCATTCGCCGCGCCACGCCGTCCCCGGGCGCCCGCGCCCAAATCGAGCAAGAGTTTCGCCCCGTAGGCGCAAAAGATCGGCACGACCGGTAGCAGGTAGCGCGGGAACTTCGCCTCATTCAGGGCCAGGAGGAAGAGGTAGGGGACGACCCAGGCGAGCAGCACGAGTTCGAGCGGGTCGCGCCGCCGCGCCGTGCGCCAGAGTGCCCGGGCGAAACCGGCGATCGCGGTGACGCCGAGGAGTGGCCCGAGTTCCCACCCGACCAGATTCTTCGCCTGATAGATCAGCGGCAGGGTGCCGATGTACTGGCGGGTGTAGGGCACATCGAGCTTACCGCCGATGATCGCGCTCTGCTCGCTGATGTCGCGGATGTAGACGCTCGGGTTGAGGATCGCGTAGGGCTCGAAGATGAGGAAGGCGACGAACGCGGCGGCCCCGGCGATCAGGAGGCCGCGCGCGAAACGGGGCACGATCTCGCCGAGGGTCGGCGGCAGGAGCAGCGTTTCTCCGGCGTTGTCGACCGTCGCGGCGCGCGCGGCGAGTTGCCGCACGATTTCGAGCCGCGCCGCCTGCCAGGCGGCCATCGCGAGCGGCAGCGCGAGGATCACGACCGTGGCCTTGGTCGCCACCGCGCAGCCGCTCAGGAAACCCGCGATGACGAACGAGCGGGCGTCGCCCCGCTTCGTGGCGACGAGCATCGCCCAGAGGGCGGCGGTGACGAACATCGCCGTCCAGGTGTCCATGACGAAGAAGTGCGCGAGTTGGACGTGCATCGTCGCCACGGAGACGCAGGCGGCGGCGAAGAGCCCCGCCGCCGTGCCGTAGAGGCGTCGCGCGAGGCCGAACGTGAGCGCGACGGTGAGCAGGTCGACGATGCCGTTCAGGACGCGCCCGACGCGGAAGATCGACCAGAATTCGTTCCAGTTCTGCGCCGTGATCTTCCCCCAGACCCAGGCGACGAAGTCGGTGGCGAAGAGGGGCAAGCTGCCGTAGGCGAAGGGACGCGGGCGTGGTGCGACCCCCGAGTTCGGGTCGTAGGCGCGCGGATCGACCGAGCGAGGATTGAGCGGGCTGCGGTCGGGATCGAAGAGGAGGCCGAGATCGGGGGCGTGGATGCGGTTGGCGATCACGTCGGTGACGTGCAACTCGTCCGGGTGGAGGAGCATCCCGTCGTCCCAATTCAGCCCCTGGAAACGGAAGAAGGCCCCGACGAGGAGGATCAGCCCCAGGAGGATCGCCGGGAGGGGCGAGCGCCGGGCCACACGAGGTGGGGCCGGTGTCGCTGCGTCGGCTGCGACCGGGGCTGGTGGTTCGTGTATCGCCATAGCGCCAATTCTACCAATTTTGCGATCCCCCCTACCACCCGCGCACCGGTACTAACGGGGGAACTTCCGCTGCTGCGGCGGGGCGGTCGATGTGCTCCTCGTTGCCAGGTCCGCGCGCCGGTATCGACGCGGGAGCCTCCGCCGTTGCGCGGCGTCGGGAATCGCTCCGCAGGGCGAGTATACGCCCGCCTTGTTGTGACGCACGACCGGGGAGAAACGTCGCAGGCGCGCGGATCGCGACTGGCGTACAATGCGCCGACATTGCACGGGGTGGCGAGAGCACTGAGGTGAGGGGGCATTCGGCGATGGTACACAAAATCTTGATGAACTCGGTGCGCGTCAGCGGGCGCGAGGATTACGTACGGACCTTCCTGCGCGAGCGGGGCTGCGAACTGATCGAACACGATCACAGTCAGCCGCTGGAACGGGCGGAGGTGCTGCGGCTGATCGGCGATGCGAGCGGCTATCTGGCCTCGCTCGATCGGGTGAACGCGGAGTTCTACGACGCCGCGCCCGCCCTGCGCGTCGTCAGCGCCCAGGGGGTCGGCTACGACCACATCGATGTCGAGGAGGCGACGCGGCGCGGGGTGGCGGTCTGCACTTGCGCGGGGGGCAACAATCGCGCCGTGGCCGAACTCACGTTCGCGATGATCCTGGGGCTGGCGCGGCAGGTCCGCGCGGTCGATGCCGCTGTCCGCGACGGCGAGTGGCCGCGTCTCGTGGGGACGGAGTTGTGGGGCAAGACGATCGGGGTCGTCGGGCTGGGGCGCGTCGGCAAGAGCACGGCGCTGATCGCGCGGGGCTTCGAGATGCGCGTGCTAGCGACCGACGTGAAGTGGGATATCACCTTCGCCGATCAGCACGGGATCAGCTATGTGCCGCTGCCGCGCCTCCTGGCGGAATCCGATTTCCTGTCGCTCCATTGCCCGCTGACCCCGCAGACGCGCGGGATGATCGACGAGGCGGCGCTCGAGCGGATGAAGCCGACCGCGTTCCTGATCAACACCGCGCGCGGCCCGATCGTCAAGGAAGCGGCGCTGGTCGGCGCGCTGCGCGAGCGGATGATCGCGGGGGCCGGGCTCGATGTCTTCGAGGTCGAGCCGCACCCGGCGAATCCCTATCGCGACCTCCCGAACACGATCATGACCGCGCACCTCGGCGGCGCGACGCGCGAGTCCGACGCGCGGACGCTGGAACTGGCGCTGCTGAACATCACGCAGGTGCTCCTCGGCGGCGAGCCGGTCCACCGCGTGAACTGAGCCGCGAACGCCGCGCGGGCCGGGCATCAGGGCCGCTCCGCTATGCAAGGGCGCGGCCCTCCTCGTTGATCGTACTGCCGCGCGAGACTGGCAGCGAGTCGATTATCGTATCTTTGCCGCTACGCGCAGCGCGCGTTATCCTTAAGCTGCGGATGCGCGATGTGGGGAGGCGATGATGGGCACAGACGAATCGGGGTCGGCGCGGGAGATGTATTCCGGCCTCCGTTTCTTGTTGGAGGAACGCGGCATTGCGGTAATCGACCTCACCCGCCGTGTCACGGCGCTCGGCGAGGCGATTGATGCGCGTACCTTACAGCGCCTGGCCGACCCCGATCGCCCGCTCAGGCAGATCGACGCGCGCATCCTGGATGCCATTTGCCGGGCGCTCGGGATCGAACTCGGTGACCTGCTCGTCTTCGCGCCGTCCGTCGGCGAGTATCTTCAGCGGCTGCCTGAAGAACGGCAACACCGCCTGGACACGCTCATGGACGCGCACAGTGACGGCGACCTCGCACCCGGCGAACTGCGCGAGCTCGAGGCGCTCGTGGCGGAGGCCGCCGACCTCGACTTCGCGAACGCGCGGCGTCTGGTCGAGCATCGCGAGCGGATCGGGGGGCGCGTCCGCTCGCGTGTTCATAGCGCGGCGGACTGATCGTGCCGCACGTCTCGGACGACCTCCGGCGGTTCGTGGAGCGCCGGGCGGCGGAGCGGTGTGAGTATTGTCACGCGCCGCAGCTTCTCGCCAATAGCCCGTTTCACAATGAGCATATCGTGCCGAGCAGTCGCGGTGGCATCGACGATGCCGACAACCTTGCTCTTGGCTGTAATGCCTGTAATCTCGCCAAGGGTACGAGGATTGACGGTGTTGATCCCAATGGCGGTGAGGTTATTCCGCTCTTCCACCCGCGCCGCGCTCGCTGGGACGAGCATTTCGTGTGGGCCGAGGATGGGATCACGCTGCTTGGGCGTACCGCGATCGGGGCGATGACCATCAGCGCTCTGAATATGAACGGCTTCCGGCGGATGCGCGCCCGCCCCTTTTGGCATCGGCTCGGCCTGTTCCCGTAGCTTGGTGTTCTTGTGGCGAAGGTGGTTTCCTTTTTGTTCGCCCACTCGCCCACTCGCCCACTCGTATAGGGTCTTGCCGGCTTTCGATGATCCGGATCCGGCTTTTCCTGAGCGGCAGCGCGCCTTGTTGGTCGTCGGTGACGACCTTGCGACGGTAGGCATCTACGGTGGCCACTCCGCTCACACCAACGCCTCAAACGAGCGATGGGCGATCATCGAATGTCGGTAAGACCCCTCGTATAGTACACTTATACCCGACCAGGTTGGCGATGCCAGCCGGTTTGTGCTATGCGGCAGAGAGAAGGGACCGGATGGACGAGCGCCAGATCGAAATCACCGAGGCCATGCTACAACGACTTGTGCAAGCATTCCGGCGCGGGATGAAGCCGCAGACGCTGGATGAGTTGGTCGAGCTTCTGCGGCAGGGGTAGCCTCCGATCGCCTCGTCGAGGCGTTCGGTCGCGGTATACCGCCCAGATGACAGCAACAGACGAGTGGATGTTCACGCATCCGCATGACAGGTACAAGGGACGCTTAGCGGAAGGGCGACGGAGCGCATGCAGGCCACCCATTCGACGCTGACCTATGCGGGATCGGACGAAGAACAACAGATCGCGGAGCAGGTCTATACGCAGGCCCGTTTCCACGGGCGATACTTTGCCGCGACCGCACCGGTCGCACTGAAGCGCGAGGAACTCCTCGGCTTTCTCGCGTCGCAGCACAAGGGTGTGGACGCGGAAACCCTCGGGCAGCGGCTCGATGCGGCGATGAAGAAGAACGCGGCGATCTTCGCGCGCGCGGAGACCGATGACGGCGTCGTGACCTTCATCACCACGACGATGGGCACGCCGCCGGTCGCGGTCGTCGAAGATCTCGGCCACACCTTGCGGAAGCGATTCATGGACCCGGTCGCGGCCCCGCCGCCGCCGCCCGCCGCGCCGAAGAAGCCGGCCCCGATGATCGCCGAAGGGTGGTCGCAGCGCCCGGTCTTCGCCGATCTCGCCGACGACCTCGATGGCGCGGATTCGACGCAGGAGACGGTGGCCGCGATCGCGGCCGCGCCGACCGCCACGCCGGGTATCCCCGCGCTGGAGCCGGAAGTCACGCCGACCGGTGGCGAAGATGTGGTGGTGGCGGCGACCCCGCTGCCGACCGAGTCGATCGCCCCGGCCCCATCCCCCGCGCCCGACCCGCCGCTCGCGGCTCCGGCGGCACCGGTCGAGGTGACGCTCGCCGAACAGCCCGTCGGGGCGGTGCGCGCGGCATTGGTCGAACAACTTGCGCGCGATGATCGCTTCGTGGCGTTCGGCGATCGGTTCTTCCCGGAGGACATGGTCGACCGCTACAGCCGGGGCGATCTGCGCCGTATCCGCGAGTACATCGTCGAGACGAACGAGCCGCTCTCCGACGAGCAGCTCCTGCAAGGGCTCTTCAATCGGCGCACGAACAACCCGTCGTACGACGCGGCACGCTTCTCGATCAACTACCGGCTCTCGCGCGAGAAGCGGGAGTTCGAGTTTGTCGGCACGCGCGACGCGCGCCTGTGGTCTACCACCGGCCTCGCGCCGCTCGGGACGACCCTCCGCAAGGCGAGCGAGCTCGGCACCGACTATCGCTATCTGCTCGATGAGCCCGCCGAGGAGGCCGAGGCAGCGGTGACGCACGTTGTGACGTTCTTCGAGTGGGCGTACGGCCTCCTGCCGCTCGACGGGACGCTGGTGGACCTCTTCCCGGCGGAATATATCGAGGATCAGAAGACGGCGACGATCCGGTTCGAGGTGCCGCAGTTGTATGCCACCTTCCTGGCGGAGTTGCGCTACCCGACCGGCAGCCGTGGCGGCTATCTGGCCGGATTCGACGAGTTCTACCGCGAGAATGTGCTCCCCGGTTCGGTGCTCATGCTCGAGCGGACGCCGAATAATAACGGGCAGTTCATCATCCGCTATGGCACCGTCCCGGCGCGCGAGGAGCGCACGCTGCAACTCGACGAGCGTCGTAACCGCTACGTCTTTCGCCCGCAGCAGATCACGACCGAGGTCGATGAGGGCTGGTTGCTGAGCGAGGGGCGCTACCCCAACCTCAATAATGTCAAGCCGCTCGATGACAAGGAGCGACGGCGAGCCGACGTGGTGGTCGGGGCGGCCTTCGAGCGCGCGGCGGAGAATGTCGGCACCAAGGGCGAGCCGCGCTACTGGTCGGCCCCGGAAGAGTTGTTGCCGGTCGTCAACATCGAGCGCCCCTTCAGCCTGCGCGCGCTGCGCGAGGTGATGGAGTCGCCGCAGTATCCGCAGTTCGTCGCGGACGCGGATACCCCTGGCGCGTTCTTCTACGAGCCGCCGATCAAGGAGAAGGCGGCGAGCGGGAGCAAGAAGCGCTCGGCCCGCAACCAGGAAGAAGAGTTGGACGAGGACGAGGAGTTCTAAGCGTCGCCCCGGCGCGGGATCGGTCCCACTTCTCGGCGCTCGCGCGGCTGTCGGATCGTGAGGATCCGACAGCCGCATCGCATCTAGATAGCCCCCCTGAGCGGGGCAAGGACATGGCAGACAGATGATAGACAACGATGACGCATTGACCCCGCGCCCCGAATTGAGCGCGGAAGAATTCGCGCAGCGGATCGAGAGCCTCGGCGAGGCGACGGTGACCGATGTGACGATCTTCTCCGATCTCGATCGCGCGAAGCTGTCGGTCATCCGCCGCGCCTGGCCGCGCCTGCCGCTCGATACGCGGCGGCAGCTGGTCACGCTGATGAACGAGCTCGGCGAGGAGAACATCGCATATACCTTCAGTCGCGTGCTGAAGGTGGCGTTGCGGGACGCCGACCCGGCCATCCGCACGCAGGCGATCACCGGACTCTGGGAGGATGACAGCGAGGATATCCTGGCCTACCTGATCGAGGAAGGGGTCACCGATTCCGACCGCATCGTCCGCGAGGAAGCGACCCGCGCGATCGGACGTTTCGCGCAACTGCTGGCGGAGGAGGAGTTGTCGCCGCGCTGGTTCACGCCATTGCGCGCGAAGTTGCTGGAACTCGTGCGTGGGCAGGACTCGACCGAGGTGCGTCGCCGCGCGCTCGAAGCGCTCGCCGTCTACACCGACGATCCCGAGGTCACGATCGAGATCAAGCGGGCGTACGAGTCCGACGATGAGCAGCTGCGCGAGAGCGCCCTCTACGCGATGGGGCGGAACCTCGACGAGCACTGGCTATCCACGATCCTCGCCGAGATGAACAACGAAGAGGCGGGGCTGCGTTACGAGGCGACCCGCGCGAGCGGCGAGTTCGGCGATCGGCGCGCGGTGCCGCAGCTGATCGAGCTCCTCGGCGACGACGATCGCGAGGTGCAGCTGGCGGCGGTCGCGGCGCTGGGGCGGATCGGCGGCGATGCGTCGATCCGCATCTTGAAGCGTCTCGCCGGGACCAAGGATGAGGTTGTGCGCGAGGCGGCGGAAGAAGCGCTGGACGAAGCCTCGTTCATGACAAACCCGATCGGGGTCGGCAATCGGCTCGATCGCGGACGCGCGGGCGAGTAGGGGTGAGAGGGGCGAGTAGTCAGTAGTCAGAAAGATACGGGCGGCGGGCGATCCCGGCAGGGGTCGCCCGTTGGCCGTTCGATCGGCGATAATGATGCCGTTGGACGAAAGTGTGGTGACCGACGGGCGGGGCAGCGCCGCGCGCGACGGCTGGGAGAGGGCGGCGATGACGGCGACGGCTGGGATCCAGGATCTGTTCAGCGTGCGCGGGCGTAACGCGAGCGAGGCGCGCGAGCGCGGCGGCGGTCCGGGGATGATCTCCTTCACCGCCGGGTTCCCGGACCCCGTACACCTGCCATACGAGGGGGTCGCGGAGGCGACCGGGCGGCTGATGAGCACGCACGGGCAGGGGCCGTTGCAGTACGGCGCGGTGCGCGGCTATACCGGATTGCTCGACCTGCTGATCGAGAAGCTCGGGCGCGACCAGGGGATCCGCTGCGCGCAGGAGAACATGCTCCTGACCTCCGGAGGCTCGCAGGCGCTGGCCCTGCTGATCGACCTCTTCCTTGATCCGGGCGATACGATCCTCAGCGAGGAGCCGACCTGGAGCGGCGCGGTGTGCGCGTTCGCCAACGTCGGCGTCAACGTGGAAGGGATCCCGCTGGATGATGATGGGGCGCGGGTCGATGTGCTGGAAGCGAAGCTGCGCGACCTGCACGCGCGCGGGATCGCCCCCAAAGCCTTCTACATGATCCCGAACTTCCAGAATCCGGGCGGCATGACGACGACGCTGGAACGCCGCCGCCGGATCGTGGCGCTGGCGCGCGAGTACAACTTCGTGATCTTCGAGGACGACGCCTACTTCGACCTCCGCTTCGAGGGGGGGCAGTTACCGACCCTCTACGAGCTGGCGGGCGGGTCGCACGTCGCCTACTTCGGCACCTTCTCCAAGATCGTCGCGGCGGGGATGCGGATCGGCTGGTTGGTGGCGGACAAGGCGCTGATCGATCGACTCAGCGTGTTGAAGGTCGATGGCGGCAGCCCGTTCGCCGCGCATATCGCCCACGAGTACTGCAAGGACGGGGTGTTGGAGGCGCGCGTCCAGGAGTTGATCGCCCTCTATCGCCACCGGCGCGATCTGATGCTCGGCGAACTGAACGAGCGGATGCCGGAGGGGATCACCTGGCGGGTGCCGGAGGGCGGCTTCTTCATCTGGCTCGATCTCCCCGCAGGGCTCGACGCGACCCGCATCCTGGCGGCGTGCCGCGAGCGCGGCGTCGAGTTTCTCCCCGGCACCGCCTGCTTCTTCCACGGCGAGGGGCGGCGCAACATTCGCCTCTCGTTCAGCTACGCGGACGACGAGCAGACGGTGCGCGGGATGCAAGCGCTCTGCGAGGTCATCGGCGAGCAACTCACCGCGTAGGTACGCGGATAGATGTGGGGCGACGGCGGGAGCGGGGCTGACCGCTCCCCGCCGCGGCGGCGGCGACCATCCCCTACAAGGGAGGATCGGGATGGCCCCGGCCAACCCAACCCGTATGCGTGCAACGCCGCACGTAGCGCCGCATTGCAGAATTACTTGTCGGCACCCCGCCGCCCAGGGGCACCCGCCCGGCCGAGGAGCGGGGAAGAATACCCCGACACGTATTCGTGAAACAGCGCACTGAGCGCCTGTCCAACGGTGGCGGGCGCGTGGTATCGTTCGCTCTGCACTGGGCGATGAGCGGGGCGCGGCGGGGTTCGTTTCGCGTACGTCCGTGCCGCGCGTAGGCGGCGACGATTCCTGTGAGCGCCGCGCTGGACGAAGGTGAAGCTTCCTTGGACATGACGATTGAAACGCTCCTCGCCGCCCCGCCCGCGCTGCATGGCGCGGCGCGCGTGCTAGGCGACGCGACGGTGCCGGTGAGCGACATCACCTACGACTCGCGCACGGCGGGGCCGGGGAGCCTCTTCGTCGCGCTGCGCGGCGCGGCGTTCGACGGGCACCGTTTCATCGGGACCGCATTGGAGCGCGGCGCGGCGGCGATCCTGGCCGAGGAGCCGGTCGCCGATCCGCGTGCGCGCTGCGTCGTGGTGGCCCCCGATAGCCGCGCCGCGCTGGCGCAGATCGCGGCGACCTTCTACGATAATCCCTCGCATGAACTGGGGCTGATCGGTGTCACCGGTACGAAGGGCAAGACGACGACCAGCTTCCTGATCGAGGCGATCCTCGGTCAGGCGGTCGAGACGGGGCTGATCGGCACGGTCGATCTGAAGGTGGGGCCGCGCCGCTGGCGCAACCCGATCCACCAGACGACGCCTGAATCGCTCGATGTGCAGCGCCTCTTGCGCGAGATGGTGGGCGAGCGGGTCGCGTGGGCGATCCTGGAGACGTCATCGCACGCGCTGGTCAATCACCGGGTGGAGCGCTGCGCCTACGACATCGCCGTGATCACCAACATCACGCACGAGCATCTCGACTTTCACGGCACCTACGAGAACTATCTGGCCGCGAAGGGCGAACTCCTGGCGCGGATCGCGCCGCTCGCGACGAAAGAGGGGCGCTGGCCGCGCGGCGCGATCATCAATCGCGACGATCCGGGCGCGGCGTCGCTGCTGGGCCGGACAGTCGGCGCACCGGAGTGGACCTACGGCCTGGGTGTCGAGGCGGACATCCGCGCCACCGAGATCGCGGCGAATGATGCGGGGCTCGCCTTCCTGCTCACCTCGCCCTGGGGCGCATGCCGGATACAGACCCCGCTGCTCGGGCGTTTCAACGTCTACAACGCCCTGGCGGCGGCGGGGGTCTGCCTGCTAGTCGGATTGTCGCCCGAAACCGTGGCGCGCGGCCTGACGCACTTCGCTGGCGTGCCGGGGCGGGTGCAGCGGATCGAGGCGGGGCAGCCGTTCCTCACAGTGGTCGATTTCGCGCACAACGCCGATTCCTTGGAGCAGATTCTGACGCTGCTGCGCGGGGTGACGGCGGGGCAGCTCGTCGCGGTCTTCGGCAGCGCCGGGGAGCGTGATGTCACGAAGCGGGCGCAGATGGGCGCGGTCTGCGCCCGCCTCGCCGATGCCGCCATCTTCACCGACGAGGATCCGCGCGGCGAGGAACCGCTGGCGATCCTGCGAGCGATCGCGGCGGGGGCGGAGGGCGTCGGCTGGCGCGCGGGCCGCGAGTACGAGTGCGTGCCCGATCGGCGCGCGGCGATCGAGCGGGCGATCACGCAGGCCGCGCCGGGTGATACGATCCTCCTGGCAGGGAAGGGGCACGAGAATACGATGGTGTATGCCGACCGAACGATCCCTTGGGACGAGGCGGCGGAGGCGCGACGAGCATTGGCGGCGTGTGGCTATGGTGGGGGCGAGCATGGGTGAGCGGGCGATTCGGGGGACGGTGGCGATGCGGCAGCGCTTGCAGCGTCGTTGGCACGGGTTGAGTCTGGCCCTGCTCGCCGTGCTGCTCGTCGCGTGCGGGCGGCCGACCGGGGCCACTAAGCCGACTCCCGCAGACGTGGCGGCGGCTCCTGCTGTTGCTGCGGTGGCCGCCGCCGAAGCGCCGGCCACGGGCCGACTGCTCTTCGTTCGCGGCGGCAATATCTGGCTCTGGCAGGACGGCCAGAGCACACAACTGACCAATGGTGGAAGCATTCGCCAGCCGCGCTGGTCCCCGGCTGGCGACGCGATCCTCTACGTGCAGGTCGGCGAGAGCTACATGAACCTGATGCTCGCCGACGCCAACGCGCAGAACCCCCGCGCATTGACGGACAACCAGGCGAAGGGCTATCAGATCGAGTCGGCGGACTATGTGCGCCTCAGCTTTCTGCTCACCGGGCCGACCTGGGCGCGGCTGGCGGACGGGAGCGACCGGATCGTCTATAGCACCGATCGCGATGGCGGAGCCTTCAACCTGGCGATGATGAGCGGCGTCGGTGGGAAACCCGTGTCGGTCAACACCACCAAGGTGCTCGGCGTCCACATCGAAGGCGCGGCCCTCTCGCCCGATGGGGCCACGATCGCGTTCGTCGCCCCGGTCACCGACGCCGCCAGCGGCGCGACCGAGACGCAACTCTACACGCTTAACCCGGCGACCGGCGCGTATCGGGCGATCACGAGCGAGAAGAAGGGCGCGTACGACCCGGCCTGGTCCGCCGATGGGCAGTGGCTCGTCTACTCCGCGCGTGCCGATAAGGCGGATGAGACCGACCTGTACATCATGCACGCCGATGGCAGCGGGCGACAGCGGCTGACCGAGGGGGGCAAGGATCGCGGGGCGAGCTGGTCGCCGGACGGGACGCAGATCGCGTTCTTGCGGCAACAGGATACCGGCTTCGCGCTCTACACCATCGATCTCGATCAGTCCACGGGCACGATCGCCGCCGGGAAGCCGCAGCGCCTCGGCGACTTCACCGACGCCGAGGGCATCTCCGGCACGAGCTGGGCGCGCTGAGCCCGCGACTCCCGAATCGGGGCGAGTTCTTCGCTTCTTCATAATGTCGGCGCGGATAACGATCGTGCCGCCGCAAAGGGCTGCGCGATAGTTCGACTTCGTATCGACCCGGACGAATCCGCGCGGAACCGTTGACAGGGTGCGGGTCCATACGTATACTTCCGTTGCGCTCGTTCGCGACGGATGGGCGACGAACTGTGGGGGTGTAGCTCAGCTGGGAGAGCGCTACAATCGCACTGTAGAGGTCAGGGGTTCGAATCCCCTCACCTCCACCATAGCAAGAGAGGCAGGCCGTTCGATACGGCCCGCCTCTCTTCTATTTGCGTTGCGCCGATGATTGGGTTGCCGCACCGGGACGGCGCGATCGCGGCGTCAGCAACCCGGAAAACCAGGAGCCGCCCGCCGCGCCAGGATA